>JGI2924J29684_1078226_pt1 | contig 36071 bp, 36 predicted proteins | sample BenlonsequencITS_FD_29684 | JGI IMG/M metagenome (IMG submission 29684)
TTTTGTGCAGGTTCCAAAGTGTTGGGGATCTGCCTACTTATGATTGCCGGACATGTGCCTTGCCACGGATGGGCACGGATAGGAAGGGTTCAGGGTATATTTTTTGGGAGAGAATATTGACATCTTCTTATGAATGGATACTTCATACCGTTAAATGATTGATCCCGCTATTGGCACTGAACGGGTTGATTTATCATGGGAGAAACTCATGGCTATGGATGTGCCGGCTCTCCGAGGCCAGGTATCGGATATGCTACCTAACCAGATTCCTTGTGTTCATGGAAGTTTTTCAGGCAGGGGATCTGTATTCCCCATGAGGATAAACCCTGGTTCCCAGAAATAGCGTTTTATCTTGAAAAGAGACGTATCTCCATTGCCTTAAATAGTTGAAATTCTGAGTAAAGCAATATTAATGAATTGTTACAATCGAGGAATTTGATAAAAAATTAGTATATTTGAAAAATAGAAAAAGAATATTAATATTCTTAGCTGTTTGTTGATGATTTAAGAATGGTGAAGCCTTCACCGATGCCAAGTTTTACATATTGATTACCTTTAATACTTTTCTATGCTATTAGTATTATTTTCTGTACTGACTGCTTTTTTCATAGGGATTATATTAACACCCTTGCTAATATTTCTCATAAAAAAAGGAAATTTATTGGATAAGCCGGGAGGTAGAAAGATCCATAAATATTCAGTGCCCTCTATGGGAGGGATTGCCATTTTCATTGGGCTTTTAGGAGGGATTCTCATTTGGTTGAACTACCTGCAATTGGTAGAAATCAGATTTTTCCTTTTGGGATTGTCTATCATGTTTATTCTTGGTTTGAGAGACGACTTGGTCGAATTGACGGCATATCAAAAGCTCATTGGGCAATTGATAGCTGTGATCACCGTGGTGGTTTTAGGTGATGTGAGGGTATCCAATTTTTACGGATTAATGGGAGTTTATGAACTGCCACTTTGGTTCAGTTACTCGCTGACCATATTCGCTATTATTGGACTGACGAATGCGTTTAACCTTATTGATGGACTGGATGGTCTTGCCGGAACATTAAGTATCATTACCTTTTTGGGGCTTGGCGGATGGTTTCTCTATTCCGGTCATACTACGTATGGTTTTATCGCATTTACATTTGTAGGAGCCGTTTTATCCTTCTTGGTTTATAATTGGCATCCCGCAAAAATTTTCATGGGGGATACCGGTTCTTTGACTTTAGGGTTTGCCTTATCTGTCTTATGCATTAAATTTATTGAAAGTAATGTGGCCATTCCTGCAGACAGTTTTAAATTTCACGCTCCATTAGCTACAGCAGCAGCATTGTTGATAGTTCCTTTTTACGATACCTTGCGTGTATTTGTCAAGAGGGCTAGAAAAGGTATTTCCCCGATGACCGCAGACAAAAGCCATGTTCACCATTTCCTAATGAGAATGGGCTTTAGGCATGATCAGGTGGCCATCATTTTAGGTGCTGTTAAGATTGGGTTTATCGTTTTGATGGTGGTATTTAATGAACTGCCGGATATTGTGATGTTGCCGACGCTCATGGTGTTGGTAGTGGCCGGAGGAGTAGTTCTGGATAGGTTGACACTTCGAAGGGTGAAACAAATTGTCCGCTGCTCTCCTAGAGTACTGGCGCAACGTTCTTATCATGGTATGAGGGCCAAGGTGAAGATTGATGAAAAGGTGCTTAGGCAAGAAGATGTTAATTTGAATTAAGTCTTTACCTTCAAGTATAGATTGTTTTTTCGATGATGGAATTCCGTTATACTGGCTAATGGATCAATTTTTATGTGTGTTTGTGAATGCGTTAGTTCCGAAATACTCTTCTAATTGATGAATTTTTAATTGGTGATTCCTTAAGATAGGGAAAGCCTGATTTGTAAACGACTGAATATTTTTTCATTATAAAATCATTGTTTTTGTGATTTGTGTTGGTATTTTTTATTATTTAGTAACCTACAAATTTCACCTAATCGTTTATGGCAAGGGTCAAGCTTTCTGAACCAGTCTTTAGTGAGGATATTACAGATCAAGTGCGTGAAGCTTTATCAAGAAGAGAAGTGGGCTATCAAGGTTCATATGTTTATTCCTTCATAGCAAAGCTTCAGGGATATACTGGGTGTGATCATATTGGTGTTTATTCCTCAGGTACCGCAGCGCTTCATTTGGCTTTAAGAATGGCAGGAGTTCAACCTGGAGATGAAGTTTTGTGCCAATCCCTAACCTTTTCCGCTTCTGCAAACCCCATAAAGTACCTGGGAGCTACTCCTGTTTTTGTGGGAAGTGAGCGAGAGACATGGAATATGTCTCCGAAACACCTTGAAGCCGCATTGGAGGATAGAAAAAGTAAGGGGGGACGCGTAAGGGCTGTCATACCGGTGCATGTTTTTGGAATGCCGGCCAACATGAAGGCGATCATGGAAATTGCCAATTATTATGGTGTGGCTGTTGTCGAAGATGCAGCAGAAGCTTTGGGTGCTTCTGTAGATGGTCAGTTTTGTGGAACGATAGGCGACTACGGTGTTTATTCTTTCAATGCCAATAAAATCATTACCACAGGGGGAGGCGGAGCACTGTTGACTAAAAGTGAAGAAAAGATACATGAGGCTAATTTTTTAGCCCTACAGGCAAAGGATCCGGCTCCACATTATGAGCATAGTCAGTTGGGATATAATTATGCCTTTAGTAACCTCAATGCCATATTAGGTTGTAGTCAAATGGATCAATTACAAGAAAAACTTGATCAACGAAGACGTGTTTTTGAGTGGTATTCCTCTTTTCTGTCCGAAAGGGGTGTAGCATTTCAGGAAAGTAACCATAACCTCACCAGTAGCCGTTGGTTGACGGCCATTACATTGCCATGTGCGGGACAAGCTGAGCAGCTTAGGGAATTTCTCGAAAGTAAAAATATCGAATCCAGACCAGTATGGAAACCTATGCATTTACAGCCATTTTATCGTTCATGTGCCTATTATGGAGATGGAGTAGAGGAGCAGTATTTTAAAAATGGCCTGTGTCTACCATCAGGCAATGGCTTGACCTATGAAGATGTGGCTTTTGTTTCATCCGGTATATTAGAGTTTCTCGAAAAGTCATCCCATCATGTATCGTAGGATATTAAAGCCATCGATTGATTTGTTGGTGGGGTGGTCAGGACTTATCCTATCCTTACCTTTACTAATCCCCCTTTCTGTCATATTGGCCATAGACTTTAAGGGAAACCCTTTTTTTGTTCAGGATAGAATAGGGAAAGGAGGGAAGATCTTCAAAATCTTTAAGCTACGAACCATGAAAGACATAGTTCAATCCAATGGGGATCTGTTGCCTGATAAGGAGCGTTTAACGCTTTTAGGTAGATGGTTGAGGAAGGCTTCCTTGGATGAACTTCCACAGTTTCTGAATGTTGCTTTGGGTGATATGAGTTTAATCGGTCCCAGGCCTTTGTTAGTGGATTATCTTCCTTTGTACAGCAAGGAAGAATCAAAGCGCCATGCTGTTAAACCAGGCATTACGGGGCTGGCGCAGGTAAATGGTAGAAATACGATCAGTTGGAAAGAAAAATTTGCTTATGACCTGGAATACGTTAACCGAATAAGCTTTAAGCTGGACGTTAGGATTTTGGTCAAGTCTGTAAGGAAACCATTTGACGTGAAAGATGTCTACACGGAGGAAGAATATGTAGCTCCATTTCGAGGCCATGAATAGAAGAGCACTGGAGTATCAGGCTTGATATTTATTTTGCAGTGCGATTTTTTTAGATTCACTCATTTTAGGTTATGAATACCAAAAAGTGTTTTTCCAAATGTTTTTTGTGTGTTTAATTAATACTACATTGTGATATGTTGTTAGATCAGCAACTTTATAGGATCTTTTTTATGATATAATTATTGATTTTCACCAATAATTGTAACATTTTTAAGCAAACATAGTAATAATGATAAAATGGATCACCCGTACAATTGATTCGGTGATTCTATTTCATTCCATTGTCCTTGCATATTTTTTAAGATTTAATTTTGAGTGGGAAGTTATCCATCAGTATCCAGTTTTGGATAGTGGATTGCTTTTTATGTTTTTAGGAGTAGGAGCGATGCTTTTGACGGAAAAGGAGAAGTGGCTTGGAAGTAGATCACGGATAGGAAATTTCGCTTTAGTGGCGCATACCGTCATGGTAGCACTTATGCTAGCATCTCTAGCCTGTTTGGTGACAGAAAAGCTGGTGCTAAAGGCTCCCTTCGTGCCTATTTCTGTACTCGTTATAGGTGCGCTTTTAGCGTATTTTTTCATGTCTTTATATCGATTGTTTGTCAAGGAGTTCTATGGGATGTATTTAAAGAAAAAACAGCCACAAAAGCATATTGTGATTTTCGGGGCTGGTGAAGCGGGGAGGCTGTCCAAAACGGTTTTAGGAAGCCAAGTCGGATCCAATCAAAAGATCCATGCCTTCTTGGATGATGATATGCAGAAAGCAGGAGGAAGCATTGGCGGGATACCTGTTTATCATGGACTGGATCGGCTCAAAACCCTCCAGAGAGATCATGCCATTTCTGATTTATTGATTTCTATTATGTGCATTTCCCCAAGAAGGAAAAAGGAAATTATTGAGGAATGTTTGCAGCTGGGGATCAAGGTAAGTGTCGTGCCATCCATTGACGAATGGGTGAAGGGAGGTTTTAACGTGGGTAAGATTCGGCAAATCAAAATCGAAGACTTACTGTCCCGACCTGAAATATCACTGGATAACCCAGCGGTGTTCAGCCAAATCTCAGATCGGGTGGTCATGGTGACCGGGGCCGCAGGATCCATAGGGAGTGAGTTGTGCCGTAAGATTATCGAGCATAAGCCAGCCTTATTGATTATGGTGGATAAAGCGGAATCAGCGCTTTATGACGTAGAGCAAGAGTTTAGGAGTGGTCGTTGGAAAAGCCAAATCAAGCCTATCTTGGCAGATATTCGAGATGCCAAAAAGATGGATCGTATTTTCAAAATGTACAAACCTGCTATTGTATACCATGCAGCCGCCTACAAACATGTTCCCATGATGGAGAACTATCCAGAGGAGGCTGTTACCAGTAATGTGCTGGCCACCAAAAATCTTGCGGACTTGTCGGTGCTGCATAATGTAAGTCAGTTTGTTTTTGTCAGTACGGACAAGGCGGTAAACCCGACCAATGTAATGGGGGCGTCCAAGCGGATAGCGGAAATTTATATCCAAGCTTTGAGCAGGTATCTTGATGTGGAAAAGGGCCAAGTCACAAAATTTGCCATTACCCGGTTTGGAAATGTGCTAGGGTCCAATGGCTCTGTCATCCCACTGTTTAAGAAGCAGATTGAACAAGGAGGGCCTGTTATGGTCACCGATCCCAATATTTCAAGGTATTTCATGACCATCAGTGAGGCTTGTCAGTTGATACTTGAGGCTGGAGCGATGTCCACTGGAAACGAAATTTTTATTTTTGATATGGGAGAGCCTGTGAAGATCCTGGATCTGGCCAAGAAAATGATCCAGTTAAGCGATAAAAAAATAGGAGAAGACATCAAAATCGTATTTACAGGACTACGTGAAGGTGAAAAGTTGCACGAAGAGCTCCTGTGTCATTCAGAGCAGCTACAGATCACCCACCATCCCAAAATCCGAGTGGTGAAAATGGGCGATATGGCTTTCAGTAAGGTGAATTATCAAATAGAGTTTTTTGAGCGATTGTTAATCTTAAGTTCGGACACTGAAATTGTCAGACATATTAAGCATATTGTGCCCGAATACGTCAGCAATACCTCTCGGTACCATGTTTTGGATCGGTTAAATTGAAGACGGTGTTTATCAGAGAGTTGATTTATTTCGGTGTGGATTTTGGGTGTTTAGCCCTTCTAAATTCTAGGAATTTTATATCTTGCGGTGATGGAAAATTTTGTAGTCTCAGCAAGAAAATATAGACCTTCCAATTTTAAAAGTGTGGTGGGGCAGCAGCACATTACCACTACCCTTAAAAATGCCATTAAAAACAACCATTTGGCCCAGGCATTCCTGTTTTGTGGGCCACGTGGGGTAGGGAAGACGACTTGCGCAAGGATCCTTGCAAAAACCATCAATTGTGAAAACCTTTCCGATGACTTTGAAGCTTGTAACGAGTGCGAATCATGTAAGGCATTCAATACCAATAGCTCTTTTAACGTCCATGAGTTGGATGCTGCTTCCAACAACTCCGTAGATGATATCAGAAACTTGGTGGATCAGGTAAGGTATGCACCTCAAAAAGGCAGTTATAAAATCTACATCATCGATGAGGTGCACATGCTGTCTACGCAAGCTTTCAATGCTTTTCTGAAAACACTGGAGGAGCCTCCAAAATACGCCATTTTTATTTTGGCGACTACAGAAAAGCATAAGATCATTCCGACCATTCTTTCGCGTTGTCAGATCTTTGATTTTAACCGAATTCAAATCAAGGATATTGCCGAGCATTTAAAATACATCGCTTCTGAGGAGGATATTTCCTATGAAGATGAGGCATTGCGGTTGATAGCGGCCAAGGCGGATGGGGCATTGCGGGATGCCCTTTCGATCTTTGACCTGATCGTGACGTATTCGGCAGGAAATAAGCTGACTTATACCGAGACGATTAATAATCTCCATATCTTGGATTACGATTATTATTTTAAGGTCACAGATGCCCTGTTGGCGGAAAGTGTTTCAAACGTACTGTTGATTTTTGATGAAATCCTTAAAAAAGGATTCGATGGACATAATTTTATCGTTGGGCTGAGCGAGCATTTTAGAAACCTGATGGTTTGCAAGGATGCGGCGACCGTTGAATTGCTGCAGGTTTCTGATAGTGCCCAAGAACGCTATATCGAGCAGTCTGCAAAATCCAACCTGTCCTTTTTACTTTCTGCACTGAATATTTGCAACCAATGCGATATCCATTATAAGGGAAGTAAGAACCAAAGGCTTCATGTGGAGCTGGCGTTGATGAAGTTGGCCAAATTGCCCCAGGCCATATCGTTAGCTGCCGTGGCAAGGGAAGAGGCAAAAAAAAAAGACTAGCTAAGCAAAAATCTCCATCAGCGAGTCATCAAGAAAAACCTTCTGAAACATCGACTGCCCCCAAAACAGAGGTCAAGAGAACGATGGCAATTCCTGCCAGCCTTTCCGAAGTAAAAAGTCACGTTAAGAGCAAAGAAGAAGAAAGAAAGCAAACACCCAAAGCGGAAGCCCAGAAGCAATCAAATGATCAGAAAGCCACCAAAAGTACCCCTTTTGACAAAGGTAAGGTAGGTGCCGTTTTGGAGGATGTCGTGGCGCACTATAAGCAGCAGAAACGGCTTATAGAAAGTACATTGCTCAAGCAGCCTTTTGAGGTGAATGAAACGACCGTGAAGTTTTTCTTAAACGGAGAGCTACAGGAGCATCGATTTGCGCAATTACGTCCAGAACTGGTTGGGGTGTTCCGAAGAAAATTGGAAAATGACTTTGTCGAAATTGATTTTGAGGTCAAAGAAGATGCGGTCAGCGAGGAAGCTAAACTTTATACTTCCTCCGATAAGCTGGCTTACCTGACCAAAAAGTCCCCAGCCCTGAAGGAACTCCAAAAAAGGTTTGGGTTGGAGACGGATTTTTAAAAGTCGATTCCCAAACCGAAATTGATGAGATTTTGGAGCTGTACTGCCCTGGATTTACTGCCATCATCCATTTCAATGAAGACATTTTCATCATAGATCAGGACCGTTTCCACCCTAGTGCTGATATATTTATTGACTTTCATGCTGATGGTAGAGTTAAAGTTGACCACCATGTTGCCAAATTTTCCGTAGTTGGAGAAGAGGTTTAGGTCGGCTTTCCAGTTGATGTTTTCCATTACGCGCATATCGATGGAAGTACCCAGGGATGCACCTGCTTCCGGCTTTACCTTGTCGCCTGGGACAATGCCAAAAGCACCTGCTTGACTCAGGGAATCGTTAAGAACAATCGTGAATCGGCCAGTAAAAGGGGATAGGATAGAAGAAAACTTAAAGCCATCCTTTTCTTTTTGGTAATTCAAACCGGTAGAGGACTGGACATATCCGGGGCTGAGAAAATCGGATATCAAATTCCTGGACTCCAAGTCGGAGCCGCTTTCTTTAAAATATTTATAACCTTCCAATAGCTGTGTCCTGGCTTCAAGTTGGGTGGACAAGTAAAAACCCTTGGATAATTCCCGGCCATATTTACTGACAAACTTGAAGTTGTCATTGGTCTTTCGGGTTTTATAGGCCCGGTCCGATTGCCTGTTAAAACCAAAGTTAACGGATAGGGATGTTTCCCAAATTTTATTGTTTTTCTTGTAGTTGGCAAATAGGTTGACTCCTGTGTTCAGTGCGAAAGAACTGGCACCACCCGCAGCCCAGTTGGATAAGCTTACCTGTTGGACACTGAGGTTGTAATTGCCTCCAGTTTTCCAGAAAGTAGGCCTTACTTCTTCTCTAATAATGAGGCTATCGCCTAGCATCACCAGTGTATCGCCATTGATAAGGACAGTGTCGGGCACAATGTCGGACATGTTGTCCTGAGCCAAAGCACATTGAATGCTTGTCATCAATACGAAAAGTAAACAGGTAAGGCGCCGAATCATTCCTGGGATTTTAATGAATAGACTACAAATATAAATTACTTTCTTGACTTGCCTCAATCTCGGTGAATGATTAGCTCCTGTCCCACATGAATCAGCGATTGGTTGGAGATGTTGTTCCATTGTTGGATCTGGGAAACGGTGACGCCATATTTGCGCGCAATGGCATAGAGCGTTTCTCCTTTTGCGACCTTATGTGTAAGTTGACGATTGTCGGGCGTCACTTTTTGGGCAGGGATTGGGTCAGTGGTTCCGGCAGGAGTTGGCGAAGGTTTAGCGGTATTCGTTTGCCTATTGGAAGGAGACGGAGATACTTGCCGATATTCGAACGCTTCATTCCGCCTAAGATACTTCTGTAATTTTAAGACCATTCCTTCCCGGAGGTCTTCGTCTTTGTATAACCTGTTTTTAGCCTTCAGTGAATGTAACCGGATGCCATAGGCCTGAGAAATTCCCCATAAGGTTTCTCCTTTTCTGACCACATGATAAGGCGTTTTTGCTTTTCCTTTTTTTCTTTTGGTGTAGTAATACTGGCCTTTGACGACGGGGTCTGATTTGGATAGGTCATTTACCCTTCTGAATTTCCCTTCTCGGATCCCAATACGTTCGGAAAAATCATCGGAAGTAGTGGTTACCGCAGCGATGATTCCCTTTATGCCGTTTATTCGGATTTGGTTTTTCTCAAAAGGCTGGGATTGGGTCCCGCTTATTTTGGGGTAGCCGGCATGATTGGTTCCAACAGCTTTTGGAGTGCTTACAGGGGAAGATGTATTGCTTGAGGTCAGGACAGGGCGGTATGATGGTGTTCCTGTTGCCAGGTACGTGAGGCTATAGGTTTTGTCTCCGGGGATTTTCTTACGGCTGACCCATTTGTTGTATTCCTCTAGATGTGATTCACTGACCTTTAGGTTTTTGGCCAGTTGTCCAAGCGTGGTAGGGCCTTGTACCTCGATCACTTCCAAATGTTGGTTGTTGATGAATTTTCCCAGTTGGCCTTCAAAAGCAATTTTGTGCGCCAAGAATTTTTTAAAGTACCAATGGGTGTTTCGCGTAATCTTCATGGTTTTATCCCCATTGTATTGGGAGCCAAAATAATTTTGGGCACCTCCCAGGCCCATTTGGTAAGCCACCATGGCACACACCCAGTTGTCAAATTTGCTGTTGTTTTTCTTCAGGTATAGGGCTGCCCCTTTGGTCGAAGCGACGATGTTTTTTCGTTCGTCAATATGATGATCGACCTGTAAAAACACTTCATGAGCGGTTCCTTTTTTAAATTGCCAAAAGCCCACCGCATTGGAGGTGGAAACGGCATCTGGGATCAGCCCACTTTCTTGAATGACCAAATACTTAATGTCGTCTGGAACACCCTGTTCGCGCAAAACACTTTCGATGATCGGCATATACAAGTCGACCCTTTCCATTTTCGTTTTGAAGTAACTTGGGTTACGATGAAGGGCGTCCACATCCAGCTGGATATCACGTTGGGCCTGACTGTTGAGATGGAGGGTCATGTCGGCAAAACGGATGGTCTGGGGAACCCGTGGGGCCTGGGCATAGGCGAGGTTTATCGCGGCAAAAATGAAAAAGATCAGTCCAATATAAATAGTTTTGGTCGGTCGATGAAGCATGCCAATAGATTACGAAGTATTTGATTACCTGATTTAATTTAAACGATTTGAAAACTGGTTTTACTATAGAAGTGGTGTTGGAAAATCTACCGCTTTCTGGCCATCATGATGCCATCCCTGATGGGGAATAGCACATTTTCCACACGGTCATCTTCCTGAACCATTTTATTGAAGTCCAGAATGGCCTGAGTGGATTTGTCCGCTTTGCCTTGGTGGTCATCGACGACCTTTCCTGACCACAGTACATTGTCTGCGAGGATCAATCCTCCCGGATTGACTTTATCGATGATCATGTGATAGTAATTGGAGTAGTTTCTTTTGTCCGCATCGATAAAGACCATGTCAAAGGTCTCGTTGAGTCCAGGGATGAGCTCCATGGCATTTCCCAGGATATATTGGATCTGGTCGTCCAGTCCTGAAGCAGCAAAATACTCCCTTACCATTTCTTCTAGTTCGTCATTTTTATCGATCGTAATGATCTTTCCGTCCTTGTCCAGGCCCCTTGCCATACAAATGGCAGAATAACCGGTGTAGGTTCCTATTTCGAGGATGGTTTTGGGACGTTGCATTTTGGTGAATAACTCCAAGGTCTTTCCTTGCAGGTGCCCGGAAAGCATCCTTGGCATCAGTACCTTGGCATGGGTATCACGGGAAATCCGCTGTAGAAGATCGTCTTCTTCGGTTGTGTGATCCTGGCAGTATTGTAATAGGTCCTCGCTAATGAATTCCATTTTTTAGTGGGGTAAATAAGTGAGAAAACTAAGTTCATCCTCTCGGAACATCTCATTGGCTATGTGTTGAAGCTCTTCGGAGGTGGTGTTTCTGATCAGGCTGAAGATATGGTCCAGGGAATCGATTCGGCCTTTGTCGAGCAAGCTCTTGCCAAATACCAACATGAGCGCGGCGTGGTTTTCCTCGGCCATGGCCATTTGTCCAATAGCCTGTTCCTTGGCCATATGCAGCTGCATCGTTCCCAGTTTCTTTTCCCGTAACCGTTTGAGCTCACGCAATACCAGTTTTTGGGCTTTTTTAAAGGTTTTTTCCTCTGTACCATAAAATATACCTATAAAACCGGTGTCTTTGTACACTTGATAGGCAGATTCTACGCTATAAACGTATCCATATTTTTCCCTTAAGGCAAGGTTTAGGCGTGAATTCATGCTGGGGCCTCCCAAGATGTTGTTCAGCAGGTAAAGCTTATAGCGGTCAGGATGGTACAATGAATACGCAGGCTTTCCGATGGCACAGTGGGCTTGACTGATTTCCTTGTAAATGGTTTCGGTTTTTGGTTGATAGTGCCTGAAATCACTTCTCTGATAAAGACTCTTTTTCGAGGGAATTTGATTTAGCTTGGGTTCCAGCTGCCGAAGGACTTTTTTGAAGGAGATGTTCCCCACCACCGAAAAGACGATCTTAGAGGTGTCCATACGGGTGGATATGAAATCAAAGAAGTCATTTTGCGTGAAGCTACCGACAGTATCTTCCGTACCAAGGATATTTCTGCCCAGCGAATGGTTTTGGAAAACCACTTCATCAAACTCGTCTTGGATGGCATCGTCAGGAGAATCACGGTACATCGCCATCTCCTCCAGGATTACCTGACGTTCTTTTTCGATCTGCTTTACGGGGAAGGTGCTATGAAAAGTAATGTCATAAAGCAATTCAGCTGCCTTGTTAAAATGTTCCTTTAAGATGGAGGAATAAAAGCATATTTTTTCCTTGGTAGTGTAGGCATTCAATTCCCCGCCTACGGATTCCAATCTGTTCAGGATGTGAAAGGACTTTCGCTTCTGGGTGCCTTTGAAGGCCATGTGTTCCCAGAAATGTGCCAGTCCGGCCTGCTCTTTTGTCTCATCCCTGCTGCCGATATCCAGAATAAACCCGCAATGGACCAGTCTGGTGTGTGTCACCTCTTGATGGACGATGCGGATACCATTTGGTAACGCTTTGATATTATATGACATGTATGGTTTACTTTCAAACTTGAAATTACAAAAATAATGTACTTATTCAGGATATTTTTTTCACGGTCTTTAATATGTTAATTTTAAGTCAGAAAAAAGTGGTCTCGACCATTTCTTACTTTTCAAACGAACATGATGCATACCATTAAAGACGAATTAAAAGCTACTTTAATTATATCGGTTTATAAAAATACGACTTTCCTTAAGGCTGTCTTGGATTCCCTGGCCGGGCAAACAGACAATCGGTTTGAGGTGATTATCTCTGAAGACGGCAATGCGGATGAGATGAGGGATTTTGTCCAAGGGTATTCCTTTAGTCATCCTGTTCAGCACTTGAGCAGAGAAGATAAAGGCTGGCAAAAAAACCAGGCACTCAACGAAGCGATCAGAGCGGCCAATACCGATTGGTTGGTTTTTATCGATGGGGATTGTGTGCTGCACCCTCGGTTTATGGAGTTTCACATCCAGAAGGCCAAGCCGGATACTATCCTGGCTGGAAAGCGGATCAAGCTAGACCCAGAGACGTCCCAGCTCTTACTGGAAGGTACCGTAAATCCAACGGAAATGAACGCTTACCTGAGAAAACACTTTAAGAAGATCAAAGAAAGAGGAGGGGAGTTTGTGGAAGAAGGTTTTTTTATCTCGCCAAATGGTCTGGTGGGACGTGTGATGGGGACACGGAAGATGAGGCACTTGAAGGGCTGTAACATGTCCTTTCACAAAGAAGCCATTTACGCGATCAATGGGTTCGATGAGGCGTATACCCGTCCGGCAGTTGGGGAGGATGCTGATTTGCTTTGGCGATTTAAAGGAATCGGCTATCAGTTGGGGTCCGTTCGGAACTTGGCGGTCCAATACCACTTGTACCATAAGGAGAGCTGGACGGATCAGGAAGAAAACCTGCGGATCATGCAGGATAATATGGCAGCCAAAAAGTTCGTATGTAAACAGGGGTTAGTGAAGAACAAATGATAGGATCTTGTACGGGGAGCTGGATATCCTTCATGAAGGGTTCTTTTGGCGAGAAATAAATAAATCGATTCAGAAAACATAAGGACAATGCGGTACCAACCACTGAACAATACATTTTATAAGGCCAATCGGGCCAGACTGGCCAAGATGCTGAAACCAAATTCCGTGGCCATCCTGAATTCCAATGACTTGATGCCTACCAATGCTGATGGGACCATGAAATTCAGGCAAAACAATGACTTGTTTTACCTCAGTGGGATCGATCAGGAAGAGACCATACTATTGATTTGTCCAGATTTTCCCAACGAGACCATGCAAGAGCTGTTGTTTGTCCGGGAAACCAATGCCCAAATTGCCGTCTGGGAGGGTAACAAACTGACACAGCAGGAAGCGGCTGCTTTATCAGGGGTGAAAACAGTGCGGTGGACCTCTGAGTTTGATCAAGTTTTGCACAGCATCCTGAGCCATGTAGAGCATATTTACCTCAATACGAATGAACACCGTGGAGCTGCCAATGAAGTGGAGACCAGGGATGCCCGATTTACTAAAAAGCTCAAAGCAGGTTATCCCCTGCACCGCTACGAGCGATTGGCGCCACTGATGGGAGGGCTCAGAGCGATCAAGGCTCCGGATGAAGTCGAGCAGCTACAAAGGGCCTGTGATATTACAGAAAAGGGATTTAGGAGGGTGTTGGACTTTGTGAAGCCTGGGGTGAAGGAATATGAGATCGAAGCGGAATACCTGCATGAATTTGTGCGGAATGGCAGCAGGGGGTTTGGCTATGAGCCCATAGTCGGATCAGGTGCCAATTCCTGCGTGTTGCATTACCTGGAAAATGACCAGGTTTGTCAATCCGGCGATTTGATTTTGATGGATGTAGGTGCAGAATATGGAAATTATAACGCGGACATGACCAGGACCATTCCGGTAAATGGCCGCTACACTTCCCGCCAGCGGGACGTGTATGATGCGGTCTTGCGTGTAATGAGCGAAGCAGAAAAGATGCTCAGGCCAGGAGTAAAACTACAGGAATACCAGAAAGAAATAGGGACACTAATCGAAGGGGAGCTGATCGGCCTGAGCGTGCTGGACAGGCATGAGGTGAGCAAGCAGGATCCGACAAAGCCCCTTTACCGCAAATACTTTATGCATGGTACCTCTCATCCGCTGGGACTCGATGTCCACGATGTGGGATCGGCTTACGAACCGGTAAAGCCGGGCATGGTCTTTACCATTGAGCCGGGGATTTATATTCGCGAGGAGGCCATTGGCATCAGGCTGGAAAATAACTATGTGATCGGGGAGAAAGGAAATACGGATTTGATGAAAAATATTCCTATAGAAGCAGAAGAAATTGAGGAGTTGATGAGTGAGAATACCAAGTAGTTGGATACTGGAATACAAAAACCGCAAGCCATTCGACCTGCGGTTTTCATTTTTATATGGTTTTCAGAAGTAAACTATCCGATAGCTACTCTTTTGAAGTCTACTACTGTTAGGCCTTTGGTTACGCCGTCCAAGTACTGGGAAACGGATTTGCTGCTGTCTTTTACAAAAGACTGGCTAAGCAAGGTGTTTTCTTTGTAGAACTTGTTCAGTTTACCCATAGCAATTTTTTCGATCATTGCTTCAGGCTTGCCTTCTGCTTGAGCTTGCTCTTTACCTACGGCAATTTCTCTTTCTACTACTGCTGAATCCACACCGTCTTTATCTACGGCTACAGGGTTCATGGCGGCGATTTGCATGGCTACGTCTTTGCCAGCTTCTTCCACGTCAGCGCCATTTACGTTTTTCAGTGCTACCAATACACCTAGTTTGCCGTTAGAGTGGATATAAGGTACTACTGCTTCGCCTTTTACCACCACGTAGTCACTGATTTCGATTTTCTCACCGATCTTACCGGTCATTTCGATGATTTTCTCACCTACCGTGATGTTTTCGAAAGGAAGGGCAAGGATCTCATCTTTGGTAGAAGCACTTTTTTCTACAGCCAGTTCAAGGATGGCGTTGGCAAAACTTACAAATTCCTCGTTTTTGGCCACAAAGTCAGTTTCACACGTAAGTGTCAATAGCACTCCTTCTGATTTGTCGGCACTTACACTAGTAACTACTACACCTTCTTTAGTTTCACGGTCAGCTCTGGAAGCAGATACCTTTTGTCCTTTTTTTCGTAAGATATCAACCGCTTTATCAAAATCTCCTTCAGCTTCGGTAAGGGCTTTTTTACAGTCCATCATACCGGCACCAGTCATTTGTCTTAGTTTGTTTACATCTTGTGCAGTAATAGCCATTGTTTGATATTTTTAATAGTGATGATGACTTTTAAATATAAAATGAACGTTTTTGATCCCTTAGCGGGCTCCCAAACGAATTGGCAATAACAAAAAAATTGAACATAGGTACTTTACCGTATGTTCAATTTTCTGTTATCATTAAATCATAGTGGATTATTCTTTGGTTTCGGCGTCAGCAGCTTTTTTTGCTTCTTCCTCTTCAGACAGTTTTGCCTCTTCTTTGTCTTTCTTTCTCTCAGAAAGTCCTTCTTCGATAGCAGCACCGACCGCTTTTACCAATAATGAAATGGATTTGAATGCGTCGTCATTGGCAGGGATTGGGAAATCCGCTTCTCCTGGATTGGAGTTAGTATCTACCAAGGCGAATACAGGGATACCAAGCTTTTTGGCTTCGGCAATTGCGATGTGTTCTCTTTTGATGTCCACCACAAAAAGCGCTGCAGGAAGACGGGTCAGGTCAGAAATGCCGCCCAATACGTTTTCCAGTTTCTCACGCTGTCTGGTGATCATCAGACGTTCCTTTTTCGCAAGGACAGTGTAAGACTCTTCCTTCATCATCTTGTCGATGGAGGACATTTTCTTTAATGACTTACGGATAGTGGCGAAGTTGGTCATCATACCACCTAACCATCTTTCCGTAACGTAAGGCATTTTAAGTCTTGCTGCTTCTTCAGCTACCAAGTCCTTGGCTTGCTTTTTGGTCGCCACGAACATCACTTTTTTGCCGGAGCGTACGATTTGCTTGAGTGCGTTGGATGCTTCATCAAGGCACACGAGCGTTTTGTTCAGATCAATGATATGGATACCGTTCTTCTCCATGAAGATATACGGCGCCATTCTTGGATCCCACTTTCTTGTTAAGTGTCCAAAGTGAACACCAGCATCCAGTAAGTCTTTATATTCGATTTTAGCCATTTAAATATGTATGTTTTATAAAGTACCTGTGTAATTTCCAGATTAACGTTTGGAGAACTGGAATCTTCTTCTTGCTTTTCTGCGTCCTGGTTTCTTACGTTCAACCATCCTTGGGTCTCTGGTAAGGAATCCTTCTTTCTTCAATGGGCTTCTGTGTTCCTCATTGACTTCGCATAGGGCACGGGCAATGGCCATTCTGGCGGCTTCTGCCTGTCCTTTGATCCCACCACCGTCTACAGTGATCTTGATGTCGAATCCTTCCGCCTCATTTACGAGGGCAAGCGGCTGTCTTACGACGATCTGGTGAAGGTCAAAAGGAAAATAAGCTTCAATGCTTCTGTTGTTAACGATGATTTCACCTTTGCCAGGCTTCATATAAATCCTCGCTACAGATGTCTTTCTTCTTCCGATTGTATTGATAACTTCCATGGAATGATCAGATTAAAGTTTAACTACTTTTGGTTGTTGCGCTTCATGAGGATGCTCTGCACCTTCATATACATAAAGGTTTGTGTACAGTTTTCTTCCCAATCTGTTTTTAGGAAGCATTCCTCTTACAGCTTTCTCTACAAGGATTGCAGAAGACTTGCTTTTTAGGATCCTTGGGGTAGAGATTCTTTGACCACCTGGGTAGCCTGTGTGACGTACATAAACTTTATCGTCCCACTTCTTACCAGTCAATCGGATTTTGTCTGCGTTGATGACAATGACATTGTCACCGCAGTCTACGTGAGGAGTAAAGCTAGGCTTGTTTTTTCCTCTTAAGATTTTCGCTACCTCACTTGCAAATCTACCAAGTACCATCGCTGAGGCATCCACTATCACCCAGTCTTTTTGTACGGTAGCACTGTTTGCTGATACGGTTTTATAGCTTAAAGTATCCACTGTGTAAATGTTTAATTATTAGCTTGTTAATTACATTTCGCCCTCAAAAAGGGACACAAAGATAGAAGGAATTCCGGTTATATGCAAAATATCTTTGTGTTTACTGCCTAATTTTCACGAGGATAGCGATTTTTTCGATCCTTTTTCCCGTGAAGTCGCCTCATCTGTAAAGTATGGCCAAGGATAGGAGTGACCAAGTAGGTTACTTCTTTTCCAGCTGTTTGACCAATACTGCAAAATCCTTTGGGTAAGGGGCGGTAACCTCAATCAGGTTGCCGTCCATGCCTTCAAAGGAGATGGAATAAGCATGCAGCGAAACACGTTGCATAATCGGAAGTTCTTCTGTTCCCTTCTTCAGGTTGAACTTTCTTTTAAGTGATGAAAGGTATAGTGGCTTGCCGCCGTACATCTCGTCACCACAGATAGGGGCTCCCAAGTACGCCAGGTGAACCCGGATCTGATGAAGCCTGCCTGAAACCGGCTTGCACTCAATCAAGGAGTGCATGGCATAGGTTTTCAGTGTGGTGAAGTAGGTGGTGGCCGGTTTTCCTTTGAGACTGATCTTGGCGATCCCTTGATTGGTCGCGACCAAGTTTCGGTCTACGAGTTTCTGGTCGTAGTCATGGATCCCTTCCGCCACGGCGTGATAGATTTTTTCGACTTTTCTGTGTTCAAATTGGATCGCAATATTACGGTATGCATCCGGATTCTTTGCAATAACCAAACATCCTGAAGTTTCCTTGTCCAGTCGGTGACACATTTGGGCATCTGGAATGTAGTCCCTGGCCAAGTCAAGGATGTTTTGTCTTTCATGCCTATCGTCTAAGGTCGATAAGTATGGAGGCTTGTTGATGACAATATAGTCATCATTTTGAAACAGCATAAGATCTTCGAAATCTAACTTCTTCATACAGCCTGGCTAACACCTTTCAAATTTAAGGTGCAAAATTAGCTAAATTTACCGAACAGGAAAAGCTTTTCCCAAAATAATGTTTGGAAAAATGCTAGCGAATGGTGGAGGAGGGGAGAACGCTATTTTTCTTGGAGGGCTGCTTTTTTTTCTGATGGTAGGGTAAAGCTGAAGCTGGACCCTTTGCCGACAGTGGAGGTGACAGATATTTTGCTTTTGTGGCCTTCTAAGATGTGTTTCACGATGGCCAATCCTAAGCCCGTGCCTCCCATTTCCCGTGAGCGGCTTTTGTCCACCCTGTAAAAACGCTCAAAAATGCGTTTGATGTCTTCCGGTGGAATGCCGAGGCCATTGTCCTTGATGTCTACCTTGATGTGGTTTTTGGTAGATTTGAGGTGGATGGTGGCTTCCCCGCCTTCATGATTGTATTTGATGGCGTTGGAGATAAGGTTTTGGCATACTCGGTAGATTTTATCTTTGTCCGCTTTGGTGATATAGGACTTTTCCGGATTGTATTTAAAGCGGAGGTTGATATGCCTTTTTTCTGCTTTATTTTCCAATTGTTCCATGACCTCTTCGATCAGCGGGATCATGTCAAAGACCTCATAGTTGAATTTGACAACCCCACTCTCCATTTGGTTTAGGGTAAGCAGGTCCTTGACCAAATTGTCCAGGTTGTTCAGGCTTTTGGCAGCCCGTTTCAGGAATTTGTCCCTTACATTCACATCTTCCACGGCACCATCCAGCAGGGTGTGGACATAGCCTTGGGCAGCAAAAATCGGTGTTTTCAGTTCGTGGGAAATGTCCGCGACAAACTCTCTCCTGAAAGCTGCATTGCGCTGCAGGGTTTCGATTTCCTTGTTTTTGGCAATGGCATAGGAGTTAATGGTGCTGTTGATTTTCCTTAGGGGTGAAATGGAAGTCCTGCGCGGTTTGTCCGCAATTCCGGACAGGTCTTTTTTCTGGATCTTCTCCAATGCACTGTAGATATTACTGATTTCCTTGAAGATCAGGAATTCCAAGGTGAGGTTGATGAGGAGGTAGGAGATGGCGATGGTCAGCCCCCAAGCTACAGTCAGTAGCATTGGGGTGGCATCGTCCAATAAAGAGAGGAAAGCAACCGTAAGGGCAGATATAGCAAAAGCCAGTACAAGCGATATTCCCCTGGATGTGGTAAGCATAGTTTAGTTATTGTCAAACTTATATCCGACGCCTTTTACGGTCGTGATATAATTTTCGCCTATTTTTTCCCTTACTTTTCGGATATGGACATCTACTGTCCTGGCCAAGACAAATACGTCCGCTCCCCAGATATTCTGGAGCAATTCGTCCCTGCTAAAAACCATGTTGGGATTTTTGGCCAAGAAGTAAAGCAGTTCAAATTCCTTTTTCGGAAGGGTAATCGTTTTGCCGTCTTGGTCGATGGTAAAACTACTTCTGTCTATGGTAAGGTCTTTTATTTTGATCTGGGAAACTTCCTGTTCTTTTTTGGACTCTCTTCTGAAGAGTGCGGCGATTCTACTGACCAAAGCGCGCGGTTTGATGGGCTTTGTGATATAATCGTCTGCCCCTACATCGAAAGCAGCTACTTCGGAATATTCTTCTGAGCGGGCCGTCAGGAAGATGATGAAGGTGTTTTTCAATTCTTCCATGTCCCTGATTTGTCGGCAGGTCTCTACCCCGTCTTGGTTGGGCATCATGATGTCCAGCAGGATAACATCTGGCTTGAATTTGCCGGCAGTCTGTACAGCTTTGACTCCGTCACTTGCGGAAGCGACTTCATAACCTTCCTTTTCAAGGTTGTACGTTAAAATTTCAATAATATCCGGTTCGTCATCTACTACCAGAACTTTGATTTTTGGTTTGTCACTCATTTGACTTTCCTTGTTTAATGTTCTTTAAAGCACCGCTAATTTAGAAAAACTATCAAAAGAAATAACTTTATTTAAGGAAAAAGGCTAGATGTCCAATAGAATGTTTTGTAAAAACTTTAATTTGTTAAATTAATGTTATGACACCGTTACTTATTTATTACGCAAACCTTTAGCTTGTGTTATTTCCATGTTAAGTGATCCCACGACCAGTTCAGCTTCGACTTTGATCGGAATCCTGTTTTTGTCATTTGTGATCCACATCTTAATAGGATTCTCCCCACTGAATAGCTTGTTGCTGGGCATCACTGGAGAGATGACAATGGTGTCAAAATCTCCGATTTTGGTGGACACCTTGTCCCTGCCTTCGTACACCATTTTTAAATCATAGGTCTTCTCATCGAAGAAACCTTTAATGTTGATGATATCACCTCTTTTGTACAGCCTGTAATCGAGGTGGCGCATATAATAAAATCCACTGACGATATCTTGGATTTCAGATTGAATGTCAAATTCCTTGGTTGATTTTACCCTCCTGTTTTCCTTATCGTACTCCTTGACCGTAGCCGTGCCTTTCTTATGGTTAAAGTCGATGACCTCGTGCTTGCGGTACCCGCCTTCTTCAATATGCCGATAAGAACGGTAAGGGATGTTTTTGGCCGTGTCCATAACGGTGCCCCAATTGTCCTTTACCTTAAATATGCTAAAAATACTTAAGGTTTTGCCATAAACATCGATTTTATAGGAAGGACGGCCGTTTACCTCGTGGATCTGGTCGTCTATGATCATCTTCGCTTCAGCAGCGTTAAAGAAAAGATATTTTACCTTAAAAGTGAGCTCCTCGCCTGCTTGGTAGGGCTTAGAGAATTGTTGGCCGTACGTGGCGGGATAGATGGCAACAATAAAGCATTGAATTAAAAATAATCTTATGATTAAGGGCATATATGAAATGTTACTTTTTTAGTCTAAATTCAAAAGTTATACCAAATCTACTGTCACCATATAATACAAATTCCTAATTTAATAAAACGACTTAACAAAACAATGGTTGTGATGAAAGTTGATATTGAGTTGGCGAATGTTTACTTTCACATAATATTTTAACATACCTTGGATTCTTTGAGTATATGAGTGAAAATACAGAAAAATTAAAAGCGCTTCAGCTTACCTTGGATAAGTTGGAAAAGACCTACGGCAAAGGTACGGTCATGAAGTTGAGTGATAATTCGGTAGTGGATGTTCCAACCATTTCTACGGGTTCACTCGGATTGGATATGGCTTTGGGTGTAGGAGGTATTCCCAAGGGAAGGGTCATCGAGGTTTACGGACCAGAATCCTCCGGTAAGACCACACTGGCCATGCATTGCATCGCCGAAGCACAAAAAAAAGGTGGAATGGCAGCAATCATTGATGCTGAACATGCCTTTGATAAATCTTATGCAGAAAAACTGGGGATCGATACTGAAAACCTGCTGATTTCTCAACCGGACAACGGAGAGCAAGCCCTGGAAATAGCCGAGCATTTGATTCGTTCGGGCGCCTTGGACATCATCGTGATCGACTCGGTGGCAGCTTTGGTGCCAAAAGGCGAGCTGGAAGGTGAGATGGGCGATAGCAAAATGGGGCTTCAGGCGAGACTGATGTCTCAAGCGCTCAGAAAGCTGACAGGCGCCATTAATAAAACTGGTTGTGCCTGTATCTTTATCAACCAGCTGCGGGATAAGATCGGTGTGATGTTCGGTAGCCCGGAAACCACCACTGGTGGTAATGCGCTGAAATTCTATGCTTCTGTTAGGCTGGACATCAGAAGGATCGGCCAGATCAAAGAGAGTGCGGATAATGTCCTCGGTAACCGTACCAAAGTAAAGGTGGTGAAAAACAAAGTCGCCCCTCCTTTCAAGGTGGTCGAATTTGACATTATGTATGGCCAAGGGATCTCCAAAGTGGGCGAGATCATCGATCTTGGCGTGGAGTTTGACATTGTCAAAAAAGCAGGTTCTTGGTTTTCATACGATGGCAATAAACTAGGCCAAGGACGCGATGCAGTGAAAAATCTCCTCTTGGACAATCCTGAGCTAATGGAGGAACTTGAGGTCAAGATCAAAGCAAAAGCGGGCCTCGGTGGTGAAGTCGAGGAAGAGGCCGTAAAGGAATAGCCATTAATGTAATTATTGATTTACTGTAAAATAGGCCACCTTAAATTGTTAAGGTGGCCTTTTCCCTTTTTGAAGTAGGAAGTCAAGTGGGAATGATCCTTGGCGCTACGTCATTCTTCGACTCGATCTGGCAAATAGACAGATCCGTTCAGGATAACTATCAAGGTGAACTTTCCTTAACTTTAGCGGATTGAGGCGGTCGACCTTCAATTTTTGCGGTCCCGTGACAGGGTAGGTGGTACCACGTACACCTTGCTAAGTTCTAGTGATTTTTAAATCCAGTATCGGTCCTGTGAGGTATTGATAAACTGGTCAATTCGTTCTGATTGCTTCCACCGGATCCATTCTGGCGGCAATTCCTGCGGGAACAACCCCCGACAGCATGCCTATGACCATGGAAAGTCCTATGCCCAGGGCCATGTTTTTAGCAGACATGAATATCTCGAGAGAGCCCAAGGGGATAAAGGTGATGGCAAAAACCAAAACCAGTCCGGTCAGTCCTCCAAAGAGGCTGAGGAAGGTGGATTCAAACAAAAACTGTAGCAGGATAAAGTAATTTTTGGCTCCCAGTGATTTCTGTATGCCGATGATATTGGTGCGCTCGCGGACGGAGACGAACATGATATTGGCGATGCCAAAGCCACCTACCAGGATGGAAAAACCACCAATGACGGCTCCGGCGATACTGATGACATCGAAGATGGCCCCAATGGCATTTTGGATAAATTCCGATTTATTGAGTGCGAAGTCGTCCTCTTCGGTAGGTTTTAGCCCTCTTTTGCCCCGCAGCAATCCCGTCATTTCATTTTCCAGTGCGATCAAACCTCTGTCACTGTCCATTCCCTTGGCAGCGATAGTTGGCTCTATACCCCAGCGGCCCAAATAGTACATTTTACCGAATGAGCCAAAAGGAATCAGGCATGCATCATCCTTGGAAGGAAGGTCAAAGAGCCCTTCGCCTTCTTCTTCCAAGAGTCCGATGACCATGAATTTTTGGCCCTTGATTTTCATTTCCTTGCCGATGGCATCTCCCTCAGGGAAGAGTGCATTGGCTATTTTGGCGCCGAGGACGGTGACATTTCTGGCGGCAGTGATTTCCAGTTCTGTGAAAAAGCGTCCATCCACCACAGGGACGTCATAGACCTCTTTATGATCAAATACCACCCCTTCCAAATTGGCCCCTTCGAAGGAACTGCTGCCCCTTTTTAACGTAGCGGAAGCAGATGCTGAGATGGTAATGGCTTCGGCATTTTTTAATCGTTCTTTTAGAAACACAAACTCACTATAGTTGGCCGGAGGCCTTCGGAAATATCTCCACCACGGATATTCTCCCGGGCCAGACGAAAAAGGAAACCGATCCACCCTCAAAACGTTGGTACCAAGGAACGAAAAGCTGGATTTTATGTTCTTTTCTAAGGAATCTACTAAGGTAAAGACGGCAATAATGGCAAAAATTCCGATGGTGACCCCCAACAGCGAGAGTACGGTTCGTGTTAGGTTGGACCTCAAAGCTTGTAGTGCAAACCGGAAACTTTCCCAAATGAGTTTGAAAATGATCACCTGATAAAATTTTGTTTAAAAACTATTTGACAATATAGGTAGATTTCGCTATAATTCTTATTAACTTTGCGGTTTTTACGAGCGTAATCGTAGAATCAAAATATTCATCATATTTCTCTAAAAATACATATGAAATTATCAGATTTCAAATTCGAAGTTCCGAAAAAACTCATTTCTTTATATCCATCTGACAACAGGGACGAATCCCGTCTGATGGTAGTGCACAGAGACACAGGTGAGATAGAGCACAGGGTTTTTAAAGATATAATTGAGTATTTTGATGAAGGTGACGTCTTCGTAACCAACAATACGAAAGTATTTCCTGCCCGGCTTTATGGAAACAAGGAGAAAACGGGCGCAAAGATCGAAGTGTTCCTGTTGAGGGAGCTGAACCAAGAGCTTAGGCTGTGGGATGTGCTGGTAGATCCTGCCAGGAAGATCCGTGTGGGAAACAAGCTGTATTTTGGAGACAGTGATCTGGTAGCGGAAGTGATCGATAACACGACCTCCCGTGGACGTACCATTCGCTTTTTGTTTGATGGTACGGACGAAGAATTCTATAAGACCATCGATGCATTGGGTGAGACGCCTATTTTGAAGGAGTTCATTGATAGGAAAGTAGAGGAGGAAGATCGGGAGCGTTATCAGACGATCTATGCTGAGCACGTGGGAGCTGTGGCAGCACCTACGGCGGGATTGCATTTTACGCCCCATTTACTGAAACGACTGGAGATTAAAGGGGTAGAGGTTTCGCCGATTACCTTGCATATTGGTTTGGGGACTTTCCGTCAAGTGGATGTGGAAGATCTTACCAAACATAAAATGGATTCGGAAAATTACGATATTCCCGAAAAGACTGTAGACTTGGTGAATGATGCCATTGATGCCAAAAAGCGTGTGGTGGCTGTAGGCACCACTTCTCTCAAAACAGTGGAATCTTCCGTGACGGCCAGCAACAGGCTCAAACCATCCAGTGGCTGGACCGATAAATTCATCATTCCTCCATATGAATTTAAAATAGCCAATGCACTGATCACAAACTTTCATTTGCCGGAGTCTACCTTGCTGATGACCACCGCAGCATTTGGCGGATATGATTTGATCATGAAGGCATACAAGGAAGCTGTTAAAGAAAAATACAGGTTCTTCTCTTACGGAGACGCCATGTTGATATTGTAAAAAAAGAAAGGCGCTTTTACAGCGCCTTTTTTATTGATATAACCTTCATCAAACGATAATACTTCCTAAACATGGGGGATGATAGAAACCATTACTTTTGCGGGCGAAAGCTAAACGAGTTTTATGAATAAAGCAGCGATTATTGTAGCAGGAGGAAGAGGTACTCGCATGGGTTCGCCGATACCAAAGCAGTATTTGGAAATAGGTGGAACGCCCGTTTTGATGCGGACTCTAGAAGTTTTTTATCAATTGGATTCGGCCATAAGCCTTGTACTGGTCATACCGGAAACTGATTTTGCCCTGTGGGAAGAATTGTGTGAAAAGTTTGGGTTTGAGGTTCCCCATGAAGTGGTGGCGGGAGGGAAGTCCCGTTTTCAGTCGGTCAAAAATGGCCTAGACAGTCTTCAATGGGAGGAAGGACTGGTGGCCATCCATGATGGTGTGCGTCCTTTTGTGGCCCCAGAAGTGGTAGCCCTAAGCTTTGAAAAGGCGGAAGTACACGGCAGTGCAGTAGCGGTGGTGCCGCTTAAGGATTCGATTCGTAAGCTTACCGATGAGAACAAGTCCTTTTATCAGGAACGTCAATATTTCAGGTTGGTGCAGACTCCTCAGACTTTTTCACTAAAGATGATCAAGCAGGCATTTGATGTGACCGAGCTGCATCATTTTACCGATGATGCGACGGTCTTTGAGCACCAGGGATGGCAAGTTCACCTTATTGCAGGGAATCCGGAGAATATTAAGATCACCACGCCAGAGGACATGGAGTACGCGCAGTTTTTGCTCCAAAGGCAATCCTAGAAAGACCGTTCAAGTGGGACAGGTGGGTTTCTGTGTGATCAGAAGGGAAGTTCTGTGATAAGGGGTGGTTTACCTGTGAAATCCCTCCGTTTACCGAGTTTTTATAGCCCATGACCTAAAAGATCTCTTATATTTTAATAAGTTGAAGTAGTTTTAGCATCATATTGGATAATGAACTAATTTACTTTGACTATGAAAAAGACATTTGGAGGTGGTGATGGTGGGAGGACCACTACGGGACTGATAGTACTAGCGGTAGGCATGTTCTTGCTGGTAAGACAATTGGGGGTATCGGTACCGGGCTGGATATTTAGTTGGCCAATGATTTTTGTGGCCATTGGACTTATTACCTTGTCCAAACATAACTTTCAAAGCGGTTTTGGCTTTTTTATGCTTCTTTTTGGAGGCTTTTTTCTCCTTAAAAATGAATTGAATATTCCTTGGGAATTGGAGCGTTACCTTGTCCCGGGAGGATTGATCATATTGGGATTGTTTTTGCTGGCCACCAAAAACAGGAAGGCTTTCGCGGATTTTACCAATTGGTCTGGCGGAAGTTCGACTCCTCCTCCTGTGGGGGATGGCCCTGGCAAAGGAGAAACGTTCGTTTCTGACAAAGGCAATGCTGGATGCTCAGGGGGCTTTAGCTCCGTGGATACTGACATGATCAATTCCCAAGCACTTTTCTGTGGTATCCAAAAACGGATACTTTCCAAAAACTTCAAAGGAGGCAAGGTGTCCGCCATCTTTGGCGGGACAGAGATTGATCTAACCCAGGCGGATTTGTCTGAAAACGCCGTATTAAGCGTTGAGGTGGCTTTTGGCGGAGTGAAGCTCCTGATGCCTCCTCACTGGGACCTCAAGATGGGCGTTACCAATATCTTTGCTGGTGTGGAGGACAAACGGATGTATCCACAGTCAACAGGGGAATCCAATAAAGTCCTGACCATCACCGGAACGGTCTTGTTTGGTGGATTGGAGATCAAATCCTATTAACGGAGGGAAGGGATGGTCAGTAGGCTGCTGAAGACTTCTTATGGATGGGTGAGGTTGATCCTGATATTGGCCATTTTGGGCAGTGTAAATGCCTTTTTGCTGGTGAATTATGGGGTTGATCTTGGGGTAAGCCTGGTTGATAGCCTCTTGTATGTGCTCTTGACCTTTTCCGGGGTGATGCTGCTGGAAAACATTTTTCGTTTTTACCAACCCAAAAAAAACAATTCCTGGTTATGGGTAGCGGTACCTGTGGTGCTGGGAATAGCACTGGTTTTTTTAGGTGAATTTGCCTTGGAGCGCTTAATGAAATCCAAAACAGATTATTTGTTGTTTCTGAAGGAAGTGCGCTTAGTGAGAGGGTTTTTTGTCCTTTTGCTTTTTGGGGCATATACGGGGCTTTTGATCGTTGGTGGCCTGTTGGAGGATCAGCTGGAGGCCAGGAAGCGAGCCGAAATGATCGACAAACTATCGAAGGAAGCGGAGCTTTACCATCTCCGGCAGCAGCTTCAGCCTCATTTTTTGTTTAATAGCTTAAATTCCATCAGTGCTTTGGTAAAGCGGCAGCCTGACAAAGCCCGTGAGATGGTGCTCCAGTTATCGGAGTTTTTGAGAGGGACAATTCGTAAAAATCAGCTGGAATGGGTAAGTGTGGAGGAAGAAGTAATGTACCTTCGGTTATTTATGGCGATTGAAATGGTAAGGTTTGGACACCGGTTGAAGGTGGATTTTACCGTATCGGAGGAAGCGGAGACGATGACATTGCCCTCCTTATTGATCCAGCCATTGTTGGAGAATGCCGTAAAACACGGGGTGTACGGACGTACAGATGAGGTGTTTATTAAATTGGCCATCCAGCTGCACGGAAGTTATTTGAATGTGATGATCAGCAATCCCTATGATCCTTCAGCGGCCAATTCCAACGGCAAGGGGTTCGGCCTTGAATCTGTCAAAAGAAGGATGTACCTTTTGTTTGGCAGGCATGATTTGTTGGTGGTGGATAAAAACGCCTCCTTGTTTACGGTGAACTTAAACATACCAATTGGTAAAAGAGCATGATCAAAACCATCATTATAGACGATGAACCGTTGGCCACACAACTGGTGGAGGAGTACCTGGAGGCATTTTCGGATTTTGAAGTGGTGGCAGTTTGCCATGACGGATTTGAAGGGCTGAAGGCCATCCAGCAGCATGAGCCTGACCTTTTGTTTCTGGATGTTCAGATGCCACGCATCAATGGTTTTGAGCTGCTGGAGCTGTTGGAGCATCCAATGGCCGTTATTTTTACAACGGCATTTGATGAATATGCGGTAAAGGCATTTGACAGCCATGCGGTGGATTATTTGCTGAAACCTTTCTCCCAGGCGAGGTTTGAGGAGGCGATCCATAAATTTTCCATGAGAGAAAACGGGGATTTGGTACAGAAACTACTGCTATCGAAGGATTTTTCATCCAAGGAGGACTATGCTAGCCGTATCGTGCTTAAGGAAAAAGGTGAAATCAAGGTCATTCAGGTCGGTGACGTAGCGTATTTAGAAGCAAATGATGATTTTGTCAATATCCACAGCAAGGGGGGCAAGTATATAAAAAACAGGACTTTGAAGTTTTTTGAATCAGTCCTTGATCCACGGGATTTTGTGCGGGTACATCGATCTTATATCGTAAGAATAGCCGAAATTACCAGTGTGGAACCGTACGAAAAGGAAGGAAATGTCCTGCGTCTTAGGGGCGGGGGAGTCGTTCCTGTAAGCCGCAGTGGTATGGCCAAATTAAAAGCAGTACTTGGGGTATAGAAGAAAAAAAAAGCCCTGTTGGGGCTTTTTTTTAATATTCATCTTCATTAAAGAAGAAGTCATCTTTTGTTGGATAATCCGGCCAAATTTCTTCGATGTTTTCATACGGCTCACCATCGTCCTCAAGTTCCTGTAGGTTTTCCACTACTTCTAGAGGAGTACCCGTCCGAATAGCGTAATCGATCAGTTCATCTTTAGTAGCTGGCCATGGTGCATCTTCCAAGTAAGATGCTAATTCTAACGTCCAATACATAGTGTCTACATTTTAAGTTTTTCCGCTGTACACGGTGAAGCAAAAATATAAAATCTTTTATTTTTTAAAACGGTAACTTATTATTTGTTTGAAAGTTCCTTAATAATATGATTTTTTACATCAAGCTTCCTTTTGTACGCACTGATTTTTCTATACAACATTGTTTCGAAATCAGGTTCATGTGATCTGAAATTCTCGGAATTTTCCTTGACGGTTTCCAGTTCTTTTTCATCCCGGGAGATCAGATCCTTCATGATACTGATTTTGACTTGCTTTTGCTCTTGCTCGTCCATATCATAGTAATTATCATATTTGGATCTTGCAAGTTTATGCAGAAAAGATTTCTCAAAGACAATATCTGTAAAGAAGACGAACAAACGCGAGTATTGTTGTGCTTCCCTTGGTTTTTTAGGAGGTAGTGATTTCCATTCGGCCTGCAGTCGTTTTGCCTTGGAGATTTTTTCAGGACTGGTATCCCCTAAGGAGAGGTCTCGCATGGATTCAGCTAGCTTCTCTATTTTTTTGACGACTTCAAAAGGGCGTAGGCGCGGAGGATGGTTATAACCGCCATGCCCATGACCTTGCCCATGTCGTGGGCGGTTTTGCATGGTGCGTTTAAACCGTCCAAAGATCTTGTTGTTTAACCTGGAAAATTCATCCCATAGCGGCTGCCTTTTTTCTGCGGGAACCTTTCCGGATTCCTTCCACTGTTTCTGGATCCGCTTACTGATTTCAAAAGCTTGCTTGACATCCTGCATGTTGAAGGCCTCTCTGGCTTGTTCCACGAGGGATTCATACACTTTTATGTTCTCTTCAGCTTGAAGTGCCAAGCCTTCAAAATAGTTTTTACGATTTTCAAAAAAAGTGTCCGTAGTTTCCTTAAAGGCTTCCTCGATTTCGTCTTTCAGCTCAGGCGATACGGGGCCGGTTTTTATCCACCGGAGTTTGATGTCCCGGAATTTTTCTGAAGTCTCCTTCCAATCAGTGTCGTTCATGATCGCACGTGCCTCTTCGATAAGGCCTCGCTTGATTTCCAAATTACGCTCGCGATTGGCCTGAATGATCTCATCCAGAAATTCTTCCTGTTCGTTGAGTTCATTTATCAAGGGGACAAAATCCCCCAAGGCATCGTATTGCATCAAAGATTCTCTCAAATGGATGAGCTTCATCAGAAATGAACCCTTGTTTTGATTTTCTTCGATGTCTTTTTTAAGGTCAGCTACTTTTTTCTTCGCTAGTTCAAACCGATCTTCAAAGTACTTGATGGTGGAGGCTTCGTTTTCCTTGACCTCTCCGATCACTCTGTCCTCCTGATTTAAAAAACCTTTTAAATAAACTTTGTCGTCTTTAATGTATCCGTATGGATGCTCCATCTCGATTTAATAGGTTGGTGGTAAGTTGGCTAATGCTTGTTTGGTGCAAATTAATTAATTAAGATGCATTTATCCTAAAGAAGGCGATTATTTGCCATATTTGTTCCATCATAAATATAACCATAAGGTAAAATAAATAAATATGAGTGACGAGAAAATTATATTTTCAATGGCCGGGGTGTCAAAAATCTACCCTCCCCAAAAGAAGGTGTTGAAGGATATTTACCTTTCTTTTTTTTATGGGGCTAAAATTGGAGTATTAGGCCTGAACGGCTCTGGAAAGAGTTCTTTGCTTAAGATTATAGCAGGAATGGATACTGAATACCAAGGGGAAGTGGCTTGGTCTTCAGGATATTCCGTGGGGATGTTGGAGCAAGAGCCCGAGCTGGATCCCGAGAAAACCGTCAAAGAGGTCGTAGAGGAAGCGGTAGCAGAGACTGTGGGCTTGCTTAAAGAATTTGAAGAGATCAACGAGAAATTTATGGATCCTGCGGTAATGGAGGATCCAGATGCCATGAACAAGCTGATCGAAAAGCAGGGCGAGGTGCAGGAAAAATTGGATGCGGCCAATGCTTGGGAGCTTGATGTGGTGCTGGACAAGGCCATGGATGCCTTGCGTCTCCCGCCGAGTGATGCCGTCGTGGAAAATCTCTCCGGTGGGGAAAAGCGAAGAGTGGCGCTCTGTCGACTGCTGTTGCAGGAACCGGATGTTTTGCTGCTGGATGAGCCCACCAACCACTTGGATGCCGAATCGGTCCATTGGCTTGAGCAACACTTAAAACAGTATAAAGGCACGGTGATCGCCGTGACCCACGACCGTTATTTCTTGGACAATGTGGCCGGTTGGATTTTAGAGCTGGACAGGGGAGAAGGGATCCCTTGGAAAGGTAACTACAGCAGCTGGCTGGACCAGAAGCAAAAGCGGCTTGCACAAGAGGAGAAGTCTGAGTCCAAGAGACAGAAGACCTTGGAGCGTGAACTGGAATGGATCAAAATGACCCCCAAAGCCAAGCAAGCAAAAGGGAAGGCCCGTTTAAATGCCTATGAAAAATTAGTGGGTGAAGATGCCAAGGAGCGGGAATCCAAGCTGGAACTTTACATTCCACCGGGGCCACGATTAGGCTCGAAGGTGATCGAAGTAAATGGTGTTTCGAAGTCCTATGGTGATAAGTTGCTTTTCGAGGATTTGACTTTTGCCCTTCCCCAAGGCGGGATTGTCGGCATCATTGGACCAAACGGAGCGGGTAAGTCTACCTTGTTTAAGCTCATCACCGGTAATGAAAAGCCGGATGCTGGAAGTTTTGAAGTCGGTGAAACCGTTCAGCTCGCATACGTGGACCAGGAGCACGATCGATTGGATGCGGACAAGACCGTTTACCAGACGATTTCTGAAGGCAATGAAAACATCAAGCTGGGAGCCAAGGAAATGAATGCTAGGGCTTATGTGAGCAAGTTTAATTTCTCAGGATCCGATCAAGAGAAAAAAGTAGGCGTGCTTTCCGGTGGAGAGCGAAACCGGGTGCATCTGGCACTGACGCTGAAGGAAAACGGGAACCTGCTCTTGTTAGATGAGCCTACCAATGATTTGGACGTCAATACGTTGAGGTCACTGGAGGAAGCCTTGGAGAACTTTGGGGGCTGTGCAGTGGTGATTTCCCACGACAGGTGGTTCTTGGATAGGATCTGTACCCACATATTGGCGTTCGAAGGGGATTCCCAAGTGTATTGGTTTGAAGGGAACTTCACCGATTACGAGGAGAATAAAAGAAAGCGACTCGGAGACGTGGATCCCAAAAGGATTAAATACAAAAAACTTAAGTGATCAGACTAACAGAAAGTTTGTGAATGGGCAAATGTGCCAAATTTTATGGCCGCCAGAAGAAGGTTGGGGAATTTATTTTCCCTACCTTTGGCGGAAATTTTAAAATGCATTATTGATTGGGAGCGTTATGATCAGACAGATTTTGCTGGCCCCAGGGGCCGATGAACTGAACTACGAAATCAGGGGCATCGTAAAAAAAGCAAAGATTATAGAAAGTTTGGGCTTTGAGATCACTTGGGAAAATATTGGTGATCCCATCCAAAAGAGCAATACCATTCCGGTATGGATGAAGGATATCGTCAAGGAGCTGGTCAGTGATGACAAGACCTACGGTTATTCTGATTCCAAGGGAATGCTCAAGACCCGCCAGTACCTGGCCGGACTAAACAACAAGCGTGAGGGAGTGCAGATTTCCGAAGAGGATATTTTGTTCTTTAACGGGTTGGGAGATGCCATTGCCAAGCTGTATCAGTTTCTGATTCCCACGGCCAGGATTATTGGTCCTTCTCCGGCTTATTCTACCCATAGCTCTGCCGAGGCGGCCCATGCCAATACTTTTCCGATTACCTATCGGTTGGATCCGGACAACAGCTGGTACCCCGATATGGATGACCTGTACAATAAGGTGAAATATAATCCCAATATCGTAGGGTTGCTGATCATCAATCCCGATAATCCGACGGGAATGGTCTATCCCCGCGAAGTGCTGGAGCGGTTTGTGGCCATCGCGAGAGAGTTTAACTTGCTGCTGATCGCCGATGAGATTTATCAAAACATTACATACAACGGCCATGAGGCGATTACCCTTTCTGAGGTGATCGGGGATTTGCCAGGGATCTCCTTGAAGGGGATATCAAAAGAGTTTCCTTGGCCCGGTTCACGATGTGGCTGGATGGAGTTTTACAATAAAAATGCATCGGAGGAATTTAACAAGCTCTGTACCACCTTGGAAAATGCCAAAATGATTGAGGTTTGTTCTACCATGCTTCCCCAGCTGGCCATTCCAAAGATCATGAGCCATCCCGAATATGTTCCTTATCGAAAAAATGCCAATGAGCGGATAGGAAAACGTAGTCAGATTATGGAAGAGGTGCTTTCAGATGTCCCGGGGATAAAGTTCAACAAGACCAAGGGGGCATTTTACAACACCATCGTCTTTGACGAGTCCATGCTCAATGAGCGGCAGTATCTTCCGGTGGAGGATGTGCGGGTAAAAGGCTATCTGGCACAGTGGCTCAACGAAGATGAAATGCCGCATGACAAGCGTTTTGTGTACAATCTTTTGGCTTCAGAAGGGATCTGTGTGGTTCCGGTGAGTTCTTTTTGCTCCAATCTCCGGGGCTTTAGGGTAACCTTGCTAGAGGAAGATGAGGACAAATTCAGGGATACCTTTACCCGGATTGCCAATAGTATCCGTTTCTATCTGAAGTCTGCCTGAAAAGGCGCACTGAAATAATCCCAAATACAGAAAGGTGTAAGCAAGGGTGAATGGCCATGCTTACACCTTTTTTTGTGATTGCGGCGCTAAAAGTCATGATCCCTGGCCTCTATTTTTTTCTCCGTGGAGAAGCTTTCCCATGCGTCGGCTTCAAGCTGTTGGTTTAGGAGAGGGGAAAGATCGGGCTGGCCCGCATCCACCCAGGCAGTATACCAAAAGTCGGCAATCATTTTGATGGATCGTTTCATCTGCCGCTCGACTTGGCCATCGAGCAGCTGGTTATAGGCGATGGTAAAAGGTTTGGAATACACTTTGGTGTTAATGGTTCCGCGCTCTTCAAAGCTGTATTTTTTATCGTCACTGAATTTTTTGCTCAGTTGCTTTTCGAAGTGCAAGACACTGTCCATGGCTTCATGGGCTTGGATGACAGCTTCCCAGGCGGCCATTTGGGTGTTAGGAATGTATGCAGCCTTGCCGATAAACAGGTCAAAGTCCGTCGACAGCAGCTCTGGGATCCTGCTTTCCCAGAAGCCATGAATGCCTTCTTGGCCCGTTAGCTGTCCATTGTAGTTTTCGGTGGTGTGGAGGGGGACATTGATATCGCCAATGTAATGACCAAGATCAGCGGAAAGCCGAAGGATCGCCTTTGCATTTTTGTCCTTGAAGGCTTTGGTGAGCTGGGTTTTTACGAACTGCACATTCCACGGGGCAATGCCATATTTTCTCAAACTGTCTTCGCCGTATTTGTTTACCGCGTCGCTCCAGTACCTGGGTAAGGTGTAAACAGCGCTGTCTCCATAGACGTCTGCATCAATGTAGTGTTTTTCAGCCTCGCCCTTTACGGCATACCTTCTCCGGTCAGGGTTGACCGCATTTTCGGTGAGGTATGCAATGTTCTCTTTGTAGAAACCGATCATTTCCAGTGGAAGGGAGAATACGGCAAGTCGATTGATCCTTTTGTGTGCGTAAAAACCCCAAAATCCAAAACATTGGAAAGCAAATAGTAGTAAGGAGCAAAAAAGTATTATTCGTTTCATAAAGAAATTTAATGAATTTATCGAGAATAGAAAAGTGAAAATGATTACATTTGCGGTTAATTAAGGAGTTTCAGGAGGTGAATTAAGATGAGTTTGAAAACTTTCTGGTGCTTAGTTGAATAATCCTTTTGTGATTATAAATAAAACAGTTAACTTTGCACTCCTATTAATGGACAGTGGCGAAATCAAAGAAATTTAAGCAAAAATAAGATATGGCAAATCACAAATCAGCTCTTAAGAGAATTCGTGCAAACGAAGCCAAGCGTTTGAGAAACAAATATCAAGCTAAGACTACGAGGACTTTCATTAAAAAATTGAGACACACTACTGATAAGGTGGAAGCTCAGGAGTTGTTCAAGAAAGTTTCTTCCATGATCGATAAGCTTGCTAAGAAGAACATTATCCATAAAAACAACGCAGCTAACAAGAAGTCTAGTCTTGCGAAGTTTGTGAATGCACTAGGATAATAGTGTGGATAGATAAAGACTTTTGTAAAGCCTTGTCGCCCAGCGACAAGGCTTTTTTTGTTGTGCCTCAAGATTATAAGGCTTGAGGTAAATTATAGTTCGGAGGCAAGCGTAAAAGTCTGGGGACAGGCAGTTTGTTTAATGGTAAAACCACGCATGAATAACAATGCCCCAAAGTCCCAAATACATCAACTGGGTGCCGTGCCAATTTATAATTGCTTTGTGTCTTAGAGCCTTGGTAGCGTTTCATTGTACTGATAACTAAAGAAATTCACCCCTCTTATAAATAAATATCGCCTGACCCTGAATTTGGGAAGGCTTGAGGGGTATGGCTGTGTTTCGAAGAAGTGCGAGCGGCATAAACCAATCACAGCTTTCATGCGGTAAACAGATCAAAAAAACCAAGTTAGGGATGTTTTAACCATTTATTGGTAAGTGGGGTTGGATTATGGGGTGAGCGTTGTTCATCGCAAATTTTTTTCGATAAATTAAAAGGGTATTGAACAGGATTTAGGTGTCACCAAAACTTTTTTAACATGGAGATTTATCAATCAATTAAGATTTCTTCACTTGCCGAAGAGGACCGTCCTAGGGAGAAGCTTCAGCTAAAGGGAAAGGCCGTCCTTACGGATGCTGAACTGATTGCGATTTTGATCGGGTCAGGTACCGCTTCCATGAGTGCGGTGGACCTGTCAAGGCATATATTGGGAAGTGTGGACCATAACTTGGCTGCTTTGGCACGACTGTCGGTTAAAGACCTGATGAAATTCAAGGGGATTGGTGAAGCTAAGGCCATCACCATCGTCAGTGCCTTAGAGCTGGGCCGGCGGAGAAAACTGCAAGAAGTACCCAAAAGATCGAAAATCACCTGTTCCGAAGAGGTATATGAGCTGATGAGGCCAGAGCTAATGGATGAACCGGTAGAATATTTTTACGCACTGCTCCTGACGCGTGCCAATTTCGTGATCCGAAAAGCAATGATCAGCAAAGGCGGGACTAGCGGGACGGTCGTGGACCCCAAGCTAGTGTTTAAGGCTGGGCTGGAACATGGGGCATCTTCGATGATCTTGGTGCATTATGTGAAGTATATGATTATGTAAAGTAATCCCTGTAAAAACCTGATACTATGAGGATTAATCAAGAATCACTT
>JGI2924J29684_1078225_pt1 | contig 35993 bp, 30 predicted proteins | sample BenlonsequencITS_FD_29684 | JGI IMG/M metagenome (IMG submission 29684)
AAAGATGATGTTGTACTTTAACACCTAAAATTATGGATGATTTCCACTATAGGTGTTGCATTTAATATTGCAATTTACATAGCGAAAAAAATTTTTAAATTTTTATAAAATAGTATTGACAAATAAAAAAGTTGTTTGTATAATGAATGAGTCAGTTGGAGGTTTTCAGATTATGTTATACGAACTGCGGGTGTAGTTCAATGGTAGAACATCAGCCTTCCAAGCTGATTGCGAGGGTTCGATTCCCTTCACCCGCTCCAAAAATCTTCTATATCTGCCCGTAGCTCAGCTGGATAGAGCAACGGACTTCTAATCCGTCGGTCGGACGTTCGAATCGTCTCGGGCAGGCCAAGAAACCCTAGAGGCGAGAGCCTTCTAGGGTTTTTTCTTGAAAAAGATTAGAGAATGAAAAATTGACTTAAAATTGAATAAAAGGTGATGGAGTTCACCTGAAATGCGTAATGCTGATGACTCCTACAGGAATAATAATACTGTTTCTGTAGGAGTTTTTTGTTACTTGGGAAGGGAGTAGTGTTTTATGGCTGCGAGTTTAGCAATTATTTTATTATTGGGATTACCGGCAAAACGAATATTTGAAAAATTAAGATTACCTGGTTTGTTGGGAATGTTGATATTAGGCATTCTTATAGGACCTCATGTTCTTAATCTGCTTCAAACGGATATGCTTCAAATATCTTCTGATTTAAGAAGTATTGCATTAATAATTATTTTATTAAGAGCAGGACTCGGACTTAACAAGGATGAATTGAAAAGTATTGGAATCCCTGCATTAAAGATGAGCTGTATTCCTGGATTATTTGAAGGTTTATTTATTGCACTGGCTTCTGTATATTTTCTTGATTTTACATTTGTTCAGGGAGGAATGTTAGGGTTTATTATTGCTGCTGTTTCTCCTGCTGTTGTAGTTCCTTTTATGCTTAAGTTAAATGAAAATAAAATTGGTACAAAAAAAGGAGTACCAACTTTGATATTGGCAGGTGCATCTATTGATGATGTCTTTGCCATTACGGTTTTTAGCGCCTTTTTGGGTTTATATTATGGTTCTGAAATAAATATAGGCATTCAATTATTAAATATTCCAATCTCGATTTTATTGGGAATTTTGTCTGGAATTCTTGTAGGGTTTTTACTGATAAATATTTTTAAAAAATATAATATCCCGGATACAAAAAAGGTGTTATTAATACTTGGATTTTCAATATTACTCAATCAGTTGGAAAGTGTATTGAAAACTAAATTACGGATAGCATCCCTGCTTGGAGTTATGGCTATTGGCTTTATATTGACTGAATATCTTCCTGATACAGGCAAAAAACTTTCTGATAAATTTAATAAGGTGTGGGTATTTGCAGAAATATTGCTGTTTGTATTAGTAGGAGCAGAGGTAAATGTAAATGTGGCATTAAAAGCAGGTGGAATAGGAATTATATTGATATTGACAGGTTTAATTGGGAGAAGCGTAGGTGTTGCTATTTCTTTACTAGGCACAGATTTTAATTGGAAAGAAAGGGTGTTTTGTATTATTGCTTATATCCCAAAGGCAACAGTGCAGGCTGCAATGGGTGCAGTGCCGCTGTCATTGGGAGTGGAATCAGGAGACATAATCTTGGCGATTGCAGTATTAGCCATATTAATTACTGCACCGTTAGGAGCAATCGGGATTCATTATTCGGCAGAAAAGTTACTAATAGAGAAACAATAGTGTAAGTCCCAAAAAAAAAAAACAATATAAAAAATTACGAAAATGTAGTACAATATTAACATGAAATAAGAAGGAGGATAATAAAAGCAATGAGTAAAAAGGGAATATCGTGTGCATTAATTTCATTGATTTTGGTAATATTTCTTTCAGCAACGGTGTTTGCAGAGGAGACAATTACAGCAAAATTAAAAAGCTATACAGCTTATGAGTATCCTTATCTTATGCTGGAACATGTTATGGGACCGGAAAGAACAGTTTACTATGCAATATGTTATAATTCTGAAGGACAAGTGGAATATGGCGAAATAATTAGAGAAATAGATGATTTCGTGTTATCAAGAGTATATCTCGACGGTACAAGTGAAGATTTTGAGCCACCGCAATTAACGATACAGCAAATCCGGGAGTTTGCAGAAAAATATCCTAAATATGAATATGATATTTGCGATTGGCCTTTAAGTTACATACTGTAATGAATAGAACTTTTAGAGAGTACAATTAATAATCTAATTTTGATTTTAAGCTATCTATATAGATAGGCTTTTTTGCCCAAAATACAATTTGTATGTTGTTATTTATTATAAAACACGTTACATTGCAGTTAAAAAATTGTATTCTATTGATAGAAAGTACAAATTAGGAGACTAAAATTAGTTAACTGTTTAATCAATAAAATAACATGAGGAAGTGAAATGGTGAATAATGACGGTATTTTGATAGAGAGGATTTTAAAAGGCGACAATACAGGATTTAATAGAAACAAAGATTTTTTACCCTGGGTCTTTAAAATCGCTTTCAATTTATATAGAAACTTCTACAAAAAAATAAAAAGAAGTTAAGAGAATTGCGTTTTGAAGATTTGCAAGAGCAACTTCATAGAAGCTCTGAGGATAGCTTGTTGTTACTGGAAAAGGCTGGAAGCCTAAAAGAAATTCTGCTGTTTGTGGATGAACTAAAAAAAGATCAAAAGGAGATTTTTATTTTAAAATACGGCAAAGGGTTTACGTTTAAAACAATTGCTGAAATTACCGGAATATCTGAAATTGAAAAGAGCAATGCGGAATTGAAGAAAAGCGGATGGATTGAAATACCGGAGATAAAATCCAAAGAAATAGTATACGTAAATAAAAAGGGGAGAACTATTACCCATATGAGAAATAAAATACGACGGTATTACTATGCAAGTTGATTTTATAAGAAATGACCACTCTGCAATGGCAGAGTGGTTATAATATACAGAGTGGATATATATAGAAGGTCTACTGGATACCTAAGCTTATAAATATAGCTAAAAGGCGTGCAATCTATTTTTAACGATAGACTACACGCCTTTGTGAGGCTTAATATTAATAAACACTGTAGAGAAGCTCTCCGTAAGTGGGGAACGGCCAGTATTTTTTGCCGATTTTTGTCTCAAGATTGTCAATTACGCTTCTTAATTCCTGCATATTAATGAAAACTACTTCTCTATAATATTTTGCCGTATTTAAAAGACCATCCTGATTTTTAGCCTCGAGAATGGAGTTATCCAATTTCTCAACGTTTTTATAAAGACAAGCGGCTAAATCAGATATAGTATTAATCAAACTTTCCTCGAGTTTGCAGTTGAATTCACTGCTTATGGCCTTTTTGTTTTTGACAACCTCCGTCAAATCTTTAAGGTACTCAACAACCGCAGGTATAATACCTCTTTTCGTCATGTCGAGTATCGTGAGGGCTTCAATGTGCAGTACTTTGATATATTCTTCAAGCATTATATTATATCTTGAATGAATCTCAGACTCTGAAAAGATGTTGTGTTTTGTAAACAGTTTTATATTTTTTTCAGATATTAAATACGGCGCGGCTTCAACAACTGATTTAAGATTTAAAAGCCCTCTTTTTTCAGATTCTTTTACCCACTCCTCAGAGTAGTTGTTGCCGTTAAATATAATTCTCCTGTGCTTCTTAATCGTTTCTTTAATCAATGCGTTCAATTCTGCTCTGAAGTCACCGGCGTTTTCAAGTCTGTCGGCAAACTGGCACAGAGCTTCGGCAACAATAGTATTCAGGACAGTGTTTGCATCGGATATAGATGCGCTGGAACCCAACATTCTGAACTCAAATTTATTGCCGGTAAAGGCAAAGGGGGAAGTTCTGTTTCTGTCAGTGTTGTCCTTGGGGAAGTGAGGAAGTACGCTTGCACCGATTTCCATCTGAACTTTTTCTTTTTTATTATAACCTGTACCGTTCTCAATGGCTTCGAGAATGGCTGTAAGCTCTTCTCCAAGGAATACGGAAATTATTGCAGGAGGTGCTTCGTTTGCTCCAAGTCTGTGGTCGTTTCCGGCACTTGCAATGGATATTCTGAGCAAGTCCTGATATTCATCCACTGCTTTTATGACAGCACACAAAAACACTAAGAACTGTGCATTGTCATAAGGAGTTTCACCGGGTTCCAAAAGATTTATGCCGGTATCTGTCGAGATAGACCAGTTGTTGTGTTTACCGCTGCCGTTGACTCCTGCAAAAGGCTTTTCGTGCAGCAGGCAAACAAGGTCATGTTTGTTTGCGATGGTTTTCATAAGTTCCATAATCAATTGGTTGTGGTCAGCGGCAATATTAACCGTTGTAAATATCGGAGCCACTTCATGCTGGGCGGGAGCAACTTCATTGTGTTTTGTTTTTGCCAAAACACCAAGCTTCCAGAGTTCTTCGTCCAGCTCTTTCATAAAGGCGGAAACTCTTGGCTTTATTGATGCAAAGTAGTGGTCTTCCAACTCCTGGCCTTTTGGAGGCCTTGCACCGAACAGTGTTCTTCCGCAGTATATCAAATCCGGACGTTTTTGGTATAATTCCTTGTCTATCAGGAAAAATTCCTGCTCGGGACCTACAGTTGCAGCAACCCTTTTTACATTATCATTTCCGAAAATCTTTAAAATTCTCTTGGCTTGTTTGTCTATTGCTTCCATGGAACGAAGAAGCGGGGTCTTTTTGTCAAGTGCTTCTCCGCTGTATGAGCAGAATGCTGTCGGAATGCACAGGGTGTTGTCTTTAATAAATGCATAGGAAGTAGGGTCCCACGCAGTATAACCTCTGGCTTCAAAGGTAGATCTGATTCCTCCGCTGGGAAAGCTTGAAGCATCAGGCTCTCCGCGGACGAGTTCTTTTCCTGAGAATTCCATGATTACGTTTCCGTCACCGACCGGAGATATAAAGCTGTGATGCTTTTCTGCTGTTACTCCGGTAAGGGGCTGGAACCAATGGGTAAAATGGGTTGCTCCTTTTTCTATGGCCCATTCTTTCATGGCTGTTGCAACGACGTTGGCAACATCCAGATTTAAGTGTTTCTGCTCGTCCATTGTTCTTTTTAGAGCTTTATATACATCTTTAGGTAGTCTCTGTTTCATGACTTTATCGTTAAAAACCATACTTCCGAATACATTGGGGATATCTTGCATTTTAATTCCTCCTTAAAATTATAATAAACTGACTCCTTTTTCCCGGCATACGGCGATTGTTTCATAGTCCCAAACGAATACTTTCGCTTCTCCTCTATGAGCTTTAGCAGGAAAAAGCATGCAAATTCTGGACTTGCCGATTCCTCTTACTGTATTAAAGGAAACTCACCGTTTTTATTTTGTCATCCCTTTCAAAAAAAATTAAGACGCCAATGAGCTTTTTAAGCCCATAGCGCCTTTGCTTTATATGTGTAGTATAACATCAAAATAATTAAATGTAAATACTTTTTTTAAAAAATTGCAAGATTATTTTATTAAAGTTGCAAAAAAATGAAGAGAAACATTTTAAAAGATGGTATTTTATGCGGCCTGTCTAATGTGACATGAAATTTAAAATAATAAATCCTTCAATTTAATATTGACAGAATTGTTTTTTTAACGTATTATAATAGTACAGTGAACAAAGGCGTTCACCAAACAGCAAAAGTATGTACGTGCTTTTGCCGTTGGTGAGCGCTTTTTTACATTATAGATAATAAAAAATGTATTTTGCAGAATACATGAGATTTATTTATTACAGAGGTGGGTGTTATGTTGAAAGAAGGTCAAATAAGGATACCGTCGGGTTGCGCCATATCGGGTATATTTTCAAAGTCCGGAAAAAGGATAAGCGGAGAGGCAATCATCAAATCCATTGCAACAATGCGTGATCGCTCAAACGGCTTGGGCGGAGGATTTGCAGGTTATGGAATCTATCCTGAATACAAAGATTTCTATGCTTTCCATATATTTTATGACGGTGATGTGGCTAAAGAAGAGTGTGAAAAGTTTTTGGAACGTCATTTCGATATCATAAATCTTTCCAAAATACCAACGAAAAAGACCAAGGGAATAACAGATGCTCCATTGATTTGGAGATATTTTGTCACTCCTTTACCGACAAAACTCGATGAAAGCCAGCTTGACGAAAGAGAGTATACAGCAAGATGTGTAATGAAGATAAACAAAAAGATAGACGGAGCGTATGTGTTTTCCAGCGGCAAAAACATGGGCGTATTCAAGGCGGTAGGTTTTCCGGAGGATGTCGGAGAGTTTTACAAGCTTTATGATTACGCAGGTTATTGCTGGACCGCTCACGGAAGATATCCAACCAACACTCCCGGATGGTGGGGCGGTGCCCATCCTTTTGCACTTTTGGATTATTCGGTGGTTCACAACGGTGAAATATCTTCTTATGATGCCAACAGAAGAACTATTGAAATGTATGGTTACAAGTGCACGTTGCTGACAGATACGGAAGTAATTACTTATATTATCGACTATTTAAACCGCAAAGTAGGTTTAACTCTTGAAGAGATAGCAGGAGTTGTTGCAGCACCTTTCTGGCAGGTTATTGACAACATGCCCGAAGAACAAAAGGAAAAATACACTTATCTTAGAAACGTTTTTTCATCAATGCTGATAACGGGGCCTTTTTCCATCCTGGCGGGTTTTGAGGGAGGAATTATGGCTCTTAATGACAGGTTGAAGCTTCGCTCCATGGTTGTCGGAGAAAAAGACGACATGTTTTATGCGGCCAGCGAAGAATGTGCAATTCGCGTTTTGGAAGAAAATTTGGACAGGGTATGGGCTCCGAAAGGCGGAGAACCGGTTATCGCTACATTGAATAGAGGTGTTTTATAATGGGAATCAATTTTTTGTATCCGGAATATGAAGTTGTAAGAAATATGGACAGATGCATTAACTGCAGGGTTTGCGAAAGACAGTGCGCCAATGAGGTTCACAGCTACGACCAGGAGAAAAAAATAATGTGCAGTGATGATTCCAAATGCGTCAACTGCCATAGATGTGTGGCTCTTTGTCCTACAAGGGCTCTCAAGATAGTAAAAACGGATCATACGTTTAAAGAAAATGCTAACTGGAGAGGTTCAATAATTAATGAAATATACAAGCAGGCTGAAAGCGGCGCTGTACTTTTGTCCAGCATGGGAAATCCCAATGAGTATCCTGTGTATTTTGACAAAATTCTGTTAAATGCCTCCCAGGTTACAAATCCTTCTATCGACCCGTTGAGAGAGCCTATGGAAACAAAAGTGTTTTTGGGCAGCAAACCGAGGAGTATACAAAGAGATGAAAACGGAAAGCTTGTTAACAATTTGTCCTGCGGTATTGAACTTTCCGTACCCATTATGTTCTCGGCCATGAGTTATGGCTCCATCAGCTACAATGCCCATGAATCTTTGGCAAGAGCGGCAAAAGAAGCGGGAATCCTGTACAACACGGGAGAAGGTGGACTTCACAGAGACTTATATCAATACGGTAGCAATACTATTGTACAAGTGGCTTCAGGAAGATTTGGAGTGCATAAAGACTATCTTGAAGCGGGAGCTGCTATAGAAATAAAAATGGGTCAGGGTGCAAAGCCCGGAATAGGAGGACATCTTCCGGGAACAAAGATAGTAGGGGACATATCCAGAACCAGAATGGTTCCTGAAGGTTCGGACGCCATTTCTCCGGCCCCGCACCATGATATTTATTCGATTGAGGACTTAAGGCAGCTGGTTTATTCGCTCAAGGAAGCAACAAATTACACAAAACCCGTTATAGTCAAAATAGCGGCCGTCCACAATGTGGCAGCCATTGCCAGCGGAATTGCAAGAAGCGGAGCGGACATTATCGCCATCGACGGATTCCGCGGAGGTACCGGAGCTGCTCCCACAAGAATCAGAGACAATGTGGGAATTCCTATTGAACTTGCTCTGGCAAGTGTTGACCAAAGACTTAGAGAAGAAGGTATAAGAGACAATGTATCCATTGTTGTGGGCGGAAGTATCAGAAACAGCAGTGATGTTGTAAAAGCAGTTGCATTGGGAGCCGACTGTGTTTATATCGGAACGGCTGCGTTGATTGCTTTAGGGTGCCATCTTTGCAGAAGCTGTCATACAGGAAAGTGCAACTGGGGTATTGCAACCCAGGAGCCTGAGTTGGTAAAGCGCCTTAACCCCGACATGGGCTATAAGAGACTGGTTAATCTTGTGAATGCCTGGAAGCATGAAATAAAAGAAATGATGGGCGGAATGGGAATTAATTCTATAGAAAGCCTTAGAGGAAACAGGCTGATGCTAAGAGGAGTAGGACTTAATGAAAAAGAGCTTCAAATATTAGGAATTAAACATGCGGGGGAATAGGAGGTGCTTTGGGTTGAAGAGGGTGTATGTAAACGAGAAATGGTGCCTGGCGTGTCATTTATGTGAATATTACTGTGCTTTTGCCAATTCCAATGAAAAGGACATGGTCAAAGCTTTAAAAGACATAGTAATAAATCCAAGAATCCGGGTGGAACAAAAGGATAATATAAGCTTTGCCGTGTCCTGCAGGCATTGTGAAGAGCCTTTGTGTGTGAAGGGCTGCATTACAGGGGCGCTTTCAGTTAAAGACGGAGTGATATCCGTTGACCAAAACAAATGTGTCGGATGCTTTACCTGTATTTTATGCTGTCCTTACGGGGCAGTAAGCCCGGGTGAAAAATCAGTCATTCAAAAATGCGAGCTGTGCACCAATAACATACATGGAACTCCCCAGTGCGTGAAAGGTTGTCCGAACAACGCCATTGTTTTTGAAGAGAGGTGAAAAAATGAAATATGTTATAATAGGAAATTCCATTGCCGCCGTGGGAGCTGTGGAAGGAATAAGAAAAATTGATACTGAAGGCGAAATAACGATAATTGGCAAAGAGCCTTACCATGTATATTCAAGACCTCTTATATCGTATTTGCTGTATGGCAAAACCGATGAGGAAAGAATGAAATACCGCGGTAGTAGCTTTTATGACACTATGAACTGCAAGGTAATTTTGGGAAGGGAAGCCGTAAAGATAAATGATGCCAAAAAAGAAGTTGTACTCGATAACGGGGAAGTCATAAATTACGACAAATTGCTTGTGGCCACCGGTTCGCTTCCTTTTGTTCCACCTATGAAAGGTTTGGAAGGGGTTGAAAAACGATTTTCATTCTTGTCTTTGGATGATGCCAAAAAACTTGAAAGCGCAATTTCTCCATCAAGCAAAGTTTTGATAATCGGGGCGGGGCTTATCGGATTAAAATGTGCCGAGGGTATTTCAAAGAAAGTGGAAAGCATTACGGTAGTGGATTTGGCCGACAGAATTCTGTCAAGCATATTGGACAAAGACGGAGCCGAAATAGTCAAATCCCACATAGAAAAAGAAAATATAAAATTTGTTTTAAATGCAAAAGTTGAGGAATTTATAAATAGTAATGAGGCTTTACTCGATAGCGGAGAAAAAGTTGAATTTGATGTTTTGGTAGTTGCCGTTGGTGTCATACCTAATACAGGTTTGATAAAAGATATAAACGGCAAGGTAAATCGGGGTATTGTTGTGGATGAGTTCTGTCAGACTTCCATACCGGATATATATGCAGCAGGAGACTGCTGTGAGTCCTTTGATATAACTTCAGAGCAAAACAGGGTTCTTGCATTGCTGCCGAATGCTTATATGCAGGGAGAATGTGCGGGCATCAACATGGCGGGGGGTAAAAAAGAATTCGGAAAGGCAATTCCCATGAATGCAATATCCTTCTTTGGCCTTCATATTATAACGGCGGGAAGTTACGTCGGGGAAGTTTTCAGCAAAATCAACGGGGACAATTATAAAAAATTGTTTGTAAAGGACGGACTTTTAAAAGGCTATATTATGATCGGAGATGTGGATAAGGCAGGAATTTATACAAGTTTGATAAGAGAAAAAACGCCCCTTTCCGAGATTGATTTTGAATTAATTTTCGAAAGACCCGGTTTGATGGCTTTTACAAGGAAAGAGCGCCAGAGAATGCTTGGAGGTGTTGTTAGATGATTATTAATGCTCAAAACTTATATTATAAAGAATTAAATCAAAAAATAAGAGAAGCATCCGATAAAGATATTGTCATAGAAAATTGTCTGGGACAAAGATATATTGGAGACGGACAGGGCAATAAAAACATTACGATATACGGCACACCGGGAAATGACCTTGGGGCGTATCTGGACGGATGCACTATAAGGGTAATGGGAAATGCCCAGGATGCCACGGGAGATACAATGAATGACGGAACAATTTATATTCACGGAAACAGTGGAGATGTCTGCGGATATGCAATGAGAGGCGGAAAAATATTTATAAGGGACAATGCGGGATACAGAACGGGTATTCATATGAAGCAATATAAAGAAAAAAAGCCCGTCATAGTCATCGGCGGCACTGCGGGAAGTTTTCTTGGAGAGTATCTTGCAGGCGGAATAATAATAGTATTGGGATTAAACAGCGAAGACACCGTTCCTGTGGGAGACTTTTGCGGAACAGGCATGCATGGTGGTAAAATATATTTAAGGTGCATCAGGCTTCCACAGGATTTGCCCAAACAGGTTATCGCAAGGGAAGCAAATGAGGAGGATATGGAGGAAATAAAGGGGTATATAGAGGAATTCTGCCGGGAGTTTGGCAAAGACAAAGAACAAATTTTAAACTCCAAATTCTTCTGTCTGGTTCCCAATACGAAAAACCCCTACAAGCAGCTGTACACGCATAATTAGCCGAGAATATGGCCAAAGGAGGTTTTTTGAGGATGAGTTATAATATAAAAATAAAAGAGGTGCTGGAGTTTGTCGAAGAAAATGACGTGAAATTTATCCGACTCGCCTTTTGTGATATTCTGGGGATTCCAAAGAATATTTCCATCATGCCCCAGGAACTTGAAAGAGCGTTTGAACAAGGTATATCCTTTGATGCGTCTTCAATTTTGGGATTTATGAATGTTGAAAAATCCGATTTGTTTTTACATCCTGACCCATCGACTTTAAGCATTTTGCCCTGGAGACCCCAGCAGGGAAGGGTAATACGTTTTTTCTGCGACATAAAGCATCCGGATGGAAGTGCGTTTGAGGGAGATTCAAGAAATATTCTTAAAAAAGCGGTGGAACGGGCGGAAAAAATGGGGTATGCGTGCAGAATAGGTTCGGAGTGCGAATTTTATTTGTTTGAAACCGATGAAAAAGGAAGACCCACATATATTCCCCATGATGAGGGGGGATATTTGGATATGGCGCCCCTTGACAAAGGGGAGAACGTAAGAAGGGAGATTTGCCTGTCGCTTGAACAAATGGGAATTCAGCCGGAAAGTTCCCATCATGAACAGGGGCCCGGGCAACATGAAATAGACTTTAAATACAGTGACGCTCTTACAGCTGCAGATGATTTGATGACTTTCAAGACGGTGGTCAAGGCTGTTGCATCAAGAAACGGACTTTTTGCCTCCTTTATGCCGAAACCCATTTTGACTGAAAGCGGCAGCGGACTTCATATTAATATATCTCTTTCAAAGGACGGATTTAATATTTTCAAAGAGAGGAATTATGATTCTTCGGCCGCTAAAAGCTTTATTGCCGGGGTTATTGATAAAATATTGGATATTACCGCATTTGCAAATCCGATAACGAATTCTTATGCCCGGCTTGGAAGTTTCAGGGCGCCGAAATACGTATCCTGGTCTCATCAAAATCGTTCCCAGCTTATAAGAATCCCTGCTGAAACAGGGGAATACAGCAGAATGGAACTTCGTTCTCCGGATCCGGCCTGCAATCCTTACATTACTTTCGCTCTTATTTTGCATGCGGGACTTGACGGGATAGAGAGAAAATTGGAGCTTCCCGGGCCGATTAATCAGAATTTGTACAATGCCGGCGCTGATGAGTTGCAAAATATCAAAGCTCTTCCGCAGAATTTGAAAGAGGCTTTGGATGTTGCATCAAAAAGTAGTTTTGTAAGAAACATTTTAGGCGAGGAAATGTTAAGCAAGTATTTGGAGATAAAGCTAAAAGAGTGGAACATGTATTTTGAAAGTGAAGACAGGGAAAGCGTGGAAAAACAGATGTATTTTAAAATTATTTAAGATTTTCTAAGATAAGTCGGTGGTTTTATGGACAGTATTTTGATTGTATCCAGTTCCTTAAAAGTAAGTTCTACCTTGGAGGAGCTGCTTAAGTTTAATTCTTCTTACAACGAAATCGTTATGGCTAGAAATGCCGGCGAAGCCAAAAGAATATTGCTTGACAGAGATTTTGACTTATGCATAATCAATACACCGCTTACAGACGAGTTCGGAACCAATCTGGCTATAAATATTGCAAACAGGGAAACGTCACAGGTTATGCTGATTGTCAAAAGCGAACTGGAAGATGAAATATCGGACAAAGTTGAAGATTACGGGATATTTGTCGTAGCAAAGCCCGTTAATCGTCAGCTTTTTTGGAGCGCTTTAAAACTCATCTCTGTCTCCCATAATAGAATGAAAGGACTTAAAAAGCAAAATGAGCAGCTTCAGAAAAAGATAGAAGATATTAAGTTTGTCGACAGAGCAAAATGTGTTTTGATTGAGTATTTAAAAATGTCGGAAGCCGAGGCCCACAGATTTATAGAAAAACAGGCGATGGATTTGAGGGTTACCAAGAGAGAAATAGCGTCAAGAATCTTAAAAACCTATGAAAAATAAATTTGAAAAAATAAGTGAAATTTTTTTAAAATTATTAAAAAATAGATGAATAATAAATTGAAAAATGGTCAATAACTATTAATGACCTCACAATACATTTAACCCCCTAATAGATCCCTGGCGTAATGCCGGGGTTTTAATATGTTCTGAAAAATTTGTTATAAAACAATAAAATTTGATATAATATATATGTAATCCTCTTGTTAACATATTTAAAGTCTCCGTAATTCTTGGCAATTATGGAATCCCAATATTTGATAACAATGGGGGAAATGAATATGCCGAACAACCCGTATACGTATGTTTTTCTTCTGTTTGCAATAATAAATCTTGTCGGTTTTGTTATAACCGGAATTGACAAATACAAAGCGTCAAGAAGCCTGTGGAGGATACATGAAAGGACATTTTTCTGGCTTGTTTTAATGGGCGGCGCACCGGGCGTATATTTAGGGTTGCTTGTTTTCAGGCACAAGACAAGGCGCATGAGTTTTATGATAGGAATTCCTTTGATTTTTGCATTTCAAATTTTGGGAATCATTCTTCTTTATGTGTTGAGCGAGACATGAATTGAGTTTGTCCAACCCGATTTTGTTGTATTGCCGGTGTCTGTTCTTGATTTTTTGCAAACGTTCAGTTCTGTTTTTGGTAATTTGCAAATTGTCGGTTCAATGTGTTTCCTGCCGAATTTTTTAGGTGTTTTCATTAATCTTCCCTCGGTGGTATAATATATGAAGTAAGAATTTTTGGAGGGATACCTATCATATTTTTCGATGATGTTGCAGGGAAGATTATTAAAGCACCAATAGAAAAGTCCAAACTGATACTTAAAGGTCCCACCGGAAGCGGGAAGTCAACTTTGCTTTTGGAAAGATACAAGTATATGGTTGACACTCTCAAGGTACCCAGCGAAAAAATACTGATACTTCTTTTAAACAGGACCCAGTCTTTGGAGTGGAGGACCAAGACGTTTTTGGAGGGTTCCGGCGCAATTCTCAGGACTTCATATTTTGGGTTTATTCAGGAAGAAATAAGGACCTATTATCCCCTTATTGTAAAAAACTGCAGTGAGATTGTAAATAAAAACGTAAAGCCTGTTTTTTTGACTTTTGAGGCTTCCCAGTTTCTTGTGTCCATTGTTTTGGACTGGCGCAGGCAGAAAAAAGGAGCCTTTGCGGGAGTTACCTCTTTTTCCGACAGGCTTGCAATCGATATGACATCGAACCTTGTCAAGGCCGCTATCTCAGACATTCCCTACGACGAGATAGGAAAGCGGCTTTATAATGCTTTGGAGAAAAAAGAGGAAATCAGAAAACGGGTGTACGATGAGGCGGATGAGATAATCAGGGACTACAGAAAAAAGTGCATGGAGCTTGGAATATTTGATTTCGGCATGGCTGTGGAACTGTACAACAAGTGCCTCCTTCCCGATGAAACATACCAGAATCAGTTGTTTAGAAGGATTGAACACTTAATTGTAGACAATATCGAGGAGTGCGTGCCCTCAGAAGTTGATTTTATCAATTTCCTGCTGCCGAAGTTAAAGACCTGTCTTTTGGGGTATAATCATGAAGGGGGATATGGACAGGCTTTCGGAAGCAATCATGAATATGTGAAGCAGCAGTTGATTGACAAAATGGAGATAGTGGAGCTTAATAAATCTTACACCTGCAAGGATTTTATGTATGAATTTTCGGACATGCTTTTTGATTTTATAGAAAACTCTGCCCCGTGCAAATTCAAAGCACGGCCTGAAATAGAGAGGGTTCCGCCGCTGGAGCTTAGAAGCGACATGCTGGAAAAAGCAGGGGACAGAATCATTGAGCTTATTGAGGATGAAGGGTACAATCCTTCGGACATTGTGGTGATATCCAATTATGCTGACCCTGTCACAGAGTTTGTTATAGGAAGAATTCTTGAAAGACACGGATATGAGATAAAAAATTTGGCAAGAATGAACAAGATAATAGACAATCCCTTTTCCCAGGCACTGATAACCTTGGCCCAGTTGTGCCATCCAAATTACGGCTCGGTGCCGACAAGGGATGATGTCAGGGCACTTATAAGGATGGTGCTGAAAATAGATCCGGTAAGAAGCTCCATCCTTGCGGGGGAGATTCTTGCCCAAAAGCCCTTTGCCCAGTTTCCCGATATAGAGTTTCCGGGACTGGTGGAGAGGGTCGGGTACTACAACATTGAAAAGTACGAGTACATAAGAAACTGGATAAAAGAATATAGGGAGAGGGAAAAACCCCTCCAAATACATGAGTTTTTCCAAAAGGTTTTTTTAGAGATACTCTTGTCTAATGAAGTTTCCGAAAAGGATGTTATTGAAGCCAAAAAGCTTATTGACAGTGCAGAATCTTTTGTTAACGTGGTTTCAAGGTTTAACAGGAATGCCAGCAAAGATTTTCTTGATGTTGCCAAGAAAGGGATAAAGTCGGCGGAGAGCATATTTGAGCTGGAAGAAAAACTTAACGGCAATTTTGTGCTGATGTCCACCCCGGTGGCATACCTGTCAAGCCCGCTAAAAAGTAAAGTAATGATACTTTTGAGTATTAGCAGCAACAGCTGGACTCCAAGAAGCATCAAGGAGATAACCAATATCCATGTTTTGACAAAAACGTGGAATGAGAATGATATTTATACCGAGGAAATGGAAGAGAAAAATCAGAAACATTACCTGGCGGTTCTTATAAGGTCGTTGCTCAAAAGATGTGAAGACAAGCTTATAACCTTTGAATCCATGCTTAATGCCAACGGTTATGAAAATAACGGTATTCTGGCGGAATATTTTGACGAGATACTGACACAGTAAAATTATTTGGGAGGCATGTTTCGTGGGGCTTAGAAAAGGGCAGAAAGAGCTCGTGGAAAGATACAGAGGTGGAAAATGCGCCATTGCGGCAATACCCGGAGGAGGAAAAACCCATTGTTTGTCTTTGTGGGCGGTGGAGATGATAACCCATGGATACCACAAACCGGGTAAAATTCTAATTGTTACATATATGAACAGTGCTGTAAACAACTTTAAGCAGCGTATCTCCGCAGAGCTGCAAAAAAGAGGAATCAACGGAAGCAAGGATTACTTTGTCTCCACAATTCACGGCCTGTGCCTCCAAATTATCAAGGAAAAGCCCGACCTTATTATTGCAAACGAGGAATTTGAAGTAATTGATGAGGTGTCCAAGATACACCTCATTTCCAGTGCGATTGATGAGTGGAAGAGATATAACGAAAGAGAATTTCAGCTGTATCTTGATATGGAAAATTTAAGTGTGAGCAAGATGGGGGACGTGTACAAAAGCTGGCATGAAAAGCTTTGCAGGATAATGCTTTCGGCAATAAGCGATTTTAAGGTAAAAGGAATCACTCCTTCGGAGGCAAAAGAGAGATGTAAAAGTCTGGGACGGGATTCTATTCTCGCATGGGCTTCCGACATATATGAGATATACGACAGGAGGCTTAAAATCGGAGGTTATCTGGATTTTGACGACATGCTTTACAATGCAAAAAAAATGCTGGAAACCGATGAGCACCTTCTTGAGAAATACCGAAAGAAATACACCTTTGTGTGTGAAGACGAGGCCCAGGATTCAAACTATATTCAAAATGAAATACTGACACTGATTGCCAATGGAAACCTGCTGAGAGTGGGGGACAGCAACCAGGCGATTTGCGGGAGCTTCAGCAGCAGCGATTTTACCCTTTTTAAAAACTTTTGCGAAGCTCCGGACACAACAGTTTACAGTATAACTCAGTCCAGCAGAAACACCAGGGAAATTATTGACCTGGCAAATTTCTTTGTAAAGTATGTAAGGGAAAGCCATCCGGTGCATGAGTGCCGTGACAGCCTGCTTCCCCAGTATATCGAGCCTGTGCCTGAGGATGACCCAAGGCCCAATCCGGTCATAGATGAATACGGTATAAAAGCCGCTGTGTTTGAATCGTGGGAGGATGAGGCAAGGGGTGTTGTGACCCAGACAATACACATGATAAAAAATCATCCTGACAAGACTATTGCCATACTGGTTCCCACGGCATGGAAAATGTCACTTGTAGTTAATATTCTGGAAGCAAGAAAAGTTCCCTTCGAACTGCTTGACAATACTTCCGGAGAGAGAAACAAAACTTTGAAAAAGCTCGGAAGAATTATTGATTTTCTTGCTGTACCGGAGGACGGAGAAAAGTTTTCCAACATGATAAATGAGTGTATTCTGACCGGCGATTATGACGGCCCGGTTTTTGTCGACTCTGAGGACGAAACCAGGACGATGGGGCAGAGGGAGCTTTTGAGTGAGTTTATAAAAAAATATCCTGTGGAAAAAATTCTTTATCCTGTGGGCGGGATAATTGAAACTTCTGATGTGCCAAAAGAACTTCTTAAAACAAAAATTTGGAGAGACTTTACAGACAGCCTTGACACGGTCAGGCAGCTTTTGGAATTTCCCAACACTGTTGTGGAAAAGCTTATTTTGTTCATAGCGGAAAAGCTTAGATTTGACAGGGAAGAGAGAGCCATAGCCCAGAAAGTTGCCGGGGATGTAAGATACCTTATGAACCAGAATCCCCGTTGGAGGCTGAGCGACCTGGCATTTGAGCTTCTAAGCCCTAAAAACATGTTCAACTATTTTGCCGGCGTCGTTTGGGACTTAAAGGGATTTGAGCCGAAACCGGGAGTGGTTACGGTTGCCACATACCACAAGTCCAAAGGCCTTGAATGGGATATTGTATTTCTTACCGGACTTAACAACGCCGATTTTCCGGTTTTGCTGGATGACAGGTTTATGGGGGAATTTTGGTTTTTGAAGGAGCAGTACAAAAATCCCCAGGCTTTGATTAAAAGTGAGATGGCAAAAGTATTTGAAGGAAAAATTGTCAAGGATTCGGTTTTGGAATCGAAACTGGAAACAATTTCAGAGAGGGCAAGGCTTCTTTATGTAGGTATTACCCGGGCAAAGGAATATCTCTTTTTATCTTCTTATGAACAAAACAAGGGTAAAAGGGTTGAACTTCCGTCAAAGTATTTTTTTGAACTGAGACGGTATATTGAGGAGGCCGGAAAAACATGAACAATGACTTGAGGTTTTTTAACTATTTTTTATTTACCCAGCAGTCCATATCCACCTTTGAAAAATGTCCATTGAAGTTTAAAAAGAGATATCTTGAAGGACTCAAGTGGAAAAACGTGATTAGTGAAGAGGCAAAGAGAAGGCTTGAAATGGGCGAAAACTTTCATTTGATGGCCAGAAGATATTTTTTGGGAATTGATACCGGTCTCACAAAAGGAATAGAAGGATATGAGGAGCTTTCAAAATGGATGGAAGCTCTGGAAAGCTATTTTCCGAAAACGGATGACGCATTGTACCTGCCTGAGTACAAGCTCAGAATGGCAAAGGGAACTTTGAGACTTGAAGCAAACTTTGACCTTCTTGTGATAAAAAAAGACGGCATTGAAATATGGGACTGGAAAACCCATGGCAAAAAGAATCCGGACAAGGCAGAAAACGAGAGGTTAAAGAGTGAAAGGCTTAAAGGAAGCCTTCAGACAATGGTATATCTTTTTGTGCTCAAAGAACAGGCGGAAAGAGTGGTTCAAAGGGAAGTTGACTGCTCAAACATAAGGATGTTTTACTGGCAGCCGGACCCTGTCCGGGTTTTGGCTGAGATAAACTACAGTGACGAAATGCACGAACAGTTTGGACAAGCTCTAAGAAGCAAAATAGACGGTATTTTGCATTATGATTACGAAGACTTTGACAAGGAACTTTACAAAAAGAACTGCCCCTATTGTGAATTTAACTGGTTTTGCAACAATGAACGGGTTGATTTTGAGGCCATGGAAGATGATGAAGATTTTCTGGATCAGCTGGATTGGGACAGCATTGAGGAGTTGAGATAGTTGAAAGTCAGGGTGAATATATTAAACAAGGGAGTTTCCATTCCGCAGGAAGTGCTGGATGCTTGCGGCGGTGACGAGCTTGTGGCAAGGATTTTTTACAACCGGGGATATAAAAATCCGGAAACTATAAGGCAGATGCTGAATCCAGAGCTTTATGTGCCGACAAAGCCGGATGAATTTCCGGATATGCCCAGGGCTGTAGACAGGATTCTTCGTGCTGCTGACAACGAGGAAAAAATATGTGTGTATGGGGACTATGATGTTGACGGTGTTACCAGTACCGTTACCCTTGTTGAATGCCTGAATTTTTTTACATCAAAGGTGGTCTACCATGTTCCGGACAGGTTTACGGAAGGGTACGGCATGAATGAGGAAATAGTGAGAAAACTTGCTCAGGATGGCGTTTCATTAATAATTACCTGTGACTGTGGAATTTCGAATGTCAGGGAAATAACTCTTGCCAAGGAGCTGGGGATGGATGTGGTGCTTACCGACCATCATACCGTTCCCGACGAACTTCCTCCTGCCGATGCCATATTAAATCCCAAGCTTTTGGAAGAGGGGCACAGGGCAAGGAATATCTCCGGCTGTGGGATGGTGTATTTTTTATGCCTTGCCTTGCTTGAGAAAAAGGGCTTTCCTGACAGGGCGGAAAGATTTCTGGACATGCTTGCGCTATCCCTTATAGCGGATGTTGTGAGCCTTAACGGAGAGAACAGGTACCTTCTTCAAAAAGCTCTGCCGGCTTTGTTTAATACCAGAAGAATTGGGCTCAGACAGCTTCTTGAGGTGGCGGAAAGAAATGGAAAGCTTGAAAATGAGGAAGATGTTGCATTTCAGATAGCGCCCAGAATAAATGCGGCGGGAAGGATGGACACGGCACGGCTTCCCGTGGAGCTTTTTTTATGTCAGGACTTGGAAAAAGCACGCATTATGGCTGAGAAAATTGACTCACTGAATACAGAAAGAAAAAGGGTGCAGCAGTCAATTGTGGATGAAGCCGTGGAGATGGTAGAAACAAGGAAAAAGAACAAGACAATTCTGGTGCTGTATAAAGAGTACTGGCATCATGGTATAATCGGAATTGCTGCCGGAAGGATTTGCGAGCTTTATCGAAAGCCGGCAATTCTGTTTTCCTTAAAAGAAGATGGAATTACGGCAGTAGGTTCTGCCAGGTCCATTGAGGAGGTAAACATTTACGAACTGATTAAGGAATGCAGCGGAAAGCTTTTAAAGTTTGGAGGACACTCCCAGGCTGCCGGACTTTCAATAAGAAAAGATGATATTGAGGAGTTTATAAGCCAGATTGAGATGGAGGCGGAAAACAGGTATTTTATAAAAGACATGGTGAATGTCAATGCCGATATGGAACTTGGCATAGAAGATATAAATGAAGAGCTCTACGACAGAATTCAATCGGCGGGACCTTACGGAGAAGGGTTTGAGGCTCCTTGTTTTTGCATAAGAAATGTTATTGTTTTAAGTGACAGAATGACGGAGAAAAAACATCATATAATGGTATTGGAAGATCAAAAAGGAAACAGAATACCTGCAGTCAAGTGGTTTGGTGAGGATGAATCCTTTGAGGGCAGGTGTTTTGATGTAACCTGCAGAATAGGCCGGAACAATTACAGCAAGGACGCGGGTATTCAACTGACTTTGGAATATATGGTTGAAAGTTTCGGGAAATTTAAAAAGCTGTTTGAAGGTGAAATAATAGATGAGAGAAAAACAACTGTTGAAAACCTCTTAAGGAAATATCCCAATGCCCAAATATTCTACGAAGGGCTTCAGACGGCATGTCCCGTTGAGAATACCATTGACAGGTTTTCGGTGAAAAACTGTAAGGAGCTTGTTTTTTTGTCCACCCCTGCGAATACTGAGATTTTCAAAGAGGTTATTGCCCTTGCCAATCCAGAAAAGGTGATAATAAATTTTGCCGTCCTTTCGAACTATACCTTTAAAGGCTTTGTATTAAACCTTTTGGGGCTTATAAAGCACATAATAAAGAGACGGGACGGAAGAGCTTATATTGATGAGCTTTCTTTGAAGCTTTGCGTTGAGGAGAACATTGTAAAAGCGGGATTAAAATATCTTGGCTCTTCTGGAATGTTAAACTATACTTTAAGTGACGATGAGCAAAAAGTTTATTTGTCTGAAGGAAAAGGTGTGGCTGACAGAAATGCTTTTATGGCGAAAAAAAACCTTTCCGACGCTTTGGCGGAAAAGAATGCCTATCAGCAGTTTATTTTAAAGATGGAGATAGATAAATTCAGGGAATATCTTAAGTAATTCGGTTAAGTGATGCAAAAATAGCGTTCTTCCGTCATATCCGCCTTCTTTTATTACTTTTACAACACCGTTTAATTCCTCTTTGATATTTTCAAAATGTATGATAAACCGTTAGTTAGTGTTATCATACCGACATTTAACAGGGAAAAGCTGTTACCTAAAACCATTGATTCAGTTATAAATCAGACCTATGAAAACTGGGAATTGTTGATTGTGGATGACAAGAGTACTGATGATACAAAAAAAGTAGTTATGGATTATGCAAAAAAAGATAATAGGATCAAATACTTACTAAATAACGGAAATAAGGGCCCCGGTGCTGCCAGAAATTTTGGAATCAATAATTGTAATGGTAAGTATATTGCGTTTTTAGATTCAGATGATCAATGGTTAAAAAATCATTAGAGATCAATTTCATGGCCTTCATGTTGAACTGCTTAAACATAAGTTTGGTTATTTTTGCAATAAACGGTAAGTTATAAAAAGTGGCTTGTATCCTTTAAACGCCAGATTTTATATTTCACCGTAAGAACAAACGAAGCTGTTTTTGAAAAATACAAAGAAAACTGATTTGTCTCAGACAATTTTTTTACATGAATTACGCTTGACTATCTGAACATTCACCGTTTTTTGTCTGTTTTTTATCTCCTTATTATTAATAGAATCAAGCAATAATTCAATCGAGCATTTTGCTATCTCAGGCAATGAAACATTGACTGTGGTAAGAGGCGGGGACATGTATTGGGATATATATGAATTGTCGAATCCCATAACCGAAATATCCTCCGGAATTTTAAGCCCGTATTCTTTTATTGCCCTGTATGCTCCGATAGCCATGGTATCATTGCTTGTAAATACGGCTGTTGGCTTTTTTCCGGATGCCAATATTTTTTTCATACCCTCATAGCCGCTATTTTCAGTAAAATCCCCATATGCAATAAAATCATTGTTTAACGGAAGGCCGTGCCTTAAAAGCGCATCTTTGAAGCTTTCAAATCTTATCTTACCAGAAAGCTTGTTCAGATCTCCTGTAATTACGGCAATGTCTTTGTGCCCAAGTTCAACAAGATAATCTATTGCATCGGATACACCGCCATAATTATTGATATTTACAGACATGACTGTGCCTGTATTTTCTTTTTCCATATCTAAATCAACTGCGACAGTAATAGAATCTTTATCCATTATTTCAAAAATTTTACTATAATCAATGCTGCTGCTTCCTATTATCACCGCACCGTCAATTCTTTTCTCATAAAAAGCGCTTTGAATCTTCCAAAGCTCATCCGAACTGTATATAGTTGACACCAAAACGTGGTACTGGGCTTTGTTTGACTGGTCAATAAAAGCATTTATAAAAGGTGAAAAATATGAATTGCCGTATAAAAGGTCTTCATTATTTTCTATTACATGGTGCGGTTTTTCATTGTCTTTTATGTCTATAATAAAAATTCCCAATGTGGAGCTTTTCATTCCTGCAAGTCTTCTGGCCGAAGCATTAGGATAATAGTTGTATTCTTTTATTGCTTTTAATACCTTTTCCCGGGTTGCCTGAGGAATGTCAGGATAGTTGTTTATTACCCGTGAGACGGTACTTCTTGAAACTCCGACGATTTTTGCTATATCCTTGCTGTTCATGCCACACCACCTTCATATCAAAAACTTAAAATCAGCCTTTTAAGTAAAGAATAGCACTGATACGAAAATTTATCAAGTGGTTTTACTGTTTCTGGATATATTGAAAATAATTTGAATTTTTTGCAGGTCAAGAATTTAGAATGATATTCTTTTTTATCTAGGCTTGGTTTTAGTTGACAATCTGAAGTTTATAGGATATAATTAAATCGAATTAACGCGTGTTAGTGGCTTAAAATACAGGGTTTGACGTTTATATATATTTCTTTGAATTGTTACAGGAGCTTTGCTGAAGTGTTAATTTTTACCGCCGCTAAAGTATAAAAATATATTTTATTTATATTATTTTACGGGAGGTATTTTTTATGAAAAACAGGGTAATTTCATTATTAATGGCTTCCTTGCTTTTGGTTTTGTCGGTAATTGTTGCTCCTTTTTACAAAGCGGAAGCCGCAACTGTGGTAAATACGCCTTTTGTTGCAGTGTTTTCGAACTTTGACTCCAGTCAGTGGGAAAAAGCGGATTGGGCGAACGGTTCGGTGTTCAACTGTGTTTGGAAGCCTTCACAGGTGACATTTTCGAACGGTAAAATGATTTTGACCCTTGACAGGGAATATGGCGGTTCATATCCGTATAAAAGCGGTGAATATCGTACAAAATCATTTTTCGGATACGGTTATTATGAAGTAAGAATGAAAGCTGCCAAAAACGTAGGAATTGTTTCATCTTTCTTCACTTATACAGGACCTTCGGACAACAATCCATGGGACGAAATCGATATCGAGTTTTTAGGAAAGGACACAACTAAAGTTCAGTTCAACTGGTACAAAAATGGAGTCGGTGGAAACGAGTATTTGCACAATCTTGGATTCGATGCTTCCCAGGATTTTCATACATATGGATTTGAATGGAGGCCGGATTATATAGACTTCTATGTTGACGGCAAAAAAGTTTATCGTGGAACCAGGAACATACCTGTTACTCCCGGCAAAATTATGATGAATTTGTGGCCAGGAATAGGAGTGGATGAATGGTTGGGACGTTACGACGGAAGAACTCCTTTGCAGGCGGAGTACGAATATGTAAAATACTATCCTAACGGTGTTCCGCAAGATAATCCTACTCCTACTCCTACGATTGCTCCTTCTACTCCGACTAACCCTAATTTACCTCTTAAGGGAGACGTAAACGGCGACGGTCATGTTAACTCATCAGACTATTCATTATTTAAAAGATATTTGCTCAGGGTTATTGATAGATTCCCTGTTGGAGATCAGAGTGTTGCTGATGTAAACAGGGACGGAAGGATTGACTCCACAGACCTTACAATGTTAAAGAGATATCTGATACGGGCAATTCCGTCACTTTGAAATTAATTCTTCTCAAAACCCCATAAATAAATCAAACCCCATTATAAAAACTCTGTAATTTATGAAAATAAATTACAGAGTTTTTATATAATTTTATTAAGCTTTTTATTTATAAGTTTATGTTATCCAAACACTTCTATTTATGCGCCATTAATGATAAAATATATATGTGGATAGTTTTTTGGCTAATCCCTTATATATTCTTTTTGAATTGTTTATACAGTTTAGATACAAAAATGGAACCTGCAGCATGTGAACTATCCAGAAAAATGTGAAGGGTGGTATTTTAATGGATGGTTATTTAAAACAATATGTGGGGAAGAAAATAGTTGTGTATCTTTCGCTGTGGTCTATGCTCTTTCATGTTGGTGTATCTGGACTGGTAAGTGATTGCCGGGATGGCTGGATTGAGCTTAAGAGAAAAAACAGGGTTGAGCATATTAACATTGGTAAAATATATTGTTTTAGAGTTATAGAGTGAAAATATAATGCTAATGGGCATTCGGACGTGAATGCCCATTAGCATTATGTTTTATGATGTGTATCCGTGTTTGCTGTGTATGATTAAAAACCGTTGTTTTTGATTACTTCTTTGTACCAGTAGCCGCTATCCTTTATTTTTCTTTCCAACGTATCAAAATTTACGTGAACGATTCCGAATCTCTTGTTGTACCCGTAAGCCCATTCAAAGTTGTCCAAAAGCGACCACAAGTAGTATGCTTTTAAGTTTACACCGTCCTGAATTGCCCTGTGAGCCTGGGTCAGATAATCTTTAAGATATTGGATTCTCTTTGTGTCTTCTATCTTTCCGTTGCTACCTATTTCATCTTTGAAGGCGGCTCCGTTTTCGCTGATAACAATGTTTGGCTTTCCATAATCCCTGTCAAGGAGCATAAGCAGATCATACAAGCCTTCAGGATATATGATCCAGCCCATATCTGTTTTTTCGAACTTTTCTAATATGGAGTTTGCAGGTGAAAAACCTGACTCACTGGACGGATCATATTTTATAAATTCCGAAGAATAATTGTTGAATGCTATGAAGTCTATTGGCTGACTGATAAGTTTCAGGTCATCTTCAGGGAAAGAAAGCTCAATACCCTTCTTTTTATAAAGTTTCAATGCGTTTTCAGGATACCGGCCTTTTAGCACAGGATCCAGATACCACCTTCCCGCCAGAGAAAATGACAATTCCGCTGCTTCAATATCCTCAGCTTTTTCGGATGCGGGATAATGGTAAGATAAATTGAGAGCTATTCCAATTTGGGCGTCAATATTCATTTCTCTAAACAGTTTCACGGCCTTGCCGTGGGACAAAAGAAGATTGTGCGAGACTTCCAATGAAGTGCGGAGGTCTTTTATCCCAGGGGCATGAATTCCTAAAAAGTGGCCAAGCAAAGAAACAACACCGGGTTCATTGTGAGTAAACCATATTGGAACGATATCTCCGAGATTTTTAAATATTACTTCAGAGTATTCTGTAAAATAATCGGTGGTGTCCCGGTTTTTCCATCCGCCTTTATCCTGAAGCTTTTGGGGAAGGTCCCAGTGATAAAGAGTGATTGCAGGCATAATTCCGTTTTCCAGAAGCAGATTTGTGAGCCTTTTGTAAAAATCCAGTCCCTTTTGATTTAATTTACCTGTTCCTTCAGGAAAGATTCTGGGCCATGAGATGGAAAACCTGTATGATTTAATACCGATTTCTTTCATTATTTTGATATCTTCTTCATAACGATGATAGTGGTCGCATGCAACATCGCCGGTATGTCCGTCTGCTATATTTCCTGGCGTGTGGGAAAAACGGTCCCATATAGATTCACCTTTGCCGTCTTCGTTGTATGCACCTTCAATCTGATATGCTGCTGTTGCAGAACCCCATATGAAATCTTTTGGGAAAGTTATCTTTGACATGTTTACCACACCCTTTAAGATATTATTTGCAAACAGTGTAATAATATAATTATAACCTAGAGGAAACATAAATACTATTTATTTTTAATCGAAAAAATGAATAGCCTGAAAAAGCATAAAGATTATGGTATATTATGGTGAGTTTATGAGTTTTTTTCTTTGTATTAAATTGAATAATGTGATAAAATAGCAAAATAGATTGAGATAATTAAAGAATTATATAAATTAAAGAATTATATATCAAAATAATATATTAAATAATATGGGGGTAATGTTTGGTGGAATTAGGCAGGTTAAAGAGAAGGGCGAGGTTCCAGCTAAGCAACAATGGAGCTAATCTGGCGCTTTTATATATGATGACCATGGCATTTTATATTCTTTTGTTTTTGTTGCTGGGGCGTTTCAGCCTTCAGACTGCATTAATAATTAACGGTCCGGTTTTGCTGGGATTTACAATTTATTTTCTTGCTATAGCAAGGGTGGAAAAAGAGCCCAGAACAAGAAAAGAAAAGGAAGAAAAGGATAAGGAGAAAAAGCTTAAAGGAAAATTTACTGTCTTCGGGATGGAAATAAAGCTTGGAAAAAAGATAAAAATAAATCTCGATACGGCGGAACATCCTTACCGCGTCAGTTTAAAATATGTGTTTTACGGTTTTAAATATTTTATAAACGCTGCTGCGCTTTATATCTGGACTACCCTTTTGATATTGGTTTGGTCGCTTTTATTGATTGTTCCTGGAATAATCAAGGCCCTTGATTTGAGTATGAGCTTTTTCATATTGGCTGACAATCCAACAATGGATATCAGAAAAGCGGCAGATTTGAGTACGAAAATAATGAAAGGCCACAGGAAAGAGTTGTTTTTGCTTACCTTGAGCTTTATAGGCTGGATATTAATTTCAATATTTACTTTTTCCGTTGGTTTTGCCATTACGATACCGTATATTATGACTACCTATGCACTTTTTTATGATGAGGTTAAAAAACAGAGTATAGAAAACGGAATTATTGCAGAAGATGAAATTGGAACCAGAAGGTTGTGGGAATATTAAAAATCATTGAAATATGCGTTGAATAATGAAAATGCGCATTGAATATATGTAAAATTTATGCTATAATTTATAAAATTAATTTATGCTGTAATTCATAAATTTATATTCGGGCGATGACTGAGAGAGTAGATGGTCATGAAGGATATAAGAGAGAAGATACCATAGGCTGAGAGTATCTTTATCAGTTCAGGCCATTGAAGTTCCCTCAGGAGCTGCATTCTGAACACCGGTGGAAAAATGGCGTTGCAGGCGGAGCCGGTAAGTAGGAAGTGCCGGGTTGCAGCCGTTATCTGCAAAAGAGTGCTTGCATGTCTTGAGGATATGCAAGAATTTGGGTGGTACCGCGAAGCAAACCTTCGTCCCTTTGTATTGGGATGAAGGTTTTTTTATGAAACAAAAGACGGTAAAAACACTTTTTATGAATTTATATAAGGACTACAATTAATGATTATATAAGGAGGAATACAAAGCATGAAGGAGCAGTTGAACAGTATCAGAGTTCAGGCAGAGCAGGAACTTTCCAATGTTGGAACCATTGCGGAACTGGAAAACATCAGAGTCAAATATTTGGGCAAAAAAGGGGAACTTACCGCCGTATTAAGAGGCATGGGTTCTCTGTCGCCGGAAGAAAGGCCGGTAATAGGCCAGCTGGCAAATGAGATTAGGGCTTATATTGAGAGCCGTATAGAAGAGGCCAGGAACGAGCTTATAAAAAAAGAAAGAAGTCAAAAACTCGAGAGAGAAGTCATTGACGTAACCATGCCGGGAAAAAGAAAGATGCTTGGAAAGAAACATCCTTTGAGCATTGTGATAGACGAGATTAAAGATGTGTTTATAGGAATGGGTTACGAAATAGCCGAAGGTCCTGAGGTTGAGCTGGACTATTACAACTTTGAAGCCCTCAACATTCCCAGAAACCACCCGGCAAGAGATGTACAGGACACTTTCTACATAAATAACAACATATTACTCAGAACCCAGACATCTCCCGTTCAGATCAGGGTTATGGAGAACAAAAAACCACCGATTAAAATAATCTGCCCGGGAAGGGTGTACCGCTCCGATGCTGTGGATGCCACCCATTCACCTATATTCCATCAAGTGGAAGGACTGGTGGTGGACAAGGGAGTTACAATGGGAGACCTTGTCGGAACTTTAAGAGTGTTTGCAAAGAGTTTGTTCGGAGAAAAGACAGAAATAAGGCTGAGACCTCACCATTTCCCATTCACAGAGCCCAGTGCCGAGGTTGATGTTTCATGCTGGGCTTGCGGAGGAACAGGCTGCAGAATATGTAAAAATGAAGGCTGGATAGAGATTTTGGGCGCCGGAATGGTTCATCCGAAGGTTCTGGAGGTTTGCGGCATAGACCCTGAAGTATACAGCGGATTTGCTTTTGGTCTTGGCGTCGAAAGAACGGCCATGGGAAGATTTAATATCGATGACATGAGACTTTTGTATGAAAACGATATCAGGTTCTTAAAACAGTTTTAATCTCTGATTTTTACCATAAAATTTGCGAAAGGAGTAGTAGTATGAAAGCACCGATAGATTGGCTGAAAGATTATGTTGATATAAATGTGAGCACAAAAGAGCTGGCGGATGCCATGACAATGTCAGGCTCCAAGGTTGAAGGAATAGAAGTTCAGGGAGAAGAAATCACCAAAGTTGTGGTGGGAAAAATACTTTCTCTTGAAAAGCATCCCGATGCCGACAGGTTGCAGGTGGCAAAGGTGGATGTGGGCAGCGAGGTATTACAGATAGTTACAGGAGCACAGAACGTAAATGTCGGAGATTACATACCGGTGGCTCTTGTGGGTTCCACTCTTCCCGGAGGAAAGAAAATATCCAAAGGAAAACTCAGAGGTGTGGAATCCTACGGCATGATGTGCTCAATAGAAGAATTGGGCCTTACCAGGGATGATTGTCCCGATGCGCCGGAAGACGGGATTTATATCCTGCCCAAAGAAGAGGAATTGGGTAAAGATATTAAAGAAGTATTGGGATTGAACAAGGAGATTATTGAGTTTGAAATTACATCCAACAGACCGGACTGTCTTAGTATTATTGGTCTTGCAAGAGAAGCCGCTGTCACTTTGAAGACAAAGTTCAAGAGGCCTGTTATAAATGTGAAGGAAGAAGGGGACGACGCTTCGCAGTATATTTCCGTTGAGGTGAAAGATACCGGGCTTTGCCCGAGATTTGCGGCAAGGGTTGTAAAGGATGTCAAAATCGGACCTTCTCCCAAGTGGATGAGGGACAGGCTTAAAGCTGCAGGAGTAAGACCGATTAACAATATTGTTGACATAACAAACTATGTAATGCTGGAATACGGTCAGCCGATGCATGCTTATGACATCAAGGATATAAAGGGAAACAAGATTATTGTAAGGAGAGCTTTTGACGGAGAGATAATCAAAACCTTGGATGATCAGGACAGAGAACTGGACTCCTCAATGCTTGTGATAGCCGATGAGGAAAGGGCTGTCGGAGTGGCCGGCGTTATGGGCGGTGCCAATTCGGAAATAAAAGATGACACGAAAACCATAGTATTTGAGGCCGCAAACTTCAACGGAACATCCGTGAGACTTACGGCAAAGAAGCTGGGAATGAGGACCGAAGCCTCCGGAAGATTTGAGAAAGGCCTTGATCCTGAAAATGTGGAGGCTGCCATCAACAGGGCCGCGCAGCTTGTGGAAGAGCTGGGAATAGGTACGGTATGCAAGGGCATGATTGATTGTTACCCTGAAAAAAAAGAGCCAAGAATTATAAAACTCAGGGTTGACAAAATAAACAGTCTCCTTGGCACCAACATCCCGAAAGAAGAAATGATTGATATTTTGAGGGCCCTGGAGTTTGAAGTGGATGAGAATAATATGACTGTAAAGGTTCCAACTTTTAGAGATGATGTAGAAAGGGAAGCGGACATTGCGGAAGAAATTGCAAGGTTCTACGGCTACAATAACATAGAAGCCACGCTTTTGTCCGGCAAGACTGCCACACAGGGAAGAAAGACCTACAAGCAGACTATTGAAGACCTCATAAAGGAAACAATGATTGCGTGCGGACTGTGTGAGACATATACCTTCTCGTTTACCAGTCCGAAAGTGTTTGACAAATTAAATCTTCCGGCGGACAGCGAGCTTCGCAAGGCTGTTGTTATTTCCAATCCGCTGGGAGAGGATTACAGCATAATGAGAACCACTACTATTCCGGATATGCTTGCGGTAATAAGCACCAACTACAACAGAAGAATAGAAGAAGCAAGACTGTTTGAAATGTCCAAGGTTTATATTCCCAAGAGCCTTCCGCTGGAGGAGCTGCCCGAGGAAAAAACGGTACTTACTTTGGGAATGTACGGTGAGCTTGATTTCTATGATTTGAAAGGCGTTGTGGAAGAACTTCTGGAAAGGCTTGGAATAAAGAATTATGATGTTTCGCCGGAGAAGAACAATGTTGTGTTCCATCCGGGAAGAACGGCTTTAATAAACATTGACGGTGAGTATGCGGGTATTATAGGAGAAATACATCCTGAAGTTGCCGAAAAGTTTGAATGTCCGGAGCGCACTTACATTGGTGTCATCGAGGTTGAAACACTGGTCAGGAAAGCTTCAATGGATTGCCAGTACAAAGGGCTTCCGAAGTATCCGGCCGTTACAAGGGATATAGCTATGCTTGTAAAAGATGAAGTAATGGTAAAAGAAATAGAAGACATTATAAAGCAGAGAGCAGGCAAGATACTTGAGAGTGTGAAGCTTTTTGATGTTTACAAAGGCAAGCAGGTACCCGAAGGCATGAAGAGCGTGGCCTATTCCATAACGTTCAGGGCATCCGACAGGACTTTGACCGATGAAGAAGTGGGCAAGGCTATGACAAAGATTCTTGACGGACTGAAGAGAAATCTTGGTGCGGAGCTTAGATAACAATGAATAATAAATAGCCGGAGAAGGGGGGAGGAGATTCTTTTCTCCGGCTATAGTAAGCTTTTGAAATCTATTTTATTAATTCACTTTTTGCCATTTCAATCATTCTTTTTACCATTTGTCCGCCAATGGGTCCGCCTTGCAATCCGTTTATTCTGCATGGTACGTCGCCTTTGTAATGGTCGTTGTTTTCTTTAACGAACTGCAAATAACCGATTTCTTTGGCGCATTCTATTTTAAAACGGTTTAAAGCCTCTCTTGCTTTTGGGTCCAAAGAAGTATTTCTTCTTGCCATGCTATTCACCACCTTGTATGTTTTGTATGTATTTAGTTTGCACTTTTTAAAAAGGATTAACACAGCAATTTTAACCTCGATTTCACATTGGCATGAAGACGGACCATATTTTGCGTGAGATTAAACTGTTGAAAGATTGAATTATTATGTAACAAAATTGTGTGAACGAATTGTTTAATCTTTTGAAGTTGTTATTGGAGTTATTGCTGTTATTATTATTCAAGTTGGAAAAATTAGAATACTGTATTGCGTTAAGATTAATCATTTGTTAATATAAAAACAAAGTTGTTGAGAAGCTTATCAGACTTGTGTTTGATTCATAAAAAATTTATGTGCTGGAGGTTTAACGATGGAAAGAATAAAATTTGACTATTCAAAAGCATTGCCTTTTGTAAGTGAACGTGAAGTTGCATATTTCGAGAATTTTGTAAGGTCTGCCCATGACATGCTCCATAACAAAACCGGAGCGGGAAATGACTTTGTAGGCTGGGTTGATCTTCCTGTAAATTATGACAGGGAAGAATTTGCGAGAATCAAGGCTGCGGCAGAAAAGATAAAATCTGATTCTGATGCTTTGGTTGTAATTGGAATCGGAGGTTCCTATCTGGGAGCAAGGGCGGCAATAGAGATGCTTTCCCACTCATTCCACAATCTCATGCCCAAATCAAAGAGGAATGCTCCTGAGATATATTTTGTGGGAAACAATATCAGCTCTACATACATTGCTGATTTGCTGGAAGTAATAGAAGGCAAAGAGATTTCGGTAAACGTTATATCAAAATCCGGTACTACAACGGAGCCTGCCATTGCTTTCAGAATCTTTAAAGAGTACATGGAAAACAAATACGGAAAAGACGGAGCAAGTAAAAGAATATATGCCACTACCGACAAGGAGAAAGGAGCACTCAGGAAGCTGGCAACCGAAGAGGGATATGAAACATTTGTAGTTCCTGATGACATAGGTGGAAGATTCTCCGTTCTGACGGCAGTTGGCTTGCTTCCCATTGCAGTGGCCGGAATTGACATCGACAGCATGATGAAGGGAGCTGCTGACGCCCGTGAGCTTTACAGCAATCCAAACCTGATGGAAAACGACTGCTACAAATATGCGGCTGTAAGAAACGCTCTCTACAGAAAGAACAAGACAATTGAGATAATGGTAAACTATGAACCTTCACTCCATTACTTCACAGAATGGTGGAAACAGCTCTACGGAGAAAGTGAAGGAAAGGATCAAAAAGGTATATTCCCGGCCGGAGTTGACTTCACTACGGACCTTCATTCCATGGGACAGTATATACAGGATGGACTCAGGAACATATTTGAAACGGTAATCAGGGTTGAAAAGCCCAGAAAGAATATTGTTATAAAGGAAGAAAAGGACAACCTTGACGGATTGAACTTTATTGCCGGAAAAGACGTGGACTATGTAAACAAGAAAGCAATGGAAGGAACGGTACTTGCCCATACCGACGGCGGTGTTCCGAATCTTGTGGTAACCGTGCCTGAGCTTAGTGCTTATTACTTTGGAAATATGGTATACTTCTTTGAAAAAGCCTGCGGTATAAGCGGATACCTCCTTGGTGTAAATCCTTTTGACCAGCCGGGAGTTGAGGCTTACAAGAAAAACATGTTTGCCCTTCTTGGAAAACCGGGATATGAAGAACAAAGAAAGAAACTTGAAGAGCGTTTGTAAGAAATATGTTTGTGATTTATATGTGATTTATAATTTTTATAATTACGGCAAACAGATAAATAAATTATGGTCAATGGAATAAATAAAATAAGGAGTCGGAAAGCTTTCTGACTCCTTATTTTTATAGCAAAAATTAATTTTATGGCAGATGTAGTATGGATATTTCCGGCGGTGAAAAAAGCCTTAAGGGAACACACACATTTCCAAGTCCGCTGTTAATATGCAAGTTAATGTTGTTAAGCTTGTGGGTTCCTTTTGTAATACCTATTTTAGTAAGTTTTTCATGGCGCAAAATTCTAAATTCCAGATTAAAAGGCATCCATATCTGTCCGCCGTGAAAATGACCGCACAAAAGATAATCCACACTTCCCCCGGGTAGTTGAAGAATAATGTCGGGGTTGTGCGATATGGCTATATTGGTGCAGCCTTTTGTATTGCAGCCGGCAAGAGCCTTTTTTACATCATACCGTTTTGACCTGAGGTCCTCAATTCCAATAACATTGTACTTTCGGTTGCCCTTTTCAATACAGACGGAGCTGTTGAGAAGGACTGATACACCTTTTTCTTCAATTAGCTGTTTAAACTCCTGTATTGAATCTTCGCTGTTTTTTAGTGCCTTGTAATCGTGGTTGCCGAAACAAAGGCAAATTTTATAATTTCCCTTGATACTTTCAAGGAACTTTATAAATGCCGGTATATGTTTCGGATTGTCTATGTAATCTCCCGTAAGTACGACAAGATCAGGTTTTTCCGTCTCTAATACCTTTACCACCTTGTTTATATCCACGTTCAGAAACTTTATATGCAGGTCCGACATATGTACAATCTTAAAAGGCTCTTTGCTTTCGGTAAAACAGACCCTGCTGATTTTCAGCCTTGTCGTTTCATAGTACATATAAACAAGGGCAAGTATAATTAATAATAAAACAAAATACAGAATGTTCATTGCTTTACCTTTTTCGTATTTTATTCTTTTATTATTTTGCTTTTATTTCACATCAAATAATATATCAGTAAATTTCGACTTTATCAATCGTTTTTTTTAAGCCGGTAAAATATGGGGATAGCTTCGAACCAAGTAGTTGTGCGGCTTTTAGCAATATTAACCTCTGGATTTTATATAAATGGGAGTTGTATAATTCTATTTAGGGGGGTGCTTAATATGTTCAATTTTCTTAACAATGACTATGAACTGCAGCCTAGAACGTACTCCATTAAAAGCTATCGGAGGAGGGAATCTTCGATAGGCAAAAAGATGGCAAGATTACTTGTTTGGCTTGTTATACTAATAATTTTGGGTGTGGCGGCGTTTCTTTTCTTTTATTAATGGTCTGTTAATCTGATTATTAATTGGTAAAGGCTTGCTTTTTGTAAAGAGTTTTGAAGGCTAAATTCTGTATTGACAAATAGATGGAACAAAAGTATAATAACCTGTGTTGCGTAATATTTTTGCGGACGTGGCGGAATTGGCAGACGCGCTAGATTTAGGATCTAGTGTCACCGACGTGGGGGTTCAAGTCCCTTCGTCCGCACCATAAAGGTTTGGAAGGATTGCAAGAATTCTTTCAAACCTTTTTTCAATTGGCAGGTAAGCTGTTTAGAAATTATACATGCGTAATACCTGTATAATTCGGTACTACGCATGTATTTCATTAAATGGGGGGAATGTTAAGCTATGAAGAAAATATTTACTGTTGCAGTTATATTATTAATTATTGCCAATTGCATACAAATTATGATTATAAAATAGAAAAATAATCAAATTTTTAGATTGAAATATAAGAAAGAAGCTTTGTATATTTTTCAAGGGTGATATTTGCCGGTAAATTCATGTACGATTATTTTGAATACCAGCACACTGTCTATCATTTTATCATCAAATGAAAAGTCTTTTCCGGTTTGATGTTTCATCAATGCAGAGAGGGCAGCTTTCTTTTCTTCGGCATCATCAATAAAGACGACTTTACCGTTTCCGATAATGCTTTTAAATGAATACGAATATTGGCAGGCTGTGTCTCCTGTAATGAGCCGGTGTTCACAATCCATTTCAAAGCATACATCGCTGTTTTCTTTCAGTGCTCTAACTTTTCTTCCGTCTTTTGCGCTATGGAAAAATAATACCAGCTGATTGTTTTCATAAGCATAACCAAAATTCATTGGCACGATATAAAGGCCGGCACTGTCTTGAATAGCAATCCTGCAGACTTTGCACTGGTCAATAATCTGAATTAACTCTTTTATTTCCGTAACTTCTCTGTCTTTTCTTCGCAATTTCATTGTACCCCTTTCCCTAATATTGATTCATGTTTTATAGTGAACGTGTTTGAATATAACCAGATATATTAAATGAGTTTGCCTTTTCGGGTTGGATTTATTATATATTTTACATACTCAAACCGCAATAATGCTCAGGAAGCTGTTATCGCTTGCTATGTATTTGCTTGAAAGTTGTCGTTTTTCACCATTCATTTGCTCATATTATGTAGTTGTTGATGTAAAAATAATATAATTATTCAATTTAAATGTAATGATTTTTTATATAAAATAATTTTATGGTTTTAGACCTAAACAAATCTTGCTTGCCATGATAAAAATTTGATACAATAAAGTTGTAACAATTGACAAATATCCGTATTTTATCAACATGCAAAAAATGTTTTTATATTGTGTAAAGATGAATTGTTTAAAAAAATAAAGGTTTATGTAAGAAGGCAACTATATAGCTTAGGATTTCAAAAAGTTAATAACTTCAAGTTTTCATCTACTCACAATACAGAGCGTTCTATTACTTTGGTATTCTACCATAGAAGGAGTCAATTAGTTTGCATAAAATATTTTACAGTCTCAGGCATTATAAATATATTTTAAGGTTTAAGAATCTTGCTTGTAAATTTTTACATCTTTAATATTACTACTGAAAAGTGCAGTCAAAGATTATAAATTAAGGAATTTATGAATTTCGGCAATGTTAATCACTTCCTTGTGCTATATTTGCTCTTTTTACTAATTATAATACAATTATTTTACTTAAATTCAACAGATTTTTATTAAATCAATTTACTGGTTCTAGACTAAACTAAATCTTGTTTATCACGGTAAGAATTTGATACAATAAATTTGTATATTTTATGGTAATTTAATTAAATTAATCTGTTGTGCTACCTGATAGTTTACAGGCTCAAGGAATATTATGGCAACTCAAACACCTATAGTATT
>JGI2924J29684_1078223_pt1 | contig 35977 bp, 29 predicted proteins | sample BenlonsequencITS_FD_29684 | JGI IMG/M metagenome (IMG submission 29684)
GCAAGCTTGATTCTTCCAGTTCAGGAGGGCATTTCCTATTTTCCCACGCCGTTACACCTGAATCACATCGGTGGATCCAGGCTAAAAGCAGCGCATGGCGGCTGGGGAAATGATAAATCAAGCCCGACTTGGACAGACCGGTCGCCTCGGCGAGCGAATCGTAACTCAGCGTCTCGAGGCTGTACTCGCCGATATAATCGATGGCCGTGCGCAGAATCATCTCTTTTTTACTAGTGCGCATTATTGGCTCCCTTCGGATTTCCGCGGAAAAGGTAACTGCTGATCAGAGCAGCCGCTACTGCGCATACTAGGGCAATGATCAACACGTTAATGTATGCGGTGTCCAAAGATGCACGCGCCGCATCGCCATCAATCGCGTGGTGAACACCCGCCGAGAAGTTATCCGCAACCTCTGCCGGGGCATGCAGCGAGTAGAAGAATGGGAACAAGCTACCCAAAATCGCGACAGACAACAGCGTGCCGAACTCATAAGAGACCTCTTCGATCGACGACGCCATGCCAGCCTTACGCACCGGCGCGGAACCGATAATCGCAGTGGAAGACACAGACATTACCGAACCAGCACCCGCGCCCATGAAGAATAGACCCGCGATGAAAAACGGCAAACCATCAGTATGAGTCGCGCCCCAAATACACAGGGCGATGCCAACGGCAGTGGCAGCAAAACCACCACTGATCAGCGGTTTGAAGCCCCAACGATGCAGGTTTGCACCACCGATAATAGACATCGGGAAGCTACCCAATGCAGCTGGGATCATGAGCAAACCAGCCTCAAGTGGAGTGAAACCCACAGACAACTGGAAACGCTGCGAGGTAGTCATTTCCAAACCGGACACAGTAAACATCGCCATGCCCGCAGCAACCACACCGCCTAAGAAAAGGCGATTACGGAACAACGACAGATCTAGAAGTGGCTCCTCGATCTTCTTCTGACGACTGCTAAACAACACCGCACCAATGATCAACATGATGACTGCACCCAAAAGAAGAGGCATATGGCGTGCAGTATTCACAGATTCCTTGATCGTGATGATCAACCCAGCAAGTGTGAGCAGCGCATAGAACGACGACAAGAAATCCCAATGCTTAGACGGATTCGCGATATTGGCCGGCGCCACAAAAAGCGTAGCGATCAACGCGATAACAGCCACCGGAACGTTAATGAGGAAAACCGAACCCCACCAGAAGAATTCCAACAGCGCACCACCAATGATCGGGCCTGCCGCAGCGCCAAGAATTGCCACGGAACCCCAAATACCAATTGCAGTGTTGCGCTCACGCTCATCCTCAAACGTAATGCGGATCAGAGCCAAGGTTGCAGGCATCATCGTTGCCGCACCGATGCCAAGGAAAGCTCTCGCAGCAACAAGAGCCCACGCAGTTGGAGCAAACGCAGCACCAAGTGAAGCGATTCCGAAAATGCTCAAGCCCATGAGGAACATCCGGCGGTGGCCGATTTTGTCACCCAAAGTGCCGGTACCCAAAAGAAGGCCCGCCATGAGCAGGGGATATGCGTTGATGATCCACAACGCTTGGGTTTCGGTGGCTGCGAGCTGTTCACGCAGCAGAGGGAGTGCGGTGTAGAGAATCGAGTTGTCTACACCGATCAGAAAGAGACCACCGCTGATAACGGCGAGGAAAGCCCAACGTTGGGTTTTCGTAGGCGCTTGCGCCTGTAAGGTTTCTGAAGTCATGGATCGTAACTGTAACGAATGGTCGGTACAGTTACAACTCTTTTGTTGGTGTTTTAGACCACGGCGCTGTGTGGCGATTTAAGACGTCGGAAATCGTAGGGGACTGTCAGCGTGGGTCGGGTTCTTTGAGGCGCTTAGAGGCGATTCTGTGAGGTCACTTTTTGTGGGGTCGGGGTCTAAATTTGGCCAGTTTTCGAGGCGACCAGACAGGCGTGCCCACGATGTTTAAATAGGCGATCGGTGGGCATCTGTGTTTGGTTTCGACGGGCTGAAACCAAACCAGACTGCCCAGCAACGACGGAAATCCCAAAAGTGGGCATCCCTGTTTGGTACCGAGTACCCACCCGGGCCTGAAACTCCCTGGCAGGCGGGCGAAGCGTGGCAACAACTGGAATTTAAGAGCACAATTGAAGTCGCACCAAGTTAGGCAACACAATAGCCATAACGTTGAGGAGTTCAGATGGCACACAGCTACGCAGAACAATTAATTGACACTTTGGAAGCTCAAGGTGTGAAGCGAATTTATGGTTTGGTGGGTGACAGCCTTAATCCGATCGTGGATGCTGTCCGCCAATCAGATATTGAGTGGGTGCACGTTCGAAATGAGGAAGCGGCGGCGTTTGCAGCCGGTGCGGAATCGTTGATCACTGGGGAGCTGGCAGTATGTGCTGCTTCTTGTGGTCCTGGAAACACACACCTGATTCAGGGTCTTTATGATTCGCATCGAAATGGTGCGAAGGTGTTGGCCATCGCTAGCCATATTCCGAGTGCCCAGATTGGTTCGACGTTCTTCCAGGAAACGCATCCGGAGATTTTGTTTAAGGAATGCTCTGGTTACTGCGAGATGGTGAATGGTGGTGAGCAGGGTGAACGCATTTTGCATCACGCGATTCAGTCCACCATGGCGGGTAAAGGTGTGTCGGTGGTAGTGATTCCTGGTGATATCGCTAAGGAAGACGCAGGTGACGGTACTTATTCCAATTCCACTATTTCTTCTGGCACTCCTGTGGTGTTCCCGGATCCTACTGAGGCTGCAGCGCTGGTGGAGGCGATTAACAACGCTAAGTCTGTCACTTTGTTCTGCGGTGCGGGCGTGAAGAATGCTCGCGCGCAGGTGTTGGAGTTGGCGGAGAAGATTAAATCACCGATCGGGCATGCGCTGGGTGGTAAGCAGTACATCCAGCATGAGAATCCGTTTGAGGTCGGCATGTCTGGCCTGCTTGGTTACGGCGCCTGCGTGGATGCGTCCAATGAGGCGGATCTGCTGATTCTATTGGGTACGGATTTCCCTTATTCTGATTTCCTTCCTAAAGACAACGTTGCCCAGGTGGATATCAACGGTGCGCACATTGGTCGACGTACCACGGTGAAGTATCCGGTGACCGGTGATGTTGCTGCAACAATCGAAAATATTTTGCCTCATGTGAAGGAAAAAACAGATCGTTCCTTCCTTGATCGGATGCTCAAGGCACACGAGCGTAAGTTGAGCTCGGTGGTAGAGACGTACACACATAACGTCGAGAAGCATGTGCCTATTCACCCTGAATACGTTGCCTCTATTTTGAACGAGCTGGCGGATAAGGATGCGGTGTTTACTGTGGATACCGGCATGTGCAATGTGTGGCATGCGAGGTACATCGAGAATCCGGAGGGAACGCGCGACTTTGTGGGTTCATTCCGCCACGGCACGATGGCTAATGCGTTGCCTCATGCGATTGGTGCGCAAAGTGTTGATCGAAACCGCCAGGTGATCGCGATGTGTGGCGATGGTGGTTTGGGCATGCTGCTGGGTGAGCTTCTGACCGTTAAGCTGCACCAACTTCCGCTGAAGGCTGTGGTGTTTAACAACAGTTCTTTGGGCATGGTGAAGTTGGAGATGCTCGTGGAGGGACAGCCAGAATTTGGTACTGACCATGAGGAAGTGAATTTCGCAGAGATTGCGGCGGCTGCGGGTATCAAATCGGTACGCATCACCGATCCGAAGAAAGTTCGCGAGCAGCTAGCTGAGGCATTGGCATATCCTGGACCTGTACTGATCGATATCGTCACGGATCCTAATGCGCTGTCGATCCCACCAACCATCACGTGGGAACAGGTCATGGGATTCAGCAAGGCGGCCACCCGAACCGTCTTTGGTGGAGGAGTAGGAGCGATGATCGATCTGGCCCGTTCGAACATAAGGAATATTCCTACTCCATGATGATTGATACACCTGCTGTTCTCATTGACCGCGAGCGCTTAACTGCCAACATTTCCAGGATGGCAGCTCACGCCGGTGCCCATGAGATTGCCCTGCGTCCGCATGTGAAAACGCACAAAATCATTGAAATTGCGCAGATGCAGGTCGACGCCGGTGCCCGAGGGATCACCTGCGCAACCATTGGCGAGGCGGAAATTTTTGCCGGCGCAGGTTTTACGGACATCTTTATTGCATATCCGCTGTATCTAACCGATCATGCAGTGCAACGCCTGAACGCGATCCCCGGAGAAATTTCCATTGGCGTGGATTCGGTAGAGATGGCACAGGCGACGGCGGGTTTGCGGGAAGATATCAAGGCTCTGATTGAAGTGGATTCGGGACATCGTAGAAGTGGAGTCACGGCGACTGCTTCAGAATTGAGTCAGATCCGCGAGGCGCTGGGCAGCAGGTATGCAGGAGTGTTTACTTTTCCTGGGCATTCTTATGGCCCGGGAAATGGTGAGCAGGCAGCAGCTGATGAGCTTCAGGCTCTAAACAACAGCGTCCAGCGACTTGCTGGCGGCCTGACTTCTGGCGGTTCCTCGCCGTCTGCGCAGTTTACAGACGCAATCGATGAGATGCGACCAGGCGTGTATGTGTTTAACGATTCCCAGCAGATCACCTCGGGAGCATGCACTGAGAAGCAGGTGGCAATGACGGTGCTGTCTACTGTGGTCAGCCGAAATGTGTCAGATCGTCGGATCATTTTGGATGCGGGATCCAAAATCCTCAGCACTGATAAACCAGCATGGATTGATGGCAATGGTTTTGTTCTGGGGAATCCTGAAGCCCGAATCTCTGCTTTGTCGGAGCATCACGCAACCATTTTCTGGCCAGATAAAGTGCTACTTCCAGTAATCGGGGAGCAGCTCAACATCGTGCCCAACCATGCCTGCAACGTGATTAATTTGGTGGATGAGGTCTACGTTCGGGAAGCCGATGGCACTTTCCGTACCTGGAAGGTAGTTGCCCGCGGCAGAAACAATTAGGGAAACCTCTTGACCTTCACGCGACGTCAAGGATTTAACTAACAGTCATGACAGATCGAACCATTGGCGAGGCTGCTGAACTACTCGGTGTCACCACCCGCACACTGCGGCATTGGGACAGCATCGGGTTGCTTCAACCGAGCTGGCGAACCACAACGGATTATCGCCTTTACACAGAAGACGATGTCGAGCGCGCCCTGCAGATTCTTATTTACAGGGCCGCCGGAATCGGGTTGAAGGATATTGCGGAGGTGCTTGATCAGCCGGATTCGGCCAATCAGCACCTGCGCCGCCAGCGGGAACTCCTAGTGGAACAGATCGGTCAGCTGCATCGGATGGTCCGGGCAGTAGATGAAATCCTTGGAAAGGATGCGATTAGCGTGAAGGAAAAGATTGAGATCTTCGGCGAGGATCTGCCCAAGTACCAAGAGGAGGCTTTCCAGCGCTGGGGCGACACCCCGGAGTGGAAAGAATCCCAAAAGATCCAGGAGAAGATGACCAAGGAGGATTTTCAGAGGGCGAAAGATGAACATGAGGGGTTCGTCGAAAAGCTTATCGACGCCTCCCTGCGCGGCATCGCGCCCGGCTCTGCAGAGGGCAATGAGCTAGCGCTTGCGCACCGCGCAAGCATCGGTCAGTGGTACACCGTGAGTGCAAACAAGCAAGTAATTTTGGCTCGGATGTACGTGGAAGACGAGCGTTTTAACGAAACTTACAAAGGACACGCCTCATATCTTTTAACACTTATTGAAGCATTGGCGCAGGTAGAAGGCGTGGACTTGGAGAATGTGGAGTGGGAATAATCCCAATTTCAACTCTTTCAGTACATTCACAGTTAGTATTCAGTGGTGTTGAAGTTCCAGGGTGTTCACTAGTGGGAAGTTAATCATTCCGCTAATGGACACCAATGGAAGAGATAAAAATGGACAACCAGTCTGACGGACAAATCCGCGTACTCGTCGTTGATGACGAGCCAAACATCGTCGAGCTGCTCACCGTAAGCCTTAAATTCCAAGGCTTCGCAGTGATGACCGCCAACGATGGCAATGAAGCCCTGAAGATTGCTCGTGAGTTCCGTCCAGACGCATACATCCTCGATGTCATGATGCCAGGAATGGACGGCTTCGAGCTGCTGACCAAGCTGCGCGGCGAAGGCCTTGACAGCCCAGTTCTGTACCTCACCGCAAAGGATGCCGTGGAGCACCGCATCCACGGCCTGACCATCGGCGCTGACGACTACGTGACCAAGCCTTTCTCCCTGGAAGAAGTAATCACCCGCCTGCGCGTGATTCTTCGTCGCGGTGGAGCAGTTGAAGAAGACACCTCAACTTCCCTGCAGTACGCAGACCTCACCCTCAACGATGAAACCCACGAGGTCACCAAGGCTGGCGAACTGATCGATCTTTCCCCAACTGAATTCAACCTCCTGCGCTACCTCATGCTCAACGCTGAAGTGGTGCTGTCCAAGGCAAAGATCCTGGATAACGTGTGGCACTACGATTTTGGTGGCGACGGCAACGTCGTGGAATCCTACATCTCCTACCTGCGCCGCAAGGTGGACACCCAGGATCCGCAGCTAATTCAGACTGTTCGTGGCGTTGGATATGTTCTGCGCACCCCACGTAGCTAAATTCTCCTATGGAAAATCCTTATGTTGCTGCGCTCGATGACGAAAACCAAGAAGTCGGCGTAAAAAAAGAAGCAGAAAAAGAACCTGAAATAGGTCCCATCAGAGCTGCCGGACGAGCCATACCGCTGCGCACCCGCATCATTTTGATCGTGGTGGGTATCGCCGGGCTTGGTTTGCTGGTCAACGCGATTGCTGTCTCCAGCCTCATGCGTGAAGTTTCCTATACCCGCATGGATCAAGAGCTAGAGACCTCGATGGGGACGTGGGCGCATAACGTTGAGCTGTTTAATTTCGATGGCGTCCGCCAAGGGCCACCCAGCGATTATTATGTGGCCAAGGTTTTTCCTGATGGATCCAGCATCATCTTCAACGATGCACAATCGGCACCCGATCTAGCTGAAACCACCATCGGTACTGGTCCACACACTGTGGATGCTGCTAGCGGTTCTGCCTCCAACACTCCGTGGCGTGTGATGGCGGAAAAGAACGGTGACATTATCACCGTGGTGGGTAAAAGCATGGGGCGTGAAACAAACCTGCTGTACCGATTGGTGATGGTGCAGATGATCATCGGCGCGCTGATTCTGGTTGCTATTTTGATTACTTCACTCTTCCTAGTCAGACGCTCGTTGCGGCCGTTGAGAGAAGTTGAAGAGACCGCCACCAGGATTGCGGGCGGTGATTTGGATCGACGTGTCCCGCAGTGGCCAATGACCACAGAAGTCGGACAGCTGTCGAATGCCCTCAATATCATGTTGGAGCAGCTCCAAGCCTCAATTCTGACCGCCCAGCAAAAAGAAGCTCAGATGCGCCGATTCGTTGGCGATGCCTCCCACGAGCTCCGCACACCACTGACCTCTGTGAAGGGCTTCACCGAGCTGTATTCATCAGGTGCAACAGATGATGCCAACTGGGTCATGTCCAAGATCGGTGGCGAAGCCCAACGCATGAGTGTGCTTGTGGAAGACCTCCTGTCACTGACGCGTGCCGAAGGCCAGCAAATGGAGAAGCACCGCGTTGACGTGCTGGAACTCGCCTTGGCAGTACGCGGATCCATGCGAGCAGCCTGGCCAGATCGCACAGTCAATGTATCCAACAAAGCTGAGTCCATTCCGGTTGTCAAAGGCGACCCAACTCGCCTCCACCAAGTGCTTACCAACCTGGTTGCCAACGGACTAAACCACGGCGGACCGGACGCGGAAGTCAGCATTGAGATCAACACCGATGGACAAAACGTGAGGATTCTCGTGGCAGACAACGGTGTCGGAATGTCTGAAGAAGATGCTCAGCATATCTTCGAGCGTTTCTACCGCGCCGATTCCTCCCGCTCACGCGCATCCGGCGGATCGGGCCTCGGCCTTGCGATCACGAAATCCCTGGTCGAAGGCCACGGCGGCACAGTCACCGTCGACAGCGTGCAAGGCGAAGGCACGGTGTTCACGATCACCTTGCCGGCGGTTTCTTAAAGGCATCAAGGGCCGGAAAAGATTGCTTTTCGACGAACCCCTCCACCCGTGACAACCCTTCCGGCAAAGCTCCCCAAAAGGGCACGCCGGTGACTCTCTCAAATTCTTCGAGATTAAGCATCGTAGCTAGATCAGGATTTTGAGGGATCGAACCGCCGAGGACTCCCAACACTGTGAGTCCTCGGCGGTTTGCTGCCTCAACGCTTAATTCAGCAGCGTTGAGGCTTCCCAATCCGGTGCTTGTCACAATCACTAAGGGTGCATTCAAAGCGGAGGCAACATCTGCCAGGGTGAAATCTTCCCCTAATCTGACCAGCAGGCCACCAGCGCCCTCCACCACAATGATGCGATCTGGGTCGTCAAAACCACGAAGCCACGAGATAATCTGATCAAACTGTATTGGCTCGACCCCCTCTCGTCGGGCTGCCAGATTTGGCGCAAGAGGGTCTTTGAAACGAGCAAATTCCTCTCCAGCAATTCCAGTCAAGCGTTCAATGTTAAAGATGTCTCCCTCGCCTGGAAGTTCACCGGTTTGGACTAGCTTTACGGGCAGAACATCGTGTCCTTGATCGGCTAAGTATCGAACCAAAACGGCTGTGGAGAAGGTTTTCCCAACCCCAGTTCCGGTACCGCTGACAAATAAAAATGGCATGGTTTATTTCCCTTTAACTGCAGCATGAAGCGCAGTGCAGATCTGTGCGCACTGCTCTGACGTGGTGATATATGGAGGCATGACATAGAGCAAGCGTCCAAAGGGGCGGATCCACACACCGTGATCTAATGCAGCCTGAGTAGCTTCTTCGACATTGACATTTTGTTCCATTTCGATGACACCAATCGCGCCGAGAACCCGGACATCGGCAACCCCTGGAAGGTGTTGAAGTGGGGAAAGGCCTGCGATAAGTTCGGCTTCGATTCTTTTTACCTGTTTCTGCCACATGCCGGTCTCAATGATTTCTAATGAAGCATGCGAAACCGCACAGGCCAGAGGATTAGCCATAAAAGTGGGGCCGTGCATCAGCGCACCTCCGCCATTTGGGGTGCTGATTAATTGAGCCACCTTGTCCGTGCATAAAGTAGCGGCGAAGGACATGAATCCACCGGTGAGGGCCTTGCCCACACACATGATGTCTGGTTGTAGGCCATTGCTTAACGTGGCAAATAGTTCACCGGTGCGGCCGAAACCAGTGGCAATTTCATCGACGATCAAGAAACGATCGTGCTTCTTGCACAGTGTGGCGACTCCTTCAATGAGTGCGACATCGTGAAAGCGCATGCCTCCAGCGCCTTGGACGATCGGTTCGATGATGATTGCGGAGACGGTCTCGTCGATAAGCAATTCCATGCTGCGCAGGTACTCGGAAATCGCCTGCGGCGATGACCCCCGAACTGGTGGGGCGGGGGCGAAAATCTGCTCGGGGAGTGTGCCTTTCCAGAGGCTATGCATGCCATTTTCTGGGTCGCACACGCTCATCGCGGTGAATGTGTCTCCGTGGTAGCCGGACCGCCAGGTGAGGAGTTTTGTTCGTTCCGGGTGGCCTTGTCCTTTGGAGGCCTGCAGTGCCATTTTGATGGCGACCTCCACTGAGACCGAGCCCGAATCGGAATAAAAGACGTGGTCAAAGGAATTTCCAGTGAGATTGAGGAGTTTGTGGGTGAGCTTAATGGCGGGCTCGTGGGTTAGTCCGCCAAACATGACGTGACTCATGGTGTCGATTTGTTTTTGGGCGGCAGCTTTCAGTCGGGGGTGTCCGTGTCCATGAATTGCCGACCACCAGGAGCTCATCGCGTCAATCACGGTGCTGCCATCTTCCAGCGTCAAAAACACTCCATCGGTTTTGGTGACGAGTCTATTGCGCACGCCCGGCGCGGCATACGGGTGCCAGATGTTTCGGTGATCAAGCTCGCGCAAGCTGGGGTTTTCCATTTTCCTCCGTCACTTGGTTTGGATGTATATCTGCAGTGTAATAGGTTAATTGAACAGTGTTCAATTTTTGGCGCTAAGTGTTTTTAATTACCGCAGCTTTGTCTTAGGAGAAGTCATGGTCCAACTGGATCAACGGGTTAGGTTCAAAAGCGCAACCTCAATAATCAGTATTGAAATGTGGGAGCGATTCAGCTTCTACGGCATGCAAGCACTCTTGGTGTACTACCTGTATTTTGATGTTGCAGCCGGTGGATTAGGCCTTGATCAAACCCAAGCAACAGGACTGGTCGGCGTTTATGGCGCACTGCTCTACCTCTGCTGTTGGGCAGGCGGTTGGGTCAGTGACAGAGTCCTGGGCGCAGAAAAAACCCTGCTGGGCGGTGCGATCTCAGTAACCATCGGACACCTTGTGCTTGCTGGCCTCGGCGGGAAAATTGGTCTAGCCATTGGCCTTGGATGCATCGCGATCGGTTCAGGATTTGTGAAAACAGCAGCCATCACCGTGCTGGGATCCAGGCATGGTGAACAAGAAGGAGACGCAAAGGCAGATCCCGCATTCCAACTCTTCTACCTAGGCATCAACGTTGGTGCACTGCTCGGACCACTCCTGACCGGTTGGCTCTCCAGCAGGTATTCCTTTGAAATGGGATTCGGCGCAGCCGCAGTCCTTATGATCGGCGGATTGGGAATCTACGCAGCGTTGCGGAAACCAATGCTGCAATCGTTCCCGCTCGAGGTGAAGAAAGCGCTGCTCCGCGCCCAAAACCCTGCAGAAAAACATGTGATTAGCACGGCATTTGCTGCAGTGGCTGTGCTTTGCGGAGTGCTGCTTTATCTTCTCCTTACAGAAACAGTCAGCGCAGACCAACTAGCTGGAGCTCTGCTTTTAGTAACAATCGGTGCAGCACTATGGCTCATTATCCAGCCCTTACGACACCCACAAGTCAGCTCCGAAGAGAAACGAAAAGTGCTGGCATTCATCCCGATCTTCGTCTGCTCAACCGCATTCTGGGCAGTGCAAGCACAAACCTACGGCGTACTAGCTGTGTACTCCCAAGAACGTGTTGACCGCATGGTTGGCGATTTTGAGATCCCAGCAGCCTGGTCACAATCACTCAATCCTTTTTTCATCCTGGCGCTGTCCATCCCGATTTCCCTGTGGTTTATGCGCGGATCACGCGCCCCAAGAGTGAAAATTGGAATCAGCATTGGAGTGATCATTGCGGGAAGTGGGCTTCTAGTTCTTATTCCATTTGTTGGAATGCCGCTCGCGCCAGTGTGGGTGCTGCCTTTAAGTGTTTTCCTCATCTCACTGGGAGAACTTTTCATCGGACCCGGAGGAATGGCTGCGACTGCGCACCACGCACCACGAATATTTGCCACACGATTCTCCGCCCTGTATTTCCTCACACTCGCCATCGGCATGTCTATTGCAGGTAATGTGTCCAAATTTTACGACCCCACCAACCACACCTCCGAGCTCCGATACTTCGCGGTATTTGGCATTTCGATCATCGTCATCGGTGTCGGTTCACTGATGGTGGCCAAGAAGGTTGGATAACAGGGTTAATCTTGGGTGATATTGAAATGACGTATTCCTGATTGGGCTGAAAAATCTGTGACATCACCTGAATTACAAAACATCCTTAACAATTATTGGAGCGGCAGGGCAGAGGCTTACCACCTCAACCAAACCCAAAGCGAGCGTGCACAATTTGAACGCCCCATCTGGGAAAAGGTGTGGTCGAAGGCTTTGCCTATCGTGTCGGAAGAAGCGGTAAAGGTTCTCGATCTTGGCTGTGGCGCTGGTTATGTCACCCACCTTCTAAGCGATTGCGGATACGAAACAATCGGCGTTGATGGTTCTGAGGAAATGATCAATCAAGCTACGCAGGAGAATGGTCTTCGCAGGTCGACGGGTCGGGCGACTGCCATTTTTCAGGTCGGGGATGCGCATGATCCCGAGTTCCGGGAAGGCTCTTTTGATGCGATAACCAGCCGGTATGTGTTGTGGACTCTGCTGGATCCCCAGGCAGCGATTAATCGTTGGGTGTCTTTGCTAAAACCTGGTGGGGTTATTGCGTGCGTAGATGCGGCTTGGTATCCGAAGGGCATTGATGCTGGCACGGAAGTAGATTCAGTGGATGGTCCGAGTGCTTTCGTAGAGACCTATACCCCGGAACTTTTGAGGAATCTTCCCATGTCAACGACCTCCACTGGCCACAATTTCGCAGAGCTTTTCCACAACGCTGGCCTCAAAGAAGTCACATTGACACCCATTGAGGGGCTGGCTGAACTTGACCAGCGATTTGGCCTCTCACCAGGGCATGAGTCGACTCCGCAGTTCCTATTCAGGGGAATTAAATCCAGTTAGTGCTGTTTTAAGCGGTCGAGAATCTGGAATGACTACTTGTATAGCTATCGAGGTTTAAGGCGCTTAGAAACGATTCTGGATGGTCATGATTTTTGGGGTTTGGGCCTTCGAGTTTTCAAAAACAGACCAGGTGACCAAGATCCGCATGTATTCCTGATACTTGGCCATATAGGACGGTTTTTAATCCCGAGAACCAAACCAGGTGACCGAAAATGTCGGTGCGGGAAGTTTTCGGTCACCTGGTTTGGTTTTCCGCAATCGACCCACCCAGATCGCAAAAACCCACCCCAAAGCCAAGCAAAGGGGTGGGCTTTTCTTAATAAAGCAATTAGAACTACAAGAACTAGACCAGACCGTCCAGCGCTTCGCGGATCTTCTCTGCAGCTTCATCCATTTTTGCAGGGTCGGTGGCGTCTGCGGCCATGGCGTTGCGGAAATCGTAATCGGCCATTTTGTCGGTGGGGAAGAGGTGGATGTGAGTGTGGGGAACATCGAATCCTGCGATGATGTAACCACATCGAGGGGCGTCGAATGCTGTGCGGATTGCATTTCCGATGAGCTGGGAGGCCTCGTTTACTTCGCTCCAGATGTTCTGAGGAAGGTCGGTCCAGCGGTCAACTTCTGCAACGGGTACGACTAGGGTGTGGCCGTAGGTGAGGGGTTCGATGGATAGAAAAGCCACGACATTCTCGGAACGATACACAAATCGGCCGGGGAGCTCGCCATTAATAATTTTCGTGAATACAGAAGCCATATGCACAGACTACTACTTGGCGTGCAACCAAATTGAGGTTGCATAAAATAATGCAGGTGAGCCGGTCATTTTAAGGCGCTTTTCGACGCCACTTTCAACCATTTCCGAACCGCCAAGAATACTGGAATAGCTTGGATCAAGTTTTGCAGGATAAACTGTGCAACCATGCGCATTCTGGTAATCGGCTCGGGCGCCCGTGAGCACGCCCTCCTCCGTGGACTGTCAACTGACCCTGCAACCACTGAACTCCACGTTGCCCCAGGTAACGCTGGTCTTGGATCGATCGCAACTGTCCACCCTGGCATCAAGGCTGATGATCCAGAGGCTGTCACTGCGTTGGCTAAAGAACTGAACTCTGATCTGGTTGTTATCGGCCCAGAGATCCCTTTGGTTGCGGGTGTTGCTGATGCACTTCGCGCGGCGGGTATCGCTGTGTTTGGTCCTAACAAGGACGCTGCTCGTATCGAGGGCTCCAAGGCTTTCGCTAAGGATGTCATGGCTGCGCAGGGTGTTCGTACTGCTCATGCTGAGGCTATTACTCCTGGTGCGTCTTCTGAAGATATTGATGCTGCCATCGATCGTTTCGGCCCAACCTGGGTTGTGAAGGATGATGGTTTGGCTGCGGGCAAGGGTGTTGTGGTTACCCCCGATCGTGCAGCAGCACGTGCTCACGTAGATGCAGTGCTTGAGGGCGGAAATCCAGTTTTGCTGGAGTCCTTCCTTGATGGCCCTGAGGTTTCCCTGTTCTGCCTGGTTGATGGCGAGACGGTAGTTCCTCTGCTGCCAGCGCAGGATCACAAGCGTGCGTACGACAACGATGAGGGCCCAAACACTGGTGGCATGGGTGCTTATGCGCCGCTTCCTTGGCTGCCTGAAGATGGCGTCCAGCGCATTGTCGATGAGGTCTGCGTTCCTGTTGCTCGTGAGATGGTGGCACGTGGTTGCGCGTACTCCGGTCTGCTTTACGCAGGTATCGCATGGGGTGCAGAAGGCCCTGCAGTAGTGGAGTTCAACTGCCGCTTCGGCGATCCAGAAACCCAGGCTGTACTGGCACTACTGAAGACTCCTCTAGCAGTACTGCTCAACGCAGTTGCTACTGGAACCTTGGCAGAGCAGCCAGCACTGGAGTGGGAGGATGCTTACGCCCTGACTGTGGTGTTGGCTTCTTACAACTACCCAGAGGCACCTCGTACTGGTGATGTCATCCGCAACGCTGATGCAGATAACGTTCTTCACGCTGGTACCGCACTCAATGCTGAAGGCGAGCTGGTCTCTGCGGGCGGTCGTGTTCTTAACGTGATCGGTGTGGGTGAGACCCTGGAGGCTGCACGCGATAACGCGTACACCACCATCAAGGACATTGAACTTGAGGGAAGCCACTACCGCAGCGATATCGCATTGGCTGCATTAGAGGGTCGTATCTCGATCTAAAAGCAGTACGCAGATAGGCTTGTCTCTTATGAAGCCAAGCACTAGAAGCAATGTTCAGCCGTTTCGCGTCATGCAGATGTTGGACCGAGTCCACCGTCGCAGGCGCGAAGGCAAAGACACCTTAATGTTCTGCGCTGGCCAGCCGTCAACTGGTGCGCCAGAAGCAGTCATCGAAGAAGCAGAGATCGCTCTTCGCTCGGGTCCTTTGGGATACACCGAGGTGATTGGTGATCGTGAGTTCCGTGAACGCATCGCCGATTGGCACTCTGCTACTTATGACGTAGACACCAACCCTGACAATGTTATTGTCACCACCGGTTCTTCAGGTGGATTCGTGGCATCGTTTATCGCCACCTTGGATCACGGGGATTATGTGGCAATGCCTACCCCGGGGTACCCGGCATATCGCAATATTCTGGAATCTTTGGGGGCGAAGGTTCTGAACCTGCGCTGTACTGCAGAGACTCGTTTCCAGCCAACCGCTCAAATGTTGGAGGAACTGCCACACAAGCCGAAGGCTGTTATTGTCACCAGCCCAGGAAACCCAACGGGCACCATCATTGATCCGGAAGAGCTAGAGCGCATCGCCAAGTGGTGCGATGACAATGATGCTGTTCTTATCTCTGATGAGGACTACCACGGCATGAGCTTTGGTCGTCCGCTGGCAACTGCGCATCAGTTTTCCAAGAACGCCATCGTGGTGGGTACCTTGTCCAAGTACTTCTCCATGACGGGTTGGCGCGTGGGTTGGATCATCGTTCCAGATGAGCTGGTCACACCGATTGAAAACCTGCAGGCTTCTCTTTCCTTGTGTGCTCCTGCCATCGGGCAGGCTGCGGGACGCGCAGCCTTCACTTTGGAGGCTGGGGCCGAACTTGATGCCCACGTTGAAGCGTATCGCGAGGCCCGGGAGGTGTTCGTCGATAAGCTCCCTGAAATCGGGCTTGGCACTTTCGCCGACCCGGATGGCGGCCTGTATTTGTGGGTCGATGTTTCTGCATACACCGATGATTCAGAGGAATGGGCATTGCGTTTGCTCGATGAAGCGGGCGTGGCCGTCGCGCCGGGTGTTGATTTTGATCCTGAGGAAGGCCACAAGTGGATTCGTTTGAGCCTGTGCGCGTCAAAGGAAGACACCATTGAAGGTGTGCGCAAAATCGGAGAATTCATCAAAAAATAGCAGCGACTAGGTTAGTTTCGGTTCGTGGGGAATAATAATTTGCGTGGCTGATAAAAAGAAGATCGCAAACGTCCTGTCGAACCGTTACGCCTCCGCGGAACTTTCTAACCTGTGGAGTGCCGAAGAGAAGATCATCATGGAGCGCCAGCTCTGGATCGCCGTGATGAAAGCCCAGAAAGATTTGGGAGTTGAGATCCCTGCCGAGGCAATTGAATCCTATGAAGCAGTGATCGACCAGGTTGATTTGGCAAGCATCGCCGATCGTGAGCGCGTCACCCGCCACGATGTGAAGGCCCGCATCGAAGAATTCAATGCACTGGCTGGCCATGAGCACATCCACAAGGGCATGACCTCCCGCGACCTCACCGAAAATGTTGAACAGCTGCAGATCCACCGCTCCCTTGAGCTGGTCCGCAACAAGGGCATTGCAGTTGTTGCAGCTATCGGATCCCGCGCAGCGCAGTACCAAAGCCTGGTCATGGCTGGCCGTTCCCACAACGTGGCAGCGCAGGCAACTACCTTGGGCAAGCGTTTCGCAACCGCAGCTGATGAAATGCTCGTGGCACTTGAGCGCGTCACCGAACTGCTCAACCGCTACCCACTTCGCGGAATCAAGGGCCCAATGGGAACCGCCCAAGACATGCTTGACCTCATGGAAGGCGACGAGGCTCGTCTCTCCGATCTGGAAACCCGCATCGCAGCACACCTCGGCTTTGATCGCGTCTTCGACTCCGTCGGCCAGGTCTACCCACGTTCCCTTGACTTCGATGCAGTATCTGCTCTGGTTCAGCTTGGCTCCGGCCCATCATCGCTGTCCCACACCATTCGTCTCATGGCCGGCACCGAAACTGTTACCGAAGGTTTTAAGGAAGGCCAGGTCGGTTCCTCTGCAATGCCTCACAAGATGAACGCTCGCTCCTGTGAGCGCGTGGGCGGCCTGCAGGTTATTCTTCGCGGATACCTCACCATGGTTGCTGATCTTTCCGGCCAGCAGTGGAACGAAGGCGATGTCTTCTGCTCCGTGATCCGCCGCGTTGCACTGCCAGACGCATTCTTCGCGATTGACGGAATGTTTGAAACTTTCCTGACAGTCCTGGATGAATTCGGTGCATTCCCTGCCATGATCGAGCGCGAACTTGAGCGTTACCTGCCATTCCTGGCAACTACCCGTATCCTCATGGCCGCTGTCCGCGCAGGCGTTGGCCGCGAAACCGCACACGAAGTAATCAAGGAAAACGCTGTCGCGGTTGCCCTCAACATGCGCGAAAATGGCGGTGACCAGGACCTTATCCAGCGCCTCGCTGCTGATGAGCGCCTCCCAATGAGCGAAGCTGACCTTGAGGCAGCGCTGGCTGACCGCCACGCCTTCATCGGTGCCGCTGAGTCCCAGGTCTCCCGTGTGCTCGACCGCATTCAGGTGCTTGTCGACGCCCACCCCGGCGCCGCAGACTACCGACCAGGTGAGATTCTTTAAAGGTTTTTAACGGCGTTCACGCGGGTTTACCGCTGGATCGCAGTGAGAAAATGGGGCCTCGAGCCCCATTTTTTGTACCCAAAGCAACTGTGTAGCTCGAATTACGGGTCCAGTGAAGGTTCCGAAAGGTGTCTTTTAGGTGTCTTAAAAACAACATTGGTGGGCCTGAAAACTTCAAAAATTGGCCATTTTGGAAAAAAATTTAATAATTTTTTTACGATGAATAAAATTACATTGCCCTTAAAGGTATCTAAATGACACTTATTAAACGGTGTTCAAAAATGGCCCAGTTTTTGACGATGGGGTTGCGGGCAAGGGGCGTTATGAGCCACACTTGAGTCATCCCAGTCAGACAGCAAGAGTCTGGCGAACAACAGAAAGAGAGATCACAATGACCTCTGTATTCGATATCATCCAGTCCATCTTCGACGGCGTTCACGGCCTCGTTGGCTCCATCTTCGCTGGCGCACAGGGCGTCTTCGACTCCATCGTTACCGCTTCTTCCTAGTCGGTCGCGATCCTTCGAGATCGCTAGTAACTAGGTCCGGTTAGCTTTACGCTAACCAGGAGCTTGAGACGGACACTCACCATGAGCGAGTGTCCGTCTTTTTTGTATTTCAATATCTGCTTATTAGCTGTACGGCTCCAAGGTTCTCTTAATCTTTGTTCGAATAAACTGCCAGCTTAAAAATGTCTTTTAGGTAAACAAAAAATTCGGGCGAATGGGTGATCCATGTCAGGAAGCCAGCGGTGAAACCGGCAGTGAAACCAGCGGTGAATGCTAAAATTTTCCGAACACACCCGAGGGGTCTAGACTTGCCTAACATGCGTCCTGAACTCTCCCAGTACAAGCACCTGTCGGCAGGCAAGGTCCGTGAGATCTACGAGATCGACGACAAGCACATCCTCATGGTGGCTTCCGATCGTATCTCTGCATACGATTTCATCCTCGATACCGAAATTCCAGACAAGGGTCGAGTGCTCACTGCGATGAGCCAGTTCTTCTTCGACACCATCGATTTTCCTAATCACCTTGCAGGTCCCGCTGATGATCCACGTATCCCAGAAGAAGTTTTGGGACGAGCAATGGTGTGCAAGAAGCTCAACATGCTTCCTTTTGAATGCGTGGTTCGTGGATACCTCACTGGCTCTGGACTTGTTGAATACAAGCAGACCAGCTCCGTGTGTGGAGTTGAGCTCCCAGAAGGCCTCGTTGAATCTTCTCAGCTGCCTGAGCCAATCTTTACCCCAGCCACCAAGGCTGACATCGGCGACCACGACATCAATGTCTCCTTTGACGTTGTTGAAGAACGTCTCGGCGAAGCTCGTGCGAACCAGTTGCGCGATGCCTCTATTGCTATTTACAAGGCTGCTGCTGAGATCGCCCGTGACCGTGGCGTCATCCTTGCCGACACCAAATTTGAGTTCGGCATCGATGAAGATGGCACCCTCGTGCTTGGTGATGAAGTCCTTACCCCAGATTCCTCCCGCTACTGGCCTTTGGAAGGCTATGAAGCAGGATCTGTGCAACCAAGCTTTGATAAGCAATTCGTGCGCAACTGGCTCACCGGCCCTAAATCTGGCTGGGACAAGGATTCCGGCTTGGAGCCACCAGCTCTGCCAGGTTCCGTTGTTGAGGCAACCCGCGAGCGCTACATCGAGGCCTACGAGCTGATTTCTGGTCAGAAGTTCTGCCAGTGGATTGGTTCTTGCGTCTAAGCTGCTTGATTTTCCCTAAACCCCGGATTCTTAAATGAATCCGGGTTTTTCAGTTTCGGGGTGCAAATCAGAATGTCGCCAATGGCGAACACACGAGCGTGCAGAAGATGTGCGTGACTAAGATCGGGGGCTATGTCTGAACGCCTAAACGCTCCGCAAGCACCAATCCATCCCATCACCCGAACCCACCACGGTATTGATTTCGTAGACAACTATGAATGGCTGAGGGATAAAGAATCCCAAGAAACCTTGGACTACCTGGAGGCGGAGAATGCGTTCACCAAGCAGGAGACTGAACAGCTAGCCACACTGCGGGACAACATCTATGAAGAGATTAAGTCACGCGTTAAAGAAACCGACATGTCCATCCCAGTGCGTGCCGGAAAGCACTGGTATTACTCTCGCACTGAAGAAGGCAAGAGCTACGGCTATTCCTGCCGCATTCCAGTGACTGAAGGGTCGGATGCATGGACCCCTCCTGTTATCCCTGAGGGTGAGCCAGCGCAGGGTGAAACCATCATCATGGATGCCAACGAGTTGGCAGAAGGCCACGAATTCTTCTCCATGGGTGCATCATCTGTCACCACCTCTGGCCGCTACCTTGCGTATTCCACCGATGTCACGGGCGAAGAGCGCTTTACGTTGCGCATCAAGGATCTAGAAACTGGCGAGCTGCTTCCTGATACCCTGACTGGCATTTTCTACGGTGCTACTTGGGTGGGGGAGGAGTACCTCTTTTACCAGCGCGTTGATGATGCGTGGCGTCCAGATACTGTGTGGCGCCACAAGGTGGGTACCCCGGTTGAAGAAGACGTGTTGGTGTACCACGAGCCTGATGAACGTTATTCCACCTGGGTGGGCACCACTCGTTCAGAAAAGTTCATCCTTTTTGGTTGCGCCTCCAAGATCACCTCTGAAGTCCGCGTGCTTCCTTTCGACCAGCCAGAGGGCACCCCTGAGGTGCTGATTCCGCGCGCGGAGGGTGTGGAATACGACGTCGATCATGCAGTCGTAGACGGCTCCGATATTTGGTTGGTCACACACAACGCCGAGGGCCCGAACTTTTCGGTGGGGTGGGCTGGCGTCGACAAGCTCAATTCTTTGGACGCGCTGGCGCCACTCGTCGCGCACAAGGATGACGTGCGCATTGAGGGTGTCGATACCTACCGCGATTTCATCATCCTGGGCTACAGGTCCGGCGCGATCGGCCAGGTCGCGATCATGAAGCTTATCGACGGAACCTTCGGCGATTTCCAACAGCTGGAATTTGACGAGGAAATCTACACCGTCGCATCGGGCGGAAACCCAGAATGGGACGCCCCCGTCATTCGCCTTTCTTACGGATCATTCACCACCCCGGCGCAGCTGTTTAACTACTGGATTGAATCCGGCGAACGCACGCTGCTGAAGCAGCAGGAAGTGCTCGGCGGATACAAGCCGTCAGACTATGTGGCCTCCCGATTGTGGGTCACTGCGAAAGATGGCGCGCAGATTCCAGTGTCCTTGGTGCACCGCACCGACCTGGATGTATCCAAGCCCAACCCCACGTTGCTCTACGGCTATGGTTCCTACGAATCATCCATTGATCCAGGCTTCTCTATCGCGCGTTTGTCACTGATGGATCGTGGCATGATTTTTGCGATTGCCCACGTTCGTGGCGGTGGCGAAATGGGTCGTGGCTGGTACGACAACGGCAAAACCACCACGAAGAAAAACACCTTCACCGACTTCATTGATGTTGCCGACGCCCTCATCGAGCAGAAGATTTCTGCCCCTGAAATGCTGGTTGCAGAAGGCGGCTCAGCTGGTGGCATGCTCATGGGCGCCATTGCCAACATGGCCGGTGACCGCTTCAAGGCGATCGAAGCCAACGTGCCATTCGTCGATCCGCTGACCTCTATGCTCATGCCGGAACTGCCACTGACGGTTATCGAATGGGATGAGTGGGGCGATCCACTCCACGATAAGGACGTCTATGAATACATGGCGTCGTATGCCCCATATGAAAACATCGAGGCAAAGAACTACCCCAATATCTTGGCCGTAACATCGCTCAACGACACCCGAGTGTTGTACGTCGAACCAGCCAAATGGGTAGCGCAGCTTCGGGCGACTGCAACCGGTGGAGAATTCCTTCTGAAAACTGAAATGGTTGCCGGACACGGCGGTGTGTCAGGACGCTACGAAAAGTGGCGTGAGACTGCATTTGAGTACGGCTGGTTGATCAACCAAGCAACCGGTGTGACCGAATAAAACTTGTTCGACTAGCGAACTTTAAATCACCCTCGGCGACTTTAGCGGGGGTGATTTATTCTTTTTCGGGGGGTTTGGGTACGAGCGGAGAAATTTGGGCTGTTTTCTTGCCCTGACATGCGAACACAAAAGGTAATATTAATTTTCTGTGAGGGGAGTCATGAAATCTGCTTTTTGCGTCACAGGAAAAAGTTTTTCATAATTTTCCGAATCGTCCGCGGATAGCATTTTAAGCTTCGTCGGCAACGATCACACCACGTTAAATTTCGACCATCAATGACGGTGGCCGTTTTTTGGCGAATCCCCAAAAAGGTCGAAGAGGAAGTTCATGGATTCAAACACAGAATCTTCAAGTGTTGAGGTCAAAAACGAACACATTAAAGTTCAAAAGCCGCCGAAGAAGGACCGCACTCACTGGCTCTACATTGCGGTCATTATCGCATTGATTGGCGGTATTACCCTAGGCCTGATTTCACCGGAGTTGGGCAAAGAATTCAAGATTTTGGGCACCATGTTTGTGTCCTTGATCAAGATGATTATCGCTCCAGTTATTTTCTGCACCATCGTCATCGGAATCGGTTCAGTCAAGGCAGCGGCAACAGTCGGACGCGCTGGTGGCATCGCCCTTGCGTACTTCATCACGATGTCCACATTCGCACTCGCAGTTGGCCTGCTAGTCGGTAACTTCATCCAGCCAGGTAGCGGACTGAACATCTCAGTTGATGAAGAATCTTCATTCGCATCCACAGAGAGCAGCCCTGAAGGACTCTTGGGATTCATCCACTCGATCATCCCTGAAACGTTCTTCTCTGCATTTACTGATGGTTCGGTGCTGCAGGTACTGTTCATCGCCATCCTCGTGGGCTTTGCAGCTCAGTCGATGGGTGAAAAGGGACAGCCCATCCTTGATTTCGTATCCCATCTGCAGAAGCTCATCTTCAAGATTTTGAACTGGATTCTGTGGCTCGCCCCAGTCGGTGCATTCGGTGCAATGGCCGGCGTCGTTGGCGAAACAGGCTTTGATGCCGTTGTTCAGCTCGGTATTTTGATCCTCGCCTTTTACGTCACCTGCGTGATCTTCATCTTTGGCGTGCTGGGCGCCGTACTGAAGGTGTTCACCGGCGTGAATATCTTCAAGCTGGTCAAGTACCTTGCCAAGGAATTCCTGCTGATCTTTGCTACCTCATCCTCTGAATCTGCCTTGCCAAACCTCATGCGCAAGATGGAACACATCGGTGTGGCTAAACCAACCGTCGGAATCGTGGTCCCAACCGGCTATTCCTTCAACTTGGACGGCACCGCAATTTACCTCACCATGGCATCTATCTTCATTGCCGACGCGATGAATATGCCGATGAGCCTCGGCGAGCAGGTCGGTCTGCTTGTCTTCATGATCATCGCATCCAAGGGCGCTGCTGGTGTCTCGGGTGCCGGTATTGCAACGTTGGCTGCCGGATTGTCTTCACACCGCCCAGAACTTCTGCACGGCGTTGACGTGATTGTGGGCATCGATAAATTCATGTCTGAAGCCCGCGCACTAACCAACTTCGCCGGAAACTCCGTGGCAACACTGCTGGTCGGCAAGTGGACTGGCACCGTGGACATGAACCAAGTCCATGACGTTTTGAATGGAAAATCTCCATTTGTGGAGTTAGAAGAAGACCACTAGTTTTCAACAGGACGACAACGGCCGGACATGCGACAATACAATGCATGTCCGGCCGTCTTCTTGTTTCAGTTTCTAGTATTTTCGACCAGACCCGATCGGCGGCTGACAGGCTCATTTCAGACCTGCGAGCCGACGGCATCGAGGTCTCATTACTTGTCGCACCCCGCATCGATGGGGACTGGCGTCTCGCCAAAGACAAAGGGACCCTCGCGTGGATGGAACAACAACGCGAACGCGGCCACGAACTCATCCTCAACGGTTTCGACCAAGCAGTTCAGGGACGTCGCTCAGAATTCGCCAACCTTGAACGGCACGAAGCACGTCTTCGCCTTACCGGTGCCATTAGGCAAATGCAGAAAATTGGCTTCGAATTCCAAATCTTTGCCCCACCTCGTTGGAGAATGTCAGAAGGCACCTTCGCGGTACTCCCAGAATTTGATTTCAACGTCGCCGCCTCGACCAGGGGATTACATAACCTCGACACCGGCGAATTCTTGGCGTGTAGAAACCTCTCCGTGGGTGAAGGTTTTGGTGCTGCAAAATGGTGGCGCAAGAATGTCATCAAGGCTGTCACTCGTGGAGCGGAAAAAGGAAATACAGTGCGCTTGTCCGCATCGGCGCGAAATCTCACCAACCCTAAAGTCGCAGCTGACTTCCGGGAAGCTGCATTAGCTGCCTTGGATTTGGGTGCTCAGGTGCAAACCTATTCTCAGGCGGCCGCACAACTGGCCTAGTTGGGGAGGTTCGGGGCACCCAATTGGGAGAGACCAGACAGGCGTGACAAAAATCTGACATCTTGCGAGCTTTTGGCACGCCTGTCTGGTTTGAACCACTGGAAACCGGACACACGTGCCAAAACTTTGACTTTTTCGCCAATCTTGTCGCGCCTGTCTGGTCGCTTCAAGAAATGCCGGATTTCAAACCCCGGTTCTGCAAAAAGTGCCCTCTCAGATTCGCTTCTAAGCGCCTCAAGGCACCCTCCCCAAGGTGATAGGCATTCTGAAAACACGACCTCTTAAATCGCTGTTTTCAAGACGCAGGAACGCGGAGGCCCCGAAATGCAAAATCCCCTGCACTCGCGTAATGCGAGGGCAGGGGATTACTCCCTAAGAGTTAATTAGAACTTGAATGGGAAGAACTGGAAGGCCAAAGCAATGGCACCTAGGATTGCTGCGATGATTGCTGCAATGGTGGCGTATTGGGAGCTTCCGTTGGAGGAACCAGGGTTCTTCGGCTCCTCTGGCTTCTTCGTTTCCTCAGGGTCAGTTGGTTCAGCTGGATCAGTAGGTTCTGCAGGGTCGGTTGGCTCAGATGGATCCGTGGTCTCTACCGGATCAGTTGGCTTAACTGGGGTAGTTGGATCGGTAGGTTCTGCAGGATCAGTGGGCTCTACCGGAATGGTGGGCTCAGTGGTCTCGCTGAGGTTGAATCCGACCTTGATCGGGTCGTGGTCGGAGGAGCGGAAGACGTTGTTCTCGAATACGTCGGAGGTGTTGTTGAGTCGACGGGAGTATTCGAATGCGATTGCTTCGTCAGCGTTGATGTCCCAGACCTCGGCGTCGATGACGTGCTTCATGGCTGCTTCGTTGCCGAGTGCGTGGTCGAGGCTGCCAATGCGGCCGGAGAACTGGTAGCTGTAGCCAGCGTCGAATTCGGTGGCGATGTTGGTGTAGCCAGCGCCGTAAAGGGTGGTCATCGCGGTTTCCTTGGCGTAGGAGTTGGTGTCGCCGAGGATGAAGATTGGCTTGGATGCCCAGTCGTCCTGGTTTTCCAGGTGGTCGATGAGTGCCTGTGCCTGTGCGACGCGAACGTTGGCGTTGTTGCCTTGGCCGTCGCCGGTGTCGGCGTCTCCACGAGTGACAGAGCCCTTGGACTTGAAGTGGTTGACTACGCCGACGAAGGATTTCTCGCTGTCGTTGAGTGGCTGGAATTCCTGTGCGAGTGGCTGGCGTGCGGTGCCGGTGAAGGCTGCGTCGTCGAAGATTCGGGATTCGCCGACGGGCTTGACGGTGGTTTGGTCGTAGATGAAGGCGACGCGGATGTAGTCTTCATCGGTGCCCAATTGTTCTGGAGATTCGACGGCCGCCCAGCGATCGGATCCAACTGCTTCGTTGAGTGCTGCGACGAGGGTATTGAGTGCGTCATCGCGACGGGAGACGTCGCCGGTGACGGTCGCGGTGTTTTCGATTTCTTCAAGTCCAAGAACATCGACGTCAAGGCGGTTGATTGCTTCGACGATCTTGCTCTGCTGATCTTCGAGTGCTTCTTCGGTGTAAGCGCCACGGACGTTACAGTTGTTGGCGGTGACTGGGGTGTTGTTGATATCCCTGTATGCGCTGCAGCCTGGTTCATCTTCGCCGAGAGAGGTGAAGTAGTTGAGCACGTTGAAGCTTGCGATGTGGAATTCGCCAGCAACGTCATTGATTGAAGCTAGCTCAGCCGCGCGGGTGTCATCCCAGGTGATAGGAAGGTCGGAGCTTGCGGTGTTGCCGGTGACAGGGGTGGTTGGCTGGAATTTCCACAGGTCGTAGCGGTAATCGAAGATTACTGGTGCCTGGAATTCCACCTGGTCGCCGGTGCGGATGGACTTGATGGTCTCGCCACCGTCCTGCACAAGCCATGCCATAGGCGTGCTGGAGTCGCCGCGAGTGTAGTTGCCGGAGCGTCCGTCATCCAGCGTAATTTGCTTTGCGACGTTTTCCGCCTCGTACGCAATCGCTTCGGCTCCCGGTGCCACCATTTGAGTGGCCTGGTACAAAGGCTCGTTACCTGGGGCGAGGGCAATTTCACCGAAGGTGTTGGTTGCGTAGTTGTTGGTCACGGTGTGAGCGCCGGTTGGCTTCAGCAGCATGCCTTCGTATGCTTCGCGAATGTCATCGCCAGTAGGAACGGTGTCCAGTTCGAGTGGGGTTACTGGCTCGAATGCGGTGTCCGAAACGGTGAAGGAGGAGTTGCCTAGCTGAGTCATCTCGTAGTGTTCGGTGGCCTTGCCAGTGACGGTGACAGATGCGCCGAGCTCTGGGTAGGAACCATTGCTTCCCACGTAGACGAAGATGCCGTCGGATGCGTCGCCAGCAACCTTTGGTGCAGTACCAGATCCAGGTGTCTGGATGTAGTAACCGTTGAAGCCACCTTCTGCGTAAACGGCAGTGACAATACCTTCGGTGGTGACGGTCTGACCCTCGAGTGGGGTAGCGAGACCGGTTCCTTGGATTTGTGCGATGGAGACTGTTTCCCCAGGGTTTACTGGAGTTTCTGGCTCGCCTGGGTCAACAGGAGCGGATCCTCCCGAGGACGTTGGAGTTGGAGCTCCAGTCTCGAAGTCTACGGAGTTGTTATCAGAGTCAGCGCCAACTTCTTTGCGTTGAACAGACAATTTGTTGCTGGTCTCAGGTGCAGCAGCTGTTCCTTCAAACATGGACGTGCCACCGAATCCGACAAGGTCAGCGGTTAGGCCAGAGTTGTCGGTCAGTGCAACTGATCCTTGGGAGGCACCCATTGCCAAGTTACCGGTGGCGTCTGGGGTAGGCAGAGCGCCGGTGTTGTTGCTGCCTGCGCGTTGCTGGATGAGGTAGTAACCGTTGGCAGGGATGTTTCCGGTCAGGTTTGTGGTTCCGCCGGAGTTACCGTTGGCTGCGTAGTAGGTAACGCTCCAACCGTCGAGGGAAATGTCCCCTGAGGTTGGGTTGTAGAGCTCAATGAAGTCGTTGGAGAACAACGATCCGCTGTTTCCACCGCCTCCGTAGATTTCGTTGATGACAGGAGCGGTTCCGGCAGGATTAGCTGTTGCTGCTGGAACAACTGCCAGGCTGGCCGCGGTTGCACCGGCAAGTGCGATTGCCAGAGTGCGCGCAGAAATGCGAGACATAGGAGAGGTCCTCTGTTCAGTATGGATTAGATACAAGCCATATGAATTACCCGTGTTTTTCGGAGTCTGCTTGGCGAGCAATTTGGTCGACCTGGCAGTTCACCTTTGGTCTCACCAAAGTTCACCTATTAGCTGACCTTTATTTAGATGATGCACTAAATCCTCCCCCTCAACTAGGGTTGCGATTATGACTTCTATTCATGACATCAGCGTAACTCTCAACGACGGCACAGAAACCACCATGGCGGATTGGGCGGGCCACCTTTTGCTCATCGTGAACGTGGCATCCAAGTGCGGACTCACGCCACAGTATGAAGGGCTTCAAAAACTGTATGAGGAATACCAAGATCGAGGCTTCTTTGTCATTGGCGTGCCCTGCAATCAATTCAACGGCCAGGAACCTGGAACCGACGCTGAGGTGTGTGCTTTCGCGCAAAATCAGTACGACGTCACCTTCCCGCTCTTGAGCAAAACCGAGGTGAATGGGGAGGGTGCCCACCCCCTGTACAAGGTGCTCAAAGAGGCAACTGATGGTAGCGAAATCGAGTGGAATTTTGAGAAATTCCTGGTAGATGCAGAAGGTAATACGATTAAGCGCTTTGCTCCTCGGACGGAACCATCTGCAGCTGAGGTAGTGGAAGCAATCGAGGAGAATCTCCCTATCTAAGGGCTGGCTAGGTTTGACCAGTGGCAACAGTTACACTTGTGCTCGTAAAACATTGTCCTCCCCATTTCTTGAGTAAGGGAAAATACCGTGGCCCGTGTAGTTGTCAATGTCATGCCTAAGGCTGAGATTCTGGATCCCCAGGGGCAGGCGGTACACCGCGCCCTCGGACGTATCGGAGTTTCTGGCGTTTCCGATGTCCGTCAGGGAAAGCGCTTCGAGCTTGAGGTAGATGATTCCGTCACCGAAGCTGACCTAAAGAAAATTGCTGAAACCCTCCTCGCAAACACCGTCATCGAAGACTTCGATGTGGTGGGAGTTGAGGTCGCGAAGTGAGCGCCAAAATCGGTGTCATTACCTTCCCAGGCACCCTTGACGATGTAGATGCAGCACGCGCTGCTCGCATCGCAGGTGCAGAAGTAATCAGCCTGTGGCACGCTGACGAGGATCTCAAGGGCGTCGACGCAGTTGTCGTTCCCGGTGGATTCTCCTACGGCGATTACCTGCGCACCGGTGCAATCTCTGCACTGGCGCCAGTAATGCAGTCCGTGATTGAGCAGGCCGGTAAGGGTATGCCAGTCTTGGGCATTTGCAACGGCTTCCAGATCCTCACCGAAGCACGCCTGCTTCCAGGCGCGCTGACCCGCAACAAGGGTCTGCACTTTCACTGTGTAGACGCACACCTCGTTGTAGAGAACAACACCACTGCATGGACCAACACTTTGGAAAAGGGTCAGCAGATCCTTATTCCTGCAAAGCACGGTGAAGGTCGCTTCCAGGCAGACGCAGAGACCATCGCCCAGCTTGAGGGTGAAGGCCGCGTGGTGTTCCGTTACACCGATAACTTCAACGGTTCCGTCAACGATATCGCCGGTATCACTAATGAAACTGGTCGCATCGTCGGTCTCATGCCGCACCCGGAACATGCCGTCGAAAAGCTAACCGGCCCATCTATTGATGGCCTGGAGCTGTTCCTGTCCGCCGTTGGCACCATCGCGGCTTAAGAGGAGTAAATATGAGCACTTTTGTCAATGACACCGTCGAAGACGCAATCAAGACCCCTGAGCTGGATCAGCCATTTGAGGCTCTTGGTCTGAAAGACGACGAGTACGCGCGCATCAAGGAAATCCTTGGCCGCCGCCCAACCGACGCCGAGCTGACCGTTTACTCCGTCATGTGGTCGGAGCACTGCTCCTACAAGTCCTCCAAGGTTCACCTGCGTTACTTCGGTGAAACCACCACTGAGGAAATGGCTTCCAAGATTCTTGCCGGCATCGGCGAGAACGCTGGTGTGGTCGACATCGGAGACGGCAACGCCGTGACCTTCCGCGTGGAGTCCCACAACCACCCATCCTTCGTAGAGCCACACCAGGGCGCTGCGACCGGCGTCGGCGGCATCGTCCGCGACATTATGGCTATGGGCGCACGCCCAATCGCTGTGATGGATCAGCTGCGTTTCGGTGCACTGGACAACCCAGACACCCAGCGTGTGCTTCCTGGCGTTGTTGACGGCATTTCCCACTACGGCAACTGCCTCGGCCTGCCAAACATCGGTGGCGAAACCGTCTTCGACGATTCCTACGCAGGTAACCCACTGGTCAACGCACTGTGCGTGGGTACCCTCAAGGTGGAAGACCTCAAGCTTGCATTCGCATCCGGCACCGGCAACAAGGTGATCCTGTTCGGTTCCCGCACCGGCCTTGATGGCATCGGTGGCGTGTCCGTCCTGGGTTCCGCATCCTTCGAAGAAGGCGAAGAGCGCAAGCTCCCAGCTGTTCAGGTTGGCGATCCTTTCGCAGAGAAGGTACTCATCGAGTGCTGCCTCGAGCTGTACAAGGCTGGCGTCGTGGTCGGTATTCAGGACCTCGGTGGCGGCGGACTTGCGTGTGCAACCTCTGAGCTGGCAGCCGCAGGCGACGGCGGCATGCGCGTCAACCTAGACAACGTCCCACTGCGCGCAGAGAACATGTCTGCAGCTGAAATCCTGGCTTCCGAGTCCCAGGAGCGCATGTGTGCTGTTGTCACCCCTGAAAACGTTGAGCGTTTCCTCGAGATCTGTGCAAAGTGGGATGTCACCTGCGCAGAAATCGGCGAAGTTACCGACGAGAAGGACCGCTACGTTGTGGTCCACAACGGTGAAGTTGTTATCGACGCACCTCCATCAACCATCGATGAAGGCCCTGTCTACAACCGCCCAGTTGCTCGCCCTGAGAACCAGGACGAACTGCAGCTCGAAGGCGAGATCGCTCGCCCAGTCGACGTTGAAGAGATCAAGGCTGCTTGGCTGAAGCTTGTCGCTTCACCAGCACTTGCATCCCGCGCGTTTATCACCGAGCAGTACGACCGCTACGTCCGCGGCAACACCGTTCAGGCAAAGAACGCCAATGCTGGCGTCTTGCGTATCGACGAAGAGACCAACCGTGGCGTTGCGATCTCCGCCGACGCATCCGGCCGTTACACCAAGCTCGAGCCAAACACTGGCGCGCAGCTTGCACTGGCTGAGGCTTACCGCAACGTGGTCTCCACCGGTGCACGCCCAGTGGCTGTCACCAACTGCCTGAACTTCGGTTCCCCAGAAAACGCTGGTGTTATGTGGCAGTTCAAGGAAGCAGTCCACGGTCTGGCAGACGGATCCAAGCTTTTGGGCATTCCAGTGTCCGGCGGTAACGTCTCCTTCTACAACCAGACTGGTGACGAGCCCATCCTGCCAACCCCAGTCGTGGGTGTTTTGGGAGTCTTGGACAACGTCGAGCAGAGCATCGGCAACGTCCTCCCATCCGAGGACAACGATCTCTACCTCCTGGGTGAGACCTTCGATGAGTTCGGTGGCTCCATCTGGCAGCAGGTTTCTGGCGCTGGCCTCAACGGTCTGCCACCAGTAGTTGACCTGCTCAACGAGCAGCGTCTTGCAGACCTGTTCGTCGGTTCTGATCTGTTTGCTGCATCCCACGATCTGTCTGAGGGCGGCCTTGGCCAGACCCTCGCAGAGCTTGCGATCCACGCAGACAAGGGCATGGATGTTGATCTCTCCCAGATCCACCCATCCCTGTTCACCTCACTGTTTGCTGAGTCCGCTTCCCGCATCGTGGTTGCAACCAACCGCGGCGAAGAGTTGGAAAAGCGCGCAGCAGAGCTGGGTGTTCCAGTGTTCAAGCTGGGCTGCACCAACGATTCAGCCGTCATCGCTGTCAAGGGCGCAGACGTTGAGTTCACTGTTTCCGTGGAGGAACTCCGCGAAGCATGGACCAACACTTTGCCTGAGGCCTTCGGTCACGCAGTTGGAGCTAACGCAGTAGTTGCATAATTTTCTGCTGTGAAGCCGGGTTTCGTTTTCGCAAAGCCCGGCTTTTGCTCTTTCTTCCACTAGATTGGATACAACAAGTCAGGGAAGAAAGAAGCGTGAAGTGTCTGAAGATCGTGAATATATGGACGCGGACCCGCTGATTGAGGATGACGTTAGTGGAGCAGAAGTAAAAGATAGTTCGGATGAACCGCTTCTCGCACTGACACGTTACGTTTTTGATCGCGGTGAGCGGCCAGTTACTCGTGGACTGTTCCACCAGGTTGCGGCCATTTTGAGTATTGTGTCAGGTTCGGTGCTCTCCACGTATGCATGGATGGAACTGGTGTGGTGGCAGGCGCTAGGTGTCATGGTGTACGCCTTGGCCATGCTGGGACTGTTTGCTGTCTCTGCGGCGTATCACCGAGGACCGTGGCGTCGATTGCACACCGTGGCGTGGTGGCGCAAAGCTGATCACTCCACCATCGCGGTGTTTATCGCAGCAACCTATACGCCACTGTGCTTGATCGTCTTAGAGCCCGGTACCGCAGCATGGATGTTAGGTATTGCGTGGGTTGGTGCCATTGCCAGCGTGATCATGAACATGGTGTGGATCAATCACCCACGATGGCTCAGCGTGCTGGTCTACTTGGCCTTGGGATGGCTCATTGTGCCACTTGTCCCTCAATTGTGGTCTGGTGCTGGCCCCACAGTGGTGTGGCTCCTGCTGGCCGGAGGCATCGTCTACAGCGTTGGCGCGTTGGTGTACGGCTTTAAATGGCCAGGACGCAACGCACGAGTGATTGGCTACCACGAGCACTTCCACATCGCCACGATCGTCGCAGCGATTGTCCATCTGGTTGCAGTGTGGATGGTTGTCGTTAACTAAGAAAAGCCCCCTTTTTAAACAAAAGGGGGCTTTTTCGGGTCTAACTAGTCGATCTGCAGTGGAACCCTGCGCTGGAACAGCGGCATTGGGGTGTAATCAGCACGCAGATCCCTCAGGATGTTTGCATGCTCAGCCAACTGGATATCCTCAGGGGTACGAGGCACAAACTGTGGTGCAGGCAAAGGCTCTCCGTCGACATCAATTCCTAAGTAGGTCACCGTTGCGTGAATAGCGGTTTCTAGCTCAGCACGGCCACGGTGAGCATCACCGGCACGGACGTGGATGGACATCTGCATGGAACGCTTATCGGTACGCATCATGCGGGCGTCCACCTCAATGAGGTCACCGATCTGAATGGGCTGGTAGAAGCGGATACCACCAGCATAAACCGCAACGGTGTGGTTACCAGACCACTCCATGGTGCACGCAGCACCCGCCTCATCGATCCATTCCATGGCAGTGCCACCGTGGACCTTGCCACCCCAGTTGATATCTGTTGGCTTAGCCAAGAAGCGGGTAATCAAACGAGGGGCCTCAGAAGGTCCGTTGTACGTCTGCTTTTCCATCTCCGCTTCAATAGCCTTGCGCAGCCCGATGCGGGAGTTAGCAGCTTCCAACACGCGCTGCTCTTCTTCATTCTTAGGGGTAAATGAAGGAACTGGGGTAGCGCGACCAGTTGCGGTGTCCTTCGCCACGAAAATAACCAAGCAGTCACACGCACGGGTGTAGTTGCCATCGCGAGGATCCGCAGAAAGCACCTCATTCACGATGTGCATGGAGGAACGGCCAGTCATCGCAATGCGGGAACGCACCTCGACCATGTGGCCAGAGGGAATAGGGCGAGTGAAGTGAATGTGACCAACATAAGCAGTGACACAGTAGGTTCCAGACCACTGGGTAGCACAAGCATAAGCAGCCTTATCGATCCATTCCAGGACTCGGCCACCGCCAACGCCATGGCTACCAGCCATCAAAACGTCAGTAGGGGCAGCCATGAAACGAAGGACGACTTCTGGGGAGCGGTGTGGATTCTCACGGGGATTCTCATGCGGATTATCAGACATATGGACACTTTAACGGTTCGTACTAGGCTGATGCTTCATGAGGATTGATCCGCTGGAAACCCGGCAAGCCGTATTGGCCGTCAAAGACTGGATTGAAGGGGAGGGAGACGTCGAAAAGCCTGGTCGTGCGGCACTTGCCGCCGCAACTCGCCTGAGCGTCCGACTGCTCGCGCAAGACGCGCCGGGAAACAGCGTGGAGGTGCGGGTACCCCCATTTGTTGCGGTGCAATGCATAGAGGGGCCAAAACATACACGCGGCACACCACCCAACGTGGTGGAGACCGACGCCAAGACCTGGTTACGCTTAGCAACTGGGCAAACCACATTTGATGCAGAATTTGAAAGCGGAAAAATTAGCGCATCAGGTACCCGAGCCAAAGAGATTGCGGACTGGTTACCAGTGGTCAAACTTTAGATTTCCTAATGCTCATTAGTTTCTGGGCAACCGACAGACTACGATTTGACCTGTGGCATTACTTGATCAGCACACGCTCCCTGGTTCAATGGTAAATACCGAGCATTCCACCGGAATGACCCAGGTAAACCACCCGTACGATGATCTCAACGAACAGGCACCGCAGGAAGAATGCGGCGTTTTCGGCGTTTGGGCGCCAGGTGAGGAAGTCTCGAAACTTACCTACTTTGGCCTCTTCGCACTTCAGCACCGTGGTCAAGAAGCCGCGGGCATCGCAGTAGGCGATGGCGAACAGATCCTGGTTTTCAAAGATTTGGGCCTAGTCTCCCAAGTTTTCGACGAACCAATTCTGGAATCCCTCCGCGGAAACATCGCCATCGGACACACCCGATACACCACCGCCGGCGGAAACACCTGGGAAAATGCCCAGCCTATGTTCCGCATGGCACCAGATGGCACCGATATCGCCCTTGGACACAACGGCAACCTGATTAATTACATCGAGTTGTTGGACAAAGCCACCGAACTTGGCCTCGTCGATCCCGCCAAGAAGCCATCAGATACCGATGTGCTCACTGGACTGCTCGCAAGCGGCGTCCATGACGGAAATAATCTCTTTGATTCCGCCAAGGAACTCCTCCCCAGCGTCAAGGGAGCCTACTGCCTCACCTTCACCGACGGACACACCCTGTACGCAGCGCGTGATCCATTCGGCATCCGCCCACTGTCCATCGGCCGCCTCGAGCGCGGCTGGGTAGTCGCATCTGAAACCGCAGCGCTCGACATCGTAGGTGCCTCGCATGTGCGCGAGGTCGAACCAGGCGAACTGATTGCTATCGACGAATCCGGCCTCAAGTCCGCACGATTCGCCGAGACAACCCGCAAAGGTTGCGTCTTCGAATACGTTTACCTGGCTCGTCCAGACTCCGTGATCAAGGGAAGAAACGTCAACGAAGCCCGACTTGAAATCGGCCGCAAGCTCGCTGCAGAAGCACCAGCAGTCGGCGATCTAGTCATCCCAACCCCAGAATCAGGCACCCCAGCAGCAGTTGGATTCGCCCAAGCATCTGGCATCCCATTCGGCCAAGGCATGGTCAAAAACGCCTACGTTGGCCGAACCTTCATCCAGCCTTCCGACACTCTCCGCCAACTGGGAATCCGCCTCAAGCTGAACCCATTGCGCGAGGTTATCGCCGGAAAGCGCCTTGTGGTTGTGGATGATTCCATCGTCCGCGGTAACACCCAACGCGCCGTGATCCGCATGTTGCGCGAAGCCGGTGCAGCTGAGGTTCACGTACGCATCGCCTCACCACCCGTGAAATGGCCATGCTTCTACGGCATCGATTTTGCCACCCCAGGCGAACTCATTGCCAACGCTGTCACCAGTGACAACGAAGCAGAAATGGTAGAAGCAGTCCGCTCCGCAATCGGCGCAGACACCCTCGGCTACGTCTCCATCGACTCCATGGTTGCAGCAACCGAGCAACCAGCCAACGAACTCTGCATCGCCTGCTTCGACGGCAAATACCCCATGGGTCTGCCACAGGGAAACAGCAACGCAGACCTAGTCCGCAAGATGCAAGCAACCGCCTCAAGTTAAGATCGGTAGGCGATAGGGGTTGAGCATTTTTGCTCTCCCCGTATGCGTGGGGGTTGTCCCGCGCACTTTTAGACAGTTATGTTCCTAATAAGTTCCAAACCCCAGCAGGAGAAGCGAAGTACACGATGAGTGATCACCAGGACACCACCGCCGAAGGCGTTTCATACGCAGCAGCAGGAGTCGACATCGAAGCCGGCGATCGTGCCGTCGAACTCTTTGCACCAATGGCCAAGCGCGCCACCCGCCCAGAGGTTCTTGGCAACCTCGGAGGCTTCGCAGGACTCTTTGAGCTCGGAAAATACAAGAAGCCAATCCTCGCAGCAGGATCTGACGGAGTCGGCACCAAGCTTGTCATCGCCCAGATGATGGACAAGCACGACACCATCGGCATCGACCTTGTTGCAATGTGTGTGGATGACCTCGTTGTCACCGGCGCAGAGCCACTGTTCCTCCAGGACTACATCGCCATCGGCAAGGTTGTCCCAGAGCACGTTGCTGAGATCGTCTCCGGTATCGCAGAAGGCTGTGTCCAGGCAGGCTGTGCTCTGCTCGGTGGCGAAACCGCAGAACACCCAGGTGTTATGGAACCAGACCACTACGATGTCTCCGCAACTGCAGTCGGCGTTGTCGAAGCAGATGAACTGCTAGGACCAGACCGCGTCCGCGCAGGCGACGTCCTCATCGGCATGGCTTCCTCCGGTCTGCACTCCAACGGTTACTCCCTGGCTCGCCACGTCCTCCTGGAAAAGGCAGGCCTGGCGCTTGACGGACACATCGAAGAACTCGGACGCACCCTCGGTGAAGAACTTCTCGAGCCAACCCGCATCTACGCCAAGGACTGCCTGGCACTGATCGCAGAGTGCGAAGTTCACACCTTCTGCCACGTCACCGGCGGCGGCCTCGCAGGCAACCTCGAGCGGGTTGTCCCAGAAGGGCTCGTCGCAGAAATGTCCCGAGCAACTTGGACCCCAGGCCAAATCTTCCGCACCATCTCCTCTGTGGGCAAGGTTTCCCGCGAAGAAATGGAAAAGACCTTCAACATGGGTGTCGGCATGGTTGCAGTCGTTGCTGAAAAGGACCGCGACCGCGCCCTGGCAATGCTCACCGCACGTCACATTGACTGCTGGGAAATCGGAACCGTACGCAACGGTGAAGAGGGAGAGCCTCGCGTGATCCTCAACGGCGAGCACCCTGGCTACTAAGCCCAACTGTCTGCTCTAAGAATTAGCCGGCCTTGCACTTAATTGTGCGGGCCGGCTTTTGCAGTGAAATGGGGCATTTTAAGAGGATGGAATTGTCTCATGAGTGGATTGGATGTAAAGCGAGGTTTGAAGCCGTTAGAGAGGCCTACAAAACATCATCAATTGTGCATGCACA
>JGI2924J29684_1078222_pt1 | contig 35967 bp, 41 predicted proteins | sample BenlonsequencITS_FD_29684 | JGI IMG/M metagenome (IMG submission 29684)
ATTGATTTAAAAAGGAATCTTTTCAAAATTGATGTCCGGGCACAAAAGGATGAAGAGAAAGTTTTCATGCGTACGGCGTGAGATGATAGATAGACTGACTTTACAAAACAACTTTCTTATGGTAAACTGTTCTTTGTGCGAAATAACAGCAGAAAAATATGAAGCTCGTCAACAGGTGGTTATCTATTCAAGTAACCTTTGCTGTTTAGGCGAAAACCCCCTGCACGAATCAGGATTTTTTAAACCGTTATTTCCTCAAAAAATTTAGAGGAGGACATGTAATATGTCACGTTATACTGGTCCATCATGGAAACAATCACGTCGCCTTGGTTTATCACTTACAGGCACAGGTAAAGAATTGGCACGTCGTAACTACGTTCCTGGTCAACACGGTCCAAACAACCGTAGCAAACTCTCAGAATATGGTTTGCAGTTAGCTGAGAAACAAAAACTTCGTTTCTCATACGGTTTAGGTGAAAAACAATTCCGTAACTTGTTCGTTCAAGCTACAAAAATCAAAGAAGGAACTCTTGGTTTCAACTTTATGGTTCTTTTAGAACGTCGTCTTGACAACGTTGTTTACCGTCTAGGTTTAGCAACTACTCGTCGTCAAGCACGTCAATTCGTTAACCACGGTCACATCCTTGTTGACGGTAAACGCGTTGATATCCCTTCATACCGCGTTGATCCAGGTCAAGTGATTTCAGTTCGCGAAAAATCAATGAAAGTACCTGCAATCCTTGAAGCTGTTGAAGCTACTCTTGGACGTCCAGCTTTCGTATCATTTGATGCTGAAAAACTTGAAGGTTCATTGACTCGCCTTCCAGAACGCGATGAAATTAACCCAGAAATCAATGAAGCACTTGTCGTTGAATTCTATAACAAAATGCTTTAATTTTAAGATTAAACTTACAAAAAGCCTATTTAATAGGCTTTTTTTGTATCTCATAACAAATTTATCCTGATCCCTTCATTTTACTATGGCTTCTAAAAAAGTTATCACTAAGGCTGATGACTTGTAAAATGATACTTTCGTAAGGGTTATTATTTAGGTACTCGTAAGCATTTTGAGAACGAATTGTGTCATTTCTTGAGGTGATTCTTTTTTACCTTTAGCAATCCAACTTTGACAGACACCAAAAAAAGCATGGGCTAAGTAGATACTTTGGTATTCTTTTTCCGTTTGAGATAACTCTTCGGTACTGAACTTGTCCTGTAAATCAGTAGTGATGAGTAGGCGAACTTTATTGATGATAAAGGCCTGTATTTCTTTAGTACCGTTAGCAGACAAAAGGGAAGAGAGAAGCTGTTCTCTTTGGAGAAATTCAAATACTTCAAGGAAGGCTTGTTCTTTATTTTGATATTTTTTCTCAAAAATATATTCTAATTTGTGAAAAAAGGTTTGCTGATAATAGTCAATCATTTCATATTTATCTTTATAGTGTGTGTAAAAACTAGAGCGACTAATTCCAGCTCTTTTAGATAATTTAACTGTGGTAATATCGTCAAAACTTTCGGTTTTTAGTAACATAACCATTGCTTTTAAAATTGCTTGCTTCGTATTTTCTTTACGGTTGACCATCTACCATCTCTCCTTTTGAACACTTTTAGACATAATGTCCAAAAGTGAATTTTTTTCTCTTGTAAATTTAAATTTAAATTGTATAATATATTTTATCATAATTTTTGAACAGTATGTCCATTTTAGGAGAAAATATGTTAGAAGAATTGAAAACACTTATTAAAAATCCAAAATTAATGATTACAATGATTGGTGTGGCCCTAGTGCCTGCCTTATATAATTTATCCTTTCTAGGCTCAATGTGGGATCCTTATGGTCGGGTCAATGACCTTCCCATTGCTGTTGTTAATCATGATAAGCCTGCAAAGAGAGCTGATAAGTCATTGACAATTGGGAATGATATGGTGGACAAGATGTCTAAAAGTAAAGATTTAGAGTATCATTTTGTCTCAGCTAAGCAAGCTCAAGAGGGACTTAAAGAAGGTGATTATTATATGGTTATTACTTTACCCGAAGATCTTTCTCAACGGGCAGCAACCTTATTAAATCCCGAACCCCAAAAATTAACTATCCGTTACCAAACGAGTAAAGGACATGGAATGGTCGCTGCTAAGATGGGGGAAACAGCGATGGCTAAGCTGAAAGAGTCTGTTTCGCAAAACATTACGAAGACTTATACCTCAGCAGTTTTTAGCAGTATGACAGACCTCCAATCAGGATTAAAAGAAGCCTCAGCTGGAAGTCAAGCACTTGCTTCAGGAGCGAAGACTGCTCAGGCGGGGAGTCAAACACTTTCGACGAACTTAGCAGCCTTAACGGGTGCTAGCCAACAGTTTCAACAAGGTACTGGTCGATTGACATCAGGTTTGACTACCTATACAGATGGTGTCAACCAAGTCAAGAATGGGTTAGGAACATTATCAACGGACATCCCCAATTATCTGAATGGGGTTTCTAGGTTATCCCAGGGAGCTTCTCAGCTTAATCAGGGTCTTTCACAGTTGACACAAGCAACAACACTTTCTGACGAGAAAGCTAAGGGAATTCAATCCTTAATTGTAGGACTACCAGTCCTAAATCAAGGCATTCAGCAACTAAATACAGAGCTATCAACATTGCAACCCCCTAACCTTAATGCTGATGAGTTAGGTAATAGCTTAGGAGCTATCGCTCAAGCTGCCAAACAAGTCATTGCTGAAGAGACTGCCGCTCAGAATGAAGAATTATCGGCTCTCCAAGCTACTAGCGTTTACCAATCATTAACTGCTGAACAACAAGGAGAGTTAGCTGCGGCCCTCAGTCAATCTGATAAAAGTCAGACCGTATCTGCAGCCCAAACTATTTTAAGTTCTGTTCAAACTTTGTCAACAAGTTTACAGTCTCTCTCTCAAGAAGATCAGTCAAAACAGTTGGAGCAACTTAAGGAAGCTGTTGCACAGATTGCTAATCAATCCAATCAAGCTTTGCCGGGAGCAAGTTCTGCTTTAACTGAATTATCAACGGGATTAGCAAAGGTAAATGGTAGCTTAAATCAACAAGTTCTACCAGGAAGTAATCAATTGACAACAGGATTAGCACAATTAAACAGGTATAATACTGCCATTGGTTCTGGGGTAATAAAACTCTCAGAAGGTGCCAATGCCTTGTCATCCAAGTCCGGAGAATTACTAGATGGTAGCCATCAATTATCAGAAGGTGCTACTAAACTAGCTGATGGTAGTTCTCAATTGAGTCAGGGTGGTCATCAATTAACGAGCGGATTGACTGAATTATCAACAGGATTGTCAACCTTAAATGGTTCCTTAGCCAAAGCCTCTCAGCAGTTATCGCTTGTTTCTGTGACTGATAAAAATGCTAAAGCTGTCGCAAAACCTCTTGTGTTAAATGAGAAAGACAAAGATGGTGTTAAGACGAATGGGATCGGGATGGCACCTTATATGATTGCTGTTTCTCTAATGGTTGTGGCCCTTTCAACCAACGTCATTTTTGCTAATTCTTTATCTGGTCGTCCGGTCAAAGATAAATGGGATTGGGCTAAACAAAAATTTGTTATTAATGGTTTTATTTCGACTATGGGATCCATTGTTCTCTACTTAGCTATTCAATTATTAGGGTTTGAAGCCCGTTATGGTATGGAAACCTTAGGATTTATTATGCTAAGTGGTTGGACGTTTATGGCTCTTGTCACAGCTTTGGTCGGTTGGGATGATCGATATGGCTCTTTTGCTTCTTTGGTCATGTTATTGCTTCAGGTTGGCTCTTCAGGTGGCTCTTACCCCATTGAGTTAAGTGGAGCATTCTTCCAAAAGTTACATCCTTTCTTACCAATGACTTATGTGGTATCTGGTTTACGACAAACCATTTCATTATCAGGTCATATTGGAGTAGAAGTGAAAGTCTTAACTGGTTTCTTACTGGCATTTATGGTATTAGCACTACTCATTTATCGTCCCAAGAAAACAGTCTAAATAAAATAACCTCAAAAAAAAAACAGCATCTAAGGCAGTTACACTAGATGCTGTTTTTTGTCTTATTTTGACAATAACTTGACAATTTCTGTCAAGTTTTTTATTGTCTTGTTAAGATTATTTGATAGTAATGTCTCCCTTATTGAGATTAACCGTTAAATTTCCAGTAGCTGCTTTATTCTCAGCCACATAAGAAATAACATCTGAAGTTGATTCCTTACCAATCTTAGCTGGTGTCAGCTGTGAGCCAAGGGAGACTTTACCATTTTCGGTCCTTGCTCTGTAGGCGATGGCCTTTGCTTTTGTCAAGGTTATGTCAACATCAATATCACCACCAGTAATAGTATTAGTCCCTTTAAGGGTAAGGGCATGAGCGGTGAAGATAGCATCATTGTCATAGTAGTCGTTCTCCTCTTCTTCTTTGCTTTTAGAAACAGTGAAGGTCACATTTTCAAGGGTTGTTCTCTCGGCTTCTATACCACCAGGGTGTAATGATTGAATATTGACAGCTTTTAGAGTGGTATCTTTAGTAGTTAGTTGTCCATTTCCTAAGCTGATGGTCCCATTTTCCACACTAGAATCAGTCAGGTTTGAAAAAGAATAGTCAGCTTTTAACTCGAGATTTGTTAACTGACTTTTAGTGGCTTCCAACATACCAGTGATAGTAGCTTTCTTGACTTTGGTATGTAAAAGAGTAAGATTGCCATCGAATTGCATATCTTGGACAGTTAGATTTGACAAAGTGGTATGTGGGACATTACTTGCCTTAACTTCATTGAGGCTAGTTTTTTCAGGAACAGTAATGGTAATAGAACGGTAGTTCTTCTCTTGACGACTATTATTGAGAGTAAAACCTAAAATTTCAATTCCACCAGTGATGACAACGTCTTTAGGTGTTTGCGAAAGAGATAGGGTCTTACCTGTTACTGTTGTGACGATAGGATCAATAAGTTTAGGATGTGTGTAATAGGTCACTGTTGGTCTTTGAACGGGTCCTGTCTCTACTGTAATAGTTGAGGCAGAACTGTCAATATCAAGAGCAGTTATTTGGTCAAATGTTTTGATGACCTTTTTGGGAGCTGTTTGGTGTTTAATGTCCTGAAGTCCTCCAGTTGCATAGCCAGTCCCTAGAAGAATGCCTCCTAGAATAATACATACCACACTGGTCATAAAGCATTTGCGTGAGATATTTTTCATGCTTGAGCTCCTTTCTTATTACTGATCCACTTAATAAAGGCAACAAAAGCCCGTCCTGAAAAACGAAGGAATGCTGTGGCAATAATCCAAATAAGAAGACCACCACCAAAACACAACAAGGCGCTGCCGATGCCCATAGCTTGTGCAGGAATAGATGAGCCAATCAAGGTCAAGCTTTCAAACAGGGTCACTCCTGCGACAAGAATACCTGCAAGCCCAAAAATGTAGGCGGCAAAGATAGCTGTGAGCCCGAGCATTAGGCAGGCAATAATAAAGAGAATCAACGCCAGCAATACGGGTAAAGCAATCGGAGCAGCAAAGAGGGACAAAATGGTTAATCCAATAATTGTTGCCCGATTTTTGGGAGTTTTCTCGGGAGTTGCCAAGTGTTTTCCTAGAACATTTGAAATGATTTCACTGGCAGCTTCCTTAGGATTTCCTAAATCGTCGATAACCTGGCTTTCTTTGTCAGGACCAGCTTCATCAAAATATTCAATATAATATTCCATCGCTTCATGGTAGTCTTCTCTAGGTAGTTTGCGCAAGTATTTATCTAGTTCTGCTAGATACTCAGTCCTTGTCATGTCTTAAGCTCCCTTCAATAATCCCGTCTAAGGCAAATTTATAGCTCTGCCATTCTTTTTTTAGAAAAATCAGCTGTGCTCTCCCCGAAGAAGTGACAGCATAATATTTACGCTTTCGTCCCTGATGTTCTTGACTATAAGTTGTCAAAAAACCTGCTTTCTCCAATTTTTTAAGAATAGGATAGAGAGTGGATTCTTTGATATTAGCCACTAGTTTAATGGTTTGACTAATATCGTAACCGTAAGAATCATTTTTTTCGACAATGGCTAAAATCAGAAATTCAATCAAGGTAGCCGATACTGGAAAATACATTTTAGGCTCCTTTCATATATAAAAATTTTATATATAATTATTTTACATATATAGTATAAGCTTAGTTTTTTGATATGTCAATATTTTATATATAAAAAAATAACATATATATCAAAAATCACTAACTAGGAGTAATAAGTTGACCAAAAAGCTAGGATTGGTTATGATGAAGATAAGATTAACGGAAAGAGAAATTAGGGAAGACTATGAAGGACTTATTAAAACAGTATCAGGCAAAACCACTAGGAGAGGAGAAGCGGTACGCCGTATTTTTACCTCTTATTCTTGTCAATGATGACTGGCATGTCTTATATGAAGTCAGAAGTCAGCATATTTCACAACCGGGGGAAGTTTCTTTCCCAGGGGGACAAGTAGAAAATCAGGAGACACTTCAAGAAGCTGCTATCCGAGAAACAGTTGAGGAATTGACTGTTGATGCGTCCCAGATCCAGCTATGGGGTGAAATTGATTATTTAGTACAGTCTTCTAGAACTATTCATTGTTTCGTTGGTCAATTAGTCGTTGATGACTGGAAAAGCATACAGCCTAACGAAGAAGTTGACAAGGTCTTTATAGTACCTTTACGTCAGCTACTTTTCACTGATCCTGTCTATTATCGTTTAGAAGTCACTCCTATTGAGACAACGGATTTTCCTTTTGACCGTATTCGTAATGGGAAATACTACCAATTTAGTCAAGAGTACCGTAGTATTCCGTTTTATGAAAATCTAGAAGAAACCATATGGGGAATGACTGCCCAGTTTACTAAGTGTTTAACCGATATTCTAAATGATGAATCAATTGCAAAGAAAAACCCCTCAGATATTGAAAAATCTAAGGGGAGATAGAGCACTAGTTTGTTGGCGTCAACTTTTTGTCAACAAACTGTAAAGGTTATTTGTATTTTTCTTCTAATTGACTCATCCAAAGTCCGAGCCAAATACCAAGAGCAAATAACACAAAGGCCATAAGCCAGGTTAAGATACCTGCATGACTGTAGGAAATGGATTCGGGACTACTACTATTTGGAATAAGAATTAATAGCGTGCTGGATAATACAATACCAATGATAAAGTGGTAAACTTTTGAATGATGGTGCTGTAAAGCATAATCCATACTTTTAGAAAAAGCCAAGATGGCTAGGACTCCTCCGATAGCAATAGGTAAGAAAGTCCCTAATAAATCCAAAGATTTGAACCCTATTAACATAGGACCATAGAGTCCTAAGATAAGTAAGAGATTTGACGGGCTTAGTCCAGGGACCAGTACTCCTAAAGCAATTAAGGCACCTGCTAAAATAAAGGTTAAAAAGTTAGCTGGTAAGGTACCGATTAAGTCATTTAAGAAGTAAAGACCTAGTCCTGAAATAACAAAGGTAAGGACTAGCCATAGCCAGTCAGCTTTGTCTCTTTGAGACTGCTTGGTTGACTCCTTAATCAGACTAGGAATAGTGCCGACAATAGCGCCAGCAAATCCCCATAAGACGCTAACTTGATAGTGCTTAAGCAAAAACTCAACGGGGAAAGAAAAGAGAGCAATACCTAAAATACCACCAATTCCTACTGGTAAGAAAAATAAGACATTTTCAATAAAGTTATCCCTCATATGAGCTAAAAAGGAAATCATTCGCTCATAGATTCCTAAAATGGCTGCGAGAACACCACCGGATACACCAGGTAAAATAAAACCTAGTGCAATAATCATGCCTTTAAAAACTCTTGAAATAAATGAAACCATTGTTGCCTCCTGAAAAGAATGATTTTATTGTATCATAAATTTAAAGAATTGCTGACACAAAGCTGCATATCCCTACTAAAATAATTGTTCCTAATAAATAATACATTCAATTTTGAAGATATTTTCCTTAAACACCATGTCTTTGTGATCAAGTCAAGTTTGATTGTCAAAGTTGTAAATAAAATTTACAAAGACTGTAAACCTTACGATAATTATTAAAAAGATAAACGAAAAAAAGCTTAGGTCAAAGACTTTTGATAGTAAACTTATTGAAGAAGGATTATAGTAGCTATTAAAAAGGAGATTTATTATGGGCTTTAAAAACCAGTTATCTTATTATTGAAAAAAATTACAGATGTCACAAGAAGAGCTTGCTGAAATGATGTATGTTTCAAGAAGACTATCTCAAACTGGGAAAACGGTAAAAGCTATCCAGACCTGCAAAATCTTTTGATGTTAAGTAAGTCCTTACAGGTTCCTTTAGAGCAACTAATAGCAGAAGATATCCCAAAAATGACTTTAATTATTAAGGATGAGGAGATTAAACAATGTGATAGGAATACGCATATTATGTTATTTGGGACACTCCTAATTGCTATCAGTATTTATCCTATAATGTCTTGGTTAGGTTGGTGGGGATATGGTCCGGTTGCTATCTTATGGTTGATAATCATGCGTATCGCCTTAAGAATTGAGCGATTTAAAAAGACATATGATGTTCAGACTTACCGATAACTTGAAGCTATAGCAAAGGGTGAGAGCTTAGATCAGATTGATAAGATTAAAGAAAAAGCAAAATATCCTTATCAAAAAGCATGGATTGTTATTGCGTACACAGGACTGACAGTGTTAATAACCCTACTCTCTATTTTGTTTTTTCATTTGTTTTTTTAAACACGAAAAAAGCCTTTGAAACGTTCATTTCATAGGCTTTTCTCATCTCAATTATTTTACTTCTGTAAAGGTTAAGTATTTTCTATTTTAGCTGTTATAAACCTTATTGTATCAATATTTATTGATAGTTGCTTAATAAAAGGTAGAGTGAATGGTAGAGTAGTTATTGCGTTAGTTCAGCAATCTTTTCAAGATAAATAAATACCCACAGCTTCTAACTTTCGTTGTCGTAGTAACCCCAATAGGTCATGATAGATAAGAATATAAAAAAGGGGCTGTCTGGCTTTTGCTTAACGCAAGCCACAGCCCCAAGGAATTAACGCTTTTGACCAATAAACCACAATTGGTTACGAACTCGAACAGGAGAAGAGAAATAATAGTCTGTGTGTTGGATGACAATCTCTTCTTTCAGTTGTACTCCCGTATCCTTTAGGATTTTTTGCCCCTGTTGGTCTCTAGGAACTTTTAGAAATACAGTAATGGCATCTTTTCGTATATCTACGATACACTTACGTACAGCTCGGTTAAACCCGTTATGGATTGGATTGATAGTGGTAACGGTCTGGTGTTCAAAGTTGCTTACCTTCTGTACTCGTTCACGCTGGAAAAGGAAGTGTCTTAATAGAAAGGTGCGATAAATAGATTGGCAGTAGTTCCCAAGGCTATCTGTATTCAAGCGTTGTATCATCTTTAATCCAGATAATAAGGCTAGAAGTAAAGAAATAAGAGCGAATCCATAACATACAGAACTAATGGTATCAGTAACGTTTTTAACCGTATCCAGATTGACAAATGTGACGGTAGATAATTGAACTGAAACAAGATTGAACAGCCAACCGAACACATAGCAGATTGGAGCAATAAGCAGTAAGTATAATATGAGATTGAAGCTTCTCATGAAGTAGGTTTTAGTGGTCATAGGATACCTCGCTTAGTATAGTAGGTTGGACAGAGTAAGGGTAGAACTTGATAGGAGTGTTCATTATCGACAACTTGAATGATACCTGTTCCGTGTCCTGTTGGAATGACAATTCCCTCTGGATCTAGGTCTGGAAATAAGAATTGAGTGGTTTTCTGATTGATATTTCCAATTTGCAATAATACGTTTAGCTGTTCCCTCACTGAAATGGGAATAGTGTTATGGTCAAAACGCTGGCTTCCCAAGAATAGATGGATTTTAGTAGCATGTCCCAACAAGGCAATTTGTGATAGTAGGGAGAAAAAAGCTTCTTTGATATTCTTATTGACTCCCTCTGATAGAGCGAGGACTTCATCAATAACAATAGTTAGATGGGTAAATTGATGATTGGGATTATCATACAAGATAGCTTGTCGTTTCTGAATGAGAGTTGCACACTGGTTTAATTGTTCATTGACTTGTGAAACGAAATCAGATTTTGAATGGTTTTCTACTGGGTGGATAACGGCAATTTTATTTTCTCTTGCCCATTGGCTAGGGGTATCGAATTTTGGGTCAATGATAATTAGGCCGGACTTAGGTTTCAGGACACTCAAGAAGTAAGTGAGAGCGTACGGTTTCCCAGAACCTGAATTTCCAGCAATAGCCCAGTGACTCCCCTTATCTAAATTGAGTTCGAAGTGCTTTATGACAGGAATTTTCCCCTGTTGTAAGTTAGATGAAAATTTATCTAAATCAGGAATCGCCAAGCGTTCTGAAATCCCCTTTCTCCAAGGGAAGAATAATCCACGTTGAATGTGTAAGTCATCCGTCTCTAAAGGGACAAAATCTGTGCAAATTTTGATTTATCTATTTTTTGACTTCCGTTTGACTTAATCGATAAAGTTGACCTTGCTTTTTTGGAAATAACTAATGGAACAGAAGTAAGGTAAGACTTTGGTATGTCCTCTTTATACATTCGTTCTAATATATCATTTACCATAAATCCGATATTAAACAAGGGATTTTCTCTAAGTTTTTTTATGAGGTTGGGTATTATCTCTGTTGAGACATTCTCAGACCACCACTTATTGATTATTGAGTCAATTTTATCTAGATTAAATGTTGTCGGTTCACCATTTTTATCTAATTCGAACAGTGTGTTGCAGACATTAATTTCAAACGACCTAATTAGATTATCTCTCAACATCAACAAAAGAATATCAGCCATTTCTTCAAAATCAATAACAGTTAATTCATTTATTGGATTATTCCTAAAACTCCTAGCGGGGTTATAACTTTTTCCACCAACCCATACGTCAATGTCATCTTTCTTGTGAAAAGTATCCATTTCAGTTTCAGTAGAAATCATAAATCTTTTTCTTTGAATATTGAAATTTGCAAATGTCTTGGCAATACTTAGACAACTTGATTGGATTGAAATTAAATCATCACTCATGAAAGAATATAGGTTTTCATCTACAGCCTCTAAATCTCTATATAAAATAGAACTGAAAAAATAATGAAACAGATTCTCAATAAACTCATCTAACTCTCCAAAAACGATATACGTATAGTTCGAAGCGGTTAGAGCATTTAAATAAACTAACATCGAACTCGTAATTGGTCGCTTACCACTTTCAACTTGACTAACTTGACCTGCATTGCCTAGTTCGCTTTGTGTAATATTGTGTTTTTTTCTTAAATTTTTGATACGAGTAGGTATTTCTTGTGAATAATTTTCTTCAAAAAATTTCATATATAATCCCCCTATAATCATGGAAAAGTAGAAAGTAGTAAAAATAGTTGTTATCCTAGTTGATTAAAAAAATCTCTGATTTCCTCATCTTTTATAAAATAATATATAATTTTCCCCTCTCTTCTAGTGTCCAAGATGTTTTGATTGGCTAGTTTACGAAGATGGTGGGAGGCAGATGCCATACTGAGATTTAATAAACAGGCTATATCGCAGACACAGAGTTCTTCGACGGCAAGGAGATAAAAGATGATATTTATCTGTTTATTATCGGTAAATTTTGATAAAATACGAAGTGATTTTTGGACTTTTTCCTTTTCAAGGTAGTTCGTTGCGGTTGTAACATTTTGTTGATTTATAACACCCACTTGACAGATACTATCTTTTTTCATAATTTTTTCTCCTAGCCTAACACAGCCCATAGCATGTCAAAGCTGTTGTTTTCAATCAGGATATACATCCCCAATCCTAAATAAACAACGGCAATAAACCATCTGCTATATTTTTCCAAAGTTTCTCCAACAGAAGGGACTTGTGCCAATTTTTGGGCAGAAAAAACCAAGAGATAAATCATGACTAGAAAGGTAAGTAAAGCCACTATCAAATTCGCTAAATTTAAGGTAGTAAAATATGGGACAAAGACACCAATATTGTCAGCACCACAACTTGCAAAAGTAATCATAGCGACTAGAAAAATCAGGTTTTTATTATCTTTGCTCAAACCTTCTTTGGCAATAGCTTCTCCATCAGAATCTCCTAAAAGCAAAACTTTGAGGCCTAGGAAAATTGGAATCAAACCGAGCAAACCTAAAATCTCTTTACTAGGAATATAATCTAAGACAAATGCAAAAAGCAAACTTAGCAATATTAGACTAACAGAGCCTAGAAATTGTCCTAAATAGATGTTAATGATGTCTTTTCTGCTTTTTCTTTTGGCAAAAAATAACATTAGGATAATAAGTAAGTCTACGGCTGTCCCAGAATACAGGATTATTGAAGTAACAACATTTTGAATCATAAAACACCTCATTCAAATATATTTTTGAATGAATTTTAACATTAAACTTTGTAGATGTCAATTTCAGCTACACCAAAATATAGATAAGAAGTTAGTGTACCAAATATAAAAAAGCCCTGCCATCCAAATGATAACAGGGCTTAACTTCAATATCCAAATGATATATTCATCTAAAAAAGGTAGAGTAAAAGGTAGAGTTCTTATTGATTTATATTACAATGTAATGAACTTCAAAAATTCAAAAATCGCTTAAAATCAATGTTTTGACGTCTAATGACGTGTAGTGAACCCCTTACTTAACCTCTGTAAATGTAACGTGTTTACGTAATTTTGGTGAGTATTTTTTCAATTGAAGACGGTCTGGAGTGTTACGTTTGTTTTTTGAAGTAAGGTACAAGCGTTCACCAGATTCTTTATGTTCAAGTGTAATATTTACGCGCATGGTATCTCCCTTCTATTATTTAGCTTCGTTAGCTTTAGCGATTTTACGTCCTTTGTAGTATCCTTTAAGGGATACACGGTGAGAACGTGAGTAATCTCCAGTAGTTTCGTCGAATTGTACAGATGGAGCTGTCAATTTGTAGTGTGTACGACGTTTGTTTTTCTTCGCTTTTGACGTGTGACGTGCAGGTACTGCCATTTTCTTGTTCTTCCTTTCGATGTGTAAGTTTTGATTTTCATCAACTTCACTATGATAACATATCTTTTTTGTAAAGTAAAGTTACTTGACAAAACTTTTTATTTTTACAATTTCATGGTGAAAATACTATCAAACTAAAGCAAATGATATATGCTTGTTTAAAATATAAGAAAAAATGGTAGAATGTTTAAAGAGAAAACTAATCAAAGAGGTAAACTTATGAAACTTCAAAAACCAAAAGGAACCCAGGATATTCTGCCTGGGGATGCTGCGAAATGGCAGTATGTGGAATCTGTTGCGCGTGATACGTTTAGCCAATATAATTATGGAGAAATTCGTACTCCTATGTTTGAACACTACGAGGTAATCTCGCGGTCTGTAGGTGATACGACTGATATTGTGACGAAGGAAATGTATGATTTCTATGATAAAGGAGATCGTCACATTACCTTGCGACCAGAGGGTACAGCTCCAGTGGTGCGTTCTTATGTTGAAAATAAATTGTTTGCGCCAGAGGTCCAAAAACCCGTCAAACTTTATTATATCGGTTCCATGTTCCGCTACGAACGTCCTCAAGCTGGTCGTTTACGTGAATTTCACCAGATTGGGGTAGAATGTTTCGGCGCTGCTAATCCAGCAACAGATGTTGAAACCATTGCGATGGCCTATCACCTCTTTGAAAAATTGGGCATTAAGGATGTCACCCTTCATTTAAATAGTTTGGGGAGTCCTGAGAGTCGTGCAGCTTATCGTCAAGCCTTGATTGACTACTTAACACCAATGCGTGATCAATTATCTAAAGATAGTCAACGTCGCTTGGATGAAAACCCACTGCGCGTGCTTGATTCTAAAGAAAAAGAAGATAAACTAGCCGTTGAAAAAGCGCCTTCTATTTTGGATTACTTAGATGAGGAAAGTCAGGCGCACTTTGAGGCGGTCAAAGATATGCTTGAAGCACTTGACATTCCTTATGTGATTGACACCAATATGGTGCGTGGCCTTGATTACTATAGCCACACTATTTTTGAATTCATCACGTCTGTGGAAGGTTCTGACTTAACTATCTGTGCGGGTGGACGTTATGATAGTTTGGTAGGTTATTTTGGTGGGCCTGAGACTCCAGGATTTGGCTTTGGTCTTGGTTTAGAACGTCTCTTGATGATTATTGAAAAGCAGGGCATTACCTTGCCAATTGAGACAGAGATGGATATTTACCTTGCTGTGTTAGGTGATGGTGCTAATAGCAAAGCTTTAGAATTGGTTCAAGCCATTCGCCGTCAAGGGTTTACAGCTGAACGAGATTACCTTGGCCGTAAGATTAAGGCTCAGTTTAAATCAGCCGATACCTTTAAAGCAAAATTGGTAATGACTTTAGGAGAAAGTGAAGTTGAAGCAGGCAAAGCTGTGATTAAGAATAATCGTAGTCGTCAAGAAGTGGAAGTCAGTTTTGAAGATATGATGACAAACTTTGCGAACATCTCAGAGCAATTATTATCTTAATGATTTTATTGTCGTCATAAGCTTGTGTTGATATGATTGTTTAGAAGATAATCACTAAAACAGGTGTAACTTCTCTTTTTAGAAGGGAGTTGCACCTGTTTGTTTTCTGTAAGGGGATTGATTAGCTTTCTTAGTATTCTGTGAGGACACTTGATATGTCAAAATACTGACGGCTCAGTATTTTTGCTTTATCTTTAGAAAAACTCTTTTTAAATGGGTGGGGTTTTTAAGGGCTTTTTGCTATAATAGTAGGGAATGAATTAATTGATTTATATAGTGAAAGGAATTGGAAACGAGCAGGTTTCACAGGATTCTGTTTGTTTTAGGGAATTTATTTATGAAACGTAGCATGTATGCAGGGCGTGTTCGCGAAGAACACATTGGAACGACAATCACATTGAAAGGATGGGTCAGTCGTCGTCGTGACTTGGGTGGTCTCATCTTTATTGATTTGCGTGACCGTGAGGGTGTGATGCAATTAGTCATTAACCCTGAGGAAGTTTCCAGTGATGTGATGGCAACTGCTGAACGCTTACGTAGTGAATATGTGATTGAAGTGGAAGGTTTTGTTGAAGCTCGACAACAAGCCAATGATAAGTTGGCGACAGGAATGGTTGAGTTAAAAGTATCTGCTTTGACCATTTTAAACACAGCTAAAACGACGCCTTTTGAAATTAAAGATGACGTTGAAGTAAGTGATGACACGCGTTTACGTTACCGTTACTTAGATTTACGACGTCCAGAAATGTTAGAAAACTTCAAGCTACGTGCAAAAGTGACTCATTCTATCCGTAATTACCTTGATGACCTTGAGTTTATCGATGTCGAGACACCTATGTTGACAAAATCAACTCCAGAAGGTGCGCGTGACTATCTGGTACCAAGTCGTGTTAGCCAAGGGCATTTCTATGCTTTGCCACAAAGTCCGCAAATAACCAAACAGTTATTGATGAATGCTGGCTTTGATCGCTATTATCAAATTGTGAAATGTTTCCGCGATGAAGATCTACGTGGTGACCGTCAACCTGAGTTTACACAAGTTGACTTGGAAACGTCATTCCTTTCTGAACAAGAAATTCAAGACATCGTTGAAGGCATGATTGCTAAAGTGATGAAAGAGACAAAAGAAATAGATGTAACCCTACCATTCCCACGTATGAGCTACGATGTAGCAATGAATAGCTACGGCTCTGATAAACCAGACACACGTTTTGAAATGCTTTTACAAGACTTGACAGTAACTGTCAAAGGAAATGACTTCAAGGTTTTCTCAGAAGCACCAGCTGTCAAGGCGATTGTGGTGAAGGGAAATGCAGATCGATACTCTCGTAAAGATATTGACAAATTAACTGAGTTTGCCAAACAATTTGGTGCTAAAGGCCTTGCCTGGGTTAAGGTGACAGATGGTCAATTGGCAGGCCCAGTAGCCAAGTTCTTGACAGCTATTGAGACAGAGTTGTCAAGCCAATTAAAACTTGCTGAGAATGATTTGGTTTTATTTGTAGCGGATACTCTTGAGGTTGCTAATAATACATTAGGTGCCCTTCGTAATCGTATTGCCAAGGACCTTGACATGATTGATCAGTCGCAGTTTAATTTCCTTTGGGTGGTTGATTGGCCAATGTTTGAGTGGTCAGAAGAAGAAGGACGTTATATGTCAGCTCATCACCCCTTCACTCTTCCAACGCCAGAATCTGCTCATGAGTTAGAGGGTGATTTGGCTAAGGTACGGGCTATTGCTTACGACATCGTTTTAAATGGTTACGAGCTTGGTGGTGGTAGCCTGCGTATCAATCAAAAAGAGATGCAAGAGCGCATGTTCAAGGCTCTTGGCTTTACCGCTGATGAAGCTAACGACCAATTTGGTTTCTTACTAGAAGCGATGGACTACGGCTTTCCTCCTCATGGTGGCTTGGCAATTGGTCTTGACCGTTTTGTCATGTTGCTTGCTGGAAAAGACAATATTCGAGAAGTTATTGCCTTCCCTAAAAATAACAAAGCCTCTGATCCAATGACGCAAGCACCTAGTCTTGTTTCTGAAAACCAATTAGAAGAACTCAGTCTTCAAATAGAAAGTCATGATTAAGAAAACAACCTATAAGAAAAAAGTTAAATATGTCATTAGTAGAGGGGCCAAGAAAGTTGGCCTACTCCACGCTCTAAGAAGTATTTCAAGAGAAAAATATGCAGAGAAGATTTCGGCTTCTCTGCTTTATGGCATTCTCTCTAGTATTGCTGTGAATTTTTTCTTCCAGCCTGGGCATGTTTATTCAAGTGGAGCAACTGGTCTAGCACAGGTTTTTTCAGCTCTTAGTCATCGTCTTTTAGGCTATGATTTTCCCATCGCCTTTGCGTTTTATTTGATTAATATTCCTTTGCTTATTTTAGCTTGGTATAAAATTGGGCATCAATTTACCATTTTTACCTTTATCACAGTCAGCATGAGTTCTTTCTTTATTCAAATCATGCCTCAAGTGACGCTGACGACTGATCCTCTTATCAATGCTATTTTTGGTGGTTTGGTTATGGGAATGGGAATTGGTACAGGTCTCAAATCACGTATCTCTAGTGGGGGGACTGATATTGTCAGTTTGACCCTTAGGAAACGAACAGGCAAGGATGTGGGCAGTCTCTCATTGATGGTTAATGGTGCAATTTTAGCCTTTGCAGGGATTTTATTTGGCTGGCAGTACGCCCTTTATTCTATGGTCTCTATCTTTGTATCAAGTCGTGTTACGGATGCCATTTTCACCAAGCAAAAGAAAATGCAGGCAACTATTGTTACCAGCCATCCAGAGCGTGTGATTCATATGATCCATAAACGTCTGCATCGCGGAGTGACCAGTATCAACGACGCAGAAGGGACTTACAAGCATGAACAAAAAGCAGTTTTGATTACCATTTTGACATGTGAAGAATACCCAGAATTCAAATGGCTGATGTTAAAAACAGACCCACAAGCCTTTGTTTCAGTGGCTGAGAATGTTAGAATTATCGGTCGTTTTGTGGAAGATGATTAAGAAAAACACAGGAGGTGTCATGTCAATTGACCAACGTTTACAGTTAAAGAAATTTTGCTTTATTATTTTAGGAGCTGCTATCTACGCCTTTGCTTTTGTTTATTTTTACATGGCTAATCGCATTGCAGCCAATGGTTTAGCTGGTCTCACCCTAGTTGGTAAGGCACTTTTTGAGATTGATCCTTCTTTGATAGGCTATTTGATTAATTTGCCTTTGGTCTTGCTGGGAGCTAGATGTTTTGGGAAAAGAGCCATGGTTTACACAGTAACGGGTATTTTATCACTTTACTTTTTTGTGTGGCTGTTTCAACGCTTTCCTTTGGTCGTTGACTTGGACCATGACAATTTAGTCGTTTCCTTGATGGCTGGAATTATTGGTGGTCTAGGTGGCGGTCTTGTGTTTCGCAATGGTGGAACCATCGGTGGAGCAGATATTATTGCTAAGTTATTAGAAGACAAGTTAGGACTACAGCTGAATCAAGCTCTTTTAGGCATTGATCTTTTTGTCATGATTGTCTCTTTGACTTATATTTCCCTGCCGCAAATGATGTATGCTCTGATTGCTAGCTTTATGTATGGTCAAATTGTTCGCTTGGTACAACAAGGTGGTTATTCAGCCCGTGGCATTTTTATCGTTTCAGAACAAGCGGAGAAAATTGCCCGGTTCATCATGGACGAATTGGGAAGAGGAGTTACTTATCTAACAGGTGAAGGAGCCTACTCTGGTCGCCGTAAAAAAGTGATTTATGTGGCTTTGGGGCGAAGAGATATTAGGGAATTAAAAGCTTTTTTAACTCAGGTTGATCCCAATGCCTTTATCACTTATTTTGATGTTAATGAAGTCAATAGCCCAGAATTTTTAACTATTAAAAGCAAATACCATAAAAAGAGAAAATAAATGAGCATTAGAGTTGCCTGCGAAGAATAGTGAGGATAAAGGATGGCACATCACGATAAATTGACTAAACTACTAAAACTGTTTTTGATTGCCCTAGGTGTAGCCATTTATACCTTCGGTTTTGTTAATTTTAACATGGCTAATGCTTTGGCTGAAGGTGGTGTGGCAGGAATAACCTTGATTTTACACGCGCATTTTGGGATTAATCCTGCTTACTCTTCTCTCTTATTTAATCTTCCACTTTTTATTTTAGGGGCAAAGATTTTTGGGAAGCGTTCTTTGGCTCTAACCATCTATGGAACAGTTCTGATGTCCGCTTTTATCTGGATGTGGCAAAAAGTTCCTATCGAACTTGGCTTGGAAAATGACATGATGTTGGTGGCTGTAGTGGCAGGTCTCTTTTCAGGGATTGGGAGTGGCATTGTTTTTCGCTATGGTGCAACCACAGGTGGAACGGATATTATTGGTCGCATTGCAGAAGAAAAATTTGGAGCTAAGCTAGGTCAAACTTTGCTTTTGGTGGATGCTCTTGTATTGACAGCTTCGTTGACTTATGTGGATTTAAAACACATGCTTTACACTTTGGTGGCAAGCTTTGTTTTTAGCCAAATGATTAGTGTGGTTCAAAATGGTGGTTACACTATCCGTGGAATGATTATTATTACCAAGCATTCAGAGGCTGCCGCTCAAGCTATCCTAACCGAAATCAATCGTGGAGTGACTTACTTGAAAGGTCAAGGAGCTTACTCTGGTAATGATTACAATATCATGTATGTGACCTTGAACCCAACTGAAGTTCGGGAAGTCAAACGTATTTTAGCTGGTTTGGATCCAGATGCCTTTATCTCCATTATTGATGTGGACGAAGTTATTAGCTCTGATTTTAAAATTCGCCGAAGAAATTATGATAAATAAAAATACAGGTCAAACAGCCTGTATTTTTATTTTGGTCCCCCACTTAAGAAACTACCAAGCATAATAGCTGATATAGCAGTTCCCTTGTAATGGCTAGCTTTTGTTTTTACCAAGCGACTAAGATCAAATATGCTTTTAGGAGCATCAAATTGATGTGTTAAGATGTATTGATTGATAAGTGAGTCAATTTTTGTAGCTAGGAGTGAGCTCATCCCCTCTTTTTCAAGTTGACTGGCGAGCTCGAAGATCGCTTGACGAAAATAATCATCTGCTTGTATTACTTGTTCGCTATAAACTTTACTAAGAGCATCTAATATTTCTTTTTCTGATGGCATGGCATTCTCCTGTAACATATTGTGCTATTATTATAATATAAAAAACTAAGACTGTCATAAATGTGACAGCCTTAGTAATGTTATTACTTACATTTCATTTGGTGCGTCAACACCGAGTAAGCGAAGCGCTTCTTTAAGAACAGTAGCAGTTGCATAGCAGAGAGCTAAGCGGTTATCACGTTCTGAGTTGTCGTCGAGAATGCGAGTGTGAGCATAATATTTGTTAAAGCTTTGGGCTAAGTTAATAGCAAATTTAGCCATAATAGAAGGCTCAAAGTTATCTGATGTTCGCTTGATAATGCGTGGGAAATCTTGGATAAGTTTGATAATTTCCCAGCTTTCAGCATCAGCTAAACTGTAAGTGGTGGTTGCAGATGGCGTAAAGTCAGCTTTACGTAGAATAGATTGGATACGAGCGTGAGCGTATTGAACATAAGGTCCAGTTTCTCCTTCAAAGGAAACCATGGCCTCAAGGTCAAAGTCATACCCATTCATACGATCTGTTTTGAGATCGTAAAACTTGATGGCACCGACACCAACAGCGTGTGCAACAGCTTCTTTGTCAGCAAGGTTTGGATTTTTCGCTTCAATTTGAGAAGCTGCACGGTTAATGGCTTCAGCAACCGTAGGTTCAAGAAGAATAACATTACCTTTACGTGTTGATAATTTAGCACCGCCTTTTGTGACAAGTCCAAAAGCAACGTGTGTCATATCATCTGACCAATCGTAACCCATTTCTTTTAGCACTGCTTTTAATTGTTTGAAGTGAGCAGCTTGCTCATTACCAACAACATAAACGGATTTAGCAAAGTCATAAGTGCGTTTACGGTAAAGTGCGGCAGCTAGGTCACGGGTAATGTAAAGAGTAGCGCCATCTGATTTTTTGATCAAGGCAGGGTGTTCAATACCATATTTTTCAAGATTAACAACTTGGGCACCTTTAGATTCTACAAGAAGGTTTTTAGCTTCTAATAAGTCAAGAACCTCATCCATTTTGTCATTATAGAAGGCCTCACCGTTGTAACTATCGAAGGTGACATGTAATTGGTCATAAAGTCGGTTGAACTCAAGTAAACTTTCATCACGGAACCATTGCCATAATTCAGTAGCTTCTTTGTCGCCATCTTCCAATTTACGGAACCATTCACGAGCTTCTTCATCAACGGTGGGATCAGTTTCAGCTTCAGCATTGATACGAACGTAAAGTTTTAAGAGTTCATCAATAGGATGTGCCTGAACAGCAGCTTCATCTCCCCATTTTTTGTAGGCAACAATGAGCATACCAAATTGTTTACCCCAGTCACCAAGGTGATTGATTTTTACAGGTTTATAGCCCATTTTGGCAAAAATGTGAGCGAGACTATCACCAATAACTGTTGAGCGGAGGTGACCGATTGAAAATGGCTTAGCGATGTTTGGGCTTGACATGTCAATAGCAACATTTCGCCCTTGACCTTCGTCTTGCTGAGCATAGTCTGAACCTGCTGTAATCACTTGTTCAAGGACCTGTGAGGAAATCTTAGCTTTATCAAGGAAAAAGTTGATGTAAGGGCCGACAGCTACGACTTTTTCAAATTGGCTCTCATCAATCTGTTCAGCTAACTCGCTAGCAATCATTTGAGGGGCTTTGCGAAGGACTTTTGCTAAGCTAAAAGCTGGAAAGGCAAGGTCTCCCATGTCAGAATTTTTTGGGGTTTCAAGCAAGTTAAAAATAGCATCTTGTTCTAATTCTGGAACAACTTTAGCTATTTCACTTGCGATTAGAGTTTTAGTATCCATACAGCGTCTCCTAAAAATTGTTTGTCACCCTATTCTAACATATTTCTTTAAAATAAACGAGGAGAGGATTGATAAATTATACTGAAACTTTCAAGGAAATGAATTGCTTGAGGTTGTTGTTTTTCTGAAAATGTTATAAAAAGAGAAATGAGGTTTCTTTTCAACAGTTTTCAAGTGAAATTCTAGTTGAATTTGATAAAAAATTGCTGAAAATAGCTGGGCGAAGATGAAATAATACACTTTTTTTGTTATAATTTGAGAGGATAATTATACAATTGGGGTGATATATCATGAATAAAATGGAGCGTCAACAGCAGATTAAGCGAATCATTCAAGCAGAGCATATTGGCACACAAGAAGATATTAAAAATCACCTTCAAAAAGAAGGCATTGTGGTCACCCAAGCAACTCTATCTCGGGACTTAAGAGAAATTGGCCTTTTGAAATTGAGAGATGAACAAGGCAAACTCTATTATAGTTTGTCTGAACCCGTTGCAACACCATTTAGTCCTGAGGTGCGTTTTTATGTTTTGAAAGTTGATCGAGCAGGTTTTATGCTGGTTCTCCATACCAATTTAGGAGAGGCTGATGTTCTAGCTAATTTGATTGACAATGATGCCATTGAAGATATTCTAGGAACCATTGCTGGTGCGGATACCTTGCTTGTGATTTGCAGAGACGAAGAGATTGCTAAACGCTTTGAAAAAGATTTGGCTGCAGGCCTATGACTAGCTATTAAGAGTCTTTGACACAATTGATTCTTGCTATCCATGAATTCTAGTATCGTTGCTTATAAAGAAGTGCAGCAATAGCTGTCTAAGCTCCATGATTTTAAAAAGTAAGCTTATCAGATGAAACGCTATCAACAAGATGCCCTGCTTTTCAAAAAAAATAGATAAAGAAAAGGCTGCGACAGTATCTGCAAGCAGGGCAAAAGAACTAGAAGATAGGCTCAGTCATCAGCCATTAATTGATGATTATCGAGAAAAGATGCAAGATGCAAGTGATGTGATTCAGTATATCACCAAACGTATAGAAGATCAGTTAAACAAGGAGTTAACAAATGGCAAAAACTAACATTTCTCCTGGAATGCAACAGTATCTGGACATCAAAAAAGATTATCCAGATGCTTTTTTGCTTTTTAGGATGGGTGACTTTTATGAATTATTTTACGAGGACGCTGTCAAAGCAGCACAACTCTTAGAAATTGGTTTGACCAGTCGCAACAAGAATGCGGAAAATCCAATTCCTATGGCAGGCGTGCCACATCATTCTGCCCAACAATACATTGATGTGTTAATTGAGTTGGGTTACAAGGTTGCTGTCGCAGAACAAATGGAAGACCCAAAGCAAGCTGTTGGGGTGGTGAAGCGTGAGGTCGTTCAAGTCATAACTCCTGGAACGGTTGTGGATTCAGCTAAGCCAGATAGCGCCAATAACTTTTTGGTAGCTGTTGACTTTGATGGTTGCCGTTATGGATTGGCTTATATGGATGTATCCACAGGTGAATTTTGCGTGACAGATTTGGCGGACTTTACGAGTGTTCGTAGCGAAATCCAAAACCTCAAGGCGAAAGAAGTCTTACTAGGTTTTGATTTATCTGAAGAAGAACAGACGATTTTGGTCAAGCAGATGAATTTGCTGCTTTCTTATGAAGAAACGGTCTATGAAGATAAATCTTTAATTGACGGCCAATTGACAACGGTAGAACTGACAGCGGCAGGAAAACTCTTGCAATACGTTCACAAAACACAAATGCGAGAACTCAGCCACTTGCAAGCATTGGTTCACTATGAGATCAAGGATTATTTGCAGATGTCGTATGCCACTAAGTCAAGTTTAGATTTGGTAGAAAATGCTAGGACTAATAAAAAACATGGAAGTCTCTATTGGCTGTTAGATGAAACCAAGACAGCTATGGGGATGAGGCTTTTGCGCTCATGGATTGATCGACCTTTGGTTTCTAAAGAAGCTATTTTAGAGCGTCAAGAAATTATTCAAGTTTTTCTGAATGCTTTTATTGAGCGAACCGATTTAAGCAATAGTTTAAAAGGTGTTTACGACATCGAACGCTTATCTAGTCGCGTGTCTTTTGGCAAGGCAAATCCGAAAGATTTACTTCAATTGGGGCATACCTTAGCTCAAGTGCCTTATATCAAAGCTATCTTAGAGTCTTTTGACAGTCCTTGTGTTGACAAACTTGTCAATGATATTGACAGTTTGCCTGAGTTGGAATACTTGATTAGAACAGCCATTGATCCAGATGCACCAGCAACTATTAGTGAAGGAAGTATTATCCGCAATGGTTTTGATGAGCGCTTGGACCATTATCGTAAAGTAATGCGAGAGGGGACAGGCTGGATTGCGGATATTGAGGCCAAAGAGCGTCAAGCAAGTGGCATTAATAACCTAAAAATTGATTACAATAAAAAAGATGGTTATTATTTTCACGTTACGAATTCAAATCTTAGCTTAGTTCCCGAGCATTTTTTCAGAAAGGCAACTTTAAAAAATTCTGAACGTTATGGAACAGCAGAATTGGCTAAGATTGAAGGTCAGATGTTAGAGGCTAGGGAAGAGTCATCTAGTTTAGAATACGATATTTTTATGTGTATTCGAGCTCAAGTTGAAACCTATATTAATCGTTTACAGAAACTGGCTAAAATTTTGGCAACGGTAGATGTTTTGCAAAGTTTAGCAGTCGTTGCTGAAACCAATCATTATATCCGGCCGCAGTTCAATGATAATCATGTGATTACAATTCAAGAAGGTCGTCACGCGGTTGTTGAAAAGGTTATGGGAGTGCAGGAATACATTCCCAATAGTATCTCTTTTGACCAACAGACCAGTATTCAGCTGATTACAGGTCCAAATATGAGTGGTAAGTCGACTTATATGAGACAGCTGGCCTTAACGGTTATCATGGCCCAGATGGGTTCATTTGTGGCTGCTGATCATGTTGATTTACCTTTATTTGATGCGATTTTTACGCGTATTGGGGCTGCTGATGATTTGATTTCTGGGCAATCAACCTTTATGGTGGAGATGATGGAAGCAAACCAAGCAATCAAACGCGCAAGTGACAACTCTCTTATTCTATTTGATGAACTGGGACGAGGCACGGCAACTTATGATGGTATGGCTTTAGCCCAGGCAATTATTGAATATATCCATGATAGAGTTGGTGCTAAGACCATATTTGCAACGCATTATCATGAATTGACAGACTTGTCAACTAACTTGACAAGTCTAGTCAATGTTCATGTAGCAACGCTTGAAAAAGATGGCGATGTTACCTTCCTTCATAAGATTGCTGAGGGACCGGCGGATAAATCTTACGGTATTCATGTGGCAAAAATAGCAGGACTGCCAAAATCCCTATTAAAGAGAGCAGACGAAGTTCTGACCCGTTTAGAAACACAGTCACGATCTACTGAGATAATATCAGTCCCTTCACAAGTTGAGTCAAGCAGCGCTGTTAGACAGGGGCAATTATCCCTTTTTGGTGATGAAGAGAAAGCTCATGAGATTAGGCAAGCACTGGAAGTTATTGATGTCATGAACATGACCCCGCTTCAAGCAATGACAACTCTTTACGAATTGAAAAAGTTGTTATAGTCTTTCAGCTGAAAATGAAAAAGATGCTTTCTATATTGAAGGCATCTTTTTGTTCTGTCAAAAACGGTCCGAGGCCTTCGGCTATTTATTAAGTGTGTTATAATAGTCCATAAGAATGCGAGGAAATTATGACAAACATTATTGGACTTGGATTGGCAGTCTTTACAGGGTATTGACAGTCCTTAAGCATTGATATGACTGTGTTTTTGAAAAAATATAGGTTTTAAGTTTCCTTAGACTTCCCTCAAAAGTCCACAAAAAGGTGAACAAAAAAAGACCTTTACAGGTCCTTTACACAATGAGTTCAGCAGGCAAGAACTAGCGTAGTTTAAATACTACGCTTTTAGTTTGCCCTATGGCTTATTATAGCACGATTAGTGTCATTGAGGAAAAAACTACCCTCTCAACCAGCCTTTAAAGTTCCACCACTGGTCTTGGATGCTATCGCTCAAGCGTTGATGCCAAGTTTTTTGGCTTCTTCTTGTTGCTGTTGTTTAAATAATTCTTCTGCATATTTTTGTTCTTCAGCTTTCTTCTCTTTCTGCTCTAATTCATCAATAAATTTTTGAATTTCAGCTTCGTCTTTTTCTTCTTCATCTTTAGGAATCGATTCTCACACAGTCCATTCTCCATAACCTATTGTCCATCCATCTATACTTGTAGTAACTGAGTAAGTATCACCTTTCTTTGCATTACTCTCAGTACTCTTTATAATTTCACTTTTTTCCTTGTCGTATTTTCCTGAGTTCGCTAAATCGAACGTTGCAATTCCTGAAGAATTTGCAATAGTTGGCTTTATTTTATAAGTGTTAGTGTAGATACCGTTACTCATTGAGGAAGATACACTTGTTAACTCCCATATACTATTGGTTGTTTCACCCGTTGTCAAGGAAACTCTTACAAGAGCTCCCGGATTTGTTTTTACTTCGATTTTACTATCTCCCAGATTTATTGGTTTTACTCCAAAATCTCTAGCATCTTTCCAATCGTTTCTGAAGCCTATTTTCGCTTGGTCTCCTGTTAAAGCAGGTTGGTTAGTATAGTCATCACTACCATAAAAACCTAGCCCGATTTCATTAGCATTCCCAAAATCACTTTCCGCTCTAACACTCACAGCACCCATTGATAGACATAAGGTAGCTAAAACTAATTTCTTTTTCACTATATTCTCCTTAAAATTAAATATCAAACTTCATGATACCAGTTAGTCAGTCAAAAAATCCACTCTAATTTTTGACATTTTATGTCTAATTTGACCCGCCAAGTCAGATTTGCAAACGATACCAAGTGATTTTCTTCTAATCATTATTTTTTAGATGGATATGTTAACTGTATTAGAGACGTATTAATCTTAAACCATTGTCATAAGTGAACATTATTTTTTAGCGCCCCGTCTCTGTAAAATTCCACAAACTCAAGCAAGGCTCTTTTCTTAGATTCATAATACCAGCTTTGACTTCCATTAAGTTCTTCCATAATGTCCTGTTGAGTTTTTTCCTCACTGATCAAGTAACACTCAATCAGTATTTGTCTATATTCTACTTTAGACAGTTGATTAATGGCATACCTAATAGCATCTAGTTCCTCTAGGGCGCATTCTCGGCTTATTTCAAGGTGTTTTCTGCGCGTGGGATGGTACTCTATATCAAACTGGTAAAGCTCGGTATAAGTTAAATCAAGGCTATTAGCGATACGTTGCCATCTATGGAATTCTTTCAGCTTACGAATAGCGTTCTTCTTGTTCATCTAATACCTCTAAAGCTTTTCTATGTAGTTTGAACACAGTGTTTATTGAGTAACCTAGTTTATCGAGTATCTCGTCCCATGATAAGTCATCCACGTATCTAGCCTTAATAACGGCTATCTGTCTCTCATCTTGGAGTGTGGCGATCATGGCCAGTCTCTTGTCACGTTCTTTAGCTAAATATAAGAGTTGTTTAGCTGTACCTTTTTCGATATGTCTTATTGCTTCAGGATTATGAAAAGCATTTATCAGCTTGATGTCTTTATCTCGTTGTTCCTCAAATAAGGTTATTAAAGCGAAAAGTGGTTTCAATTCTTTAAGTTGTTCTTTAGCGCTCATGGTCTTTTCTCCTGGTTATGGTATAATTTAGTTAAGCTTAAATTTAACCAAGGGGGCGTTCCGTGTGGACGTCTTTTTGTTTTGTTCGTTTTGTAAACTAGATATTTTTTGTAGTACTTCGCTTTTCGCTTCTAAAATCGTTTCTAAGCACTTTTTAGAGTTTATAGTATAAATCATCAACTTAGTAGCTAGAAGCGCTAAAACAATGTTTTATTTTAGTCTTAGATGGTTATTCTTTGTGGCAGGGTTATGGGCTAAAATGAGATGTCAAATCCTTTCATATCAAGTTTTTAATCTTCGGTGAAAATTTCAAAAAGGGAATTTTTTGCACGGAAAAGGGCGCGTTCTTAAGTTTCCGAACAATATAGCCCCGTTTAAAAATGAAGGGGGTAGTTTCCGAATATTATAGCCAGTACCTGTCACCCTTATCCATATAGTAATGAAATCTTCTCCAGTGATAAAGGTATTTGGTTAATCTCATGTACTTTGGACGTTTAGGAAAGTCATCACGACTATAATATCCATGAATGTGTCTTGCTTCTGGATTTACTTTCAAACACTCTTTAAAGGCTAATTGCCAGTAGTAGCAACAGTCTGTCTTGCTTCGATTGAGCGTGGCTTGATGAACCTTCTGACAAGAACCACAAGCAAAGGCATGAGAAGCCTTAAATAATTTCCGACAACGTCTCTCACAGTCAGGACACACGAAAAAGTAACGTTTACCACCATAAGTTCCTGGAATCGTTTCAAGCAATAGGCCTTGACCATTGTAGTGAATCACTAGCCCATCTAGGTTTATGCGGATAGCTTGGTCACCTATTGATCCTGTAACTCTTGTCTTCCCCTGTGTCTTCATTGGTTTAATGATATTCTCAATAGATAGTTCTAACATTATTTCTCCTTAAAACTCAAACAACCCAAAACTATTGATAAAACGACAAAAAGAGGAAAAACCCTCTGAATGTCTATTTAACGAGTAACTGACCTTCAACAACCATATCATACAAATGGTTAAAGGCTTGACTGATAGACTCAAGGATGGCCCCTAAGTCTTCTGGCGTCATCTCTTTATAATTCATAGAGAGGTGTTCAGCCAGTTGGTTGTGATCGGAGATGAAGGCTATAAGTGTGTCTCGATTATTAACTTTCCCTTGAGTACTTTTAGATAAAGAAACCACGCGCTGATAATCAAGTTCTTCATCCGTCATATCCTCAGGTTGGTTGTAATAGTCCTTGAAACTGTCACAGATACGCTTGAAGACCTTGCTTAACTTTCTGTCTTCAACATATTTTAAGACTAACTGATTAGCATGACCACCTTGGTCATCATTGTGATAAGTTGCGTCAATCACTGGTTGCTCATAAGTACCAGTCATATAGCCTAAAATAGCATGACAAGCCACTTGTGCGGTGTCAAAGTCTTTAAACGTGTAGTGGAATGTGAATGTCTTTGGTGTGTCTGAAAATGTTCTCATATTATTTCTCTTTTGTGATTGCTATAATGTCTGATAAATTGATGATGGCAGAAGGAGATGCTACCCAGTTTGGCTGTTGGCCAGATAAAAGATATTTGATCAACTCATTATAAAGGGTGCGGTCTCCTTGTATGGTGATGGTGTTACCACCTCGTGTGTGTAATTTTAGTTTCATATCAGTTACCTGTACAAGACCAATAAAGAAGTTGTGGTACTCATGTCTTCATAGTTGCCATAAGTGGCTTCTGAAAACTTGATGTCTATCACAGATACCGATAGGGTAAAGAGATTGACCCGATATTCAAAATCATCTAGTGATTCATTGTGTTTTTGATAAAATAGTTTGATTTTCATTATATAACCTCCGAATTTTATACGTTTTATACGTTTGGTTTTTCAAACGTATAAAATTTAAAGTCAGCCGTATCAAGGGTTTAAGTCTCTTTTTATACGTTTTATACATTTTATACGTTAAATTTAAAAAGTGTATATAAGGATTTTATAAGGGCTATTTATTAATACTCTATACGGGAAATTTTTAAAATAACGTGTTAAACGTGATAAACGTATAAACCCCTTGATATGACTGGGCTATTTCTTTATACGTTTAATTTTTTAAATGCTAAAACGTATAAAATGACTAAGTTTTCTTTTGTTTTTTGTGCGTCGGCCAATGATTGTAATATCCACGTTCATTCTTTGGCTTTTTCCTTTTTTCGGGTGATGCTCTACCGTTAGCGTAAGATGCGCTAGCAAACAGAGGTAGATCTTCTTTAGGATAAAAACCTGTATGGAGCTGTCGGCCTACTGGTATGACCTTCTGGCCTGCTTCAAACCCTTCAGGAAGATTGCTTTTGATTTCTTTATGTAACCCTCTTTCTGATTTTATTTGTTTGATGTCATAGTATTCTAAAAAGCCTTTCCAAACATGATAGACAAAGCTATTAGGAATAAATTCGCTGGTGAGCTCATCCGTGAAGAACTTAGAAACGAAGTCAATAACTGGGTTCATCTCTTTATGGTGTTCTTCCAGTATCTCAATAGATGCTTTTGGATTAATGTCAGTGATTGGTGTTTCAATCGCTAGCTTAAGTAAGTACTCAAGAACTTCTTTGCGATTAATATAATCATTTCTGATAGCTTTGTTGGGCTTTCCTTTAAATACTTTGGTAAAAGGTAAAATCCTAAAGCGTCTATCAATGGCGGACTTATCACCGTTCATCCGTGGTAAACCGTTGGAAGATTGTACCACAGTCATGTTTAAACGGATACTATATGGGCGTTTCCCCTTGTCCTCAATCGTCATAATGTCACCGGTGGCTAAACTAAATATATCAGACGTATCTTTGATAACCGCGTCTTTTTGAATATCATCACCAATTACAATGGATTTCCCTAGAAGTATCGAAGTAGTAAAGCGACTTTTTGCTAGCTCTGTTATTTTAAGGCTTGCCACGTTATCCATACCCACTAAATTAATGAGTAATTGCTGAAAAGTCCCTTTTCCTGTCCCACCTTCACCGAATAACCAGAAGATTTTCTGTAAGGATTGACCTGTGATGCTAGCTTTAATAATCTGAATAGCAAGGTTATAAAGTTCGGCGTCACCGTCAAACAATTCTAAGAGCCAAGCAGTAGGTTTCCAGCCCTTTATTGTGGGTTCTTTAGCTTTCTTATTGTAACCCGTCTTAATTTTACGAGTGACGGTTATATCTGGAGTTAATTCTTCAAATTGACCAGTTTTATAATTGTAGAGCTGATTTCCGATAACTGTATATTCTCTTTGAATCTCCTTCAGTTGACTTTGCCTAGCAATTTTGTAAAGTGTGTCAAAAGCTTGTTTTTCAGTCGCGTTTGGGAAAATAACTGAAATGAGATCTTGTAAAAACTCATTATCTTCTAGCCAAACCCCGTGATCAGGATGAAAAAAGTAAAGTGGGGCTTTTTGTCCTTGAGCTTCAGGTTTAACTCGAATAAAGCGGAGATAGTGTTTGAGCATAATAGCCACGCCCAAAGGTGTTTTAGGTAAAGCTTTTTCACTGGCTTCTTGTCCTTTTTCTTTAGCTAATTCTTCATGTTGTACCTCGGTCAATCTACCCGCTTTTACGTTCTCAAGGTGTTTGCTATCAGCCATAACGCCATCATAGGCAATCTTGAAAGCTTCATCTTTCATCTCTTGACATTCCTTGATAAGCTGACCTCTAACACCTTTGAAAGTGCTGAAATATTTATCTTCATTCTCACGCGCTTCAGTGATTTCATTTTCTAAGTTTTTCAAATCTTCTTGCTCTATGGTTCTACCCTCTCTTTCTGTATTCTGCTTTAGCAATGCTGGTAAACGTCCTATCTATCTCATCAATGGGTAGTGGCTTAGTTGTCACGCTGTTAGCTATTTGTACCAGCTCATAAGCCGTCTCTAAATCACAATCCACCCATTTATTAAATAGCAAGCCAACAAATTTAGTTAAGGCCACGTTGCGCCCGCCTTCGTTTCCAAAACCATTAAACAAGGTATCTATGACCCTCATGGTAATAGAACGCTGACTTCTAGGGCGTGGCGTGTAAGTAGTAACAACTTGTCTGTTTGGCGTGCTACCATTTTTAGGAACAGGATAATCAAGACCATGGTTCACATAGCGCTGATAGTCCTCTGGGTCGCCTGTTGTAACGGGTAAGCCTTGTAATTGCGACCAGGTAAGACTAGCTAAATCAAAAGGCAGTCCAATCTTATCGGCTATCTCCTTGACCACTTGTTTATAAGTTGCTTCAGTCATCACGTCACTAGGCTTCATGACAAGGCGATAACGGGGCTTCTCGGGGGTGTGTTTAATCGTTGGATAAATAATATAACTATACTCCCAAAGCGTCTGAGAAACGATTTTAGGTAGGTTGACGCCTGTTTCTATCTCGTCATAGTCAAGAAAAATCAAATCGCGATAAACTAAACTAGCATTATTGCGCTTATAGCTACCGTTTTTCTCTGCTGTGACCTTGCCACTTAGGCAGTAGGGGGCTTGTGTTCGCTTGTATTCTTCAATATCAATATCCTCAGGCGGTTTCAAAGGTCTAAACTGAGCAATATAGTCAAATGGTTCTAAAGGTCCTTTGTAGGGGTACAAATAAGAGCTAAAGCCTCTTGCTTCATAAATAGCCATCTACACATTTACCCCCAAAAAGATAAGAATATCACTGACCTTGTAATAATGTTTCCTGGTGTCTTCTAGTGGTGGTTGGTATCGTCTTAACCCAGCATTTTCCCACCGTTTTAGGGTTTTACCTTTGATATTTAATTCCTCTTTGACTTGTTCGGCCGTGATCAACCCTAAAACTCTTGGTTTAGGTTTCTGGTAGGCTTCCAAAAAGTGATTAAAAGCGGTCAGGTTTTGTTCTAAGAGTTTGGCTTCATAATCTTGACTAAATACGTTCATGCCTAACCTCCTTTGAGTAATTCCTTATAACTGGTTAAATCGGCATTCAATAACACACTTAGGCGTTCCTGTTCCTTTTGTACTTGATTATAAAAGGCTTTAGCACCACCTAGTAATTCTTCTTTGTTAGCTGGGATAAAGTACCCACGATTGAATCCGTGTCTAATGCCGATAATAGGGACGTTATAGCGCGTGATTAAGCTACTGATGATACTTTGGACGGAGCGTTCTTCAAGTTTCAGTATTAAGCTAATCTCTGCCCCTGTAATGGGGTTGTCTGCTCCAACCTTGATCAGATTAAGGACACGTCTATAATTCTCTGGTAGTGTCATTCAGTTCCTCCCTAATTGTAATAATGGTTCTGTGATTGAATATAAGCCCCATAGTTTGCGTTCTGACGTGGTTTAGGGACTTGGGTATCTTCTGGTAAATCAATGTCTATTAATGACTTAGAACGGCTAAGAAGAAGCCCTAAGAGACCTAAAACAAAGAATAGAATAAGCGTCTGTGTTGGTGTGAGGTTAAGTTCTTGCATGGTTACAACTCCTTTCTGTATTTACGTGTCGTCTTATCATGGTCAGAAATAAGGCACTTCAAAGCGCTACAACTCGTGTTTATAATTGCACTAGTTGTTTCCTTACTATATTCTTGAGCAGCCAAATCTAGGACATCTAGAATATCCATAAGTTGACCGCAAAGACCTTCATAATCTACCAAAATGTCGTTAGCGATTTCATTTAATTCTTTAATGCTTTTCATGCTGTTCCTCACTTAAATAAGTTTCTAGTTCCCCTGAGTCTTTCTCTGAACAAGGTAAACCGTTAACGGCTCTAAAGACAATCTCTGTGGTTCGTTGATAGTCTAAAGCGTCCCATGCTTCTTCAAAGCTGGTGGCACTTTTTCTGAATTTAATGACGTACTCTGTCATAACGTTAGCAATAATTACCCAAGCAATATGTTGGTTATATAGTCGAGTGAAAAAGACTTCAGCTTTATCTTTGCTGAGTTGGCGATTTTTGAACATTTCTAGCTGTTCAGGATTGTATCTATCTTTTGAAAAAGGATTTGTTTCTACTCTATATTTCATTATGTTTTTTCTCGCTTAATTATTATTTTCTGTGTAGTGTTTTTATTGATTGCTTGTTTCTTATACTAGATTCATGCTAGTTTTAAGGGGTAGCTCCCTACGTATGGTCAAAATAGCTTCAATATGCTATAATATAAGATATAAAACCCTTTTAATAACAGCTTGCCTGCTTTATTAATTGAGTTTAGTTATACTAATTAAAGGCTTGGAAGTTTGGTCGCTGTCAAAGCCTTTTTTGTTGCTCTTGATTATTGATTAATAATTGCCTTGTTCAATGTCATTCAAACGCTTTTGCTCTGCTTTGCGATTATAGATTAGCACTTTGTCATCAAGCATGAGCGATACGCCTTCCAATACGTTGAAAATTTCCTGTGTGATTGCTTCAAACTGTTCGCGATCTGCATTTGGTACTTTGCCAGCGTAACCCTGTGCTAGCTCAGCTAAATCAACACCTTCATCAATCCATTTCTTCAACTCTTTGTAAGTTGTTGCTTTCATAATCATTTCTCCTTTATCCACGCGCATCACTGCGCTTTTTTTATTGTGTTTTGGTTATAGATAGCTTCAGATACGCTAAAATTTAAGCCGTATTTTTCTTTAACCTTGATTAGTTCAACCGTTTCATCAAGGATAGGCTCACGGTCTCGCAACATGTTTTCTGTCATCTCGTTTTTACTAACCATCTTTGGTAATCCATACTTATTAGATACCGCTTTATTGGCAATCGTGTTGGCTTTGATAAGGTCTTTCTTAGTTGCATTTTGTAAGCCATCGACAAGCCTATTCATAGCTTTCTTCTGATGTTCTTTATCAAACATTCTAAATACTTGGAAGCCCTCTAGACCTGTGCTTTGTCTTAACTGTTTAATGGTTTCAAATACCCATAATTTAAAGGTTTTGGCTTCCTTCTTACGACTTGAGAAGATAGTTTCATAAATGCCAAACTCATTAACGATTAACATTTCTTGTTGACGCCCTAAACTGTCTGTGACGTGGTTGTTTGAAACAACCTCATCCCCCAAACGTTGTTTAATAAATTTTGGATTCAGATCTAGTGCTTTAGCAATATCAGCTAGCACCGCCCACCATTCGCCTTGGTGCTCTACAAATCGGATAGTATATCCGTTCCATGTTTCTGTTTTGTTCATAGATTGCTCCTACAAGCTGATCAGCTTCACTAGTTGCTGAACTCGGTCAATCCCATTTGAAATATCAGCTAGATTATCCATATCAACTAAATCAGCTAGCTTATTTAGTATATAAGTTAGGTCACTTATACCTGGTAGTTTTTGGGTGCTTGGTTGAGCTAGTTCTTGCACCAATTCGCCTTGCATGTAATAGCCATTCAAGCGGATTTCTTTTAGAATGTTTTTGACTGCTTTTCTAAACTCTTTGGCTTTTGGTTTGTTTGAACGCATAAGCACTTCATAAAGTCCATGCTCAGTTAAAAACCAAACTTTTTGACCACTACGAAAATTTTTCGTAGTACCTTCTAAAGCCATTCCTTTAAGCTTTTCATCCTCATCTACTTTTCTTAGCATAGCTTGTACGTCATAGTACCCTTGGCTAGTTTTTGTGTAATCAATCATTTCAGCGACTGCCCTAGCCAAAAATAAAGGCTCCTGAATATCACCGTAAATGTCTAAAGGTTGTCCATGAAAATTTGTCGTTGTAATAACTTGCATAACCTGCTTTGTGTTGTCATTAGCTTCTTCAAAAATATTTACTTGTGTCATCATAGTTTCTTTCACCTCTCTATATAGCCTATTCAGTTTCTTTCTGCTTTCTTGGTTCGGGTTATGTTTACCCTGCCACCATTTACCAACTGTTCGGGGGTCGGTACCCAAACGTTGACCAATAGCAACTAAATTCAGCCCGTAGTCAGTACGCAGTTCGTCAATGACTCTACTGTAATTCCTCCTCATTGCTTGCCTGCCTTTCTAATTAATAAAGTACTATTATTTTCGTACTTTTTTACCTAAAAAAAGGTTATCAATAGTGACACCGTACAAAGATGATAATTTTTGCAATAGTCCTAAAGAAATATCGGAGCTATCTTTTTCGTACTTTGAAATAGTTTGGGGATTTTTCCCAACCGCTCCAGCTACTTGTTTTAAAGTGTAACCAGCGTTGATTCGGGCAGCTTTTAGTGTAATTTGCGTCATGTTTTCAACTCCTTTCTAAAAAGCTATGGCTTAATAGTACTATTATTTTCGTACCAAGTCAATGATTTTTGTAGAAAAATATTAAAAAAATAGTACTTTTAGGTTTATTTGTGTTAGAATTAATTCAGATACAAAAAGAAAGGGGTAAGAGAAATGGCTAAAAATAGTCCCCAAGATTTAATAAATAGAGAAATTTTCTCAACAAATCTCAACATGCTTATGGCTAAAAAGAATATCAAACAGATAGATATTCACAACAAACTAGGAATACCTAAGAGTACGATAACTGGCTATGTTAAAGGTCGTTCACTCCCAACTGCTGGAAACGTTCAAAAGCTGGCGGACTTCTTCGGAGTTCTAAAATCAGACATTGACCCCCGTTTTGATTCTAATAATATTGAAACAAATAGTAATATTATCCCATCAACCCTACAAAAAGTAACATCTACTTTATCTCAGCTAGAACACAAGCGACAATTAAACGTCCTTGATTATGCTGAAACACAATTAGAACAACAAAACACAGTAGAAGAACCACAAGCCACCTACTACACTTACAATTACTACGACCACGCAGCTTCAGCTGGTACAGGTCAGTATCTAAATGATGTACAAGTAGAAACAATTGAATTACCA
>JGI2924J29684_1078221_pt1 | contig 35953 bp, 37 predicted proteins | sample BenlonsequencITS_FD_29684 | JGI IMG/M metagenome (IMG submission 29684)
GGGCGCTGGTAGTGTAGTGGTATCACGTGACCTTGCCATGGTCACAACCTGGGTTCAAATCCCAGCCAGCGCATTGCTGTCACGAACAAATTCGTGAGCGACAGCAATCGACTCTGGGTTTGAAGCAGGCCAGTCACGCGCAGCCCTGTGAGCATGTCTGGCCGTGGTTCAAATCCCAGCCAGCGCATTCCTATCACGAACAAATTCGTGAGCGACAGCAATCGATTCTGGAGTTGAATGAGAGACAGCCCGCGAAGCGAACGACGCGAGCGAGCAGGACCGTCTTCGCGTGGTTCAAATCCCAGCCAGCGCAGTTCTACGGCAAGGTGCTTCGATGACCACCACGAGGACGCGAACACGAACCCATTGTTCGTGGGGGAGCCGCGAGCGACCGCGGTCCGAACGGAGTGTCGACGCCTCGGGTGCGGATCCCAACCAGGAGTTGACTCGAGTAACGCGGGGTAAACCGGGTTCGCACGCAGCGCCACCGCGAAACCACTGTCGGGCTTTATCCGGCTCGGCGGCGGCGCAGTACTCACAATGACCGACTCAGCACCCGACCGAACCCGAGAGCTCGGTGTCGATTTCGGTTCGCTCGCTCGCGACCTCGAGGCCCACCAGTATCCGGCGACGAGCGACGAGCTGATCGAGCAGTACGGGGACGCGGTGCTCACCCTCCCGAACGGGCAACAGCGGCTCCGCGACCTGCTCGAGCTGGTTCCAGACGAGGAGTTCGACTCCGCTGCGGACGCCCGCGCTGCGATCTTCAACACCGTCGGTGACGCCGCGATCGGGCGCAAGGGGTACAGCGATCGGACCCCGCCAGCGCTGGGCGAGCGCGAGGAGTGGCCCCACGAGTCGTTCTGAGGAGGGCGTCCTCGGGGCTCTCGGCTGGAGCGACCGGTTTCCCGGCCACGGCCCGGCGGATCGCCGAGGACGGCTATCGGTCGCATGCAGTAGTGCCGCCTGCGAGGAGCTTATATACTCCGGAGCGATACCCACCAGCGAACAGTCGATCGAACAGCTCCCATGCAACCCCAGTCTACATCCAGAGACGAGGCGGACGAACTCCAGTACGACCAGGACAACGACCGATACGTCTTCCACCACGAGGACGACGACACCGCGACGCTGACCGCGACGATCGTTCACGCGCTCGCGGAGATCGCCGACACGGACGTCTCGCAGGGCGAGTTCTCCCTGTACGACAGCATCGATCCCGACGCGCTCGATCGGATCTTCCGGCCGAAGGCCGACGGCACCGAGCGCACCGGCGGCCACATCGCGTTTACGGCCCTCGAACACGAGGTCTACGTCTACGCCGACGGCGAGATCATCATCTACCCGCCCGGCGCCGCCCCCGATCCGCGCTCCGTCCGGTGAGGACGGGACGGCCGTTCTGTCGCGGGGGTCCAAACGGCGCCGTCGGGAAGTCGAGTGCAGGGTTCGGATTTAGGTGCGACGATCCCGACAGTGACTCCCATGACAGTCGTCGCGCTACTCAGCGTCGCACCGATGACCGAGAAAAGCATGGCCGAGGAGGTCGCGACAGCCGTCGAGGCTCTCGAGGAGTACGACGTCGCCTACGAGACGAATCCGATGGGGACGGTGATCGAGGCCGACTCGACCGACGAGCTGTTCGCAGCCGCGCAGGCGGCCCACGACGCCGTCGACGGCGACCGCGTGAGCACCGTGTTGAAAATCGACGACAAGCGGGACCGCGAGACGGCCGCCGACGAGAAGGTCGAGGCCGTCGAGGAGGCGCTGGGTCGACCGCCCTCGAGCGACCGGGAGTAACGAGCGTGCGATCGAGACGTTCTCAGACGATCATTACCGGGCGCTCTGCCTCGAGGAGCACCGACTGAGCGACGCTGCCGAAGACGGCCTTTCCCACGGGCGACCGGCGGCGCGCACCCAGCACGAGCTGGTCCGCGTCGAACCGGTCGGCCGCGTCGAGGATCGCCGGCTCGGGTCGGCCGGTCGCCGCGTGGACGCTCGTTTCGACGCCCGCACTCCGGAGCTCGGCGACGAGCGTCGCGGCCGTTTCAGGGAGTGTCGCGAGATCGTCGAGTTCCTCTTCGAACGTGCCGACCGCGACGTCGTCGACGTCCTCGGCCGAGAAGTCGAGCTCCTCCCTGGCGTGTACCACGTCGACGGCGATAGGGTCGTCTCCCGCCGCGAGCTCGAGGACGACCTCGAGCTGGGCGGCGACGCGGTCGTCGTCGCCGTCGATCGGAACCAGAACCCTGTACATACCCGAACCGAGCGCGGGAACACATATCAAACCCCGAGTCGGTCCGGGCCGGCCGATCCAGGCGGAAGACCGAACACCCTCGAGTCGGTACGGGCGCGTATGGAACGAACGACGCTCGACGTTACCGGGATGTCCTGTGGCGGCTGCGAGGAGAACGTCACCGACGCCCTCGAGGCGCTCGAGGGCGTCTCGTCGGCGACGGCGAACCACGAAGCCGACGAGGTCCGGGTCGAACACGACGAGGGAACGTCCGTCGAGGGGATCCGTAGCGCGGTCGAAAACGCGGGCTACGAACCCCGCGCCTGAGCCGGTCGCAAAGCGTCGACGCCCGAACGGCGCCGACTGACAAACTGTTTTACGCGGGACGCTAGAGGAGGGGTATGGAGAGTCTCAACCGAATGGCGATCGAGCTGGTCGACGAAGCCCTCGACTACGCGGAGGAGCTCAACGTCGGCGGGTTCGATCTCGAGAACGAGGCAACCGTGCTGGACTTCGGCGTCGAGTTCGACGGCGGCATCGAGGCCGGCCTACTGCTGACCGAGATCCAGACCGCGGGAATGGCCACGCCGAGCCACCAGCTCGGCGAGATCGACGGGACGCCGATCCCCTACGTCGAACTGAGCTCCGATCAGCCGGCGCTGTCGCTGCTTTGCTCCCAGAAGGCGGGCTGGGAGCTGGCGACGGAGGACTTCGAGGGGCTCGGCAGCGGTCCCGCACGCGCGCTCGTCGCGCGCGAAGAGGAATTCAGACAGGTCGGCTACACCGACGCGTTCGATCTGACCGCGCTGGCCGTCGAGAGCGACGAGCTGCCGACGGCAGCGGCCGCAGAGCAGGTCGCGGAGCTCGCGGAGGTCGAGCCCAGCAGCGTCTTTCTGCTTGCCTACCGGACGGCGAGTCTCGCGGGCAGCATCACGTCTGCGGCGCGGGCGGCCGAGCTCGCGACCTACCGGCTGACGGAGCTGGGGTACGATCCCAACGATATCGTCTCGGCGACGGGTCGGGCCCCGGTCGCGCCGGTCGCGGCCGACGAGGACGACGCGATCGCCCGGACGAACGACGCGCTGGCCTACGGCGGCCGCGCCCACCTGACGGTCCGCGAGGACGCGGACGTCTTCGACTCGATCCCCTCGACGGCGGCCGAGGCCCACGGCCGTCCGTTCGCGGCGATCTTCGACGACCTGGACTGGCAGTTCGAGGAGGTGCCCGCAGACCTGTTCGCGCCCGCAGCGGTCACCGTCGACGTCCTCGGCGGACCGACCGAGAGCTACGGGGAGACCGACGAGGAGCTGCTCGCGGAGTCGTTCGACCTCTAGATGGCCGCCCCGATTGACACCGTGCTCTTCGATCTCGACGACACGCTCTGTCGGTACCGCCGCAGCGCGGCCGACGTCCTCGAGATCGCGTTCGAGCGCGCCGGCGTCGGCTCCGTCTTCGAGCCGGGCGCCTACTACGATCGCTACCGGGAGTACCTCGAGCGAGCCACGAGACCCGTTGACCTCCACGAGCAGTGTTTCGGCGATCTGGCGGTCGAGTCGGGGTACGATCGTGCCGACGGCCTCGCGGTCGCGCGTGCGTTCCGCGAGGAGCGCGACCAGCGAAACGTCGAGGCGCTGCCGGGGGCGACGGCGACGGTGGAGGCGCTGGCCGAGGAGTACACGCTCGGACTGGTCACGAACGGCCTCTCGGCGATGCAACGCCAGAAACTCGAGGCGACGGGACTCGAGGACGCCTTCGAGACGACCGTCTACGCGGGCGAGGACGCCGCGCCCAAGCCCGATCCGGAGCCGTTCGATCTCGCCCTCGACGAACTCGGCTCGGTGGCCGAGCGGACGGTGTACGTCGGCAACTCCCTCTCTGCTGACATTGCGGGTGCCCGGGCCGCGGGGCTTGCGTCGGCGTGGCTCCCGGCGGAGACGGCCCCGGTGGAGCCGGAGCCGAGCCCGGACTACGTCCTCGAGTCGCTGGCCGACCTGCGGTCTCCGCCATGGCGCTGACGCCGGGAGTGTTACTCGGCGGGGCGGACGTCGGTGACGGTGCCGACGCCCTTGCTTCGCCCTTCCCGGAAGACGAACTTCTGTCCCTCCTCGACGAGGTACGGACGGAATTTGAACCGGACGGTGGTTCGTCCCGTATCGCCCGGCAGCAGTCGACCGTTCTCCGGGGAGAAGGCTGCGGCCTCGCCGATCGTCTCGAGATGGACGACGGGCTCGTAGCCGTCCCCGATCCGGGTGGGATGGTTGAGCACCATTACCTCGGCCTCGAACTCCCGGACCGGTTCGGGATCGGCGTCGCGGGGAACCAACACCATTCCGCGCTCGATGGCGCTTTCCTTGACGCCCTTGAGCGCGATGCCGACGATACGGCCGGCCCGGGCGCGATCGACCCGGTGGTAGTGCATCTCGATCGACCGGACCTCGACCTCCTGGAACCGGCCGTCGGGCATTGGCCCGAGCAGGAGTTCGTCGCCGGCCTCGACCTCACCGGCCATGATGGTTCCCGAGGCGACCGCGCCGACGCCGGTGACCGAGTAGCTGCGATCGACGTACATCCGGAACTCGCCGGCGTCCCGGGAGGTCTTCGGGAGTCGATCGAATAGCTCGTCGAGCGTGTCGAGCCCCTCCATCGTGAGTGCGCTCGTCGTCACGATCGGGACGACGCGGTCGCCGATCTCTTCGACTGCGGCGTCGACTCCGTGTCTGGCGACCCGCAGCGGGGATTTCTCGACGTCCCGGAGCAGTCGCTCGACCTCGCGTTCGACCTCCTGAACCCGCTCGTCGGAGACGGCGTCGCGTTTCGTGATCGCGACGATCGTCGGCAGCTCCGTCGCCAGCAACACGCCGAGGTGTTCGCGGGTGGTTCGGGTCGGGCCGTCGTCGGCGGCGACGACGAGCAGCCCGTAGTCGAGTTTCTGTCCGACGAGTCCGCGGATCGTCGTCCGTAACCACGGCTCGTGGCCGACGGTGTCGACGAACGAGACGAGTCGGTCGGCCTCCTCGACGACCTCGGCGCGGTCGGCCTTGCGATCCGGGTTCCGAACCCGGACGGGTCCGTCGTCGTCGAACCCGTAGACGGCGTAGGAGAGATCGGCGGAGAGTCCGCGTTCGACCTCGTGGGGCTGGACGTCGAGATACGCCCGCGTCGCGCCGTCGCCGTCGTCGGCGGTTCCGGTGACGAGCGATCCGATGAGGGTGCTTTTTCCGTGGTCGACGTGGCCGGCCGTCCCGACAACGAGGTGTTCGTCGTCGGTCTCGAGCATCGAACCGTCACGAACCTGCGCGACCCCGACCAGCCCTCTCGAAGAGCTGTCCTCGTCCCCGACGCCCCAGGTCTGGACGTCCTCGATGTGGGCGTCGGCCTCCTCGGCCAGCAGGGAGAGGACGTCCATCGACTCGGAGAAGGTGTCGTGATCGATACCGGCGAGGCCGCCGTCGTCGGTGACGCCGACGACGTAGGTCGCTTCCCCGTCGCCGGACAGCAGTCGGTGACGGAGCTGGGCGGCCAGACTCTCCCGGCGTCCGCCCTCGAGGTGAACGTCCCGGAGCAGTCGTTCCTTGAACTCGACGCTTCCGCCGTCCTGTTCGCCACGTTCCAGGGCCCGGTCGAGGAGGGCCCGGTCACGGCTCATGGCAGGCAGTAACTGGCGAACCGATAAAAGCTTCCCGGCAGAGGATGTTGTTAGCATGGAACAGGAGCGTTCGGCGGTCACGAGGACGTCGTCACTCGCCGATCGCAATCGTCCATTACCGGCGGTCCCGATCCAGTAATGGTTTCCTACGGTCGGATCAGTCGCGGGAATAGCCGATTACTCTGCTGTCGTATTTCTTGAGAAAATGATATTACCGTCGGTCGTGTTACTCCAAGCGCCATGTCATCGAACGACAAGACACTACGAACGTTCCTCACGGAGCATCCGCGGCTGCTGGGCGTCCTGTTCGCTGGCTGTCTCCTGCTGTCGCAGGTCGGGACGGCCGCGGCCGACCTCGGCATCGCGGGCAACGGCGGAGGAACCTGGTAATCGACCCTACAGCTCGGTGAACCGGTCGTCGGTCGACCAGTATCTATCGCCGTCGTAGCGAACGGGAATCTCCGCGAGGCGGAGGAATCGGGCGAGCGAACCACCCGAGAGCTCGATCGGCGGGAGCTCGGTCCCCGCGAGGAAGTGTCGGTCGACGCCGTCGATGTAGGGGATGTACTGGGCCCCGACCCCGCTGTCGACGTGGTAGAGCTGCAGGTGAAGCCGGTAGCGACCGTCGTCGAGGGGTTCGATCCGGCAGCCGTTGGGAACGCCGCTTCCAGCCTGTCCGACCGTAACGCTCCCGTCGCCGACGACGAGATACTGGTTGCCGACGAGGTGGGTCTCCCGGGCGAGTGCGGCCGCGTCCCGGATCGTGAACCCGTTGTTCAACAGCCGCACGACGAACCGTCCGACGGCGATCGCGTCGCGGTTGCCGACGTCGCTGAGCGTGACGATTCCGCTCACTCCGCCCTGCTCGATCACGCGGCGGCCGACGTCGTACGACCGACAGCCGTTGATCAGAACGGCGTCGACTCCGACTGCCGGCAGCTTGCCGGCCTCGAGGACGTCCTCCTTACAGACGAACGCGCCGTCCTCGACGTGGCCGACGTAGTGGAGGAAATCGAGATCGGCCGCGAACAGCTCACGGAGCCGATCGGTCGTGACGTTTCTGTGGACCGCGACCTCGAAGGGGAGCTTCTCGCGTTCGCCGTAGAGAGTGCTGTCGCCAGCGTCGAACTCCGCCGCCATCGCTGGATCGTTACAGACGACCGCTACCTCGGCGGTGCCGTCGGACGGCGAGCGCTCGAGTCCGTTCTCGTAGGCGGTTCGGAACAGCTTGTTCGCTCCGATCGGAACACCGCTCCCGAGCCACGCCTGTCCGAACGCGTCGGCGTCCGGCGGAGAGACGTACGACCTGTCGTCCTCGGAGTCCGGCGCCCCGGTCGATCGGGTAAACTCGTCGATCGCGAGCGCGGTCAGCGGTGCCGGCTCGTCGTCGGTCCGTGCTTCGGGTGCGGGACGAACGATCGACAGCTCGTTGACGAGGAAGGGAAGGACCGTCGCGTTCGTCGGTTCGTCGGTCGCGTGCGTCACGAGGTTCCACCGCGGGAGGAGATCCGCGATCCGTTCGTGCGGGATCGAAAGCGCCGTTTCGATCCGCTCGCCGAGCTCGGCCTCGTAGAACTCGTCGATGGCGAAATCGAGACGAGCATCGAGTTCGTCGCGCTCGTGGAGTTCGACGGGGTAGAGCCCCTCCGTTCGGGCCACACAATCGAAAAAGAACGCGTGCTCGAGGACGCGCCCGATGGTCCTGGCGACCGACTCCTCGTCGTTCCCGAGAGGGTACGCGAACCCGCTGTCGGTTTCGAGACGAGGATCCGAGCCGACTTCGACGCTCGCCGCGAGGTAGTGTGCGAGGGGGCTGGCGGCGTAGATCGTCGCTCTGTCCGGGGGGACGACGAGCCGGACGCCGGTGTCAGGCGGCGTGGCGGCGTCGGGGATCTGCAGCTCGGAGCCGAGCTCGAGACACGGTGGGTGGCCCCGAAACGACGGGAGCGAGCGATCACACTCGCGGGTCTTCAGCGCCGAGCCGAACGTCGAGACAGCTCTGGCCAGATCCGCCGGTTCGGCGGTCGTCGTAACCGTTGTGGCGGGGCGTTCGTGCCGGGAGCGGGCCCCAAGCCGAATCTCCGTCGACTCGCCGAAATCGAACGCCAGGCGGTCGTCGGCCGACGCGATCGTCACCGCGCTCGTCGCGCGCACGTAGAGTTTGATCGGTGCCATCAGCTCGAACACGTACTCTCCCGCCGGGAGCCGCTCGTAAGCGCAGTGTTCGGCCTCGAGGACGACCTCACCGCTCGGATCGCGCGCGTACACCGGGACGACGTACGGGAAGATCAGCTCCGCGACCGTCAGCTCGACGGCGCCGTCGACGGGAAAGGAAAAGCCGGTGGGCTCGACCGGTCGAAGCGAGATCCGTCGATCGGTCCGGAACGGACACCGTCTGTTCTCGATCGGGTCGACGACGGTGAGCCCGTGTCCGTCGTCGAGCGGTTCGAATCTCGGTTCGGCGGTCATCGCTCGTCGGATCGGCCGAGTCCGATCCAGTCGGTCGTGTACCCGCTCTCGTGGAGGTGCCACCGCTGCTGGGGGCCACAGTCGCCGGCGCGAAGCTCGACCGTCGCGTCGAACGACGGTTCGAGACGCTCCACGACCGGGCTCTCGCGACCGACTGGAAGCACGAAGTGGCCCAGCCCCGAGACGTCCCGTACCGCCTCACGGATCGGTTCGAGGAGAGCGACGGTCCCCTCGGCTCCCCGCTCGTCGATGATCGGGCGCAGCGAGTCGACACAGAGCCGCAGATCCCCGGGCTCCGAGAGGGACGCCCCGGTTTCGAACGCGCGGACACGAGTGGCGACGGTCGCGGCGAACTCGTCGAGATCCGTCGGCTCGTCGACCACGTGCCCTCCCTCGCCGACGGGCGTTCCCGTCGTGGCGACCGAGCGCGCGCTTATCGCGTAGTCGACGATCCGGGCCGATCCGGCGCTCGTCGGTCCGAGCCGATCGGTAACGACGCCGGGGTTGCGATCGAGCAACGCGAAAAGGCGTCGCCGGTTCCGGTCGGGATCGCCGAGGAGGTTCGTGCTGGCGACGTCGACCAGGTCGTCGGGCACGCCACCAACGATCAACACGTTTCCGCCAGTGCGTTTCAGCCGACCGAGCGTGGAACCGAGGCTGATCGTCCCTCCGGCGTCGACGACGACGTCGTAGCCGAGAACGGAGAACAACACCGTCGCACCGGGTCGTGGCACGCCGTTCTCGCGCCGTCGGTTCAGCTGGGTCAGCGCGTCCGGATCAGCGATCTCCGCGAGGGCCGTCCGAACTCGGCTTCGTTCCCACCCCGAGCGGTCGGCGATCGCCGAGACGAGCCGCACCGCGAGAGGGCGATCGTCGGGCTCCTCGACGACCGAGACGTGTGTCCACTCGTCGACGACCGAGATGCCGTCCTCGTCCGGATCCGTGACCTCGATCTCCCCGTCGGCTCCGACCCGTACCCGGTAGTCGACGTACCGAAAGACGAGCGTCGGCCACGGACGGTCCGGATCGCCGTCCTCGAGGAGTCGGTCGAGGGCGTCGACGTCGACCGTCTCGTTGAGTGGCGGCAACTCGAGCGGGGAGATTCCGGTCTCGTTCGCGACCCGTTTGATAATCGCAATGCTCGGACGCGACCGAATCCCGGCGGCTGTCCCGTCGCTCTCGTCGACTCCGGTCTCGTCCCGGGATCGGTCGGTCGTCATCCGTCACGGGGTACGACCGACGCTTAGGAAAAGCTCGCGGATACCATACGTCTCACCTGTATAAAAATAACTCCGAAAGTAACAAATATATTCACTCTTCCTGAACGATCTCTGTATTGCTTTCGGACGCGCCGTGGTAGTACCGCCCTAGCAAGCTTATTAACAGGGATCGTGAGCCTACAGTATATGGCCGATTACCGCTCGGAAGATACGGAAGACCACGTCACGGCGACTGAACAGGGAGTCGAGCGACCCGTCATCGGCGGGCGACGGGCGACGATCGACGAGTCCCTCTCCCTTCTCAGCAACCGCCGACGCCGGGACGTACTCTACCGGCTCTCCGAAGCGGACGTCACGAGCGTCGACTCGCTGGCGGCGACGATCGCCGCCCGCGAGGCGTCGGTTCCCGCCGAACAGCTCTCCGCGGACGACCGAGAGCGCGTTCGGATCGAGCTCTATCACACGCACCTGCCGAAGCTGGCGGATCGGGGACTGATCGAGTACGACGACCGCAGCGGAACCGTCCGATGGACGGCGCCGACCGACGTCCTCGAGTCGCTGCTGGAGTGTTGCTACGAACTCGAGACCGAGACGTAGTTCGGACCGCGACGCACCGGTCGGACGGGCGGGCGCTGCCGGGATCCCTTTCAAGCCACTCGAGATCGTATGCGTTCCTATGAGTGTCAGCGGCCTCTGTCAGATCTGTGAGTCCAAGCCCGCCCAGGAGCGGTGTGCGAACTGCGGGACGCTCGCGTGTGAACAGCACTACGAGCCGGGTCCGGGGCTGTGTACCGACTGCGTCGCGCAGGGCCAGCCCGACCGCGGGTCCGACGACGTCGACATCAACCGGTTCTGAGATGACCACGATCCGTGATCTGCTGGGCGAATCGCTCGCGGTCGGCGAGCGGTTCTGTCTCGAACTCGAGCAACGAGACGAGATCCTCGTCGCCGCCCACCCCCACGACGCCAGTCCGATGGACATCGCCGTCGTTGAGGGACTGGACGTCCTCGAGGACCGACCGCCCCGGGAGCCCGTCGAGATCGAGATCGTCGGCCAGGTCGTCAACGGACTGGTCGCGGGACGGGTCGTCTCGCCGATCTGCGAGGACGGCGAGGCCGGCGGGCGAACGGAGTACGTATAGTAACCACTGAAAGTCAGTGCGCACCCGATCGCACGACTGCTGGGCGATCGGTGTGCGAACCGTTTCAGTTGTTACTACAGCTGTCGCGGTACCGGTTCAGCCGCTTTTTGAGCTGCTTTGCCGCCTGGCCGCTGGCTTTCGCGAACTCGTCGTCTCCGTTTCGCGACTGGGCCCCGACGTCCTCGCCCGCGAAGATGATCCCCCGCGAGGAGTTGACCAGGCCGACGCCGTCGGCGAGCCCGTACTCGACGGCGGCCTCGGCGTCCCCGCCCTGGGCGCCGATCCCTGGAACGAGAAACGGGAGGTCGGGAACCTGCTCGCGCAGCTCCGCGAGCTCCTCGGGCTTGGTTGCGCCGACGACCAGTCCGACGTTGTCGTTCTCGTTCCACAGCTCCGCGAGCGCGGCCACCCGCTCGTAGACGGCCTCGCCGCTCGCCAGTTCGAGATCCTGGAGGTCCGCGCCGCCGGGGTTGGAGGTCCGACAGAGGACGAAGACGCCCGCCTCCTCGTCGTCGAGAAACGGCTGTAGCGAGTCTCGGCCCATGTAAGGGTTGACGGTGATCGCGTCGGCCTGCTCGAGCAACTGGGCGTACTGGCGGGTCGTGTTGCCGATGTCGGCTCGTTTGGCGTCGAGCAGTACTGGAACGTCCTTTCCATGAGCGTAGGCGATCGTTTCCGCCAGGGCGCGCCAGCCGTCCGCGTCCTCGTAGAAGGCGGCGTTCGGCTTGTAGACCGCGGCGTGTTCGTGGGTGGCGTCGATGATCCGGCGGTTGAACGCCCACCGCGGGAGCTCGCGGTCCTGCAGGTGGTCGGGAATCCGAGCGGGGTCGGGGTCGAGTCCGACCGAGACGACGCTGTCGACCGTTCGAATGCGGTCGCGCAGGCGATCGAAGAAGTTCATGCCGGGACGTGGTTCGGGTCGGTCGAAAAGGTTGCTATCCGGTCACTGGCGAGGCGAATCTGAAAACAACTCCAAACTCTCGGTTCGTTTCCTGCGCGGTAGGAACCGAGTTCCCAATATATGAGGGTCGGGGGTCTACGATCAACTGTAACGGTGACCGACAATGTCTACAACAACTCGAAACCGGCTCGAAAGCCGATACGGGGGGATCGACCTCGTCGGCGAACCCCACGCGCTTAGCGCGTGGTTCGTCGTCGCACTACGAGCCGTCATGGGGGGAATGATGCTGTTTGCCGGACTCGGGAAGTTCGCGGTCGTCAGCGGCGAGGCGTTCGACGCCAGCGGCTTCCTGCTCCACGGCGTCGACCCCGCCAGCCCCGTCAGCGGCCTGTACGCCGCGATGGCGGGCAACGCGATGTTGCTCGAGGTTATCAACGTCGTCGTCCCGGTCACGCAGGTGCTGATCGGTGTGGCCCTGATCGCCGGCGCGTTCGTCCGGCTGGCCGCTCTGGGCGGTGCCATCCAGATGAGCATGTTCTTCCTCGGCGGCTGGGAGGGCGCCTGGCTCGCGCTGTTCGACTACACGCTGATCTACGCCGTCGTCTTCCTGGCGCTGGCGGCCTTCGGCGCGGGGCGGATCCTCGGGCTGGACCGCTACATCGCGCAGCTCCAGGTCGGCGGGCAGGCGCTCGTCGAGCGCTTCCCGAAGCTCCGGTACCTGCTGAGCTAACCCCTTTTTCACTACGGTTCCAGTATTTCGACGAGATTCCCCTCCGGATCCCGCAAGAAACAGATCGACGTCCCGCTCTCGGTGGTCCGAGGCTCGCTGATTGTCGGCACCTCGTCGGGCAGGTCGGCGTAGAACGCATCGAGGTCCGCGACCGCGAGCCCGACGTGGGTCGCGCCGGGCTCGTTGAGCCCCGGCGTCGGTCGGGGATCGGCTTCGGGGTCGTACTCGACGAGTTCGAGGCGAACGCCGTTCGCGTCGAGATGTACGAAGCTGGCGCCCGCGCCGTCGACGCCGACGGCGTCGGCGAAGTCCTCTCCCTCGACGGAGAACCGATCGAGGACGTCGAGCCCCAGCCTGTCACGGTAGAACGGCAGGATGTCCTCGAGGTCCTCGACGGTGATCCCGACGTGGTGTGCGCTGTGTTCGGTCATGCTATCGTTCGCGCGATCGGGTTCCAAAAGCGCTTCCGTTCGGCCACCGTTATGAGCCCCTGCGACGATATCGACCTATGACGCGCGTCGCGCTTATCGCCCACGACGAGAAGAAGGACGACCTGATCGAGTTCGCACAGACCCACGAGGCCCAGCTCCGGGAGTACGAGCTGATCGCGACCGGAACGACCGGAAAGCGCCTGATGGAAGAGACCGACCTCGAGATCGAGCGCAAGCAGTCGGGTCCGCTCGGCGGGGACCTGATGATCGGCTCGGAGGTCGCCGAGGACAGGCTCGACGGGATCGTCTTTCTCCGTGATCCGCTCCGGGCCCAGCCCCACGAACCCGACATCTCCGCGCTGTTGCGGATCTGTGACGTCCACGACACGGCGCTGGCGACGAACCTCGCGTCGGCGGAGTTTCTCATCGAGGGGCTCGCCGACTGAGACGATCCTGACGAGCGAGTAGTGAGCGGACCCACTTGACTCCGAGGACGTCTCGGTCGCCCGTCCGTGCTTCGGCGATCACAGGAACACAAACGTATTTAGATCGAATCCCCAAACCGCTCGATATGATCCGGGTTCACCGATGAGTCAGATCGCCCTCGCCGCCGATTTCGCGATTATTATCGTCGTCGCGACAGTTATCGGTATCATCATTAGACAGCTGGGGCAGCCAACGATCATCGCCTACATCGCCGCAGGGGTCATCCTCGGCCCGGTCGCGTTCGACATCGTCACCGACGAAGGGCTGGTCTATCTAATGTCCGAGCTCGGACTTGGGTTCCTGCTGTTTCTGCTCGGGATGAAGATGCGGTTTTCGGATATCAGAGAGATCCTTCGCCCGGTGACGAACGTCGCCGTCGGCCAGACGGTGCTCCAGACGGCACTTGCCTTCCTGGTCGCGCTGGCGCTCGGGTTCGGGACGATGGAGGTCATCGTCATCTCGCTGGCGACGGTGTTCGGCGCGACACCGATCATCGTCAAGGTCCTCTCTGACAAGGACGAGATCACCACGCTTCCTGGCAAGATCGACGTCGGCGTCCTCATCGTTCAGGACATCTATCTCGTCGTCGTCCTCGCGATGTTCAGCGCGGAGTCGCTCGACAACGCGGGCGAGATCCTCCAGACACTGGGTGTCGTGTTCGCGATGATGGCCTTTATCGGTATCTTCTCGATCGCGTCCTCGAAGTATCTCCTCCCACGGCTGTTCCGTCGCGTCGCGGACAACAAGGACGTGTTCCTCATCGTCGCGATCGCCTGGGCGTTCCTGTTTATCGCCGCCGCTGAGAGTCAGTTCGACGGCGGCATCGAGATCGGGGCGTTCCTGGCGGGACTCAGCCTCGCACAGCTGCCCTACAGCAAGGAACTCGAGGATCGGATCACGCCGATCACTGACTTCTTCATCCTCGTTTTCTTCGCGAGTATCGGGCTCCAGATCGAGGGCGGTGCCGCGAGCCTCTTTGCCTACTGGCAGGAAGCAATCATCGCCTCGATCGTCCTGATGGTCGGGAACTTCTGGATCATGTTCTATCTCATCGACCGGGAAGGGTTCGGCGTCGAACCGACGTTTCTCGCCTCGATCAACATGGTTCAGGTCAGCGAGTTCTCACTGATCGTCGGCGCGCTGGCCATCCAGCAGGGCTACATCGGTCCCGAGATCCTCGGCTATCTCACTCTGATGGCGCTGCTGACGATGACCGTCTCGACGTACATCGTCGCCAACAACCACGCGATTTACGACCGCGTCGAGCCGTGGTTCCGCCGATTCGAGTCTGCAGACGAACGCGACGCGGAGATCGCCACGTACGACGATCACGCGATCGCGATCGGCCGGGACGACATCACCGAGCGACTCCTGCCGCTGTTGGCCGACCGGTACGACGACGTCGTTCTCATCGATCGCAAGGCAGGACACGTCGAGGACGACACTGACGAACCGTACGACTATATCTTCGGAGACTTTCGCCACTCCGAGATCCGAAAGGAGGCGAATCTCGCGGAGGCGAGCTTCGTATTGAGCTCGAGCGTCGAGCGCGAAGTTAACGAGGCACTGCTCGAGGAGGTCGACGCCGACGCCGACGTCTTCGTCGAAGCCGAGCGGATCGACGACGCCCGCGCACTCTACGACCGCGGTGCGACCTACGTTATCATGAGCACGCACCTAACCGCAGAAATGCTCGCCGAGTACCTCGAACGGTATCTCGAGGACCGCTCGGCGTTCGACGAGACGGTCAACGACGACCTCGAGCGACTCAGACGGCGTGGCCACGATCCGATCGACGAGATGGTCGGCGACGGGGGTGAGACCGATGGTTGAGGCGCTGATCGTCGACCTCGGCATCATCTTCGTTGCAGCCGGCGCACTACTGTTCGTCGCCAACCAGTTCCGACTTCCGACGATCCCGTTTTATCTTCTCGCCGGGCTCGCCGTCGGGTGGACTATTGGGCTCGACGAGCTGCTGGTGTTGGCCCAGTGGGGGATCGCGTTTCTCGTCTTCGTCTTCGGAATCCGACTCGATTTCGGCGACGTCCAGTCGGTACTCAGAGACGGCGAGATCGCCGCGATCACCCAGCTGGTGGTCGTCGCACCGATCGCGTTCGGCGCCGGGTACGTCCTCAGTACTCTCTTTGGCTTCGTCGATCCGCTCAGACACGCCGTCTACTTCAGCGCCGCCGTCACCCTGAGTTCGACGCTGGTGGGCGCCGGAATGCTCGAGACCGAGATCCGCGACAACCTCGTCCACGGCCGACTCGCGTCCTCGATTCACTTCTTCGACGATCTGGTCGCAATCGCGCTGCTCTTGATCCTCAGTACGGAGGTCGTGACCGCCGACGCCGTCGCGTCGAAGATCGGATACGGCGTCGTACTGATCGTCGCCGGACTCGTGATCTACCGCCACGGCTTTCCGCTGTTGGTTCGGGCCGCCGACGGCTCGGACGAGCTCGTGTTGATGGGGAGCGTCTCTATTCTGGTTGCGTTTCTCGCGGCCGCCGAGTATGTCGGCATCTCGATCGTCGTCGGCGCCTTCGCCGCCGGGCTCGCGATCAGAAACGACGGGACGCAGTCGCTGGCGGTCGGGAACGGAATCGACTCGATCAGGGACTTCTTCGTCACCATCTTCTTTGTCACCGTCGGTGCGCTGGTCTCGATCCCGACCCTCGAGACGGCGACGATCGCACTGGTACTCGTGACACTGGTGTCGGTTGTCAACCCAGTCGTCTTGCTGCTGGCGTTCGTCTACGAAGGGTACGACGTCCGAACAGCGTTTTTCGCCACGACCGGCCTCAACCAGGTCAGCGAATTCTCGCTGGTTATTGCAATCCAAGCATTTCTTATGGGGACGATCAGCGAAGCGATGTTCGATGCGATCATCCTCGCCGCGGCGGTGACGATGCTGCTCACTGCGACTGCCAGACGCACCGAGGAGGAGATGTATTCGGCGGTAGTCTCACGGTTCTTTACCGAGCAGCGAACGCGGAAGGTCGACCAGTACAGCCGTGTCGAGGGCGATCTTTCCGATCACGTCGTGATCGTCGGCTACGGTCGCCAGGGTCGCCGTCTCGTCGAGACCCTCGAGGACCTCGATCGGAGCTACGTCGTCGTCGAGAACGATCCCGCGCTGTACGACCGGCTCGAGGCCGAATGTCGAAACTACGTCTTCGGTGACGCGATGTCGACCTACCCGTGGCAGAAGGCAGGCCTCGAGGACGCCGCACTCGTCGTCTCGACGGTCGACCACCCCCCGGTCTCCGAGCACCTGCTCGAACTCGAGACCGACGCCGATATCGTCCTTCGATCCAATGACCCCGAGCGGGCCACCGAACTCGTCGAGGCCGGCGCGACGTATGTCACCGTGCCGGACATCCTGGCTGGCAAACAGCTGACCGAAGTCGTCGACGTGTTGCTCGAGGACGAGACGGATGCGGAGACGCTCGCCACGAACCACCTCGATCGGCTGAGCGAGCTCGAACGGTACGGGTTCACTGTCCAGCGTGAGCAGTACTGATCACACCGAAGTTTCGCAGCCGTCGCTGCTCAGAATGGCCCACCGAGATACTCGTGGACCGCCAGAACGGCTGCAAGCCCGAGAACGAGCAACGATCCGGCGAGGACGACCGGAAGGTCGATCACGTCGATCAGCCCGATCGCGCCTGCGATCGCAGCGAGAACCGCCACGGTGTAGATGCCCAGGTTTCGAAGGAGACGACCCGGCTCGGCTGAGTCGAACATCGGTATCGGGACCGTAGCGAGGGCAGCGGCAAAACAGTTGTGTGCTACTCTCGTCCGGTCTCGAAACCGGAAGAACCGCTCGGACGCCTCGTTAGCGGAGCGGTTTGTAGACGGGGTCGGCGCGGCTCTTCAGTTCGGCTCGCTGTTGGTCCCGAAGCTCCGCAGGCGTTACCTCGTCGTCGAACAGCGCCCGAAGCTGCTGGGCGAGTCGCTGTCCGGCGAGCAGCTCCGAATGGCTGACGTACAGCGCACCCGCGTCGAGCAGTTCCAGTGCGCTCTCCCGGTCGCCCGATCGGAGGGTGAGGTCGGCCTCGAACTCGAACGAGAGGAGCCGCCTGGAGACGAGTTCGGACTTCACTGTCGAGACGACGATCCGTGCGTCCTCGACGTTTGCCTTCTGCCAAGTGTACCGTTCCATCGCATCGCCGAAGACGTAGGCGTCACACTCGGCGGCAACCGAATCCCTGCGGGACGGGTCGTTCTCGATGACGACGTACGGCCGGTCGAGCTCCTCGCAGGTCTCGACCAGCCGCTGACCCTGGCGACCGTAGCCGACGATCACGACGTGATCGGAGCAGTCGGCCGGAACCGCGCTCAACTCGTCGATCTTCTCGTGTCTGCTGCCGAGGACGCCACGATCGGCCAGCGTCCGGTAGATCTCCTCGTCGTAGCGCTGGGTGAGACTCGAGGTCACCATCGTCACCGCCGCGGCGAGGATGATCGCGTCGAACACCGACTGGGAGAGGAGGCCAAGCACCAGCGCCTCGATCGCGATGATGAGCGCGAACTCGCTGACCTGGTCGGTGTTGAGGCTGGTCAGTGTGGCCGTTCGGGGCTCGTACCCCTGGTAAATCAGGATCGTCGTGGTGATCGCTGGCTTCACTACCGCAGTCAGGATCACGAGTCCGCCAGCCAGGACGACCTTCTCGACGGACTCGGTCCATCCGAGTTCGACGAACGGGACGACGACTAGCGCGCCGATCGTGACGAAGAAGATGGCGACGAAGAAGTCCCTGATCGACCCGAGACCGTTGAACAGCCCCAGGTAGTCGACGGGGTCGTGCCGAACCGCGAGCCCGGCGGCGAAGGCGCCGACGACGATCGAGATGCCGACGTACTCGGCTGCGCCGACGAACACGACCAGCAGCGAGACGACCGCGAGGATCATGAGCTCGTCCGAATCCCCTGCGAACTCGCCGACTGCGTCGAACAGGGACTGGTTGACGACGATGGCGGCGACGAGCAATGCGACGCCGTAGCCGACGGCCGCCGCGACCGGTTCTGCCGCAAGCGTCGCGGCGCTCAACACGAGCACGAACAGGATCGCGAGCAGGTCCTGTACGAAGTGGATGGATCTGGCGAGCCGACCGCGGACGAGATTCGTGTCGTACTCTCGCTGTAACAGCGCTGCTCCGACGATCGTCGAGGACAGAGCCGCCGCGGCACCGAGATAGATCGCGTCCCCGGGCGGAACGCCGAGGACGACGCCGAATCCGAACCCGAGCGAGCCGGCGACGGGAATCTGTCCGACGGCGGCGAGTTCGCTGTCGACGAGTACCGTCCGCACGGCCGAGAGGTCGATCTCGACCCCGAACGAGAACACGAGCAACGCGATCCCGTACTGGGCGAGTTCGAGCGTGAGCTCCGGCTCGACGAAGAAGCCGACGACGATCCCCGCGAGGACGAAGAACGGAACGGTCGGGAGCTGGAACCGGTTGGCCGCCAGCAGAAACGGTCCCATAACGATGAAGATGATCGAGACCGCGGTGAGCAGATCAGTCATCCAGCCCACCCCCGAGTCGATCGGCAGTCTCCGGGAACGGCTCCGGATTCGCCAGCAGTTCGGCGTCCGCGTCGAGTGTCTCCTCCAGCACCGCCTCCTCCTCGAGGTATGCCTGCAGGTACTCCGCGAGCCTGTCGGCGGCGAAGTACGGCGGGACGATGACACAGTGTGCGCCCCTGTCGTAGAGGTTGTGTGCGTCCTCGAGCCGTTCGGCCTCGGCGAAGACGACGGCGTCGTCGTCGGTCTCTCTGAGCAGAGCCTTGTTGACCTCGGACTGGACCGACGAGGAGAGGGCAAACGCCGCCTTCGCTACGGCTGCGTCTTTCCGGATCGTAGCGTTCCGGAAGTCACCGTAGATCACGTCGTACCCCTCCTGTTCGAGGGCTTCGATGTGCTCGACCGTCCGATCGATGACGACGACGTCCTCGAAGTGATCCGCGAGTACCGGGAGAGCGTTGCGCGTCACCTCGTCGTAGCCAATGACGACTGCGTGGTCGCGGTATTCCCGTTTGCCGCCCTCGAAGGTCCCGTCGCCGGTCCAGTTCGAAAGCGTCGGTTCGAGCCGCTCGAACAGCGGATGACTGAACTCGATGAAGTAGACCGAGACGGCCATCGTGAAGATCGCGAGCAGGGTCATGAAGCCGAGCACTTCCGCCTCGATGAAGCCGCCCTCGAACGCGACGGCGGCGACGATGATTCCGAACTCGCTGACCTGAATCATGTTGATACTCCCGAGAAACGTCGTTTCCGTGCCGAACCCCTGCCAGTCGAGCAGGTAGAAGAAGATCGCGAACTTGACCGGCATCAACACCAGGGCGGCGACGACCGCTTCCTGCCAGTATGCCAAGAGCTGGCTCGCCTGGAGATCAAGTGCGACCGAGACGAAAAACACCATGACGAACAGGTCGGTCAAGGGGTTGATCCGGTCCTGGAGTTCCTTACTGTAGGGGAGCTGTGCGATGGCGAGCCCGGCCATGAACGCCCCCATCTCGATCGAGAGGTACGCCTCGATCCCCAGCGGGGCCAAGAAGAGGTTGATGTTGTCAGAGACGAACACGAACAGGAACGCCCACGAGATCGCCAGCAGGAAGAATACCTCTTTGTTGTCGGCAACTCGGCGGAAGACGACCGGCAACACTGTCTGGGACGCACCGACTGCGGCGACGGTGATGAGAGCGACGAGGACGAGTACGACGGCCAGGGTCGTCGCGACCTCGGCGACGCCGTCGGGCCGGCCCGCCGCCAGCACCGCGAGGATGATGACGACGACGACGTCCTGGACGAGCAGGACGCCGACGTCGAGCTTGCCGTGCAGCGAGGTCGCCTCATCCTTGTCCGTAAGCATCTTGATGACGACCGCGGTGGAGCTGTACATCACCGCGAGCCCGATCAGCAGCGACTCGAGCGCGGAGAAACCGAGCAGCAACGAGAGCCCCGCGCCCGCGACGAAGACTGCCGCCATCTGTGGGATCGAGATCTTGACGATCGGCGAGAGGACGTGTTGGATCTCGTCGAGACGCATCTTGATCCCGAGCAGAAACAGCAGGAAGGCGAGTCCGAGTTCGGAGAGCAGATCCGTGAGCTCGCCCACCTCGACGACGCCGAGAGCCGCCGGCCCTAACAAGACGCCCGCCAGGATGTAGGCGATGATCGTCGGCTGTCCGGTTCGCTTCGCGAGAAAGCCGGCAAACGTCGCACCAAGAACGATAATCGCGAGATCGACGGTGAGAGCCACCTCGGAGATCATTATGTACGAACGACCGAGAAATCGTATTAACGGTGTCGGAACCAGCCCAGAACTCGGCAGGTAACTCCTTCTGTGATGTCCGAAACAATAAGTTCAAACGCACTCGTTTCCTTCCTGCGACCATGTTACAGGCGGTCGTCTTCGACCTCGATTACACGCTCGCGGTTCCACAGCGGGATCGGACGACGATTCTCGAGGCGGCAACCGACGCCGCCGACGCCCCCGACCTGTCGCGAGCCGACTACCTCGAGGCTCACCGCCGGAACCTCACTCGCGAGACGCGGGAGCCGATCTTCGCGGAGCTGCTCGAGGGCCGGGAGACCGGCACCGAGCCGGCCGATCTCGCCGCTGCGTACCGCGAGGAGATCGCGTCCGATCTGGAGCCCCTTCCGGGCGTCGAGTCGATGCTCGCCGAACTCGGCGAGCAGTATCGGATCGGGCTGCTCACCAACGGCCCCGTTCGCGCCCAGCGGGACAAACTCGAGACGCTGGGCTGGGAGGACGCCTTCGACGCGGCGCTTGTTACCGGCGAGCTCGAAGCCGGGAAACCCGACGCCCGCGCCTTCGAGGCGATCACCGACGAGCTCGGCGTCGACCCCGAGGACGCGGTGTACGTCGGCGACGAGGTCGAGGCCGACATCGAGGGTGCGACCGGCGCCGGGATGACCGCGATCCAGATTCTCCTCGAGGACGGCGCCGACCCCGACCCCCGAGCCGCCGCACACGTCAGCCAGGACGACGTCGCGACGGCGGTTCCAGCGGCGATCGCCGGGCTCGACGAGTCGATGGCCGACGCCTGAAAACGACGGCGACGGAGTCAGACGGGTTCCTGTCCGTCAGCTCCGGCGCAACCGCCGCCCGGGTCGCGGTCGTGCCGGGAACTCGGTACAGCAATCCGTATCAGTCCTCGACGACGACCTCGACGACGTCGCTCGCCCGCTTGACCGCCGCGCCGCTCTCGACGAATACGAGCGTCCGTGGCGGGGTCGTCGCCTTCGGCCGAACGCGAAGCTCCCTCTCGGCGGCAGCGTCGGCCGCACGCTCCTGGCCGCGCTCGAACTCCAGACGGAGCCGATCGGGGTGGACGAACGCCGTCGCCAGCGGGTCATCGTTCGCGACGACGTCGTACGCCCGCGCGCCGTCGGCCGACGGCTCGACGTCGCGGTCGGCGTCGACGACGGCGACGGCCGCGAGCGCTCCGTCCTCACGGCCGTCGAGTTCCGAGGCGAGCAGTTCGGCGATCCGCCGACCGTCGGTGATCCGGTCTTCGACCATACCCGCGATCGGTCATCGCCGACCTAACGCTCTTCGATCAGCGCCGAGCGGGCAACGGGAACGAGTTCGTCGACGTCGAGCCCCTGTCGACGGGCGTAGACGACCGCTGCGGCCTCGATGGTCACACCCAGCTCGCCCTGGAGCCCGTTTATCGCGCCGACGGCCTCGTGTTTCTCGGCCCCTTCGGCGACCAGCGCGTCGAGGACGCGTTCGAACGCCGAGCGCTCCCGGAGCACATCCTCGTCGGGGGTAAACTCCTCGGGGATCCGGACGTCGGTCGGGTCGAAGGTGGCGACAAGCTCGCCGTCCTCGCGAGCGACCAGTCCCTCGCGGGTCGCGACGTCGATCAGGCGTTTGGCCTGGTCGGGCGAGAACCAGTCCCGATCCAGCGAGAGGGCGACGACGACGGCGTTTTCCTGCAACCGGTCGGTTCCGTGCTGGACGAACGGGGCCGCGACGGCGACGCGAAGGCTCATCGCACACGACTCTCTGGGGCGACGGAAAAACGGTGACGGTTCCAGCCGTCAGTCCGAGGCGCGCCCGCCGCCATTGCGGTCGGCGCGAGACGGTGGCGGGAACTCGGCTGGCGCGGTCGGCTCGGGGGGGTCTGGAAGCACGCAGCGATCGGCCTCGCGGTTGACGTGCTGGTACCGGGCCGGCGCGTTCGCGAGCGGGTGAGCGGGGTTCTGATCGCTGTCGATCCGGGCGGCCCGGAGCTCGCCGAACCCGTTGAGCCGGGCCTGGATCCCGCGCCAGTGGTACCGGGTCGCCGTCGGTACCGAGATCGGTTGGGGCGGTTTCCGGTCCGGATGATCGGTGGCGAGGACGGCGTTGTTGACGTTGCTGGCGAGCGCGTCGTGGTCGACGAGGACGCCGACGCGGGCGTCCGGCGGTGCCCGAGCTGCCAGTACGTCGAGGCCGAGATGCAACGCCCGATACTCGGCGACGTTGTTGTCAGGCGGTGTGTCCGCGGTCGCGATCCGAGCGACGCGGGTGCCGTCGCGCGTTTCGATGACGGCGCCCAGACCGCCCCCCGACTCCCGGAACGAGCCGTCGGTAGCGACGTAGAAGTCCCGGTGGTGGGTCCGCGGAGGATGGGCGATGTGGGGGGTGGGCGACTCGTCGAACAGGTCCCGCAGGGCAGACCGGCCGTGAGCGGCCATACTCGGTGTAGGTGATCTAGCTCACTTAAACTTGTGGGCGGTATCGCCCGGAGAGAACGGACGAGCGTCCTCGAACTCGGGTTCAGTTGTAAATAGTTGTCCAGCAGCGCCGATCGCTGTCGATACCTGAACGGATTCGACGCAGAACCGCGTAACAAACAACCAACCTTTATATTGCCTACACCTATTTCATAGGGTATGAAGGGTGCTGACAACCTGTGTTCCGGTCGCCGATCCGTACTGAAGGCTACCGGAATTATCGGTGCAACGGCCGGTCTGGGAGCCATCGCGGGCTGTCTCGACGACCCCGAGGGCGACGATGACGACCTAGACGAGATCGTGATCACGCAGGGGGAGATCATCGAGAACCCGGACCCCAACGACCACATCACGGGGCCGTACTTCAACGTCCTCGATCCGGTCTACGAACCGCTGTTCAACGTGACGCCCGACTTCGAGTTCGAACCCCGCGTCGTCGAGGAGTGGGAGGACACCGACGAGGGCGCCGAGCTCACGCTCCGGGACGACGTCGTCTTCCACAACGGCGACGAGATGACCGCCGAGGACGTCGCCTACACGTTCAACCGGATGATCGACCCCGAGCTCGGTATCGAGAGCGACCAGGCCGCCGGGCTGGGCGCGATCGACAACGCGGAGGCACTCGACGAGACGACCGTCCTCCTGGAACACGACGTCGCGCCGTCGCTGGCGGAGTTCGAGTACGCCAACTACGGCCGCGTCGTCAACCAGGAGTGGATCGAGGATCAGGAACAGCCCGTCGCCGGCGACGACGCCGACGCGTTCAACGGCACCGGTCCCTACGAGGTCGTCGAGTACGAGCCGGACGTCCAGGTCGTCCTCGAGCCGTTCGAGGACTACTGGGGTGACGAAGCGACCCTCGAACGGGTCGTCTTCAACCAGGACGGCGAGTCCAGCGGTCGCGCGAACGCGCTGGAAACCGGCGAGAGCGACATCGTCGACAACATCATTCCCGAGGACGTGCCGGGCGTCGACGACGCCGACGGCGTCGAGATTCGCGAGGAGACCAGCCTCCGGAACGTCTTCCTCGTGATGAAATCGGGCGTCGAGCCGTTCGACAGCACCGAGTTCCGCCAGGCGATGAACTACGCCGTCGACAACGAGGGAATCATCTCCGATGCGCTGGGCGGGTACGGCGAGGCGATGACCCAGCCGATTCCCGACGGTGTGTTCGGCCACAACCCGGACCTCGACACCTACGAGCAGGACATAGAGCAGGCCGAGGAGCTGGTCGAGGAGAGCGGCTACGCGGGCGAGGAGATCACGCTGTACTCTCCGGAGGGCCGGTACCTCAACGACGCCGACGTCGCCCAGATGGCCGCCGACCAGATCGACCAGCTCGACAACGTCGACTGTACCTTCGACACCGCGCCGTTTCCGGACATCTCCGACGCCAACAGCGCCGGCTACGACGACGAGGAGATGCCGTTCTTCCTGATCGGCTGGGGCGTCATCACGGGCGACTCCGACTACGGGCTCGCACCGTTCTTCGTCGAGGAGGCACCACAGGAGACGCTTCGCAACGAGGAGATCTCCGAGGCGATCCTCGAGAGCCAGACGATCGAGGACGAGGACGAACGCGAACAGCAGCTCCAGGAGATCAACGAGGAGCTCCGGGAGGAGGCGCCGTGGGTGTTTCTCCACTCCCAGGACAGCGTCTACGGAGTCCGCGAGGACCTCGACTGGGAGCCCCGGACCGACGAGAGCATCTACCTCTGGGAGCTCGATAGCTGAGACTCCGAAGGGAGGGGTGGAAACGTTTCAGATCGCTGTTCCGGAAGAACCACATACTCCTGGCAAAAAATTCGGCTACCGACACGTCTAACGGCGTTCGATCGACACACCAATGGCTTTTGGAAAATTCTTGCTCAAGCGGACCTTGCAGGGGATCCTCGTCGTCTGGGGGGTCGTGACGGTGTTGTTCGGGCTCCGGGCAGTGACGCCCGGCGACCCGGTCAACCTGATCGTCGACCCGGCCGTCGACCAGGCAACCCGTGAACGGATCCGACAGGAACTCGGACTGGATCAACCGATCTACGTACAGTACGCCGACTACTTGCAGGACCTACTAGTTGGAGATCTGGGCTACTCCTACCAGGCGAGCCGACCGGTCTCGACGATGGTCATAGAGCGCGTTCCCGCGACCCTAGAGCTTGCGATCGCAGCGACGATCGTCGCACTCGTGATCGCGATCCCGCTCGGGGTCATCAGCGGGACCCGTCGCAACGAGCCCGCCGACTACGGTGCGACGTCGTTCTCGCTTCTGGGGATCAGTACGCCGAACTTCTGGCTGGGGATCATGTTGATCCTGCTGCTGGCCGTTCAGCTGGACGTGTTCCCGACGGGCCGTCGTCCGGTGGCGTTCCACGACGCCTTGTGGACGTTCCTGACGACGTTTTACGTCGGCGATCTGCTCACCTGGCTCCATCACATCATCCTCCCGGCGGTCACCCTGGGAACGTACTTCACCGCGTTGATCACCCGGCTGACCAGAAGCGGTATGCTCGACGAGTACGGGAAGCCGTACGTGACCGCGACCGAGGCCAAGGGGATCCCCGAGACCCTGGTCCGGTACAAACACGTCCTCCGGAACACGATGATTCCGATTATCACCGTGCTGGGACTGCAGCTCGGCCAGCTGATCGGCGGCGCGGTCGTCACGGAGACCGTCTTCTCCTGGCCCGGCCTCGGGCTGCGGCTCATCAACGCGATACACAACCTGGACTGGCCACTCATTCAGGGCATCATCATCTTCATCGGTGTTAGCTTCGTGGTCATCAATATCGGCGTCGACGCGATCTACGCGAAACTCAACCCGCGGGTGCTAGACGAATGATTTCGGATCGAATCAAATCTAACCTCAGACAGGAGTTCCGGCAAAACCTGCTTCCGAAAATCGGACTCGCGATCCTCGTCGTTGTCGTGTTGATGGCGCTTTTCGCTCCCGTCCTCGCAACGCACAACCCTAACACGACGGGCCACTTCGACGACGGCAACTCCTACCCACCGATGGGGATCAGTTACGACTCCTACGAGGTCGTCGACGGCGAGCGCGAGCCCTACTCCGTCGAGTACTCGACCGAACACTACCTCGGGACGAACAACGTCGGACAGGACGTCTTCTCGCGGCTCCTGTACGGCGCCCGTACCTCCCTACTCGTGGGCATACTCGGCACCGGGCTCGCGGTGGCGATGGGCGTCCCGTTCGGGCTGGTGTCGGGATACTACGGCGGACGGGTCGACGACGCGATGATGCGGGTCGCCGACGTCATGCTCGCGTTCCCGTCGCTGGTGTTGGCGCTCGCGCTGATCGGCGTCTTCGGCTCGCTGTCGATACCGATCCCCGATCCGATCGTCGCAGCCGGCTTCGCCGAGGGGATGCCCTCGGCGACGATACTACCCGGGACGATAACCGTCGTGGTCGGGCTCGTCACCTGGGTGTGGTTCGCCCGGGTCGCCCGCGGGGAGGCGATGGCGATCCGCAACGAGGAGTACGTCAAGGCCGCCCGCAGCCTCGGGGCGAGCAACGCGACGATCCTGCTCAAACACGTGCTACCGAACAGTCTCACGCCGGTGATCGTCCTCGCGACGATCCAGGTCGCGGCGGTCATCATCCTCGAGAGTTCGCTGTCGTACCTCGGCTTCTCGGGGACGACCCTCTCGTGGGGGTACGAGATCCAGCAGGGCCAGGACTACCTCCGGACGGCCTGGTGGGTTTCGACGGTTCCCGGGATCGGGATCGTGCTGTCGGTGATCAGTATCAACCTCCTCGGTGACTGGCTTCGGGACTCGCTCGATCCAAACATCGAGGGCGAAGGAGGAGGTGCCTAACAATGAGCGAAGACATTCTCCGCGTAAACGGACTCTCGACGCGATTCTTTACGGAACAGGGACAGGTGAACGCGGTCTCGGATCTCGACCTGCGGATCGAACGGGGCGAGGTGTTCGGGATCGTCGGCGAAAGCGGTAGCGGAAAGAGCGTCACGGCCAGGTCGGTTATCGACCTGATCGAGTCGCCAGGGGAGATCACGGACGGCGAGATCTGGTTCAACGACGGCGACCTCGCCGAGGCCGTCGTCGACGACCACCCTGAGGCCGTCGACGGCTCGTTCGTGAACCTGCTTGCGGTTCCCGAACGGGTGCGTCGCTCGCTCCGAGGCTCGTCGTTCAGCATGATCTTCCAGGATCCCGAGAGCAGCTTCAACCCGAGCCTCACGGTCGGCGAGCAGATCGCCGAGGCCGTCGAGGTCCAGCGCCGGGCCAGCGCGAACCCGCGCTCGACGCGGGCGAAAACCCAGGAGTACTCGCTTGGCTCGCTCGTGCTCTCGTCGGTGTTTCCCTCGAAGAAGTACGTCAGCGAGGCCAGCCGCGAGCGGGCGATCGAGCTGCTCGAACTGGTCGGCATTCCCGACCCCGTCGAGCGCGTCGACGAGTATCCCCACGAGTACTCCGGCGGGATGCTCCAGCGGGCGATGATCGCCCAGGCGCTTGCGGGCGAGCCGGACGTGCTCGTCGCCGACGAGCCGACGACGGCCCTGGACGTGACGATCCAGGCCCAGGTGCTCGACCTGCTCGACGAGCTCCAGGAGGAGACGGGTATGACGATCCTGCTGATCACGCACAACCTGGGTGTCGTCGCCCGGATGTGCGATCGGGTCGGCGTGATGTACGCCGGCGAGATCGTCGAACGGGGCACCCTCGAGGACGTCTTCGACGACCACGTTCATCCGTACACCGCGGGGCTGCTGGGGTCGATTCCGGACCTCGAAGGGGCAGGGGGGCGACTCGAGCCGATCCCGGGCAACGTCCCGAGCCTGCTCGACCACGAGATGGGCGACCGGTGTTACTTCGCGGACCGGTGTCCGAAGGCGATGGAGGACTGTCTCTCCCACCCCCCGGAGTACGACGGGACCGGAAGCGAGGAACACGAGGTCCGGTGTGTCCTCGCGACCCAGGAGTACACCGAGGCGCGCGCACTGCCGGCCGACCACTTCGGAACGGACGACCGGACGGCGGTCGACAAACACGCCGACCCCGACGGGTTCGAGGACGACGTCCAGCCCGAACGAGCGGAGTCAACCGTCGAGGGGTCGGGAGGTGAGAGCCGATGAGCGCCGACGAGCCGCTCGTTCGCGTCGAGGAGCTCCAGAAGTACTTCTGGGAGAACGACTCCGTTCTCGATCGGTTGCTCGGCGACGACCCGGTCCCGGTTCGGGCCGTCGACGGGGTGAGCTTCGACATCCAGCCCGGCGAGACGCTCGGACTGGTCGGGGAATCCGGCTGCGGGAAATCGACCACCGGCGAGACCCTCCTCCGGCTCCAGGAGCCGACCGACGGCGAGGTAGCCTTCGACGGGGAGAACGTGTACGACTTCGATAGCGAGTCGCTGACCGAGTTCCGTCGAAACGCCCAGGTCGTCTTTCAGGATCCGTTCTCGAGTCTCGATCCCCGGATGACGATCGGTGGGATCGTCACCCAGCCCCTCGAGATCCACGACTGGCCCTGGACCGATCCCGAGGTCGAGAGCCGTGCGGAGCTCCGGACCGACGGAATCTCGGCCGATATCGTCTCGGTGACCGTCGACGACGACGTCGACAAGGTCATCGGGCCCGCCGACGGCGTCGCGACGGTCCACGTCACCGTCCGCTCGAGCGACGTCGCCGGGGACGTCGACCCCGACGAACGAGGCGTTGACGTCGCCGACGGCGTCGTCGCCGAGGTCGCGGAGGAGCTCTCGGTTACGGTCGAGCGCGACGACGGGATCGACGTTCGGGTCTCGGTCGGCCGCTCGACGAAACAGCTCCGGCGCGATCACGCCCGGAACTTGCTCGAGCGGGTCGGGCTCTCGGTCGACCAGCTCGATCGCTACCCCCACGAGTTCTCCGGCGGGCAACGCCAGCGTATCGGAATCGCCCGCGCGCTGGCGCTCGAGCCGGAGTTCATCGTTCTCGACGAGCCGACCTCCGCACTCGACGTCTCGGTCCAGGCGCAGGTGCTGAACCTGCTCGACGATCTGCAGACGGAGTTCGATCTCACCTACCTGCTGATCAGCCACGACCTCTCGGTGATCCGCCACGTCTGCGATCGGGTCGCCGTAATGTACCTCGGCGAGATCATCGAGATCGGTCCCGTCGAGGAGCTGTTCGAGGACCCGAAACATCCCTACACACAGGCGTTGCTCGACAGCGTCCCCCGGGCCTCGACCGACGAGCGCGACCGCGACCGGGAGACGCTCTCGGGGGACGTCCCGTCGCCGCGGGATCCGCCAAGCGGCTGTCGGTTCCGGACCCGGTGTCCGAAGGTGATCCCGCCCGCGGACCTCGAGATCGATCAGGAGCGCTACCGAGCGCTGATGACGCTTCGCGAGCGCGTCGAGAGCCGCGACATCTCCCTCGAGACCGTCGGCGACGACGGCCAGTTCGAGTTCGAGGACGGAGCCGTCGCCGCGGCCGACGCCGACGCGTTCGCGAGGGCGCTGAAAGAGCGGCTCCTCGAGACCGAGCTTCCGGCGCGCCACGACGCGATCGTCGAGGACGCGCTGGCGTCGGTCGCCGTCGGCGACTGGGAGGATGCGGCCGAACGGCTCCGCGAGGAGTACGAGAGCGTCTGCGAGCGGCAAAACCCCGCTCTCGAGGCCGACGCCCACCCCGTCGCCTGTCACCTCTACGACGAGGACGCCGAGCGACGCGAGGCGCCTGCGCCGGAGCGGTAGCCGGCCGTCCACTTTTTTGGGAGTCGAATGCGAGAGAACCACTCGCTCGGCCCAAACCGTTTTGGCAGCAGGTGTAATTACAAACGGCGGCTTTCCTCAGGTATGACAGAGACGTCATCTCGTATGGAGGCTGCCTGTTCGCTGCTGGCCGAGTCCGAGCGCCGATACCTCCTCTACCAGCTGGCCGAGACGCGGCGAGGGAACCTCGAGGACGTCGTCTCCGAGATCGCTGCCTGGGAGCGCGGTGAGGACGGGACCGTCGACTCGGAGTACCGCCAGCGGATCTACGTCTCGCTGATTCACAACCACCTGCCGCGGCTCGCGGACTACGACATCATCGACTACGATCTGCGCAGCGGCGACATCGTCCTCGAGGAGGGGTTCGACGAGATCCGCCCGCTGCTCGAGCAGTTCAAACAGACGGAGTCGAAACCGGAGATCCGCGAGACGCCGCTGCTCTGATTCGAAACGCATAGCAGGTCGCCAGCGAAACGGCGACCGTGACCCGCTATCGCAATCTCGCTCTCTTTCTGGTGCTGGCGGCCGCCTGGGGGAGTTCCTTCGTCGCGATCAGCGCGGGGCTCGACCACCTCCCGCCGGTGTTGTTCGCGGCCGTTCGGTACGACGTCGCAGGCGTGTGTATGCTCGCGTACGCGAGCTACGCCGCCGACCGCTGGCGTCCCGTCGGTCGCGAGGAGTGGGCGACCGTCGCCGTCGGCGCCGCGCTACTGATCGGCGCCTACCACGTCTTTCTCTTTATCGGCCAGCAACACACCACCGCCGCGGCCGCGGCCGTCCTGGTGAGCCTCTCGCCGGTGTTGACCACCGGGTTCGCACGGGCGCTCGTCCCCTCGGACGCGCTGTCGGCCGTCGGTGTCGGCGGCGTCTGTCTCGGACTCGTCGGCGTCGCCGTCGTCGTCCAGCCCGATCCATCGAACCTGTTCGCGACCGACGCCGTCGCGAAGCTGCTGGTCTTCTGTGCGGCCGCGGCGTTCGCGCTCGGGAGCGTCCTCACGCGACGGATCGACGCTACGCTTCCGATCGAGACGATGGAGGCGTGGTCGATGCTCGGTGGCGCCGCCCTGATGCACCTCGTGAGCCTCGGGCTCGGCGAGCCGATCGAGCCCGCAGCCTGGACCCATCCCGAGGCGCTGGCCGCGCTCGCGTACCTCTCGCTTATCGCGAGCGCACTCGGCTTTCTGCTCTACTTCGACCTGCTCGAGCGGCTGGGCGCCGTCGAGATCAACATGGTTTCCTACGTCGCGCCGGTGTTTACCGCGCTGGTCGGCTGGCTATACTTGGGCGAGACGATCGACGCGGCGACCGTCGCCGGCTTCGCCCTGATCGCCTGCGGGTTCGTCCTCGTCAAGCGACGGGCGATCGGCCGGGAGGTCGCCGCGGTCGGACGGTGGCGCTCGAGTCGGGAGGATCACCGGCGATAGGCGTGGCCGACGTAGAGCGCGACGAGATTGACCCCGAGCAGGGCCAGAAACGTGGCGGTCTCGCTCGCGGTCGACAGTCCAGTCGCGAGCAGTGGCACGTACAGAAAGGGAAGCACGATCGCCGTCCAGAAGCTGGCCCGTCGGATCGAGTCGGCCAGGGTGGGGACGAGTCGGTCGAGGACTCCCCCGCGGTCCTGACGCTCGGTACTCTCGGTCGACGCCGTGGCGCGGGAGTCACGAGTTGTTGAGTTAGCCATCGAAACACCTGACGACACGTCGAACCCCCACTCCGGAGCACATATATCGGCGCAACCGTTTCGACCGGTTCGATACAGTTCATCCGAATAAGGATCGAGCTGAATCGAACCGATCGGTGTCGTGAACGCTCTCGTGTCGGGAACGGGCCGTGTCACTCGCTCGCACAGAGCGTTCGAGAACACACCGGGTAGGTGACGATTGATCCCGTTCGAGCGAGCGAACGAACGGTTTGGCGTCGCGTATCGGCAATCGGCGTCTCTCGGTCGACGGCGGCTTCTGGCCCGAAACCGACGCAAAACAGTAAATCTCACCCTAGCGCCGAAAAGCCAGGGGCGACCGGGCTACTGGAAGCCGATCCGGCTCCCGCGACGACCCGTCGGATCGGGACCGCTCGAGCCGCCCTGGAACTCCTCTTCGATGCGCTCGTAGTAGTCGAGGATGTCGTCGGTGATCGTCGGCCGGACGTTCTCCATGGCCTGTCGGAAGTGACGCATCTCGACGACGTTGGCCTCCTCGTCCTCGCGCAGGGCCTCGATTGCGGCCTCGCGGGCGATCGACTCGAGATCGCTGCCGACGTAGCCGTCGGTGATCTCGGCGATCTCCTGGAGGTTGACGTCCGCGGCCATCGGCGTTCCCTGGGTGTGGATGTCGAGGATCCGCTCGCGGCCCTCGACGTCGGGTTCGCCGATCATCACCAGCCGATCGAACCGCCCCGAGCGCAACAGTGCGGGGTCGATCATGTCCGGTCGGTTCGTCGCGCCGATGACCATCACGTTCTCCATCTCCTCGAGCCCGTCCAGTTCGGTCAGCAGCTGGTTGACGACCCGTTCGGAGACGTTCGAGCCGGTCTCGCCGCCCCGGCCGGGCGCCAGCGCGTCGAGTTCGTCGAAGAAGATCACCGTCGGCGAGACCTGCCGCGCCTTGCGGAAGGTCTGACGGATCGCCTTCTCGGACTCGCCGACCCACTTGCTGAGCAGCTGGGGTCCTCGCACCGAGATGAAGTTCGCGTTGGTCTCGTTGGCGACGGCTTTTGCCATCAGCGTCTTCCCCGTCCCGGGCGGACCGTACAACAGGACACCCGCCGGCGGATCGATCCCGAGGCGATCGAACCGTTCGGGGTTGTTCAGCGGCCACTCGACGGACTCCTGGACCTGATCCTTGGCGGTCTGGAGTCCGCCGACGTCGTCCCAGGAGATCTTCGGCAGCTCGACCAGCACCTCCCGCATCGCCGAGGGCTCGACCTCGTTCAAAGCGCCCCGGAAGTCCTCCCGTTTGACGATCATCCGATCGATGAGGCTCGGCGGGATGTCCTCCTCGTCGAGGTCGATCTCCGGGAGGTATCGGCGCAGCGCCTTCATCGCGGCCTCCTTGGTCAGGGACTCGATGTCGGCGCCGACGAACCCGTGGGTCTCGTCGGCCATGTGGGCCAGATCGACGTCGTCCGAGAGCGGCATTCCCCGGGTGTGGATCTGGAGGATCTCCTCACGACCCACCTCGTCGGGGACGCCGATCTCGATCTCGCGGTCGAACCGGCCCGGACGGCGAAGCGCGGGGTCGACGCTGTCGACCCGGTTGGTCGCGGCGATGACGATCACCTGGCCGCGGGCCTCGAGCCCGTCCATCATCGTCAGCAGCTGGGCGACGACGCGGCGCTCGACCTCGCCGGTGACGTCTTCCCGTTTGGGTGCGATGGAGTCGAGCTCGTCGATGAAGATGATCGCGGGCGACTCCTCGCTTGCGTCCTCGAAGATCTCCCTGAGTTGCTGTTCGCTTTCCCCGTAGTACTTCGAGATGATCTCGGGGCCCGCGATCGAGAAGAAGCTCGCGGAGGTCTCGTTGGCCACGGCCTTCGCGAGCAGGGTCTTCCCGGTTCCCGGCGGACCGTGCAACAGGACGCCCTGCGGGGGCTCGATCCCCAGCTTCTTGAAGATCTGGGGGTGTTTCATCGGCAGTTCGACCATCTCGCGAACCCGCTGGATCTCGTCTTGCAGGCCGCCGATGTCCTCGTAAGTGATCCCGCCGCCGGTCTTCTCGAAGCCGCTGATTGGCTCCTCGCGGAGCTCGACGTCGGTGTCCTCGGTGATGAGGACGACCCCCTCGGGTTCGGTCTCGACGGCGATCAGCGGGATCGCCTGTCCCGGCGAGCGCATGAACGGGTGGTTGGTCGAGCTCATCACGGGCACGATGTCGCGGCCGACGACCGGACGCTTGAGGATCTGGCGTTTGACCATGCCCGCGGCGTCGGAGCCGAACTGCACCGACGCCTCCTCGGGCGGTGCGAGGACGAGCTCGTCGGCCTTGGTCGCCTCGGCCTTCCGGATCGTTACCCGTTCGCCGATACCGACGTCGGCGTTCTGCCGGGTGAAGCCGTCGATCCGGACGGTGTCAGTGTTCCAGTCCTGTCGGTCCGCCCGCCACACCTTCGCGGCGGTCGTATCCGCACCTTCGATCTCGATGATGTCGCCCGGACTCAGCTTCAGATGTAACAGCGTGTCCGGGTCGAGTCGGGCGATACCACGACCCGAGTCGTTCGGGTACGCTTTCGCAACCTCCAGTTGGACTTCGTTCATGATTCGGGATGGACGGCGATGTCAGTGATTCCGATTCGGGACCGGATAGGCTTTTTGCTACCGTGAATGCACACCGTGCTAATTGGCACCATATCTAACTCAGGTGGCAAGACACATAGAGGTACCGGCTTCGGTGGGTTTTGGCGACATCGAGAGCGTGGCTTTTTGGCTTTGCCGGCCGCCAGTCGAGGTATGCGAACGCTCGCGTTCGACGGCCGAATGGGTGCAAGCGGCGATATGATCCTCGCCGCGTTGCTCGACGCCGGCGCCGACCGGGACGTCCTCGAGCCCGTCGAGACGGCGCTCGACCTCGAGTACCGGATCGACGAGACGGTCAAGTGTGGCATCGCGTCGACGACCGTCGACGTGATCCTGACCGACGAGGACGCGGCCCGGACGGAGGGCGATCACGGCCACGTCCACGACCACGGCGATCCGGACCACCACGACCGCGGCGATCCGGACCACGGTCACGTCGACGACCGCGGGGACGACGACCACGATCACGGCCACGTTCACGACCACGAGGACGCCCCGGGCGTTCCCGCGGAGGGACACGGGCCCCACCGCAGCTACCTCGAGGTCCGCGAGATCGTCGAGGGGATGGAGCTCGACCCCGCAGTCGAGCGCGACGCGCTCGCGATCTTCGAGCTGCTCGGCGAGGCCGAGGCCAGCGTCCACGGCGAGGATCTCGCGGAGATTCACTTCCACGAGGTCGGCGCCGACGACGCGATCGCCGACGTGGTCGGGGCTGCCGCGCTCGTCGACGACCTCGAGGTCGAACGGGTCGTTACCACTCCGCTGGCAACCGGCGGCGGGACGGTCGGAATGAGCCACGGCGAGTACCCCGTGCCGACGCCCGCGGTCGTCGAGATCGCCGAGCGCGCGAGCTGGTCGCTGCGGGGCGGTCCCGTCGACACCGAGCTGCTGACACCGACGGGGGCAGCTATTCTGGGTCGTCTCGCCGACGGCGTGGAGTCGCTGCCCGCACTGGAGCTCGAGGCGTCGGGGTACGGCGCCGGTGGCTACGACCTCGATCCGCACCCAAACGTGCTCCGGACCCTCGTCGGCGACGGCGGCCGCGAATTCCTGAAAGACGACATCGCCGTCCTCGAGACGAACCTCGACGACGCGACGCCGGAAGTCCTCGGCGGGCTCCAAGAGACCCTTTCGGACGCGGGCGCGCGCGACGTTTCGATAGTTCCTGCGACGATGAAGAAGTCCCGTCCCGGCCACCTCGTGAAGGTGATCTGCAAGCCCGAGGACCGAGAGCGGGTCGCCCGGGCCCTCGCCGAGGAGACCGGCACGCTCGGAATCCGGGAGGCCGGCGCGACCCATCGCTGGATCGCCGACCGGGAGTTCGAGACCGTGGAACTCGAGGTTGACGGCGAGAGCTACGAGGTGACGGTGAAGATCGCCAGCGACGCCGGCGGCGACGTCTACGACGTCAGCGCGGAGTACGACGACGCCGCGAGGACGGCCCGAGAGAGTGGCCTTCCGGTTCGGGAGGTGCTACGACGCGCCGAGACGGCGATCGAGCAGTAGCTCCCGCACCGAGGTATCGGTACTGGTCACGGACTCGACGACACCAGATCGATCGGCGACGCGGTCGCTCGAACGGTGATCGTCGAACGTCACGGCGGAAAAAACGAAGCGACTGCTAGTTGCGGATCGTTACTTGCCGGTGACGGCGGCGAAGTTACCGGAGACGCTCGCGCCAGCCTGGACGTTGTTGTTGGACTGGTCGGCGAAGTTACCGGCGTTAGCCGTACCCTTGTAGGCGGTGGCGACGTTGTCACCCTGCTTCAGGTCGTTGTGCTGGGAGACGGCCTGGAACTGGTTGGTTTCAGCGTAGGAGTGCTGGCCGATGGCGACGACGTCGTCAGCGTGCTTGCGGTCGTCGTCCTTCTTGTCGTCAGCGTGCTTGCGGTCGTCGTCCTTCTTGTCGTCAGCGTGCTT
>JGI2924J29684_1078220_pt1 | contig 35910 bp, 30 predicted proteins | sample BenlonsequencITS_FD_29684 | JGI IMG/M metagenome (IMG submission 29684)
AATCGGCCCTATGTTAACCGGCGCCCGGAGCCAGAGGCATTGTCCGGACACCGCTCAACATAAGGCCATCCATTATGCGAAATACTACATTACGCCTTAGACGTTACCCACCACCAGATCACCTCCAGCTTTTCGCCTCAATAATATCCAAAGCGCTTCAGCTCTCAGGTGAATGCTTTGCCTGCGCATGCTGGCTGTTCGGCTGAATAGTTTCCGCATTCCGAAACGCCGAGCGAAATTCGCTGGGTTTGAGTCCGGTCTGCTTGCGAAAGAAACGGCTGAAGTATGCGGCGTCGTCGAACCCCAGGTCGCGGGCGATCTGCTGGATGTCGAGCGTGGTATACGCCAGCTGACGTTGTGCTTCGCGAACGACTCGCTCGTTGATGATCGCAGTCGGTGATTCACCCAGACCTTCGCGGGTGGCTCGGCCCAGTGTGGCTGGCGTGATTCCCAGCGCTTCGGCGTACAGACCAAGCGGCCAATGCTGTCTGAAATGCGTGTCGACCAACTCGCGAAACTGAATCAGCAGCTGGGACCGCCTGCCATTGGCTGGGCGAGCTATCGGCACTGGCTGTTCCAGCCGGACGACATGTACGAGTAACGCGAGCAACAATGCGTGCCCCGCGGCGACATTGCCGCGTTCCTGACCGTGCGCTTCCGTCTGGATCAGCTGGATCAGCGGCCATATCGGCTCTTCGCCGTCTGCATCCCACCGCAGCGGCACCACTGCCGGACGTTGCATCAAGGCCAGCAGGTCGCTGGACAAAATCCGCGCCATCGACTCCAGCGGTCGCTGTGCTGCCGTGATGACCGGCCCGTCGGTTTCGGGACTGTAGCGAAAGGCATGCACGGTGCGCTGCGGCAGCAGGATCAGGCACGGCGCATGGAAGCCCATTCGGCTGTTCTCCAGGGAAACTTCGCCCTCGCCACTTCGTACATAGACGATCTGCAACAGTGAGTCATGCTGATGCGGCTTGATTTCGCGCTGATGCATGTCGCCGCGTTCGTTGATCCATTCCAGATGCAACAGGTCCTGCCATACGGGCAATGCAGCCTGGCCGTACAAGGCGTAGTTGGGAATGCGTTTGCTCATGAATTCCTGCCGTGGTGCCGGTATCCGGCGCGGAAAAATGCATTAATCGTCCTAGTGGTTGTTCAGTCTGTCATACGTCTTTGACGTTAAATGTAACCATCTGTGTTGCAGCGTGACGGCCGCGCCCTCTCCCGCCTCTGGCCCACGCCCCAAAAAACGAACTCTATGAATATGCCAACCTGGCGCGAATGGCTGTTTTCGGCCAAGGCGCTGATTGCCGCCCTGCTTGCTCTGTTCATCGCTCTGGCGATACCGCTGGAAAACCCTTACTGGGCCATGGCCTCGGTTTACGTCGTGTCGCATCCGCTGTCCGGGGCGACACGCTCGAAGGCGATCTATCGCGCGCTGGGCACGCTGCTCGGTGCAGCCGCATCGGTCGTGCTTCTGCCAACGTTCGCTCAGCAACCGTTGATGCTGAGCCTGGCGATCTCGTTGTGGATCGGTGCCCTGCTCTTTCTCTCATTGCTGGACCGCTCGCCACGCAGTTACATCTTTCTACTCGCCGCCTATACGGTGCCGCTGATCAGTCTCGCCGAGGTCAATCACCCATCGACCATCTTCGATGTCGCCCTGGCGCGTTCCGAGGAGATTCTGCTCGGTATCGTCTGCGCCAGCGTGGTAAACGCCGTGCTGTTTCCCAGCCGCATCGCGCCGACCCTCGCGGCGAAGATGCACCTGCTGCTGCGCGATGGGCGCGGTGCCGTCAGCCGGATGCTCAATACCCAGCACCTGGGCGAAGCCGACCAACGTGCGCTGAATGCGCTGCTGGTGGATGTGATGGGGTTGGACGCAATGATCAGCCATCTGGGCCACGACAGCAGCAGTCATCTCTCCACCGTCCATGCTCGCGAATTTCGCGCGCGTATGGCGATGTTGATGCCGCAGCTGATCTCCACCGCGGACTCGCTGCACCGGCTTCAGGCTGAGCTACAGGGCTTGCTGCCGGAACTGGTGGATTACCTGCAGCAGGTGGATCGCTGGATTCAGTCCGATGCCGAGGCTGGGCACGGCGAGCATCTGCGCGAACGCAGCCTGCAGCTGGCAGCCTGGCTGGGCGACAGCCATCCGGCGCATGCCCTGGCGATCGACAGCGGCCTGCGCCAGCTAGGCGCGTTGATCGACCTGTGGCAGGACTGCCTCGACCTCTACCAGCAGTTCCATGAGGGCCATCCCGAGGCGGCACCGGCGCTGCGCTATCACGTACAGCAACTGGTCGGCGGGCCACGCCACTATGACTACGGCCTACTGGCATTCACCGCGGCTTCGGTAGCGCTGTCGGTGTTCTGTCTGAGCATGCTGTGGTTCGTTTCCGGTTGGGAGCACGGCTATAGCGGCGTGTTCATCGCCGCGGTGGCAGGCTGTTTCTTCGCCAGTCAGGACAATCCGGCGCCGTTCATCAAGTCGTTTCTGGTCGCCACGCTCATTTCCTCCACGGCTGCCGGCGTCTACCTCTTCGCGTTGATGCCCAACGTGCACGATTTCGGCAGCCTGGCCATCCTGCTCGCCGTGCCGCTGCTGTTGCTCGGCACCCTCGCCGGTCGACCGCAACACGCCGGAACAGTGATCGTGATTGCGGTGCAGACGATCTCCAACATCACCCTTCAGGACAGCTACCGCGCCGATTTCCAGCTGTTTGCCGACATCGCGCTGTCCACTGCGCTGGGCGTGCTCTTCGCGTTCGTCTGGGCTCGCCTGACCCGGCCGTTCGGTACGCTTTGGGCTGCGCGGCGATTGGTACGCCACGGCTGGCTGAGCCTGGCGGCGCTGGCAGACCTGCGACGTTGGCGCAACGAAGCCGATGATGCCTCGAGTTTCATCGACCGTATCGCCCAGCTGCTGCCACGCCTGGCTCAGCTGGATGACGATCGCCTGGCGCTGAATGACGCCACGCGCGAGCTGCGTGTCGGTTTTCGCCTGCTGGAACTGCGTGAACTGCGGCCAGCACCCGCCATCGAGCAGAAGCTGGAGCCGGTGCTGGGCATGATCCGCGCGCATTTCCTTGCGTGCGCCACCGCGCGTAGCCAACTGCCAGCACCGGAGCCCTTACGCGACGCCCTCGAGGCCGCATTGCTGGATTTGCAGTGCGATGCTTCGCCTAGCGCACACCGGGCGGCGCAGGTGGTGCACGGCTTGCGGCTGGCGCTTTTCGCCGACGCATCGGCCAGCGTGCGTGCGGCACCGGGAGGCCTGCCACCCGCAGCCGGCCTTTCCCCCGCTGGAGCGCACGCATGACCGGTCACCTCGATGTGTACGGCGTCTATGTGCCGGTCCTGCTGGTTGCCATGCTGGCCGCCTACGGTATCAAGAGCCTGCTCGCCACCGTGCTGCAGCGTACCGGCTTCTATCGCTGGGTCTGGCATCCGCCGCTGTTCAACCTCGCCCTGTACATCATCGTGCTCGGGGCCCTGTTCAATCTCCTTCCCCGGATGTGAATCGTGAAGAAATGGATACCCGCCGCCGGCTCGGTGCTGCTGACCCTGCTGGCGGTCGTCATCGCCGTCGTCGTCAGCCTACACCTGTGGGATTACTACATGGAGGCACCCTGGACCCGCGACGGCCACGTGCACGCCGACATCATTCAGGTTGCACCGGATGTTTCCGGGCTGGTGACCGAACTGCACGTGCGCGACAACCAGAAGGTCAACCGCGGCCAGGTGCTGTTCGTGATCGACCGGGCACGCTTCGAACTGGCGGTCGACGAAGCACGCGCCACAGTGCTCGAACGCCGCGCTCAGCTGGACCAAGCGCAACGCGAAGCCAGGCGTAATCGGATGCTGAAAGACCTGATCGCTGCGGAAACCGTGGAGATTGGCGACACCCAGGTCAAGCGCGCCGCTGCCGCCCTGGCCACGGCTGAAGCCACCCTTGGCGTGGCGCATCTGGATCTCGAACGCACCACCGTGCTAAGCCCGGTGGATGGCTATCTCGGCGACCAGACGATGCGCGTGGGCGATTACGTGAAAACCGGTACGCCGGTGCTGTCTATCGTCGATACCGATTCACTGCGCGTCGAAGGCTACTTCGAAGAAACCAAGCTGCACGCCATCGAGATCGGGCAGCCGGTGGACATCCACATCATGGGCGAAGCGCAGCATCTGCGCGGCCATGTGCAGAGCATCGCCGCAGGCATCGAGGATCGCGACCGTGTGCGCGGCAACTCGCTGCTGCCGAATATCGACCCGAGTTTCAACTGGGTGCGCCTGGCGCAGCGAATTCCGGTTCGCGTGGTGTTGGACGAAGGCCAGCAGAGCAACATCCGCCTGGTGGTCGGCCGTACGGCGACGCTGTCAGTGCTGCCGTCGCCGCGCGACAAATCGGCGACGGTCAGCCAATGAGTCGCGCGGCATACGCACTGCCGTTCGCGCTGACTGCGCTGCTCGCCGCCTGCAGCGCGGTTGGCCCGGACTACCGCGTGCCAGACCAAGCTGTGGCCTTGCAGGCGGCTGCGCAGAAGTCCTTCGATCTGGCCGGCAACGAGCGGGTCGGACAGGCGCCGCTGCCGGACGACTGGTGGCAGCTCTATGACGACCCGACGCTCGAGCAGCTGGTGAGTGAAGCCCTGATCGGCAATGCCGACGTGCGCCAGGCGTATCACAACCTGCGTCGCGCCTATGAGGGCTTCCAGATGGCACACCACGCGCAGGAGGTCGTGGTCGGCGGCAACGGCTCGGTTGCACGCGGCCAGCTGTCCAGCGAAGCCCTGGCCCTGGAGGAAAAACTTCCAGTGATGAACCTCGCCGACGCCGGCCTCAGCGTGGGTTACCAGCTCGATCTGTTCGGTCAGCTGCATCGCGCCGCGGAAGCTGCGGGGGCCGATGCCGACGTCAGTGCGGCGCTGCTCGACACGGCCCGCATAACTGCAGTGGCCGGGGTGGTACGCAGCTACATGACGGCCTGTCATGCCAGCGAGGAACTGACGATAGCGAAGCATTCACTGGCGATTCAGCGGCAACAGCTGGATGTCGCCGAGCGTCTGTTCGAAGGTGGTCGTGGCAACGAAGTCGATGTGTCTCGCGCCCACGCCCAACTGGAGGCTCTGCGTGCCGAGCTGCCGCCATTCGAATCGAAGAAGGCGGCCGCGTTGTATCAGCTCGCCGCCCTGCTCGGTCGCTCGCCCGGAGCCCTTCCCGAGACGGTTACCGCCTGCAGTCACGCACCGCAGCTGCGCCAGGCGATTCCGTTGGGTGATGGCACCGCCCTGCTCAAGCGCCGCCCGGACATCCGTGCGGCCGAGCGCGCACTCGCCTCCGCTACGGCACAGATCGGCGTCGCCACGGCGATGATGTATCCGCAGGTCAGTCTCGGCGCTGCGGCCGGTTACACCGGAATGCTCGAACACCTCGGTAATCCGGTAACCCGCCGCTGGGAATTCGGCCCGTCGATCAGCTGGCATTTTCCGACTCGGGTCGATCGCGCGCGCGTTCGCGCCACCGAGGCCGGAGCCGCTGCCGCCCTCGCCCGCTTCGACGGAGTTGTGCTCGACGCACTGCGGGAAACCCAGACCCTGCTCACGCACTACGCTCACGACCTGCATCGAGACCAAGCGCTGCGCGAAGCGCGCGATGCCGCGCGAGACGCCGCGGACCACACGCGCCGTCTGTATCAGGAAGGACGACTGGCCTATCTCGACAGCCTCGACGCCGAGCGCACCCTCGCAACGGCCGAAGCCGCCCTGGCGGCGTCCCAAGCCCAACTGTCGCAAGACCAGGTGAACCTGTTCCTCGCGCTGGGCGGCGGCTGGCAAGGCACGCAAACCGCATCGGCGCACGCTGAAAATCCATCGCCGGGCGTGCCTGGCCAATAACCCACAGAGGCCTTACTCGATGGACATGTTGCAAGCGATGCGGGTATTCGTCCGGGTAGTCGACGCCGGCAGCTTCACCGCCGCGGCGAAGCTGGCCGACACGTCCACCGCGCAGGTTTCCCGCCTGGTGGCGGAGCTTGAGAACCACCTCCACGCGCGCCTGCTCAACCGCACCACGCGGCGGTTGGCGCTGACCGAGGTCGGTGCGCGTTTTCTCGAACGATCGCGCGAGATCCTGGCGCAACTGGAGCAGGCGCAGGAAGAAGCCTGCGGGGCGCATCTGACTCCGCGCGGGCGCCTGCGGGTGCACTCTACGACCGGTCTGGGCATCCAGCTGCTGGCGGGACTGGCGGGTAGATACGGTGAGCGCTATCCCGACGTCAGCCTCGACCTGACCCTTTCGCAACATCAGCCCGACCTGCTGGAAGCGGGCCTCGACGTCATCATCACGCTTTCCCGCGAGCTGCCTGATTCGGAGCTGATCGCCCAGCGGCTGGGCGAGGTTGGCAACGTTGTCTGCGCGGCGCCCGGTTATCTCGAGCAGCATGGCGTGCCGCGGCAGCCGAGCGACCTGCAGCGGCACCGCTGTCTGCGCTTGGCGGACCCGGTATTCGCAGATGAATGGCGCTTCTTCGCAGATGGTATCGAGGACGTGATTCGCCCTTGCGAAGCGTTCAAGGTCAACGTTGCTGAGGCCATGGCCAGCGCAGCAGAAGCCGGCATGGGTATCTGCCTGCTGCCCGACTATGTCGCTGCTCCGGCCCTGCAGCGCGGAGCACTGCTGCGCCTGTTGCCCCGCTATCGCCTGCAGGAAAAGCAGATCCACGCGCTCTACCCGTCCCGGCGGTTTCTCGACGCGAAGATCAAGACCTGGGTCGACTTTCTCGCCCTGGAGCTGCCACGCGCATTCGCCAGCTATCACGGCATCCTGCAGAACCCGGCGCATTGGGCCTGAACGATTGTTGCGCGGCGGGTAAAGGTGCTTCACCGCTGGCGCGGTTTTTCCCCTTCTGGTCGCCCACTAAAATCCACGGGTGGCAACGGACGCTAGAAGCAGTCCGCTCCTTCTTCGGTCGAGTGCTCCTTCGATCGGCCGTCCTGCCACCTTTTGGCTGCTTTCCCTCGTGGCAGCCTCGTTTATTTCCCGACGCCTGCCATCCGGTGGGCGCTGCATGCAAAGAAATGCCTGCCTTCGCCGTCACAACGACCTGGGCGAGCAGGCGCTCTGGAGGTTATCTGTGAACAAACTGATCTGGATTGCCGGCCTGGCCCTCAGTGCCCAGTTGGCGTATGCCGCCGATGAACCCAAGGCCTATCAATATGGCGACAAACTCGACATCGCCAAGGTCATATCCATGGACGTACCTGCCGGCGGCTGCGAGGTCGTGACGGCCCGGATGACCTATGTGGACTCCAAGGGCGAAACCCACGAAACGACGTACCTGCGCCAAGGGCCTGACTGCCACGATTTCTAGGGCGGCGCGGGCCGGTGCGTTTAGGCGTACGCCGATGACGGCGTGTCACAACGTGGTGCACGCTTGTGTTCGGCGAGCGCGCCAAACGGTTTAGAAAAGCGGTTTCTGAAAGAGCCAGAACGGTTTCGGCTGTTTTACTGTCCGAGCCCAAGGTACCCATCACATTCAGGACCGCATGACCATTCCGCTTTCAACCTGCCGCACAGCGTGCCCGGACCCATCCGGCCGGCCTTTCGCTACCCGACCAGTGCGCCACTCGCTCCTGGCGGCAATCGGCGCAGCGGCGGTGCTGGGTCTTGCCGGTTGTGGCACCCAGCAGCCGGAGATTCCGGCGCCCAAGCCGGAAGAAGTCCGGGCCAAGATCGCTCGTCTGATTCCCGCCAACATTCCCGATCGCCAAGGTTGGGCGCGGGACATCTACGCAGCCTTCGATGCGCTGGATATCCCGCCGAACGATGAGAACATCTGCTCGGTACTGGCCGTGACCGTGCAGGAATCGACATTCCAGGCGACCCCGCCCGTGCCCGGCCTGGCGAAGATTGCGCGAGATGAAATCTACCTCCGTGCCGGCCGCCTGCACGTTCCGCGGTTCATGGTGGATGCGGCGCTGGACGTGAAGTCCCCCAACGGCAAGACCTATAGCCAGCGTCTCGCGGCCGTGCGCACTGAAGAGCAGCTAAGTGCGATCTTCGATGACTTCCTCGGCATCATGCCGCTCGGCAAGCAACTGTTCGGCACGCTCAATCCGGTCAAGACCGGTGGTCCGATGCAGGTCAGCATCGCCTTTGCCGAGGACCGCAGGTGGACCTACCCCTATGAACGGAAAGGTTCGATTCGCGACGAAGTCTTCACGCGTCGCGGTGGCATGTATTTCGGTATCGCCCACCTGCTCGACTACCCGACCAGCTATCGCGAACCGCTGTACCGCTTCGCTGACTTCAATGCCGGCTGGTACGCCAGTCGCAACGCCGCGTTTCAGGCCGCAGTAAGCCGTGCCAGTGGCATCAAGCTGGCTCTCGACGGCGACCTGATCATTCACGGCAGCAGCAAGGCCGGCCAGACCGAGCGTGCGGTTCGCGCGCTGGCGGGCAAGCTGGACATGAGCGAGACAGCAATTCGCAATGCGCTGGAGCGCGGTGATACCCATGGTTTCGAGAAAACCGACCTATATGAAAAGGTCTTCGCGCTGGCCGAAAAGCGCGCCGGCAAGCCGCTGCCTCGGGCGGTGCTGCCAGGCATCCGGCTGGAGAGCCCGAAGATCACCCGCAACCTGACCACCGCCTGGTTCGCCAACCGGGTCAATGATCGGCACCTCGCATGCATGAAGCGCGCTCGCAGCTAGTGAAAGCATGCATGGCCGGCGACCACTGCATGGCATGCACTCTGGCAACGTCAACGGCCCAGACCGTGGCGCGCGTCCTCGTCGGTACGGCTTAGCGTTGGGTGATCGACGCGCTGTTGCCGACGCCGTTCTGGATAATCGCGGCGCTCGTCGACTCCAGCGGGTATCCCGGCACCTGATTCAGCACGGCAATGTTGCGATCGCCGATCTGGCTGATCGACGCTGTGCCATAGCCCACGTGCTGCACCGCGTCGATCTCGTTAGCCCAGCCGTTCTGGGTAATGTCCAGCACCGGGCCGTCGAAACTCTGGTCGATGTTGACGCGGTTGTCGTTGCCAACCGAACTGCCCCGAATCGTCCCGCTGCGTGTCGACTGCCTGGCCGTCAGCTCGTTGCCAACGCCATCCTGAGTAAAGGTGAGGTTGCTGAACCCACCCCATTGCACCACTTGCGCATCGTTGGCGCTGCCGACCTGCCTCAGCGCGACGTCCCCGGTGTCATAACGCCCTCCGTACTGACTGACCCTCGCTTCATTCGAAGTGCCATCCTGGTAAACGTTGATCCCGCCGCCGTAGGGATAGACGTTCTGCTCGATGGTGATCCGGTTGTTGCTGCCGAACTGCTGGGTAGTGGCGGAGGCAGCACCGTTCTGGGTAATTTCGGTCAGGTTGTCGGTACCGGACGAGCGACTATCCACTCGACTGGCGTAGTACAGCTGCTCTACGCGATGGGTATTGCCCGAGCCCTGCTGGTGGATCGTGGCCTGCGATCCATTGCCCTCTGCCTGCTCGAGTTCTGCGACATTCGCGGCTCCGAGCTGAACGATCGATGCCGAGTGCCCATAGAAGGAGTCGCTGACCTGCACGACGGTCACCTGGTTGGCTGATCCGCTCTGGAGCACCTCCACGTGATTATCCAGACTCAGCTGGGAAGTCTGCGCGGAGTTTCTGTCGCCATCCTGCTCGACTCGTGAAAAGTGGCCCTCCCCTTGCTGCAGCTGGTTCGACAAATTCCACCCACCTCTCTGCTCGAGGATGGCCTCGTTGTCGCTCCCGTTCTGGGTAGTAATGGCCTGGCTGGTGACGGCCTGAGCCAGGGCCAGGCCCGGCAACGAGCCGAGCAGGATGGCGGCGATCAGCGGTTGATGCGCGAACATACGGACACTCCTTTGAATTATTGTTGTTGGCCGACGTCATGCTGGCCTTCTCTGGCGCATCCCTTGCCTTCGCCTCTCCTGACAGGCCGATTGTTTGCCTGGCGCGCCCAAGCGGGTATCGCCTTTTCGGTGTAGCCAAGGCCGCGTTCAGACGGATGGCGGCTTAATCCTTCACGCCAAGACGCTCGCGCATCTGCTTGGTCAGGCGCTGACGGGTTGTGCCGATGTTCGCCCATGGGTCGTCGTCACCCAGTTCCTGTAGGCGCTCGAGCAGGTTGCGCACCGTCCACAGGTTGGCGCCCTTGAGGTCTGCCAGCTCTTCGCGGTGAATGGGCACGGAAACCGGCAGGCCTTCGCGGGCGCGTACCGAATACGGCGCTACGGTGCTGGCGCCGCGGCTGTTGCGCAGATAGTCGATGAAGATGCGTCCGACGCGGTTCTTCGGGCCGCTGACTGCTGAGAAGTGCGACGGCAGAAGTTTCGCCAGATATCTGGCAATGGCCTGGCTGAAGCTTTTAACCTCCGTCCAGTCATGCACGCTGTCCAGCGGTACGACGATATGCAAGCCCTTGCCGCCGCTGGTCTTGAGAAACGACGCGAGCCCGATCTCGTCCAGCAGCGTCTGAGTCAGTTGGGTTGCCTCGAGCATGCGCTTCCACGGCAAGGCCGGGTCTGGATCGAGATCCAGCACGAAGCGATCCGGGTGCTCCAGGTCGGGCGCCACGGCGTTCCAGCTGTGCAGTTCGATGGTGCCCATCTGTGCCGCGCCCACCAGCGCCTCGACGCTGTCGATCACCAGCAGCGCGCCATGTTTTGGGTCGAGCGCCGGGTCGAGCTGAGTGATATGCGGGATGGCCAACTTGTCGGCGTGCTTCTGGAAGAACAGCTCGCCGGTGATGCCTTCCGGTGCGCGGACCAGCGCCAGAGGCCGGTTCTGCAATTGCGGCAACGCCCAGGGTGCGATCTGCGCATAGAAGCGGGCGAGCTCGATCTTGCTGATGCCGCTGCTGGGGTCGATGACCCGCTCCGGATTGGATATCTTGATCCGCGCACTGCCAATGGAGTCGGGCTGGCGCGCTGCGCTCGCCTTCGTCTGACTGGCGACCGGCTTGGCCCGTTCATGGGTAATCGCCTCGGCCGGCTTGTCGCTGCGCAAGCCATGGAACACCGAATGGCGGACCACCCCCTGCCGAGTCATTTCGGCATAGGCGACTTCGCACATCAACTCGGGCTTGAGCCACTGCGCGCCGCGCACATCGGCTGCAGGCGCAGCCTTGTCCAGCGGACTCTTATCGGTTTCCAGTTTCTTCAGCTGCTTGTGCAAGCCTTGCAGCGTTGCCTGATTGAAACCGGTGCCAACCTTCCCCGCGTAAAGCAGTTTGCCCTTCTCGTCATGCAGCCCGAGCAGTAGCGCGCCGAAGCCGGTACGGGTGCCCTTGGGCTGGGTGTAGCCGACGATGATGAATTCCTGCCGATTGCTGCACTTGATCTTGACCCAGCTGCTACTGCGTTTCGAGGTGTAGGTGCTGCCAGCGCGCTTGCCGATCAGGCCTTCGAGCTTCATCTGACAGGCGCTTTCGAGAATGCTGTCCGGCTGTTCGGTGAAATCCTCGGAAAAGCGCAGCAGCTCGCTGTCGCTGCGTTCCAGCACTTCACGCAGCGCGGCGCGGCGTTGTTCCAGCGGGACGTCGCGTAGATCCATGCCGTTCAGGTAGGGGATGTCGAAGAGGTAATAAAGAATGTTGCCGCTGCGTCCGGCTTCGAACGCATTCTGCAACGCCTGGAAATCCGGCGTGCCCTCCTCGTTCGGCACCACGACTTCGCCATCCAGCCAGCCGGATTCAAGCCCCAGGCCGGCGAGTGCGGCAGCCTGCTGTGGCATCTTCGCCGTCCAGTCATGGCCGTTGCGGGTGAATAGTCTGACCTCGCCGGCATCGATGCGCGCGAGCATTCGGTAGCCGTCAAACTTGATTTCGTAGCGCCAGTCACCCGCCGGTACCGAATCGACCAGCGTGGCCAGCTGCGGCTTGAAACTCTCCGGCAACTTGGCCGGGAGCGCCCCGTCGAGCGCGACCTTTTCCTTCTGCTTACGTGGCGCCCGTTGTTTGGCTGGCGCCTTGACCGGACTCGGCGGTGACTCAGCAACCCGTGCTTTCGCCCCACGCTTGCGCGGCACCAGCGTACGGTCGCTGAGCACGCTATCCGGCTCGGCGGCGACAATGTCGTAGTCGCTCTCGTCGCGCGCTGCCTCGTCGCGGGACTTGATCAGGAACCACTGCTCCTTCTTGCCGTCCATCTGCGTGCGCACCAGGTTCCAGCTGCCGGCGAGCTTTTCGCCTTCAAGTGCGAACTTGAGCTTGCCCTTGCGATACGCGTCGCGCGGATCGCCCTCGGGTATCCACACGCCACGATCCCAGACGATCACATCACCTGCACCGTAATGGCCCGCCGGGATGCTGCCCTCGAACGTGGCGTATTCCAGCGGATGGTCCTCTACATGCACGGCCAGCCGGCGCACGCTCGGGTCGAGGCTGGGCCCCTTGGGGATTGCCCAACTCTTCAGCGTACCGTCCAGTTCCAGGCGAAAGTCATAATGCAGGCGGGTGGCGTCGTGCTTCTGGATGCAGTACTGCAACGCCTGGGTCTTGCGCGACTTCGGCCGTGCCTTGCCGGCGGGCTCCGGCGTGGCGGCAAAGTCGCGCATGCGTTGGTAGTCTTCGAGCGCCATGGCCGGCCTCCGCGGGACTTCGCTGGTGGCTTATTCCAGCTTGCCAGCGTCAGTCGAGGTGTCGTTGGGGCCGCCTGGCGCCGAGTGCCGGTCCGGGTCTGTCGACTTCTCTTCGCTATCGGGCTGCGGCGCCACGAGCCGACCATCTTCGGTCACCGTGCGGCCTTGATGATCCTTGCGGGTTTCGACCTCTTCCTGCGGCGTGGGATTGCCCATCGGGCTAGGACGTGAACCGGTATCGTCCCGCGGCGTGCCGGCCGGAAACTGGGCCATGGTCGGAGTCGCGAACAGCGCGCTGAGGGTTGCCGCGAGCATCAGTCTTTTCATCTCGAATCTCCGCTGGGCTAGTACTTAATTTGGTCATCCGCAGCTGGTATGAGTTCAGCTAACGGCGATTGAGCCCGAGCGGACGTTCCGATAAGCGGCATCGGGCAAAGGCCGCTTCGTAGAGCCTTTGCTCGGCTTAATCCGCTGAGTGGACATATCGCCGCATTTACATCTCGGCGGTCGCTGCTACGGTTGAGAGACGTCGGGAAACCAGGGGTGCGCAGCTGACGCAGTGCTGCGCTCAAGTCACCTCCTATCTAGGGAGGATTTATGAATACGCGTCTTCCTCTGTTCAAGATCGAAGCAATCCTGCACACCTATCTGCGGCCCTTTCAGTGCGAGTGCCGTGCAGAGCCCGACAGTTCACTCAGTGTGCGCCTCTACCACGAACCGCCAGACGAAGAACTGACCGTGCTCGGCATTTCGTATGACCAATGCCGAGATGCGGCGAACCTCGTGCGTCTGGCTCAGGAACTGCGAATCGAAATGTGCGCCACGCGCAGCACCCTGCGCGCGGAGGCCGATCTGGCTGATCGCACAGAGTGACTGGCCGGCGGTTAGCGCGGAGTTCTGGCAACACGGTTGCTCGCGGTTTGGCCACGGCCCATGTACTTGAGGAACACATCGTGGCCGTAACTGTGCGACTGAACAGGCTTCTGCCGCCCGAAGCGCTGCCAGGCACGCTCGTGCAGGTAGAACACCACCGTGTTGCATAGCGGTTCGATCAGGGCAACCGCGCCGCCTATCACGATACTTCCGGTCAGCGCGTAGACGACGATGAACGCCGTGGCGAAATGCAGTACGGCAAAGGTCAGGGTCTTGACTAAAGGACGTGGTCTCATCGGTGGTTACCACCGCACACATGCCGTGCTCGATGCATGTGCCGGTCTTTCTAGGGGGCGGGTAAGCCCGATCGAATGCCGACCGGGCCTGCAATCAGGTGATCAGCGCTTGGCTTCGACGTTAGGCTCAGCTGCACGGGTCAGGTAGGCCTGGGTCAGCTCGGCGAGGTGATCACGCAGCCAATCGGCCATCGCCACCTCTTCCACAAGAATGCGCTCGCATACTTCCTTGGTCTGCATATCGCCCACCGCCTCGGCCGCGGCGATGAGGATCTTGTAGGAGGCGATTTCGAGGTTCTCGAATACGTAGCCCATCTGCGCGCCTTTGACGATCTCGTCATTGACCATCATGCCGCCCATGGCCTGCCCCATCGCCATCATTTTGCCGCCCAGGTCCTTGAGGCCCGAATAGGATTTGTCGTAACGCTGCAGACAGCTTTCGATCAACCTGGCCTGGTTCTGCGTTTCGGTGATGTGTTGCTCGATGCGTGCCTTCAGCTGCGGGTAGTGCTCGATGCGACTGGCCTGCTTGTTCAGCATGGTTTCGGCCTGTGCTTCCATGGCATGCGCGTCGCGCAGCCACTCGATAAGGCGTTCGATACGGACATCGGTGCCGGTCTGTGCACTTTGCATTGGATATCTCCGGTCAGGTCTAAAAAAACAGGGCTAGAGGATCGGCCCGCTTGATTTTGTGAAAGAACCTGCCGGCAAGAGTTCCAACCACCCGACCGGCGTGGCAGGCACGCGGCGCGTGCTGAACTTTTGCCCGATGCGGTCTGTCACTGGCCCTGACGAACGCCGACCGGAGCTGCGCTATCGAACTTCCTGCCTTCCTTCTGCAATGGGACCAATACATCAGCCAGCCGGCGTTGCGCACGCTGGCGGCCGCGCTGTTCGTGGTGCTGGTACTGAGTCTGTTCGGCCGTTTGCTGACGGCCCTGATGCTGCGTCTGGCCCGGGCGTTTCTGTTTACTCGCGAGTTGTCCGAGCAACTGGAGAAACCGATTCGGCTTCTATTGCCGCTGATAGGGCTTCAGGGCGTATGGACGTCGGCGTCCGATGACCTGTTACTGATCGATGGCGCACGCCATATCACCACCCTGCTGATCATCGCGACCCTCACCTGGCTGGTGATGCGTCTGCTGCGCGGGCTGCAGCAGTTCATTCTGCTGCGCAACCCGGTGGATGTGGTCGACAACCTGCGTGCTCGGCAGATCCAGACACAATCGCGGGTGTTGCTCCGCACGCTGGCGTTTTTCGTGCTGCTGGTGGGTGCGGCGGCGATGCTGATGACCTTTCCCGGCGCCCGCCAGTTCGGTGCCAGCCTCCTGGCCTCGGCAGGCCTTGCCGGTCTTGCCGTGGGCTTCGCCGCGAGGCCGGTGCTGGCCAACCTGATCGCCGGCGTGCAGATCGCCATGACTCAGCCGATTCGCCTGGATGACGTGGTCATCGTCGAAAACGAGTGGGGCCGAATCGAGGAAATTACCGGTACCTACGTCGTCGTGCGCATCTGGGATGACCGTCGCCTGGTCGTGCCGCTGCAGTACTTCATCGAGAAGCCTTTCCAGAACTGGACCCGCCGCGGCTCCAGCCTTATCGGGACGGTATTTCTCTGGGCCGATTACTCGCTTCCACTGGAGCCGCTGCGCGAAGAGCTGCGCCGGCTGTGCAAGGAAGTCCCCGAACTATGGGATGGCCGGGTTTGCGTACTGCAGGTGACCGACACCAGCGAAAAATCCATTCAGTTGCGTGCGCTAGTGAGTTCACCGGACTCGTCGCGCAACTGGGACCTGCGCTGTCATATCCGCGAGAACCTGCTGGGCTTCATCCAGCGCCAGTATCCGCATTCGCTGCCGCAGGTTCGGGCGGATCTCAGTGTCGGCCACAAGCAGCGTGTCGATACTTCGCAGCCCGAGCATGTGGAACCGGAGCGCCAGCCGCCGGTGTGATTATTCGCCGGCGCGCTCTTCCAGCTTCTTCAATAATTGCTCGTACTTTACCGGCAGCTGGGTGAGACCGTACCGCGCAGCCTGCTTGCGAATCTCCACGCGATCACCCTCGAACTGCACCGTTTCGCTCACCACCACCTGTTGCTCGCCCCGCATCAGTGCATAGGCGTAGCACTGGGTGCCGCCCTCATCCTCCTGGTCATCATCAGCAACACCGGTATTGGCAATGGCCAGAGTGGCGACACTGGCGTTCAGCGCACCAATCGCCATCTCGCGCGCCACCTCCTCGCTGGTGAGGCCGAATCGCTCGATGGTTTCGAAGTCGACGTTGAGCAGGCGGTTCTTTGCCTTGGGTGAATAGACCACGAAGCCGCTGTCCAGCACCTTGCCGCAGCCCGGTATATCGCCCATCAGCGAAGCCATCAAACCGCAGGTACAGGACTCGGCGGTGGTCAGCGTCAATTCCGCGCGCTGCAAAAAAGCCACGACTTGCTCGATCTCTTGCATGTTTTTTGCTCCAGCAGTTTCAGGGTCATCGCCTTCACGACTCTGTGTATTCGGAGCAAGTTGGCTGGTTGCGAGTTCCGGCCGCGGTTGTTGATCGGATTTTGAGAACTTCTACCGCGACGCCGGGTCTGGATTTTGGCAGGGCCAGTGCAGCTCTGCCTGCCTTCGCGGCAGCTCCGAAAACGAGATTTAGCCTGGTCGTGTTCATGGTATGTGGCGGTCATCAGATCGTTGCATAGGAGAAATATGCTCGTAGCTGGCGCCGGCATCTGGAAGCCCGGGGCTTTGGGGAGATCGTGATGAGTATTGCCGCTGTGAACGCTAGGCCTGCCGGAACACCGAAGGCCCAACCTGCTCCACCCCTGGTTACTCGCCCTGCCCTGCAGATTCGCAGTAGCCACGATGACAAACGCAAGATCCTTTTCGTGACTTCCGAGCTGACCGACCTGGTCAAGACCGGTGGACTCGCTGACGTGTCCGCCGCTCTGCCCCGCGCGCTGGGTGCACGCCATGACGTGCGCGTGTTGATCCCCGGTTTTTCGCAGGTCATCAACAGTGGCCACGCCATTCGCATCGTCGGCTCGCTGAGCAGCTATGCCGAAATCCCAGGCTGCCGCATCGGCCGGATGGACATGCCGGATGGCCTGATCATCTATGTGCTGATTTGCCCCGAACTCTACGAACGCGAAGGTTCGCCCTACGGCGATGTCCACGGTAATGACTGGCCGGACAACCCGGTGCGCTTCGCCCGCCTCGGCCTGGCTGCTGCAGAGATCGCTGCTGGCACGGCCTGCATCCGCTGGGCGCCGGAACTCGTACACGCACACGACTGGCCAGCTGGCCTGACGCCCGCCTACATGCGCTGGCGCGGCCTGAATACGCCAAGCGTGTTCACCATTCACAACCTTGCCTATCAGGGCAATATCGACATGTCGCAACGGCGGTTGCTGGGTATCCCAGCGGAGGCCTGCGACCCCGAGCGCATGGAGTTCTACGGCAAGCTGTCGCTGCTCAAGGCCGGTATCGCCTACGCCAACCGTGTGACCACGGTCAGCGCCACCTACGCCGAGGAAATCACCACGCCCGAGTTCGGCTGTGGCATGGAAGGCTTTCTCAGCATGAAAGCCCGCCAGGGCCTGCTCAGCGGGCTTCTCAACGGCATCGACGAAAGCTGGGCACCGGAAAGCGACCCCTATCTGGTGAGCGGTTTCAGTGCGCGAAACTGGGCTGGCAAAGAAGCCAATGCTGCCTATATCCGCAACTCGTTTGGGCTCGAGCAATGTGGTGCGCCGCTGTTCGCGGTGGTCTCGCGCCTGGTCCATCAAAAGGGTGTCGACCTGACCCTCGACGTCGCGCATGCCATCGTCGAAGGCGGTGGCCAGCTGGCAATTCTGGGTCAGGGCGATCATCACATCGAAGACGAGGTCCGGCAGCTCGCGGCTCAGTATCCCGGTCGAGTTGCAGCCCACATCGGCTTCAACGAAACCGATGCTCGGCGCCTGTTCGCCGGCAGCGACTTCCTGCTGATGCCGTCGCGCTACGAGCCGTGCGGTCTTAGCCAGATGTACGCCCAGCGTTATGCCTCCCTTCCCATCGCGCGGCGCACGGGTGGTCTGGCCGACTCCATCGAGGATGGCGTCACCGGCTTCCTCTTCAACGAGCCCGATGTCGCCAGCTACCGCCAGGCGGTGCAGCGGGCCCTGTCGATTCATCAGCATCCGCAACTGCTCAGTGCCATGCGCTGCCGTGCAATGGCGGCCGGATTTTTCTGGCGCCATGCCATCGAGCCCTATGACGCGCTTTACCAGCAGCTGCTCGGAGAGCGCCGCGAGGTTCGTCATCTAATCTGAAGAGGTCGTTAAATGCAGAAGCAGCGTGCCCATATCGGGCATCACGGGCCGGAGTTGCTGGAAGACGGGAATACCCGCTTCCGACTCTGGGCGCCCGATGCGCAAAACGTCAGTCTGATCGTTGTAGGCGCACAAACGCTGCCGATGACCGCTACTGAAGAAGGCTGGTACAGCATCGATGCTCCATATGGGGCCGGTACGCTCTACCGATTTCTCATCGACGATGAACTGCATGTGCCCGACCCTGCCTCGCGCGCTCAGGCGGGTGACGTGCATGCGCCGAGCCTGGTGATCGATACCCACAATAACTACCTGTGGCGCAACGCCGACTGGCGCGGCCGGCCCTGGCACGAAACCGTGTTGTACGAGACCCATGTCGGTCTGTATGGCGGTTTTGCCGCAATGGAAGAGCACCTCGCCGCGCTCGCCGAACTGGGCGTGACGGCCATCGAACTGATGCCCATTGCCGAATTTCCCGGCGACCGCAACTGGGGTTACGACGGCGTATTGCCCTACGCACCGGAAGCGGCCTATGGCAGCCCGGAAGAGCTCAAGCACCTGATCGATACCGCCCACGGCCTCGGCCTGATGGTATTTCTCGATGTGGTCTACAACCACTTCGGCCCGGACGGCAATTACCTCGGCCGCTACGCCAAGCACTTCTTCCGCCACGACCAGCAGACACCCTGGGGCGATGGCATCGATTTCCGCCGCCGTGAAGTCCGAGATTTCTTCATCGACAACGCGTTGATGTGGCTGATGGACTACCGTTTCGACGGGCTGCGCTTCGATGCCGTGCATGCCATTCCCGACCGCAGCTTCCTCACCGAGCTGGCCGAGCGCGTGCATGCCACCGTGGAGCCCGGTCGCCATGTGCATCTGGTGCTGGAAAACGAGGACAACCGTTCCAGCCTGCTGACCCAGGGCTTTACCGCGCAGTGGAACGACGACGGCCACAATGTGCTGCATGCGCTGCTCACCGACGAGAGCCAGGGCTACTACGCCGACTACCATCAGGACGCGACCGCCAAGCTGGCGCGCTTTCTCGGCGAAGGGTTCATCTATCAGGGGCAGAACAACCGCCGTGGCGAGGCCCGTGGCGAGCCCAGCGCGCATCTGTCACCGTCGTCGTTCGTGCTGTTCCTGCAGAACCATGACCAGACCGGCAACCGCGCCTTTGGCGATCGCCTGGTTACGCTGACCAATGCCGACGCACTTCGCGCAGCGACCGCGGTGCTTCTGCTATCGCCAATGGTCCCGCTGCTGTTCATGGGCGAGGAATGGGGCTCCCGGCAGCCTTTCCTGTTCTTCACCAGCCATCACGGCGAACTGGCCGACGCGGTGCGCGAAGGCCGCCGCAGCGAGTTTGCCGAATTTTCCGAGTTTGCCGACGAGGCCACTCGCGAGCGCATACCCGACCCCAACGCCGTAGCCACATTCGAGCAGTCGCGGCCGGACTTCGGAGCGCAGACGCAACCGGGGCACGCCGAATGGCATGCGCTGTACCGCCAGCTACTCAGCATTCGCCATGCCGAGATCGTTCCACGCCTGCCCGGTGCGGCGTTTCTCGGCTGCAGCGTGCTCGGCGAAGCCGCCGTGCTTGCCCGCTGGCAGCTGGGTGATGGCTGTCAATTGCGCCTCGAGCTGAACCTCGGCGAACAAGCCGCTCCACTGCCCGCCTCGTCTACCGCCGCGCAACTGCTGTTCGCCAGCCGTGAGTCGGATGCGAACACGCCCGACCAATTGCCGCCTCGTATGGCCAAGCTGTATCTGGAGAAAGCCAAATGAGCGACGAAGCCCTGATCCGCCTGGCGGAAGCCGCCGGGCTTTCCATTGACTGGATCGATGCCGACAACCGTGAACAGCGGGTCGAGCCGGCCGTCCTGCGCGAGGTACTCGCCTGCCTTGGGCTGGCGGCGGAAACCGATGCAGATATCGACGCCAGCCTTGAGATCCTTGCGCACAAGAACAACCACGGCGGCGTGCCTCCGCTGCTCACCTGCGATCAGCACGCTGCACTGGACCTTTCCGCCTACTTTCCCGCCGCCAGTCGCTTTGAGCTGCAGGCAGAAGATGGCGGCGTCCAGCAGGGCACGCTCGATTACCAGGCGCGTTTGCCGGCCATCGACGCCCCTGGCTATTACCGCCTGACGATCGACAAGCATCAGCTGACCGTGGCCATCGCCCCGCTGTCCTGTCCCACCGTCGCGCAGATCGCCGGTGCCGATGCCTGGGGGCTGACGGCCCAGCTGTACAGCTTGCGACGAGCCGGTGACGGCGGCCTGGGCGACACCCAGGCGCTGGAGTCGATGGTGAGCAACGCTGCTGCTCATGGTGCCGATGCGCTGGGTATCAGCCCGGTTCATGCCATGTTCAGCGCGCACATCAACCAGTACAGCCCCTACTCGCCGTCGAGCCGACTGTTCTTCAACGTGCTGCATGCGGCACCCGGGGCAATCCTCGGCGAGCGGCCGCTGCGCCAGGCCATCGAGACCTGCGGACTCGGCGAAGAACTGGAACGGCTCGAGCGCCTGGATCTGATCGACTGGCCTGCCGTCGCCCAGTCGCGGCAACGCCTGCTACGCCAGCTGTTCGACGACTTCAGCAAGGGCGGCAACCCCTTGCAGGTGGATTTCGACAGCTTCCGTGCGAACGGTGGCGAGGCGCTGGAAAACCACTGCCGTTTCGAAGTCCTGCACACCCATCTGCGCAATGCACAAGGCCATACCCAGCACTGGAGCGATTGGCCAAGCGAGTATCGCGATCCGGCTAGCCCAGCCGTGGACGCATTCGCCCGCGAACACGCCGACGAGGTGAGCTATCACGCTTTTGGTCAGTGGCTCATGGCCCGCGGACTGGAGCGCGCCCAGGTCGCCGCGCGCAGCGCCGGCATGCGCATCGGCCTGATTTCCGACCTCGCGGTCGGCGCCGATGGTGGCGGCAGCCAGGCCTGGAGCCGACAGGCTGAGCTGTTGGCTTCGCTGAGCGTCGGGGCGCCGCCGGACATCATGAATCGCGACGGCCAGAACTGGGGCATCTCCGCGTTCTCGCCCTGGGGCCTGCAACAGAACGGCTTTCGCGCCTACATCGAAATGCTGCGCGCCAACCTCGCCCACGCCGGCGGCATGCGCATCGACCATGTGCTGGGCCTGAAGCGTCTGTGGGTCGTCCCTGCCGGTGCCGACCCGAAGCGCGGCGTGTATCTCAACTTTCCGTTCGACGACATGCTGCGCCTGCTCTGCCTCGAAGCCTGGCGCCACCAGGCGGTGATCCTGGGCGAGGACCTCGGCACCATTCCCCACGGCCTGCGCGATGTGCTCGCGGCTCGCGGGATCCTCGGCATGCGGGTCCTGCTGTTCGAACAGCACGACGGGCATTTCCAGACGCCTGCGCAGTATCCGGCGCAGGCGCTGGCCACCAGCACCACCCACGACATCCCGACCCTGACGGGTTGGTGGCGAGGTCACGATATCGACTGGCGCATCAAGGTCGGTCAGGTGCCCGAATCCGACCGCGACGCCCAGTGGCGAGCACGCGAGAAGGAGCGCGCCGGCCTGAATCGCGCTCTGTGCGAATACAGCGGCAAGAATCCGGATGTGCTGTTGAGCGCCGAGGACGCTGTCGATGCCGCCATCTGCTTCCTGGCCCATACCCCGGCGCCACTGGTGCTGGTGCCGGTGGAAGATGCACTCGGTCTGGAAGAACAGACCAACATGCCCGGCATCGTCGAAACCCATCCCAACTGGCGTCGCCGCTATCCCGGCGACAGTGCAACGTTGCTCGACAGCCCGGCCAGCAGCCGTCGGCTGGCGTCCTTTGCGCAGGCCCGTCGTAACCATCGTGGAGCTGCGCATCGATGAAAGACCTTACCGCAACCCTGCGACTGCAGTTTCACCGCGACTTCACCCTGGACGACGCCACTGCACTGGTTGACTACTTCGCCGAGCTTGGCATCAGCCATATCTACGCCTCGCCGCTGCTCACCGCCCGTCCCGGTTCCATGCACGGCTACGACGTCATCGATCCGACCCGCATCAATCCGGAGCTGGGTGGCGAGCCTGCCCTGCATCGCCTCGTCGAAGCCCTGCGCGCCAAGGGTATGGGGCTGATCCTCGACATCGTCTCCAATCACATGGCCGTCGGTGGCTCCGGCAATGCCTGGTGGCTGGATGTGTTGGAGTGGGGCCGCCGCAGCCCCTACGCGCAGTTCTTCGACATCGAATGGAATTCGCCCGATCCGTTGCTCGAAGGCCAGCTTCTGGTGCCCTTCCTCGGCAGTGACTATGGCGACGCATTGCAGCAAGGCACCATCAAGCTGTGCCTGGATATCGACAATGGCGCGCTGTATGCCGAGCACTACGAGCATCGCTTCCCGATTACCCCGCCGAGCTACGGCGAAGTGTTGCGGGCTGCCGACCAGCAGCAGTTACGCGCCCTGGCGCAGCACTTCGATGCCCTGAAGACCGAGCCGGCACCCTACCAGGCGGCGCGCTTGCTGCGAGCCGAACTTGCCGAGCAATTGCAGAACGCCGATACCCGCCAGGCTCTGGAACAGGCGCTCGGCACCTATGACTCCACCACTGATGACGGCTTCCGTCGCTTGCACAGCCTGCTCGAACGGCAGAATTACCGGCTGGCCAGCTGGCGCACCGCGGGTGACGACATCAACTGGCGGCGCTTCTTCGACATCAACGAGCTGGGCGGTCTGCGCGTCGAACGTCCGGTGGTGTTCGAGGAAACCCACGCGAAGATCTTCGAGCTGATCGGCGATGGCCTGGTCGATGGTCTGCGCATCGACCATATCGACGGTCTGGCCGATCCGCGTGGTTATTGCAGGCGCCTGCGCCGACGCGTCGATCGGCTGAATGCCGGGCGCCCGCAGGACGCGGTGCAGGACCACGTGCCGATCTACGTCGAGAAAATCCTCGCTGGTGGCGAGCGCCTGCATGACGACTGGGGTGTGGATGGCACCACCGGTTACGAGTTCATGAATCAGGTTTCGCTGCTGCAGCACGATCCGGCCGGAGAAGCGCTGCTCTGCGCGCTATGGAGCGAAACCAGCGGGCGCACCACCGACTTTCTCGAGGAAGCGCGCCAGGCCCGCCAGCTGGTGCTGACCGGCCCCTTGGCCGGCGATTTCGAAACCGTCGCGCAGGCGCTGCTGCAGGTCGCCCGCGGCGACGTAATGACCCGTGACATCACCCTCGGTGCGATTCGCCGGGCGCTGCTGGAGCTGATCATCCACTTCCCGGTGTACCGCACCTATATCGCTGCGCCTGGCCGCCGCGAAGCGGACGAACCGTTCTTCCAGCGGGCGCTGGACGGCGCGAAGACGACCTTGAGCGAAGCCGACTGGCCGCTGCTCGAGCATCTGCAGCGCTGGCTGGGCGGCGAAAACCTGCGGCAGCTGCCACGCAATCTGCGCAAGATCCGCCGCTACGCCTGCACGCGCTTCCAGCAGCTGACTTCGCCAGCCGCGGCCAAGGCAGTCGAGGACACCGCCTGCTACCGTTCCGGCATCCTGCTCTCGCGCAACGATGTGGGCTTCGATCCGCAGCACTTCAGTGCGCCGCTGCAGGCGTTTCACGATGAGTGCCTGCAACGCGCCGAGCATTTCCCGCGCAACATGCTGACCACCGCGACCCACGACCATAAGCGTGGCGAGGATACCCGGGCACGCATGGCCGTGATCAGCGAGCGGGGCGACTGGTTCGCCGGCAAGGTGCGGCGCTGGCGTGACATGGCGGCCAGCCGCATCCAGCAGCTCGGCGACGGCCCCGCGCCCTCGCCCGCCGACGAACTGATGCTGTTTCAGATACTGCTCGGCTGCTGGCCGCTGGACCTCCGTGCAGACGACAAGGCAGCGATGGAGCAATTCTGTGCGCGCATCCTGCAGTGGCAGGAAAAGGCGCTGCGCGAAGCCAAGCTGCGTACCACCTGGAGCGACCCCAACGGCGACTACGAAGGCGCCTGTCGCCAGTATGTCGAACATCTGTTGCTGGCCAGCGAAGGCGCACCATTACGGGACGAAATCGCCGCAGCCGCGGCCGAGCTGGCCCCTGCCGGTGCGTTGAACGGCCTCGTGCAGAGCCTGCTGCGCATGACCACGCCGGGCGTACCGGACCTCTATCAGGGCACCGAATACTGGGATTTCAGTCTGGTCGACCCGGACAACCGCAGGCCGGTGGACTTCGCTGCACGGCAGCGCAGTCTCGACGGTAGTGCTTCGTTCGACCAGCTGTTGCAAAGCTGGCACGACGGTCGCATCAAGCAGTGCGTGATCAGCCGTACGTTGCAGCTGCGCCGCCGCTATCCGCGGTTGTTCAGCGAAGGGCGGTATCTACCGCTTACGGTGTCCGGTGAACAGGCCGAGCATCTGCTGGCCTTCGCTCGCGAGCTGGACGGCGAATGGCTGGTGGTCGTGGTGCCGCGTCTGGTCGCGGGACTGCTGGGTGACAGCGAAATACCCAAGGTGCCGACCGAGCGTTGGGGCGATACCAGGATCGCCCTGCCCGAGGCGCTGGACGGTAGTGAATTCGAGCGACTTTTCGACGCAACGGCAGTCACATCCCAACAAGCCAGCCTTGAGGCTGCGCGGGTTCTGGACGGACTGCCAGCGGCCGTCCTGCATACGTCTACATAAGAGCAACAGGAGAATCCCAACAATGAGTTCAGAAGAGCAACGTATCCGCGAGTTCGCTTATCAGATCTGGCAATCCGAGGGCTGCCCCGAAGGTGAGGAGGAGCGCCATTGGGCCATGGCCCGCAAACTGGTCGAGGCCGAGCATGGCGCCGCTGAAGCCAAGCCGGCCAGTCGCCCGCGCAAGACTGCGACCAAACCCACCGACGCCACGCCCAAAGCGAAGGCCAAGGAAGCACCGGCTACCAAACCCCGTGCCAGCCGCGCCGCGCCGAAAGCTGATACCGCCGCCAAGGCCGGAACTCCGGAGGTCATGAAGAAAACCCGCACCCCGCGCGCAAAGAAGGAAAGCTGACCGGCGGCAGGCATCTTGTCGGCGCCGGATCGGTCGAATGATCGTTCGCGCCGACGCTCGTTTCGGCACGCCTTGCTGAATCCATCCTTGGAGATTTCATGAGTAAGAAAAAGCCCCAAGCGCCACAGGTCATGACCCCATCCAGGATTCGCGAGGGCTTGCCCTTCCCTCTCGGGGCTACCTGGGACGGCCTGGGTGTCAATTTCGCCATTTTCTCTGCCCACGCCACCAAGGTTGAGCTGTGCCTGTTCGACTCCAGCGGTGAAGTCGAGCTCGAGCGCATCGAACTGCCCGAGTACACCGACGAGATCTGGCATGGATACCTGCCGGATGCGCATCCGGGGCTGATCTACGGCTACCGGGTGTATGGCCCGTACGATCCGGAGAATGGCCATCGTTTCAACCCCAACAAGCTGCTGATCGACCCCTACGCCAAACAGCTGGTGGGCGAGCTGAAATGGTCGGAGGCATTGTTTGGCTACACCATCGGTCATCCCGATGGCGACCTCAGTTTCGACGAGCGCGACAGTGCGCCCTTCGTGCCCAAGTGCAAGGTCATCGACCCGGCGTTCACCTGGGGTCGCGATCACCCGGTACAGGTGCCCTGGGACAAGACGATCATCTACGAGACCCATGTACGTGGTTACACCATGCGCCACCCGGCGGTGGCGGACGATGTGCGCGGCACCTTCGCCGGCTTCAAGACGCCGGAAGTGATCGACTACATCCGCAAGCTTGGCGTCTCGTCGATCGAGCTGTTGCCGATCCATGCCTTCGTCCAGGACCAGCACCTGCTCGAAAAAGGCATGGCCAACTACTGGGGCTACAACAGCATCGCGTTCTTCGCGCCGCATCCCAAGTACCTGGCCAGCGGCAAGATCACCGAGTTCAAGGAAATGGTCGCGCACCTGCACAACGCCGACCTCGAGGTGATTCTCGACGTGGTCTACAACCACACGGCCGAAGGCAACGAACGGGGCCCGACCCTCTCCATGCGCGGCATCGACAACGCCTCTTACTACCGCCTGATGCCGGATGACAAGCGTTACTACATCAACGATTCCGGCACCGGCAACACGCTGGACATGAGCCACCCGTGCGTACTGCAGATGGTCACCGACTCGCTGCGCTACTGGGCCACCGAGATGCACGTGGATGGTTTCCGCTTCGATCTGGCGACCATTCTCGGCCGTGAACACGACGGCTTCGACGAACGTCACGGCTTCCTCGTCGCCTGTCGCCAGGACCCGGTACTGGCCAAGACCAAATTGATTTCCGAGCCTTGGGACTGCGGCCCCGGCGGCTATCAGGTCGGCGGCTTTCCACCGGGCTGGGCAGAATGGAACGACCAGTTCCGCGACACGGTGCGCTCGTTCTGGAAAGGCGACGATGGCCAGCTGGCGGATTTTGCCAGCCGCCTCACCGGTTCCGGCGATCTGTTCAACCAGCGCGGACGTCGTCCATTCAGCTCGATCAACTTCGTCACCGCCCACGACGGCTTCACGCTGAAGGACCTGGTGTCCTACAACCACAAGCACAACGAAGACAACGACGAAGGCAACCGCGACGGCAGCGACAACAACCTGTCGTGGAACCACGGCGTCGAGGGGCATACCGAGGACCCGGAGATCAACGAGCTGCGCTATCGGCAGATGCGCAATTTCCTCGCCACGCTGCTGTTCTCCCAGGGCACGCCGATGATCGTCGCCGGTGACGAGTTCGCCCGTACTCAGCACGGCAACAACAATGCCTACTGCCAGGACAGCGAGATCGGCTGGGTGAACTGGGATATCAGCGAGGACAGCTACGGTCTGCTGGGCTTCGCCCGCAAGCTCATCCGCATGCGCCAGCGCTTCCCGATGCTGCGCCGCAGCCGTTTCCTGGTCGGCGCCTACAACGAAGAGCTGGGCGTCAAGGACGTCACCTGGCTGGCGCCGAATGCCGAAGAGATGACCATCGAGCAGTGGGAAGATGCGCACAATCGCTGCATGGGCATGCTGCTCGACGGCCGTGCACAGCCTACCGGCATCCGCCGTGCAGGCTCCGATGCCACGCTGCTGATCATCGTCAACGCGCATCACGATCTGGTGAACTTCGCGCTGCCGGAGGTACCCCAGGGTATCTACTGGAACCGCCTGATAGACACCAATCACCCGACTGCGCGGCCTGAGCGTTTCGACTTCAACGACGAGTACGCGGTGACCGGCCGCTCGTTGTTGCTGCTGGAACTGATCAAGTCCGACGAGTGAGCAAAGGCGCCCCGACCCGTCCGGGTTTGGGGCGCTCCTTCCTGTTCAGGATGGCTACGCCCCTCTCATCCCTCATCACTCTTTCAAGCGGCGCTCTTACCGTGAGCAATCCGGGCCGGATTCACGTTGTGGCTGTGTGCCTTTCAAAAAAACGACATGCGGCAGTGAACCTCGCTGCGTGACCCAAGTCCCAAAACCAGCGCGGCTTCCCTGAACAACCAACGGATTCGTCCTGCTTGTCGCCAGCAGCCTTGTCTTTTCCGTGATGGATCACACGTCATGCTCTTTCTGCGACCGCTTATTTATCCCCTTCTCATGCTGATCGGCCTTGCGCCACTGGCTCCCGCCCTGGCCAGCAGTAATCAACCGAAAGCAACCGACAAGCCAGGCTCGGTGCGCTTGCTGATCAACCGCGCCGGTAGCGGCAAGGCGATGGACGTCAGCAACACGCTGCAGGTGCCGGTCGAGGTCACCCTGCGCCTGACACGCATGGTCAATGTGGCCGGGGTCGGCAAGGGTGTGATCCGCAAGACGGTGCCGGCCAACAGCCGGGTTCGCGTCGCCACGCTGAGCAAACGCCAGGCAGGCGGGCCGATCATGTTCAAGCATTCGTTCAGCTATGCGCTGATCTACTCGCCTGAGCCGGATCAACCCGGCACGGTCGATGGCCCGGCCTATGCCCTGCCCTGGCAAGGCGGCCCTTTTCGTATCTCTCAGGGGGCCGGCGGCGATTTCAGTCACAACTCGCCTAGCGGCCGTTATGCGGTGGACATCGCCATGCCGATCGGCACCCCGATCGTCGCCGCCCGGGAGGGCAAAGTAGTGAAAATTCGCGATGGCCAGGCAGGACGCCTGCCGGACCCGGGCGGCAACTACGTGCGTATCGAACATGACGACGGTACCCACAGCGCCTATCTGCATCTGAGCCGTGGTTCGGTGCGCGTCCAGCCGGGGCAGCAGGTGAAAGTCGGCACGTTGCTCGGCAAGTCTGGCAATACCGGTCGTAGCACCGGCCCGCATCTGCATTTCGTGGTGCAGAAACCCTATGGCAGCTCAATGCTGTCGATTCCCTTCCGCTTTAGCCAGCCGGTGGAATCGCTGCCGAACTTCGCGTTGAGCAGCCAGTGAGTCAGAGCAATCGGCATCAGAGCATGCGCTGCATGATGTCGTCACGTTTGACCAGCCGGTGATACAGGGCTGCACCAACGTGCCCGGCCACCAACAGCACGGTCAGCCAAGCCAGCGGTGAGTGCACGTCACCGACCGAAGCCGCCCAGGCGATTTCCGGGCCTTTTTCTACCAGCTGCTGACCGAACACCTTCAGGCCGTAGCCATTGCCGACCAGATACAGCACACCGGTGATTGGCATCAGCAGCATGCAAGCGTACAGCGCCATGTGGCCGCCCGTGACCAGCCACGCGGTGGCCGGATCATGCTGCGGCCGCTGCTTGAGCTGACTCAGCGACCAGACGATGCGCAGCAACACCAGGACCATCAGCACGGCGCCCAGGGAGACGTGCCAGGGCACCAGGGTCTGGCCGACCCAGTGCTCACCTTCGCCGATGCGGTCGCCCAGTTTGAGAAATTGCCAGACGATCAGCAGCGCCATCAGCCAGTGAAACACCCGCGAAACGGTGCCGTAGCGGCTTCTCGAATCGAGCGTCCGGTTTTCGACCTGCTGTACGGCTGGCGCGGCACCCGCTTCGGATTGCCAGCGGATTACCAGCGACTCGTCGCCGGCCATGCGCTCCAGATGCTCGGCGACCACCTTCTGGAACTGCGGCAGCTTGGCTTGATCGGCAGACTCCAACTGCGCGTGCAGACAGCCCTCACTGGCGCGGAGGCTGCAGCGGCCGAGCGGTAGTTCGATCACGCCGCCCTGCTCGTCCAGCTGCACGGCAAACTTGTGCCGCCAGTGATTGCACAGGCGCTTGATCAAGCGCGACGGATTGCTCGCCGTGATTCGGCTATGGGATCGGTACATGGTGTTCCCCTCGATGAAATGTGCGCGTCAGCCGAACCGGTAGGCCGACAGCGTGGTGTGCATGACGCGGTCGCTGAAGACCTTGCGCCCGATCGAATCGCCAGCCGCGCCGGCAGCCACCAGCAGCGGGATCAGGTGGTCCTCGGCCTTGGGCGGGTGACACAGGCGCGCCGCCGGAGCGTCTTCCCAGCGCTGCAGCGTCCGGTCACGCTCGCCGGGCGGCAGTTCGACCGCAGCGCTGAGCCAATGATCGAATTCGTCTGAAATCGGAGCGAAACGCGGGTCGCCATAGCCGCGCATGTTGTGAAAGCTCATGCCGCTGCCGACGATCAGCACCCCTTCGTCGCGCAGCACCTGCAAAGCGCGACCGGCCTCGATGTGCGCCAACGGGTCGAGATCGTTGCGCAACGAGAGCTGCACCACCGGAATATCCGCAGCGGGGAACATCAGCTTCAGCGGGATGAACATGCCGTGGTCGAAGCCGCGCTGCGCATCCTCACGAACGCCCAGCGCCGCACTGTCGAGCAAGGCGGCGATACGTCCAGCCAGGGCCGGCGCGCCCGGTGCCGGATAGCGCAACTCATAGGTATGCGGCGGAAAGCCGTGATAGTCGTAGATCAGCCCGGGCCGCGCGGCACTGGTGACGCTGAAGGTCGGCTGCAGCCAGTGGCCGGAAACCAGAACGATGGCGGTCGGCTTGGCTGGCAGGGTCGCGGCGATGCCCTTGAGGAAGTCGGCCATCGCATCCCAGGCGTGCCGCGGGTTCCACTCCATGAAGAAGCAGGGCCCCGCGCCGTGAGGGACGAACAGGGTCGGCATGGTTTGGCTGGGCATTGCTGAGTTGGCAGTCATTGCGTTCTGGCTCCAGTGAGGTGTACCAAGCATGGGCTACACTCGCAAGTGTGAGAACCAGGCGAAACGCACTAACAGTTTTTACTCATAGCAGGAGCTGCAATGCTCGACCGAATCACCAGCATGCGCGTTTTCACCCGTGCCGCTACGGCCGGCAGCCTGTCCGCCGCGGCGCGTCATCTGGACATGTCGCCGGCCATGGCCAGCAAGCACGTCGATGCGCTGGAGAGCCGCCTGGGGGTCAAGCTGTTTCACCGCAGCACCCGACGCCTCAGCCTTACCGAGGCTGGCAGCAACTACCTGGAAGCCTGCCAGCGCATCCTGCCGGAGATCGAAGAAGCTGAAGCCAGCGTCGCCTCGCAGCGGATCGAGGCGACCGGGCTGTTGCGCATGAACGTGCCGCTCACATTTGGCACGCAGTTCATCGCCCCGCTCATTCCGGAATTCAGTCGCCGCCACCCGGCGGTAAAGGTGGAACTCGGTCTTACCGACAGCCGCGTCGACCTGATCGACGGCGGCTGGGATATGGCCGTGCGTATCGGCCAGCTGCAGGACAGCTCCATGCAGGCACGGCAGCTTGCAGATTGCCCGCTGGTGGTCTGCGCCGCGCCGCGCTATCTGGACGAACGTGGCGTACCACGCAGCGTCGCCGATCTGGGTCAGCACAACTGCCTGGGTTACAGCCTGCCAAACCTAGCCGCAGCCAAGGTCTGGCCCTTTGGCCGCAATGGCGAGGTGCGCATCGCGGTCAACGGCGATCTGGTTGCCAATAACGGCGAAGCCTTGGTGGCCGCCGCCATTGGTGGCCAGGGCTTGATCTACAAGCCGCAGTTCATCGTGGCCAAGGCGCTGCGCCGCGGTGAGCTGGTCGCCATCGAACTGGATCAGCCATGCGTCGGGCTTGGCGGTATCCATGTGGTCTACCCGCCCGACCGTCGCCCGCCTGCCAAGGTCAGGGTAATGATCGACTATCTGGTCGATGCCTTTTCCGGCAATCAGCCCTGGGCACTCTCCTCAGACTGACCGCGCCGGCCTCGCCCTTCGCCCCGCTCACTCGATGCCGACGCCCTGGCTGAGCGCCGCCGCACGCGCTCGCCGCCATCGCCTGCATAGAAAAAGGTGAACCGCCACCACGCGGAAAAGTCGGAACAGATGTGCACGCGGGCTATTTGGCACGTGTATTTGAAGCGCTCGGCTTACACCGAACGACTGCCCAGCGCAGACCCAAGGCGTTTCCTCGTGTCTTGGTGTCGCAACCGCAGTCTTTCACGCTGAGGCGTTCAAGCATGTATCTGGCGACTTGGAGCGATTATGAAAGCGGTCTATCCCGTCTCTGCTGGCGCAGCTTTCGGCAAAGCCGAGGCCAGCAGGACCATCTTCCTCGGACTGCGCGGTAGGCCTGGGCCATGACAGGCATTCATATCGGTATATCCGGTTGGCGCTATGCGCCCTGGCGCGGTGACTTCTATCCCAAGGGGCTGACACAGAAGAAGGAACTGCAATTCGCCTCGCGCGCGGTGAGCAGCATCGAGATCAACGGCTCGTTCTATGCGCTGCAAACGCCCGAACGTTATGCCGACTGGTACGCCGACACCCCCAAGGGTTTCGTCTTCAGCATCAAGGGGCCGCGTTACATCACGCATGTGCGCAGGCTGCGCGAGGTGGAAAAACCCATCGCCAACTTCTTCGCCTCGGGCATTTTCCAGCTCAAGGAAAAGCTCGGGCCGATCCTCTGGCAGTTCCCGCCATCATTCAAGTTCGATCCGGCGCTGTTCGAGGCATTTCTACGTCAGCTGCCCCACGACACCGAAGCCGCGCTGGCGATTGCCAAGGGCTGCGAGGCGCGCATGGAGGGCCGCAGTTATCTGTCGATCGACCGCAAGCGCCAGATGCGTCATGCGGTGGAAATCCGCAACGCAAGCTTCGTCGACCCCGCATTCATCGACCTGTTGCGTAAATACAAGGTGGCCCTAGTGGTCGCCGATACCGCCGGCAAGTGGCCGCACCAGGAAGACCTCACCAGCGACTTCGTCTATATCCGCCTGCACGGCGCGGAGGAGCTCTACACCAGCGGTTACACCGATGCGGCATTGGACGACTGGAGTCAGCGCATCCAGCGTTGGAGCAAAGGCAGCCAGCCCGACGATGCGCGCCTGATCAGCTCGAGCAAGCCGCGGCCGCGTCGCTCGCGCGAGGTGTACTGCTATTTCGATAACGACGTGAAGGTCCGCGCGCCCTATGACGCGCGGCAACTGCTGCGCCGGCTCGGCCTGGACGCACACCTGCAGGCCACTCCCGGCCAACTAGAAGGAGCAATGGTTTGACTCTGGATAAAGACCATCCCATCGAAAGCGCCGATCTCGATGCCCATATGGCCACGGCGGTCAACTCGATCCGCATTCTCACGGTGAACACGCACAAAGGCTTCACCGCCCTCAACCGGCGTTTCATCCTCCCCGAGCTGCGCGAAGCGGTGCGCAGTGTCTCGGCGGACGTGGTGTTTCTGCAGGAGGTGCTGGGCACCCACGATAAACATGCCATGCGCTTTCACAACTGGCCGGCCACACCGCAATACGAATTCCTTGCCGACAGCATCTGGACCGACTTCGCCTACGGGCGCAACGCGGTCTATCCCGATGGCGACCACGGCAACGCCCTGCTCTCCAAGTTTCCGATCACCCGTTACGAGAACCTCGACATCTCCATCGCCGGCCCTGAACGCCGCGGACTTCTGCACAGCGTTCTACAGGTTCCCGGGCATGACGAGTTCCACGCGATCTGCGTACACCTGGGCCTGCGCGAGTCGCATCGGCAGAAACAGCTGGACCTGCTCTGCAACCTGCTCGATTCGCTGCCCGAAGGGGCACCGGTGGTGGTGGCTGGCGACTTCAATGACTGGCGGCTCAAGGCCACGCAAAAGCTCGATCACTGCGCCGGCCTGCATGAAGCCTTTGCGGTCGCCCATGGCCAGGTCGCCAAGACCTTCCCGGCCCGCTGGCCGATGCTACGGCTGGACCGCATCTATGTGCGTAATGCCAGCACCCACCGTGCGCAAATACTTGGTAACAAACCCTGGACGCACTTGTCCGATCATCTGCCCCTAGCGGTGGAGATACATATATGAGTTACCACTGGAGAGACGGAAATCGCCTTCAGTTACTGGAAAACGGCGAAGAATTCTTTCCTCGAGTGTTCGAGGTGATCGCCCAGGCCAAGAAAGAGGTGCTGCTGGAAACCTTCATCCTGTTTCAGGACAAGGTAGGCGCCGAACTGCAGAAGGCACTGATCGCCGCAGCGGAAAATGGCGCCAGCGTCGACGTAACCGTCGATGGCTACGGTTCCGCTGACCTGCACGGGGAATTCGTCGCAGAGATGACCCGGGTCGGCGTGCGCATCCACATGTTCGACCCGGGCAAGCGCCTGCTGGGTCGCCGGCTCAACGTGTTCCGGCGCATGCATCGCAAGATTGTCGTGGTCGATGGCGAAACCGCGTTCATCGGCGGCATCAACTTCTCCGCCGATCATCTGGGCGACTTCGGCCCGGCGGCCAAGCAGGACTATGCCCTGCAGGTCGACGGTCCGGTGGTGCGCGATATCCACCATTTCGCGCTCAGCCAGATCGCTCCGGACAAGCCTCCGCATCGGTGGTGGCGGCGCCGCCTGCGTCAGCAGACACCGGGCTATGGTGGGGTCAGCCGCGGCGAGGCGCGCTCGTTGTTCGTCGTCCGCGACAACGATCAGCACCGCAACGACATCGAAGAACATTACCTGCAAGCGATTCGAGATGCGCGCTCCAGGCTGTTGATTGCAAACGCTTATTTCTTTCCTGGCTATCGCGTGCTGCGGGAAATCCGTAATGCGGCGCGGCGTGGTGTGCGGGTGCGCCTGATCCTCCAGGGTGAGCCGGACATGCCCATCGCCAAGTTCGGCGCGCGCATGCTCTACAACTACCTGATGCGCGACGGCGTGGAGATCCACGAGTACTGCCGCCGCCCGCTGCATGGCAAGGTCGCGCTGGCGGATTACGAGTGGTCGACGGTGGGGTCGAGCAACCTCGATCCGCTGAGCCTGTCGCTGAATCTGGAAGCCAACCTGATCATCCGCGATCACGTTTTCAACCGGCACCTGCACGAGCGGCTCGATCACCTGCTGCAGACCGACTGCCGGCGCATTCCACTGGAACGGATCATCCGCGGTTTCTGGTGGCGGGCGCCGCTGGCCTTTCTGATCTTCCATTTCCTGCGCCACTTCCCGGGGCTGGTGAACCTGTTTCCTGAACACAAGCCGCGCCTGGAGTTGCTCGACGCCGACACACCAGAGCTCGACACGGTGCCCTCCCCCCTGCAGCGAGAACAACAATGAGCGATACCTCCAAAGGCGAGCCGAAGAGCGGCTGGCGCCGGCGCTGGCCGCTGATCAAGAAGATCCTGACCTACGTCTTCTTCGCCCTTGTGGTCGGCCTGTTGATCGGCCTGGCACGCAATCTCGACTGGCAGGAGGTTTACAACACTCTGCGCAACTACAAGGCGCAGACACTGTGGATGGCTGGCGCGGCGGCGTTCGGCAGTTACGTCGTGTACTGCTTCTTCGATGTGCTGGGTAAACGCTATGCGCGCCATGACCTGCCGATCAGGCAGATCCTGCCGGTGACCTTCGTCTGCTATGCGTTCAACCTCAACCTGAGCGCCTGGGTCGGCGGCATCGCCCTGCGCTTTCGTCTGTATTCGCGTTTCGGCCTGAAGCCCTCGCAGATCACCCGGGTGTTCACCATGAGCATCCTGACCAACTGGCTTGGCTACATGTGGCTGGCCGGAATGATCTTCGCGATGGGCTGGATCAAGCCGCCGGCGAGCTGGGAGATCGGCTTTACTGCGCTGCGGATACTGGGCGGCGGGCTGCTGGTCGCCTGTCTGGTCTATCTGGGGCTGTGTGGCTTTTCCAAGCGCCGTTCATGGACCATTCGTGGCCATGAAATCCAGCTGCCATCGCTGCGGCTGGCGCTGATTCAACTGGTGCTGGGAGCGGCCAACTGGTCGCTGATGGCGCTGGTGGTCTATTACATGTTTTCGCAGAAGGCCGCCTACCCTGAAGTGCTGGGCATCCTGATGATCAGCAGCATCGCCGGCGTGGTTACCCACATTCCCGCCGGGCTCGGCGTTATCGAAGCGGTGTTCGTCGCCATGCTTGCCGACGAAATGAGCAAGGGCGCCATCGTTGGAGGCCTGATCGGCTACCGGGTGATCTACTTCCTGATCCCGCTACTGTTCGCCACGCTGGTCTACGTGGTGCTGGAGGCCCGGGCGAAGAAGCTGCGCAGCAACAACCAGGCCAGCGAACAACAGACGGTGTCGCAGTAGGCCGGGCTGGCGAAGCGACGGTCTTGGGAGGACCGCACCCGAATGAGCTGCCGGCCTCTTCGCGGCCACGGCAGCTCCCCCAGGAAGAGTGCTGGTAGCGTTGGTGAAACGATCAAGGAAGCTCACGCCCGCGAATCCAGCTGACGCTTTTGCCTCCATGGACGGATACGCAGCGCAACTTCTCAAGACCGTCTCAAGAGGCTCCCGCAACGGCGCCTCACTCCCTACAAAAGAAAACGCCGCCCGGGTTACCCCGAGCGGCGATTTTGTAGCCGCAACTGCTACGCCTGCGGGCGCAATACCAGCAAGCCCAAAGGCGGCAGCGTCAGCGTAAGGGAAACCTTCTCGCCGTGGCTCTCGATCGGCTCGGCAAGCATGCCGCCGCCGTTGCCGGTGTTGG
>JGI2924J29684_1078219_pt1 | contig 35841 bp, 46 predicted proteins | sample BenlonsequencITS_FD_29684 | JGI IMG/M metagenome (IMG submission 29684)
CTCGTCTGCGCCAGCAACTGCACGAAGCCGAACAGGCTCTGGCCGCCGCGCAGAGTGCTGCGCCCGCTCCCGCCGCCAAGCGGGCCGCTGACGAGACGCTGAAGAAGGCCAAGATCGAAGCGGCCATGCTCAAGGCGCAGATCCGCAAGCTGGAGAAGCTCGAGTCACCGGACGACGACCAGCAGGCCGAACTCGCCCGCCTGCGCCAGCAACTGCACGAAGCCGAGCAGGCCCTGGCCGCCGCGCAGAGTGCTGCACCCGCTCCCGCCGCCAAACCGGCCGATGACGAAGCGCTGAAGAAAGCCAAGATCGAGCTGGCGATGAAACGCGCCGAACTCAAGAAAGCAGAGAAAGCCGGTGCAGACGAGGCAGAACTCAGTCGCCTGCGTGACGCACTGGCCGCAGCCGAGCAGGCTTTGCATGCCGCAGAAGACGCCTCGCAAAAGCCTGCGCCGGAACTGGTACGCACCAGCAAGCCAGGCGTCGATGATCGCCAGAGAGAACTCAAGACCGAACTTGCCTTTGCCCGAGCCGACCTGCGCAAGCTGGAGCGTGACGAGAATGCAGAGCCGGGCGCGGTAGAAGCGGCCCGCACACGGTTGAGTGAAGCGGAGCGCCAACTCGCGGACTACCAAGGCTCATGAGCGCTGCGCATGGAACAGGCGCAGCGCTGGCGCCATTAACGCATCTGATTCGTCGGAAGGTTGCTTAGCCTTCCAATGACAACGCTTTAGACCCGGAGAGCCAATGGCCCTGCCCCGCATCACCTCGCCCCACGCCAAGGGCCCCAGCCGTACCCAGCGGGTCATGCTGCTGGTGCTTGCAGCCACGCTGCCCGGCGTGGTTGTCCTGACTTGGCTCTACGGCGCCGGCACGCTGATCAACCTGGCCTGGGCCTGCGCCGCTGCGCTGGGTTTCGAAGCCGCGATTCTCCGGCTGCGTCAGCGTCCGGTAGGTTTCTTTTTGCGCGACGGTAGCGTGCTGGTGACCGCCGTGTTGTTGGCACTGGCTTTGCCACCCTATTCGCCCTGGTGGCTGACGTTGATTGCCACTGGCTGCGCCGTGGTTTTCGGCAAACAACTGTATGGCGGGCTCGGCCAGAACCCCTTCAACCCGGCGATGATCGGTTACGTGGTGGTGCTGATTTCCTTCCCGGTGGAAATGACCACCTGGCCGGTGCCGCACAGCGTCGGGCTGAGTGCCGGCTTGCAGCACATCCTCGGCATCGCCTCGCTGCCCGATGGCTGGACCCAGGCCACGGCGCTCGATGTACTGAAGGTGAACAAGAGCCTGACCATCGGCGAACTGTGGAGCAACCCGGCCTTCGGCCACTTCGGCGGCATCGGTTCGGAGGTGGTGAACCTGGCATTCCTGGCTGGCGGCCTGTTCCTGCTGCACAAACGGCTGTTCAGCTGGCACGCGCCGGTCGGCATGCTTGGCGCCCTTCTATTGATGAGCCTGGTGTTCTGGAATGGCTCGGGCTCCGATAGCAACGGATCGCCGCTGTTCCACCTGCTCAGCGGTGCCACCATGCTCGGCGCCTTCTTCATCGTCACCGATCCGGTCAGCAGCGCCACCAGCCCGCGCGGACGCCTTATCTTCGGCGCCGGCGTCGGTATTCTGGTGTATGTCATCCGCGCCTGGGGCGGCTACCCGGACGGTGTGGCCTTCGGCGTACTGCTGATGAACCTCGCCGCCCCCACCATCGACTACTACACCCGCCCGCGCACCTACGGTCACCGTAAGGCCGAGCGCGGCTTCAAGCTGGGCGAATGATCATGATGCTTCCGGAAATCAGTCGCTCGATGTTGAAGAACGCCGCGGTGCTGGGCCTGTTCGCAGTCGTCACGGTGGGCGCGGTGACACTGCTCCAGCAAGGCACTGCCGAACATATCCAGGCCGCCGAACGTGCTGCACAGGTACGCGCACTAGGCGAAATTCTGCCGGCTGGCAGCTATGACAATCACCTGCTCGATAACAGCGTGCTGCTCCAGGACCGCTTGCTGGGCAACCGAAGCCCACTGCCTGCCTATATCGCCATCAAGGACGGCCGGCCGACCGCCGTGATCCTCCAGGCCATCGCCCCGGATGGCTACAGCGGCGCCATCCATCTGCTGGTCGGCATTCGCGCCGACGGCCGTGTCGCCGGTGTCCGGGTTATCGGCCACCGGGAAACGCCAGGCTTGGGTGACAAGATCGACTTGGCCAAGAGCCAATGGATTCGGGGCTTCGAAGACAAGTCGCTGGAAAACCCGCAGGCCGAGGGCTGGGCGGTGAAGAAGGATCGCGGCGAGTTCGACCAGTTCGCTGGCGCCACCATCACACCGCGGGCCGTGGTCGGCGCGGTGCACCGCGCGCTGCAGTACTTCGATGCACACAAGGCCGAGCTGCTAACGCCCGGAGGAGAGACGACCGAGGCCACTGGCGATGCCCTGGAAAGCCGCAGCGAACCTGAGGAAACCACCGTGCATTCCCGGGCCGGCAGTGCCGCCACGCGCGATGAACTGCGCACCACCGAGCCGGCCGCCGAGCCGCAAGGGGATCAGCCATGAGCACACCCAGCTACCGCGAACTGACCGTCAACGGCCTGTGGAAGAACAACCCGGCACTGGTGCAGCTGCTTGGCCTGTGCCCGCTGCTCGGCGTCAGCAACTCGGCGGTCAACGCCCTCGGCCTCGGCCTGGCAACCATGCTGGTACTGACCTGTTCGAATATCGGCGTCTCGCTGGTGCGCGGCGTGGTCAACACCGCGGTGCGCCTGCCGGCATTTGTGATGATCATCGCCGCGCTGACCACCTGCATCGAGCTGCTGATGCAGGCCTTCACCTATGAGCTGTATCAGATCCTCGGCATCTTCATCCCGCTGATCACGACCAACTGCGTGATCCTCGGCCGCGCCGACGGCTTCGCGGCCAAACACAACCCGCTGATCGCCGGCTTCGATGGCGTGGTCATGGGCATCGGCTTCTGCCTGGTGTTGGTAGTGCTCGGCGGCCTGCGCGAGCTGTTCGGCACCGGCGCGCTGTTCGCCAACATGCATCTGCTGTTCGGCCCCATCGCCAATGACTGGCAGATCACCCTGTTCAACGACTACAAAGGCTTCCTGCTGGCCATCCTGCCGCCTGGCGCCTTCATCGTCCTCGGTCTGCTGATCGCCCTGAAGAACCGGATCGACCAACAGCTCGCAGAGCGTGCCCGTGCCGCTCAGCCAGCGGCGCCGGCTGCCAGTCGCCGCGTGCGCGTAACCGGCGTGATCGAGTGAGCCTGACCGGATGAACAGCGAAAAACGCCGGGAGATTTTCCGACGCCTGCATGAAGACAACCCCGAGCCAAAGACCGAACTGGCATACAACACGCCTTTCGAACTGCTGATCGCGGTGATTCTTTCGGCGCAGGCCACCGATGTCGGCGTAAACAAGGCCACCGCCAAGCTCTATCCGGTGGCCAACACTCCAGAAGCGATCTATGCACTTGGCTACGACGGGCTGTGCGAATACATCCGCACCATCGGCCTGTATCCGAGCAAGGCGAAGAACGTCATCGAGACCTGCCGCATCCTGATCGAGAAGCATGGCGGCCAGGTGCCGGACAATCGCGAGGATCTGGAAGCACTTCCCGGGGTGGGCCGCAAGACCGCCAACGTGGTACTGAACACGGCATTCCGCCAGTTCACCATGGCGGTGGACACCCACATTTTCCGGGTCAGCAACCGCACCGGCATCGCTCCCGGAAAGAACGTGCTTGAGGTGGAGCGCAAGCTGATCCGCTTCGTGCCCAAGGAATATCTTCTCGACGCGCACCACTGGCTGATCCTGCACGGGCGCTATGTCTGCAAGGCGCGCAAGCCGCAATGTGGCAGCTGTCGGATCGAAGACCTGTGTGAATACAAGCACAAGACTTCCGACGATTGAGCGGGCCAGCGAAAAGCTTGTATCGCGATTGAAAAAAACTTTTTTACCGGCTTCGAAATTGCGGCTATAAGGTGCGCCAAGAGCGCCCCGTAGCCGTGGAGTGAACAAGTGGCCGAGAAAGAAGACATTCAGATCGAAGACGATTTCATCGCCGAAGATGACGACGAGAGCAGCGAAGCGCCCGTCGAGGTCGCCAAGACCAATCTGACCAAGCGCCGTATCATCGACAACCTGCTCGAGGAACGCCGCCTGCAGAAGCAGTTGAACGACTTCGACTTCGATCTATAAAGAAAAAGCCCCGAAAGGGGCTTTTTTCATATCCGCTTATTCATGCCGCCGATCAGTCGGCGCGCTTGGGCGAAAGCAGTTCAATCTTGTAACCGTCCGGATCCTCGACGAACGCCAGGATGCTGGAGCCATGCATCATCGGCCCTGGTTCACGGGTGATCTTGCCACCGCGCGCCCGGATATCTTCGCAGGCCTTGTAGACGTCCTCGACCTCCAGGGCGATATGACCATAGCCGTTGCCCAACTCGTAGGTCTCGACGCCCCAGTTGTGGGTCAGCTCGATGACGCTGTTGTGCGCTTCGTCGCCGTAGCCGACGAAGGCCAGGGTGAACTTACCGTCCGGATAGTCCTTGCGGCGCAGCAGGGTCATGCCCAGCACTTCGGTATAGAAGGCGATGGACTTATCCATATCGCCGACGCGCAGCATGGTATGCAGCAGTCTCATGATTCAGATCTCCTCGTTCGGCAGCGCTTGTGGCAGTGCAGAAAGTACAACCCCGGCACATGGCCGGGGTCGGTTGGCTCAGGCGCGCCAGCTTATCAGAACTGGGTGCGGCCCTTGCCGGCAGCGATGCGCATGCGCAACGCATTGAGCTTGATGAAGCCGCCAGCGTCCGCCTGGTTGTAGGCGCCGCCGTCTTCTTCGAAGGTCGCGATGTTGGCATCGAACAGCGAGTCGTCCGACTTGCGACCGACGACGATGACGTTGCCCTTGTACAGCTTCAGACGCACCACGCCATTCACGTTGACCTGAGAGGCGTCGATCATCTGCTGCAGCATGCTGCGCTCGGGGCTCCACCAGTAACCGTTGTAGATCAGACTGGCGTACTTGGGCATCAGCTCGTCTTTCAGGTGCGCCACTTCGCGGTCGAGAGTGATCGACTCGATAGCGCGGTGTGCCTTGAGCATGATGGTGCCGCCGGGGGTCTCGTAGCAGCCGCGCGACTTCATGCCGACGTAGCGGTTCTCGACGATGTCCAGGCGGCCGATGCCGTTCTCACCGCCGATGCGGTTCAACTCGGCCAATACCTGAGCGGGGGACATGTCCTTGCCGTCGATGGCGACGATGTCGCCCTTGCGGTAGGTCAGCTCGATATAGGTCGGCGCATCTGGAGCTGCCTCGGGAGAGACAGTCCATTTCCACATATCTTCTTCGTGCTCGGTCCAGGTGTCTTCCAGCACACCGCCCTCGTAGGAGATGTGCAGCAGGTTGGCGTCCATGGAATACGGCGACTTCTTCTTGCCGTGGCGCTCGATCGGGATGGCATGCTTCTCGGCATAATCCATCAGCTTCTCGCGCGACAGCAGGTCCCACTCGCGCCACGGAGCGATCACCTTTACGCCCGGCTTGAGTGCGTACGCGCCCAGTTCGAAACGCACCTGATCGTTGCCCTTGCCGGTGGCACCGTGGGAAATGGCATCGGCACCGGTTTCGTTGGCGATCTCGATCAGGCGCTTGGCGATCAGCGGACGGGCGATGGAGGTACCCAGCAGGTACTCGCCTTCATACACGGTGTTGGCGCGGAACATCGGGAAGACGAAATCGCGGACGAACTCTTCGCGCAGGTCATCGATGTAGATTTCCTTGACGCCCAGTGCCTGCGCCTTGGTGCGCGCCGGCTCGACTTCTTCGCCCTGGCCGAGGTCGGCGGTGAAGGTCACCACTTCACAGTTATAGGTGTCTTGCAGCCACTTGAGGATCACCGAGGTGTCCAGGCCACCGGAATAGGCCAGAACTACCTTCTTAACGTCCGCCATGCCATCAGCTCCACGGGTTGTACGGAAAGCCTGCGATTCTACCGGTCATGGCCTGGCTTTTACAGGGGCGCGCCGTTGGCAGGCGCTTCGGACGACGGAGCGGCGGCCGTCGCTGGCGCCGGAGGGGTAGCTTCTCGAGCCAGACGCATGGTCACTCGGCGATTCTTGGCGCGGTTCGCCTCGCTGCTGTTGGCCACCAGCGGATAGCGTTCACCGTGAAAGCGCAGCGTGATCTGCTCCACCGGGACGCCATTGGCGACCAGGTATTCCTGCACCGCCAGCGCGCGACGACGTGACAGATCACGATTGAGCAAGCGATTGCCGCTGTTGTCGGAGTGACCGTCAAGCTCTATGCGGTTCACGCTGGGGTCGGCACGCATGAACTGCAGGATGATATCGAGCTTGGCGCGACCCAACGGATCGAGCACCACATCGCTACTGGGAAAGCCGATCTGCGACTGGCGCACCTGATCGAAGTTGACCGGCAGCAGCTTGGCCGTACAGGCGCGGTAATCTTCGTAGGCCTTGCCGAAACGCGCTGGCAACAGGCGAATTTCCAACGTATCGCCGCCGTGCAGCGTGCGATGCCTGACGACCGGACTACGCCCTTCGAGCAGACCGGCCAGCAACCGTCCCGCCTGTAACTGAGTGCTGTTGAACGGAATCTCGCCGCCGCCCACCGACACCACACCGAGATTGATGTCGCCACGGGCAGGCTGCCAGGGCGCAGCCGCCGCGAGCAGCGTCGCCGATCCGGCACCCAGCCAGCGTTCCGGCGATTGCAGACGGAAAATCGCCTGCTCGCCGGCCCGCCGCACGAACTCGCCACTGCCAAAACCGGCAATCGGCTGAATCAGCCGGCACTCGAACTGATCCCCCTCCACTTGCCACTGCACACGCTCCAGCCGAGTCTGAAAGGTCAGGGCATTGGCCGGTGAAGCGAGCAGGCACAACAGGACGAGGGGGCGCAGGCGCACGATGAGCTCCGAGAGGATGCGTATTCCTCCTAGGTATCGGTGCCAGGCCGGCAAACTTGAGCAGGCGGCCTGCGGCAACCGGCTTCACAGACGAAGGCAAGATGCCGCGCCCCGGCTTTTCCGGTAGCATTCGCGCACGTTTCACCCGCCTGGAAAGCCCGCATGTCCGACCGACTTACCCTGCTGCGCCCCGACGACTGGCACATTCACCTGCGCGATGGCGCCGTCCTGCCTCACACCGTCGCGGACGCTGCTCACCAGTTCGCCCGCGCCATCATCATGCCAAATCTGGTGCCCCCGGTACGCAACGCCGACGAGGCGGAAGGCTATCGCCAGCGCATCCTTGCGGCCCGCCCTGCAGGCAGTGATTTCGAGCCACTGATGGTGCTGTACCTCACCGACGCTACCAGTCCTGACGACATCCGCCGCGCCAAGGCCAGCGGCTTCGTCCATGCTGCCAAGCTCTATCCGGCCGGAGCGACCACCAACTCGGCATCCGGCGTGACCGCTATCGACAATATCTTCGGTGTGCTGGAAACCATGGCCGAAGTCGGCCTGCCATTGCTGGTCCACGGCGAAGTCACCCGGGGCGAGATCGATATTTTCGATCGTGAGAAGTACTTCATCGACGAGCAGCTAAGCCGGGTAACCGCACGTTTTCCGACCCTGAGGGTAGTGTTCGAACACATCACCACCCGCGATGCCGTGCAGTTCGTCCAGGCCGCCGGCAGCAATGTCGGCGCCACCATCACCGCGCACCACCTGCTCTACAACCGCAACCACATGCTGGTCGGCGGGATCCGCCCGCACCTGTTCTGCCTGCCGGTGCTCAAGCGCAACGTCCACCAGGAAGCCCTGCTGGATGCGGCTACCAGCGGCAGCCCGAAGTTCTTCCTCGGCACCGACTCCGCGCCGCATGCACAACACGCCAAGGAAGCCGCCTGTGGTTGCGCAGGCTGTTATACCGCCCATGCGGCCATCGAACTGTATGCCGAGGCGTTCGAGCAACGCCAGGCGCTGGACAAGCTGGAAGCGTTCGCCAGCCACTTCGGACCGGACTTCTATGGCCTGCCGCGCAATACCACGCGGATCACCCTGGTACGCCAGGATTGGGACGTCCCGGCCAGCCTGCCATTTGGCGAACAGGTCGTCGTGCCGCTGCGCGCCGGTGAACGGCTGCATTGGCGTCTGGAGGCAAGCGCATGAGTGAAGATCACTTCGAAGACGAACTCGAGGAGCATCTGCCCGGCAGAGCCCGCTCGCCCATGGCGCGGCGTTTCCGTGGCTTTCTGCCCGTGGTGATCGACGTGGAGTGCGGCGGCTTCAACAGCGCCACGGACGCTCTGCTGGAAATCGCTGCCGTCACCATCGGCATGGACGAACAGGGCCTGCTCTACCCGCAGGACACCCTCTTCTACCGTGTCGAACCGTTCGCGGGGGCCAACATCGAACCCGCGGCGCTGGAATTCACCGGGATCAAGCTTGATCACCCGCTGCGCATGGCGGTACCGGAGTCACAGGCTCTGACCGATATCTTCCGCAGTGTACGTAAGGCAGTGAAATCCGCCGGCTGCAAGCGTGCAATTCTGGTCGGTCATAACAGCAGCTTCGACCTCGGTTTCCTCAACGCGGCCATCGCTCGCTGCGAGATCAAGCGCAACCCGTTCCATCCCTTCTCGAGCTTCGACACCGCCACCCTCGCCGGCCTCGCCTACGGCCAGACCGTGTTGGCGAAAGCCTGCCAGGCCGCCGGTATCGACTTCGACGGACGCGAGGCGCACTCTGCCCGCTACGACACCGAGAAGACCGCCGAGCTGTTCTGCGGCATCGTCAATCGCTGGCGGGAAATGGGCGGCTGGGAAGAGTTCGACGAGTGACATCAGACGCACTGTGAGCGGGCGGCGCGCTTCTTAGCGCCCGTTACCGTGACCGAAGCCAGAAACAAAAAAGGCCAGTCGTTGACTGGCCTTTTTTTCACCTGCGGCGTTAGAGCGGCTTGCCACGGTTGCCGTGCTGGCCAACGAAGGCCTGGACGGCTTTCAGCTCGTTCGGCAGCACGGTGCAGCGCTCGCCGCGCTCGAACAGGTCCGCCAGGTGGGCAGGCAGAGCAAGCGCTTGGCCGATGCCCGCCTTCTCCACCGCGTCCGGGAACTTCACCGGATGTGCGGTACCCAGCGTCACCATCGGAATACTCAGACTACGGCGGCACTCGCGCGCAGCATGAACGCCGATGGCGGTGTGCGGGTCGAGCACCTCGCCCGTCTCCTTGAAGACCTGAGCGATGGTGGCACAGGTCTGCTCGTCATCCACGGCCAGCGAATCGAACAGCTTGCGTGCTTCGGTCCAGCGATCCTCTTCCACCGACAGTTTGCCGCTGGCGCGGAAGCCGTCCAGCAATTCGGCTACAGCCTTGCCATTGCGGCCATGCAGATCAAACAGCAGCCGTTCGAAATTGGACGACACCATGATGTCCATCGACGGCGACAGTGACGCATGCAGCGTGTCCTTGTCGTAGCGATTGCCGGACATGAAGCGATGCAGGATATCGTTGCGGTTGGTGGCAACGATCAGCTGGTTGATCGGCAGCCCCATGTTGCGCGCAAGATAACCGGCAAAGATATCGCCGAAATTGCCGGTCGGTACCGAGAAGGCCACCGAGCGAGCCGGGCCGCCGAGCTGCAGCGCAGCGTGGAAGTAGTAAACGATCTGGGCCATGATCCGCGCCCAGTTGATCGAGTTGACCGCAACCAGCCGGGTGCCCTTGAGGAACGCCTGGTCGGCGAAGCTGGCCTTGACCATTTCCTGGCAATCATCGAAGTTGCCTTCGATGGCGATGTTGTGGATGTTGTCGCCGGCAATGGTGGTCATCTGCCGCCGCTGCACTTCCGATACCCGCTGGTGCGGGTGCAGGATGAAGATGTCGACGTTCTCGCAACGACGGCAGCCCTCGATGGCGGCCGAACCGGTATCGCCAGAGGTCGCCCCCATGATCACCACGCGCTCGCCGCGCTTGGCCAGCACGTAATCGAGCAGACGACCGAGCAGCTGCAGGGCGAAGTCCTTGAATGCCAAGGTGGGGCCGTGGAACAGTTCGAGCACCCACTCGTTGCCGTTCAGCTGGCGCAGCGGGGCGATGGCGCTGTGAGCGAAAACGCCGTAGGTCTCTTCCAGGATTTGCTTGAAGTCGGCATCCGGAATGCTGCCGGCAACGAACGGGCGCATGACCCGGAAAGCCAGTTCGTGATACGGCAAGCCGGCCCAGGAGGCAATCTCCTCCACGGTGAAGCGCGGTAGATTCTCCGGCACGTACAGGCCGCCATCGCTGGCCAGGCCCGCCAGCAGAACATCTTCAAAATTCAGGGCCGGCGCCTGGCCACGGGTGCTGATGTAACGCATGGTTCAAACCTTCGGTGTTGGCAGCAGCGGCAGGCAGCAGGCAGAAGCCCTGCAGCCAGACGTCGCTACCGGAGTTAATTCAGCTGTTCGACGCGGATACGCACGACCTTGTCCGCCACATCGTCGAGTTTTTCCAGGGCGGCGATCGCATCATCGATGCGCTGCTCGACCACTCGATGGGTAACGAGAATGACCGGCACCAGACCGTCCTGCTCCTCAGCCTCTTTCTGCATGATCGACTCGATGTTGATCCCGCGCTCGGAGAGGATGCTCGCAACCTGGGCCAGCACGCCCGGATGGTCCTTGGCCTGAATGCGCAGGTAATAGGCGCTTTCGCAGGCGCTGATCGGCAGAATCGGGTGATCGGACAGAGAGTCCGGCTGGAACGCCAGGTGCGGCACGCGATTGTTCGGGTCAGTGGTCAGCGCGCGGGTTACATCAACGAGATCTGCCACCACTGCCGAGGCGGTTGGCTCCATGCCAGCACCCGCGCCGTAGTAGAGCGTACTGCCGACGGCATCGCCATTTACCATCACGGCATTCATTACGCCGTTGACGTTGGCGATCAGCCGGTCGGCCGGAATCAGTGTCGGGTGCACGCGCAACTCGATGCCGGCATCGGTGCGGCGAGCGACGCCCAGGTGCTTGATGCGGTAACCCAGTGCCTCGGCATAATTCACATCAGTGGTGGTCAGCCGTGCGATGCCCTCGGTGTACGCCTTGTCGAATTGCAACGGAATGCCGAAGGCGATGGAGGCCAGAATGGTCAGCTTGTGCGCAGCATCGATACCCTCGACGTCGAAGGTAGGGTCGGCTTCGGCATAACCGAGCGCCTGCGCCTCCTTGAGCACGTCCTCGAAGGTACGGCCCTTTTCACGCATCTCGGTAAGAATGAAATTGCCGGTGCCGTTGATGATCCCAGCCAGCCAATTGATGCGGTTGCCGGCCAGGCCCTCACGAATCGCCTTGATGACCGGAATACCGCCCGCGACCGACGCTTCGAACGCGACGATGACGCCTTTCTCGCGCGCCTTGGCGAAAATCTCGTTGCCATGCACCGCGATCAGCGCCTTGTTGGCGGTGACGACGTGCTTGCCGTTCTCGATGGCCTTGAGCACCAGCTCCTTGGCGAGGGTGTAGCCACCGATCAGCTCGACAACGATGTCGATCTCGGGATTGTTCACGACATCGAAGATGTCTGCCGTAATGGGCGTAGCGCCGGTGTCGCACTTGGCATTCGGATGACGGGTGGCAATCTGCGCAACCTCGATTCCGCGCCCGGCACGGCGGGCAATCTCCTCGGCGTTGCGTTTGAGCACATTGAAGGTACCGCCACCGACGGTTCCCAGCCCACAGATGCCAACTTTCACCGGTTTCAAGCTGAACTCCCCATTCACAGCGAAACGACCGGACCTGCCGATCGACAAAAGAGTCGCACATTACGAAGCGAGCAGCTTTTAGTCAATCAGCCGAAGCCCTGCCCTGTCGCGATCAGCCGCCAAGCCCCAGTCGCTGGTGCCATTGCGCAAACGACTCGTCCGGGTATTCGGCAAAACAGCGATCATGTCCCTGCACCTGAGGCTCCACCCAGCTTGCCTTGGAGTCGAGCATCAAGTGCGTATGTTCAGGCGGCACGGGCAGTTCGGTGTCGATGGCCGATGCGAACGGATGCACAAGATCGGGCCAGGTAGGATCCCAGAGCCACAGCGCACTGGCACAGAGTCCGCAAAAATGTCGCCGTCCTTCACTGGTGCGGACTTCTCCCGTTGCGGGGTCGGTCAAGCGCGCCTGGTAAACGGAGACATGCTCGCGACCTTCGACCTGCAAGGTGCGGTAGTCACCACCGAGGTTGATGGCATAACCACCGCCGCCCGCCGTCTTACGGCAGATCGAGCAGTAGCAACGCATGAAAGGATAGGGCTGAGCGGATTCAAGACTGAACCGCACAGCCTGACAGTGACAGGAGCCTTCGAGCTTCATCGCGACCCACCTTGTTCAAACCCGGGATTGAACAAGGTAGGTCGCCCTGCGCCGCCGAGAGCCATCAGATAAAGGCAATCGGACCAATGGCTCCGGCGAGGTCACTCGGCAGCGAGCGCCACCTCGGCGAGCTGCGCGGCCGGCTGATAGCCGGGAATCATTTGGCCGTTGGCGAGAACGATGGCCGGAGTGCCCTGAACACCGATCATTTGACCCAACTGATACTGCTTGGCAATCGGCGTCTCACAGCTGGCGGCCGGCAGGTCCTCGCGAGCCTTGGCCTTGTTCATCGCATCCTGGCGGTCCTTGGCGCACCATACGCTGGTCAGCGTATTGGCCCCATGACTACCCATGCCCTGCCGCGGGAATGCTACATAGCGCACTTCCACACCGAGACGGTTGAGCTGCGGCACTTCGCTGTGCAGCTTCTGGCAATAACCACAGTCGGTATCGGTGAACACCGTGATATGCGTCTTCGGCGCCTTGGGTGCGAATACCACCATTTCACTCGCAGGGATCGCATTGATCTGCTTGGCAACCGACTTGCTCTGCGCCTGCTCGGTCAGGTTGACGGCCTGACCATTCTGGAACTGGTACAGATAGCCCTGGATGATGAATTGACCATCGGCACTGGCGTACAGCTGCCGCCCCCCCTCCAACTGGACCTGATAAACGCCCGGCATCGGACTTTCAGCGACGGCCTCGATCGGCATGTCCGGCTGGATTTTCTGCAGGGCCTGACGAATTGCCTGATCCGGATCGGCGGCCATTGCAACGGTGCTGGCCAGACCGACGGCGGCGGCAGCGAACAAACGAATCACGCCCATGGAAACTCCTGGCAGCGACGATCAAGGGAAGGCGCAAAGACTACCATAGCCATCCCGCTCAGACTGCTAGCGGCTTCTCCAACAGACGCCACCAACCGCCACCGAGGATGCGGCCAAACCAGCCTGACCACTACCCGCGCGGATGATGCTGCGCATGCAGCTCCTGCAGGCGCGCACGGGCGATGTGGGTGTAAATCTGAGTGGTCGAGAGATCACTATGACCAAGCAGCATCTGCACGGTGCGCAGATCCGCGCCGTGGTTGAGCAGATGCGTGGCGAAGGCGTGGCGCAAGGTATGCGGCGATATCGACGTAGCGATACCCGCAACCTTGGCGTGCAGCTTGATTCGATGCCAGAAGGTCTGACGCGTCATCTGGTCGCCACGCAGGCTGGGGAACAGCACATCGCGGGCCTTTCCACCAAGCAACTCGTCCCGCCCCTCGCGCTGATAACGCTCCAGCCAGTGCAAGGCTTCATCCCCCAGCGGCACCAACCGTTCCTTGTTGCCCTTCCCGAAGGTGCGTAACACACCCTGCCGCATGCTGACCTGCTCCAGCGTCAGGCTGATCAGCTCTGTCACGCGCAAACCACAGGCGTAGAGCACCTCGAGCATGGCTCGATCACGCAACCCAATCGGGTCGCCAAGATCCGGCGCAGCCAGCAGCGCCTCGACATCGGCCTCGGACAGCGCCTTGGGCAAGGGGCGACCGAGCCGAGGCAGGTCCACACGCAAGGTCGGGTCGACAGCGATTTCGCCTTCGCGCAGCAGGTAACGATAGAAGCCGCGCAAACCGGAGAGGAACCGTGCGGTGGAGCGCGCCTTGTATCCGTTGTTCAGGCGCCATGCGAGATGGTCGAGAATGATCTCGCGACCAGCGACGGCAAGCCGGACACCCCGCTCGCTCAACCAACCATTGAACAGCGCAAGGTCACTGCGATAGGCCTCACGGCTATTATCGGCCAGTCCTTTTTCCAGCCATAGGGCATCGAGGTAGCGGTCGATAACGGAATCGTCGAGTGCAGGCATGACAGCTTCGGGAAAAGGGAAAAGAGCAGTCTTTCATACTGGAAGCAGGCAAGCACACATGCAATCTGGGGTGAACCCGATCAACACGGCGCCATCTAGATTGCCGCTGCAGACCAAACAACGGCAGCCAGAAACGAAAAAAGCAGCCCGTAGGCTGCTTTTTTCTTTCGGAAATGCGGTCTTAGACCAGCTTTTCCTTGATGCGGGCGGCCTTGCCGGACAGCGCGCGGAGGTAGTACAGCTTGGCCTTGCGCACGTCACCGCGGCGCTTGACGCTGATGCTGTCGACCATCGGGCTGTAGCTCTGGAAGGTACGCTCGACGCCAACACCGTTGGAAATCTTGCGAACGGTGAAAGCGCTGTTCAGGCCGCGGTTACGCTTGCCAATCACGACGCCTTCGAAGGCCTGCAGACGCTGACGCTCGCCTTCCTTTACCTTCACCTGAACGATAACGGTGTCACCCGGCGCGAACGGCGGGATTTCTTTGGTCATCTGCTCGGCTTCGAGCTGCTGAATGATCTTGTTGGTCATGCTGTGCTCCTAAGGTCAACCCACCGGGTTGCCATCGATACGTTAACTATCGTCCCGCTGGCGGATGTATTCCGCCAGCAGCTTCTGTTCTTCTCCAGAAAGCGAGCGGCTATCCAGAAGATCGGCGCGTCGCTCCCAGGTCCTTCCAAGGGACTGCTGCAAGCGCCAGCGTCGGATGTGTTCATGGTTACCGCTGAGCAGCACTTCAGGAACACATTTACCCGCATACACCTCAGGTCGCGTGTAGTGCGGACAGTCGAGCAGGCCGTCGGTAAACGAGTCCTCCTCGGCGGAACCAGCATGACCCAGGGCACCCGGAAGCAGCCTGGTCACGGCATCGATCAGCACCATTGCCGGCAGCTCGCCGCCGGACAACACATAATCACCGATCGACCATTCCTCATCTACGTGCGCCTCAATGAAACGCTCGTCGATGCCTTCGTAACGACCGGCGATAAGGATAAGTGCATCCTCGTTCGCCAGCTCGCGAACGTCAGCCTGTTTCAGCTGGCGCCCCTGCGGCGACAGGTAGATCACCTTCGCCGTCTCGCCCGCGGCTTGCTTGGCGTCAGCCAGGGCAAGCTCGAGCGGCTTGATCTTCATCACCATTCCAGGACCTCCGCCGAATGGGCGGTCGTCCACTGTCTGATGGCGGTCTTCGGTGTAGCTTCGGGGGTTCCAGCAGTTCAACTGCAACAACCCCTGCTTCACTGCACGGCTGGTAATCCCGTAGTCACATATCGCTGCGAACATATCCGGGAACAGGCTGATGACCTCAACGCGCAAAGCGGCCATGCCGTTCAGAAATCCGCGTCCCAATCGACCTGCATCTCGCCCACTTCCAGATCGATCTTCAACACGCACTGATCGGTGTAAGGCAGCAGACGCTCACGATCATCCAGGCTTCCAGCACAAGGCTTTACCACCAGAACGTCGTTGGCTCCGGTTTCGAGCAGATGATCGACCTGACCGAGCAGCTGCGCGGACTGATTGATGACCTTCAAGCCCTGGAGCTGATACCAGTAGTACTCACCGTCGTCCAAGGCGGGCAGTTCGCTGCGCGGGATGCAGATTTCGAAATCCGCGTAGGTACGCGCGACTTCGCGATCATCCAAGCCCTCTAGCGTTGCCACCAGAATCTTCCCCTGGAGGCGCCCCTTGACCAACTCGACCTGCTTGACTTCGTCGCCTCGCCTCAGCGTCCAGCGTCGATAGTCCAGCAGGTTGTCGATCGGATCGGTAAAGGAGTAGACCTTCACGTCACCGCGCACGCCATGCACCGAAACGATCTTGCCGATGACAACCAAGTCATCGACCGGAGCAGACGTTGCGTTCATGCGATTCAGGCAGCGGCCTTGGCAGCTTCCTTCAGCAGCTGAGCAACACGCTCAGACGGCTGTGCGCCCTGGCTCAGCCAGTAGGTGACGCGCTCCTGATTTACAGAAAGCTTCACTTCCGCACCATTGGCGATCGGGTTGAAGAAACCGATGCGCTCGACGAAGCGACCATCGCGCGGGTTGCGGCTGTTGGTCACGGTCAGGTGATAGAAAGGGCGCTTCTTGGAGCCGCCACGGGCGAGACGAATAGTTACCATGTGAACATCGTTCCTGTAGTCGGTGCTAACTTAAGGCACACACTTACTTAAAATGGGCCTAGGCCCGAAAGGCCGCACATTTTAAGGAATGCCGGGGATTTTGCAAACTCTTTTACCAAAGCGACAGGACTGCCCAGGGCTATTGCCAGCGCCGCGCGGTAGACGACCGCGCCGGCGCCCTGCCGCAGTGCTGTAATCACTAGAACTTCGGCATGCCGCCGCCGGGAAGCATCCCGCCCATGCCGCGCATCATTTTGGCCATGCCACCCTTGCCGGTGACCTTCTTCATCATCTTCTGCATCTGTTTGTGCTGCTTGATCAGCCGGCCAATATCCTGCACTTGAGTACCCGAACCCATAGCGATCCGGCGCTTGCGCGAGCCGCTGATGATATCGGGATTGCGGCGCTCTGCAGGAGTCATCGAGTTGATGATCGCTTCCATCTGCTTGAACTGCTTTTCCGCTGCGCCCTGGGCGTGGCCCATCTGCGACAGATTGACGCCACCGATGGAGGGAAGCTTGTCCATCAGCCCGCCAAGACCGCCCATGTTCTTCATTTGCTGCAGCTGATCGCGGAAGTCTTCGAGATCGAAGCCCTTGCCCTTCTTGAGCTTCTTGGTGAGCTTCTCGGCCTTTTCACGATCGAGGGTCTGCTCGGCCTGCTCGATGAGGCTGAGCACATCGCCCATACCTAGAATGCGCGAGGCAATACGATCCGGATGGAAAGGTTCCAGAGCATCGCTCTTCTCGCCCATGCCGAGGAACTTGATCGGCTTGCCAGTCACATGCCGTACCGACAGTGCCGCACCGCCACGGGCATCACCGTCGACTTTGGTCAGCACCACACCAGTCAAGGGAAGCGCCTCGCCAAACGCACGAGCAGTATTCGCCGCGTCCTGACCGGTCATGGCGTCGACGACGAAAAGCGTCTCGGCCGGATTGATCGCTGCGTGGACGGCCTGGATCTCGGCCATCATTTCGGCATCGATCGCCAAACGCCCGGCGGTATCCACCAACACCACATCGATGAACTTGAGCTTGGCTTCGCGAATTGCGGCCTGCGCGATATCTACCGGCTTCTGGCTGATATCGGACGGAAAGAAGGTGACACCGACCTCAGCCGCCAGCGTTTCGAGCTGCTTGATGGCTGCCGGGCGATACACGTCAGCCGAAACGACCAGTACGGTCTTCTTCTTACGCTCCTTGAGGAAGCGCGCCAGCTTGCCCACGGTGGTGGTCTTACCCGCACCCTGCAGACCCGCCATGAGCACGACAGCCGGAGGCGTGACCTGAAGCGCCAGGTCTTCGTTGGCCGCCCCCATCAGTTCTTCCAGTTCGGCGCGGACGATCTTCACGAACGCCTGCCCAGGCGTCAGGCTCTTCGACACCTCGGTGCCGACGGCGCGCTCCTTTACCCGATTGACGAACTCCTTGACCACCGGCAGCGCGACGTCGGCCTCGAGCAGCGCCATGCGCACTTCGCGCAGGGTGTCCTTGATGTTGTCCTCGGTCAGCTTGGCCTTGCCGGTGACATGGCGAAGCGTTTGTGAGAGGCGGTCGGTTAGGTTTTCGAACATGAGCCATTCCACGCTGGATGTGCTGAAGGGCGGGATTATAGAAGGTGGAAGCGCCCCGCCGGTACCCCGCCCGCATTGCTTTTCGTTCCAGACGTTCGCCGGTCACTGCTCTGCGAACGCCGCACGATGGCAACAGAGAGAATCGAGAGACAACCCTGCCGCGACGATACGTAACCTTGACGCAGCTTTTGCCCCTCGGGTGTTTGTGCCACACTCACGACCTTTCGAGCCCGTTACCGGAATCTATGCACCCTCTGCTACCCAGCCTTGCCGCCGCCGCTCTTTATGCCGGCGTCACGGGTTATCAAAGTTTGCGTCTGGCACAGCGCGCCGCACCGGACAAGCGTCTCTTGCTCGGCCTCGGCCTGCTTGCCCTGCTTGCCCATGGCATCAGCCTTTTCATTCAGCTGCTCTCCCCCAGCGGCTTGCACCTCGACTTCTTCACCGCTTCGAGCCTGATCGCCGCCGCCGTCATTCTGCTGATTCTTCTGGCTCTGCATCGAATGCCAGTGGAGAACCTGCTGCTGCTTCTGTTTCCGCTGGGCTGCCTGACCGTGCTGTTCGCACAGTTCGCACCGTCCGGCACCGCACCAGCGATCGCCGAGGAGCCTGGGATTCTTGCGCACATCCTGCTATCGATCCTCGCTTATGGAATGCTCACGATCGCGGTGTTCCAAGCGTTGTTGCTCTTGCTGCAGGATCATCACCTCAAGCACAAGCACTCCTCAGGACTGATCCGCAATTTTCCGCCACTGCAAACAATGGAGAGCCTGCTGTTCGGCTTTCTCTGGGCGGGCTGGGTACTGCTGTCTGCCTCATTGCTCTCGGGCTGGTTGTTTCTCGACGATCTTTTTGCCCAGCATCTGGTCCATAAGACACTCCTCTCGGTGATCGCCTGGGTCGTGTTTGGGCTACTGCTGTGGGGCCGACAGCAACTCGGCTGGCGCGGCTACAAGGCCATCCGCTGGACGCTGGCTGGCTTCTGCCTGCTGATGCTGGCGTACTTCGGCAGCAAGCTGGTCCGCGAATTCATCCTGCATATCTGACGCGAACAGGTAACCCGTGGAAAATCTCCATCCCGGCTTTCTGGTCGGACTGCTGGTCTTTCTGCTGCTGTGCTCGGCTTTCTTCTCCAGCTCCGAAACCGGCATGCTCAGCCTCAATCGCTACCGCCTAAGGCATCAAGCCAAGGAAGGCCATCGAGGCGCGCGACGCGCCAGCGAGCTGCTCGCTCACCCGGATCGCCTGCTCGGCACCATCCTGGTCGGCAACAACTTCGTCAACATCCTCGCCTCCTCCATCGCCACGGTTCTGGCCATGCAGCTCTGGGGTGAAGCAGGCATTGCGATTGCCACCATCGGCCTGACCATCATCCTGCTGATATTTGGTGAAATCACACCCAAGACTCTGGCGGCGTTGCGCCCGGAAATTGTCGCCTACCCGGTCAGCCTGCCGCTGAAGATGCTGCAGAAGGTGCTTTACCCGCTGGTCGCGATGCTGAGCTGGGTGAGCAACGGCCTACTGAAGCTGCTCGGCGTCGACCTGTCGAACAAGGGCAACGACAGCCTCTCGACCGAGGAACTGCGCAGCGTGGTGCGCGAGTCTGGCAGCGACCTGCCGTTGAATCGCCAGAGCATGCTATTGGGCATTCTCGACCTGGAACGCGTGACCGTCGACGACATCATGATTCCGCGCAACGAGGTCACCGGCATCGACCTCGACGATGACCTGGAATCGATCGTCAGCCAGCTACGCACCACACCTCACACCCGTCTGCCGGTGTTTCGCAACGATATCAACCAGATCGAAGGCATCGTCCACATGCGGCAGATTGCACGTCTGCTCAGCCATGATCAGCTGACCAAGGACAGCTTGCTGGCCGCCTGCAGCGAGCCTTATTTCGTGCCGGAAAACACCCCTCTTTCGACCCAGCTGCTGAATTTCCAGAAGCAGAAGCGACGGATCGGCATCGTGGTAGACGAATACGGTGACGTGCGCGGCGTCGTGACGCTTGAGGACATCCTCGAAGAAATCGTTGGCGAGTTCAGCAATCAGGACGCCCTGCGCAGCCCCGATATCCACCCGCAGGACGACGGCACACTGGTCATTGATGGCGCCGCCTACATCCGCGAGGTGAACCGCGCACTGGACTGGCAGCTGCCGTGTGACGGCCCGAAGACGCTCAATGGCCTGATCACCGAAGCCCTGGAGCACATGCCGGATGCCGGCATCTGCTTGCAGATCGGCAACTACCGCCTGGAGATTCTGCAGGCGGCCGACAATCGGGTGAAAAGTGTACGCGCCTGGACGATTGGCGATGCACGGGCGGCCGACCAGCAAGCGCAATGATGGAGCCGGCAGGCGCCGGCTCCACAACCTTCATAACTCGACTTTTACCGCAGCAGCAGCGCGCAGCGCCTTCTGCCTTGCTGCGTCGATGGACACGTCGCGCGCCAGCGCCACGCCCATGCGCCGCTGTCCGCTGACGCCTGGCTTACCGAACAGGCGCAGCGCCGTATCCGGCTCCGCCAGCACGTCGGTCAGGTTGCCGAAGCTCACTTCGGTGGACTCGCCTTCCACCAGAATTACCGCCGACGCTGCTGGGCCGAGCTGACGAATTACCGGAATTGGCAGCCCGAGAATTGCCCGCGCATGCAGGGCGAACTCGGACAAGTCCTGCGACACCAACGTAACCAGCCCGGTATCGTGAGGGCGCGGCGAGATCTCGCAGAACCAGACCTGATCGCCTTTGACGAACAGTTCGACGCCGAAGATGCCACGTCCGCCTAATGCATCGGTGACCGCCAGGGCGATTCGCCGCGCCTCGGCCATTGCCACGGACTCCATCGGCTGAGGCTGCCAGGACTCCTGATAGTCGCCTTTCTCCTGACGATGTCCGACCGGCTCGCAAAAGCTCGTTCCGCCCGCGTGCCGGACCGTCAGCAAAGTGATTTCGTAATCGAAATCGATGAACCCCTCGACGATGACCCGACCGCGACCTGCTCGTCCGCCCGCTTGCGCGTAGTCCCAGGCGGCGTCGATGTCCGCCTCACTGCGCAGCACCGACTGGCCCTTGCCGGATGAACTCATCACCGGCTTGATCAAGCAAGGGAAGCCCAGCGCGCGAGCGGCGGTGCGACATTCATCCAGCGAGTCGGCAAAGCGATAGGGAGAGGTCGGCAGGCCGAGTTCTTCGGCGGCGAGGCGGCGAATGCCCTCGCGATTCATTGTCAGCTGCGCAGCCCGGGCCGTGGGTATGACGCTGTAGCCTTCTTGCTCCAGCTCAACCAGCGTGGCCGTGGCGATGGCTTCGATTTCCGGAACAATGTAGTGCGGGCGCTCCTGCTCGATCACGGAGCGCAATGCGGCGCCGTCGAGCATGTCGATTACATGGCTGCGGTGCGCTACCTGCATCGCTGGTGCATTGGCGTAGCGATCTACGGCGATCACCTCGACGCCGAGGCGCTGCAGTTCGATGACCAGCTCCTTGCCCAGTTCGCCACAGCCGCAAAGCAGGACGCGCGTGGCGCTGGGAGACAACGGGGTGCCTATTCGTGGCATGGATTTCCCTCAAACGTCGAAAAACGAGCGCGCAACGCACTCTGCTACATCAGCTGGCCGCCAAGACGGGCTCTCTCACCGCAACGCTGCAGCACGTCGCGGCGCTCGTCATTGCTCATCAAACCCCAACGGCGAATCTCGTCCGCACTGCGCTGACAACCAACGCACAGGTCGTCTTCATCCAAAGCGCAGAGGCTGACACACGGCGAGGCTACTGGCTTTTCCTGCGTGCTCACTCATCGGGCTCCAGATCCCGCGCATAGCGCTGGGCGTTATGCACGTAATGGGCTGCGCTGGCTTCGAGCATCTTCTTCTGCTCATCGGTCAGTTCTCGCACCACCTTGCCCGGTGAGCCGACCACCAGAGAACCATCGGGAATCTCCTTGCCTTCCGCGATCAGCGTGTTGGCGCCGATGATGCAATGCTTGCCGATCTTCGCCCCGTTGAGCACCACAGCATTGATGCCGATCAGGCTGTAATCACCGACCGTACAACCGTGCAGCATGGCGTTGTGGCCAACGGTAACGCCGGTGCCCAGCGTCAGCGGGTGCCCCATATCGGTATGCATCACGCTGCCATCCTGGACGTTACTGTTCTCGCCGATATGGATCAGCTCGTTGTCACCGCGTAGCACGGCGCCAAACCACACGCTGGCGCCGGCATCCAGCCTGATCTTGCCGACCAACGTGGCACTGGGCGCTACCCAGCTCTGCGGATGCGCTTGGACGCGCGACTCTCCCAGACGGTATTTCACGACACACCTCTTCTTGTCAGTACGGATGGATCAGCCTAGCGGCGCGGCTCAGGGCTCGCTACGCCCGGATAGGTCGATGAAGGCAGCTGGCGCACGGCGCATTTCGATACCGGCGTCGTATATGACGTTGACCAACTCGACGATCATGATCGCCGTCAGGCCCCATATCTGGTACTCGCCATAGCGGTAGGACGGGATATACCAGCTCTGTCCCTGGTAATCGATGCGATGTGTGACTTCGCGCGGATCCTCACAGAAGAACTCCAGCGGCACCGAGAAGACCGAGGCGATTTCCGCATCGTTGGCGCGGTACTCGACATAGTCCGGAACCAACCCGACATAGGGCGTGACATGGATGCCATGCACCGATACCAGGCTGCTGAGCGGGCCGACGACCTCGACCATGCCAGGCGCCAGCCCGACCTCTTCCTCGGCCTCACGCAGTGCGGTGTGCAACAGGTCACGGTCTTCCGGATCGCGGCGCCCGCCCGGAAAGGCTACTTCGCCACCATGGGTGGACAGACCGGCGGCACGAAGCGTCAGCACCAGCTCCGGCGACTCGCTGCGGGTGATCGGCATCAGCACGGCCGCCTCGGGCAGACGGTCTTCCGGCTCCAGAAGATGCGGAGAATAGGCGCGCACCCGGTGGAGTATTTTGTCCAGCATGAATTTTCTCGTTTCGTCTTTGACCGGCATCATGGCATGAAAGGCGCAACGGCCCAAGGCCTCGAAATAGCCAATCGAGCCGCTCGAACGGATCGCCTGAATGTCCATTGCCACAACTGCAAATCATGGGTCTGTCAGCCGACGAGGAACCCGTAACGTCCTTGCTCAATCGCCAAGGACACACCAAGATTTGCCGGAACCAACAGGAATTCGCTCATGAAATACTGCAACCAGTGCGGCAACCCGGTGCTGGTCCGTATCCCCGACGGCGACAATCGCCCACGCTTCGTCTGCGACGCTTGCCAGACCGTCCACTACCAGAACCCACGCATCGTCGCTGGCTGCGTACCCGTCTGGGACGACTGCGTGCTGCTCTGCCGGCGCGCGATCGAGCCTCGGCGGGGTTACTGGACCTTGCCGGCAGGCTTCATGGAGAACGGCGAGACCCTGCAACAGGCTGCTGAGCGCGAAACACTCGAGGAAGCCTGCGCCAGGGTTCGTGACCTGCAGCTCTATACGCTGTTCGATCTGCCGCATATCAATCAGGTGTACATGTTCTTCCGCGCTCAACTGGTCGATCTGGACTTCTGCGCCGGAGATGAGAGCCTGGAAGTGAAGCTGTTTGAGCAGCAGGATATCCCTTGGTCCGAGCTGGCTTTTCCCACCATTGGCCGTACCCTAGAATGCTTCTTCGCCGACCGGGTGCAGCAGACCTTCCCGGTGCGCAATGAAGCCGTGAGTGGCTATCGAAACCGCCAGCAGAACCGGATTACAGACTGACGCGTCTGTCGCCCCACTGGCACAAACTGGTCTGATGAAGTCTTTCAGGAATGCCTCGATGCGCTGGCTGTTCGCCCTGCTCTGCCTCACCTTTACTGCGCTTTCCCACGCCAATGCGACCCCTAGCCTGGGCAGCACGCCTATCGACAAGGTTCTGGTGATCAAATCCGAACGCAAGCTGCATCTGGTCAGCGCCGGCCAGACGCTCAAGAGTTATCGAGTGTCGCTGGGCAAGCAGCCAAACGGAGCAAAGCTGCGTGAAGGCGACCTGCGCACGCCCGAAGGCTTCTATTGGATCGATTGGCGCAAGACCAGCGATAAGTACAACCTGTCGATGCACATCTCCTACCCCAACGCGCGCGATCTCGCCCGCGCGCAGCAGGAGGGCGTACCGCCCGGCAACATGATCATGCTGCACGGCACACCACTGGATGAGGAATATCCGGAGTGGTTCTTCCACACCCTCGACTGGACCGAAGGCTGCATCGCCTTGACCAACAGCGACATGCGAGAGATATGGCAACTGGTAAAGGACGGCACGCTGATCGAGATTCGTCCGTAGCAGGCCCGAGGCAGCCGCTGACAGACTTTCAAGGCGTGCCCTCGAGCCTGGTCAGAACTGCATGTCGGACAGCCGCCACACGTCGTATGCAGGCGTCTCGTAGGGATGGGCCTTTTTCAAGGCCCTGACACTATCGTGAATGAGCTCATCCGCCACCACCATCTCGACCTTCCACTCGGGTACGTGCTGCACCTGCCCCGTCTGCCCGATAAATGGCTGGCTGCCCTCCAGCGGCCGATATTGTCCCTGGCCTAGCACTTGCCAGCAGCAACTGTCGTAAGCGCCTATACGCCCCGCGCCAGCCGCGAACACTGCTTTCTTGACCGCTTCCAGATGACTGTCTGGAACATAGAAGCACAGCTTGTACAAATTATCACCTCCAACCCAGAAAATATGCGGCCTTCAAGGGGTGCGCCCTGCTTTTGGGTAGAATTATTGGGTAGAATTGCTGGATAGAATCTTGCCTAGTGATGCCATCATGCCATCAAGAAAAAACCATCTTCTGCTACGCGGATCAACGTATCACGCAAGAATCGACATCCCCGCCGCCCTACGCGCTGCTTTTGGCAGTCGCCGTGTGCTGAGCAAAAGCCTCAAGACAGGTGACGCCCTGCTGGCTCGTGAACTGGCAGCGGCACAGGTGGCAGCTTGGAAAGCTGAGTTTCGACAGCTCCGAGACTCACAAATTCGACGCGGCAGCGCCTGGCAGGAACACGTTGCCAAGCATGGCCAAGCACTAGACCTTAGTCGGCGTAAACAGCTCCTTGGTGCCGTAGAGGAAACCACTCCCGCCCGTACAGAAGCCGAGGCCGATGCCATCCTCAAAGCTTTAGAAAACCTCTTGGCTGAGTCAGAAGCTGAACAGCTCGCCGCTGGCATCCCCCAGGAACAGATCAGCCGTGCAAACGAGCTGTTGCGCCTGAAGCTCACATCATCCGGTGTTGATCGTGTTGCCCACATCAAAGATTTGAACGAGTTGTCCCGTCAGACCTTGGTGGCCTACGCAGCACAAGACAACGTGCTCACCACTGACGAACAGGCAGAAGCCCAGACGCTCATCAGCAGCCCCAATGGGTACAAACCAAAATCACCGTTTACTCAGTCTTTACAACGTAGGTTCGCAGACTGGTACGCAACACAGAGCGAGAACGAACGCACCCGCTCTGTTGCGCTCGCAAAGATCGAAGCTTTCAGTGGTTGGCTGACAGCCGAAGGACAACAGCTCACGTTCGATAGCGTGGCTCAGTTTCTCGACTCCCTTGGATCGAACAGGCAAACACGCCAAGGCTACCTATGGAGCCTGCGCAAGCTTCATAAATGGGCCTGCCGCTATGACCAGCCATACCGCCAGCAATTCGCAGACAAGCCGAGTCCGTTTGATGGGCACACACACCCACGAGTCGGTAAAGGCTCCGGTGGCTCTTGGGCCGCGTTCACACGACAGGAAGCCGAACAGCTCCATCGTGCAGCCGTGGCAAAGCAGGACACCGACCTTGCGGACCTGATTGCCTTCGCCTGCTTTACAGGTTGCCGAATCGAAGAGCTTGGACGGATCAGCACCAACACCACGTTATTCGATGACCAGGGCGAGCCGGTCGCCTTCCGTGTTGACGATGCCAAAACCAAAGCCGGCATCCGTGAGATTCCAATCGCCTCGGCATTGCTTCATTTATATAAGAGCCGTCTCAAGCTTGCAGAAGCCCCAGGCGGCTATCTGTTCGTAGGGAACGACAAGACGAAAAGCGGCATCCGCCTTAACGCACTGTCCCAGCGTTTTACAAAGCTGAAACGAGGCGAGGGCTTCAGCGATCAGCACGTTTTCCACAGCTTCAGAAAGCTGACAGCGACACAGCTCGAACAGGCAGGGGCACCAGCACTCACAATACCAAGCATCCTCGGGCACACCCGTGGGCACATCAGCTTCGATGTGTACAGCTCAGGTGCGAGTTTTGACCAGAAGAAAGCAGCCATTGAACTACTGACTTTCGACTTTCGCTAAACGTCCACGCAACACCCCTTTTGACTATGGTTTTTCGTAGTGTAAAAACGCGATCAGCCTTTCAGCGCCTCCCAGTTCATCTGAAACAGAGAACGTCGATTTAAAGGGCTGTTTTCCGTTAGTTTCAGAAAGTTGCTCTTATGTCAACTATTAGATTGACTTTTTGCACTTTCCATGAAACAATGCGCACCATATCCAGCTCGTCAGCAATATAGATAAAAGCCAACCAAGCAAAGCGCTGATGTTGCCTGTGGTAGAACTTGAATAATTAAAAAATATATGAAATAGTTTGCAATTAGCTGCGTTTTACTATTGCAAAAACAGCGGTTTAGGTGTATAATAATAGTGAAGGAAGGGAATAACTTTCCTTATAAAGTTTCTCATCTCTACTCCAAATCAAACTGTTAAAACTAAACCTCGTCCTTCGGGGTTTTTGCGTTCCTGAATTTCGTCTGCGGTGCTTCCTCTGCACAATAGGCAAATAAACCAAGTTCCTCTTCTTGGCTTGGTATCTACGGTGCACTCCGCAAAGGGTGCCTTATAAGGGTGGCGGTCTACGTCACCCTTCTTTTTTGAAATTACGTTTTTAACTCTGAATATCCTAAATTCTTTAAGGAGAATATTTAATGGCCGACGTTCAACGAGCTTGTATCTGGTGTGGAAACACTTACCAAGCAAAACGAAGCTCTGCAAAGGTGTGTAGCACCAAATGCAGCAATGAGATGAATTATGTTCGTGCCCGCGATTGGGACTGGCTAACACCAGACGAATTTACACAGACGCTGATGAACTGGATTGCATCAGGCAGTCATATGAACCCGAAACATCCTTTGGTAGCGGTGGACAACGCCCTGGCTGATGTATACCGGAGCCTTAATAACCTTTTAAAAGTAGCAGGAGAAATTAAATGATGACCACCTGCCCTGTATGCGGCACTGAGTTCGTAAAACGCCGTAAAAACCATAAACATTGCTCTTCACGTTGCACGCTGTCGCTGTTCCGTATTAGACAGAAAGCACTTGAGGCATTCCACAGCACACTACTAAGCCTTCATTCAAAAGCATCTTTAGCACTGCTGATTGACGGGATGACACCACAACATAAGGAGGACAACAGTTAATGCGAGACACTTTGTATTTAGGATGTAAATGCTACCAGAAACAAACATTCATTCTTGAGACTGAGCTACTTGCACAGCTTGAGCTTAAAGCTAAACAACAACACACGACGCTCTCAGAGCTGGTGAACAATCTACTAAAAAGCGAGGTTAACAATGATGCGATTCGATCCTGAACACTACACACGACACGGCATATTCATTCCAAACGAGCTAACTGATGACTTTAAAGCTTTGCACACGGGTAAGTCCCTCGGTGGCGTTTTAGTCGAGCTACTGCGTGATTTCGTCATTCATCAGCAGCTTAAACAAGAACTGAAGAATCTGAATCAATAGGAGATACCAAATGCGTGCCCACCTTAATGATCGTGCAAAAAGTGAGCTACTGGAAATTATGTCCGTTCTAAACGAAACAAATACCAGCCACACACTAAACAAACTGATTAGCCAAATGCACAAACAAATCGTCCAAACCCATACTTGTGAGGTAAACACTAATGACCAACGCAGCACCGAAAACCACCAATAACAGCCGCAACGCAATTGAGGCAGTAAAGACACGATTTGTTCGTGTCCCGAGCAACAACACCTATCCCCGCTTCCGTGACTTAATTACAAATATCGATCAAGCGGACGCCGGCATCCTCCTCGACTTCTACCGTAAAAACGGCGGCAATGATCCCGACGTAAACGAAAGCTACATTCTTGCATGCCTTCCTTGGGCCTATGGTGAAGGTTTTAAACCTAATGCTGGTCCTGTTCTCGATGGTGGTCTAATTAACCTCTGGCAACCTTCTAAGGTGCAACCAACAGGGGAGAAGATTAGTAAAGAACAAGTAGCCCCGTTCATTGAGTTTCTACAGCGGTGGTTTCCTGATGAGTTGGAACGCCATTATTTCGGCTGGTGGCTGTCTCACGCGGTCCGTAAGCCTGACGTCCGTATGATTGCCACTCCCGTTCTACGGTCGGAACACGGCGTCGGTAAGGGCTTCTTGGTGGAAACCCTGCTGTCTGGGCTGCTCGGTAAGTCATCGGTCGCTGTGTGTGGCCTGAAGGACGTTGTAGGCGACTTTAACGACGTTGTAGAAGGCAAAACCCTGCTGCTAATCGACGAGGTTTACAAGAGCAAGAAAAGCACTACAGACGCTCTCAAGAGCTTCCAGGGCAACGCCACGATCCCGCTTCACCGTAAACATAAGCCGACGATCACCATTGAAAACTATCTGAATTTTATAATTACAAGTAACGATCATTTGCCGCTTGTGTTGGAAAAAGGCGACCGCCGTTTCTGGATTCCTGCGTTCATCCGTCACCGTGAATCGGTACAAGAGACAGCAGCATTCCTAAACGATACGTTCAAGCCTTGGCTGCTTGATGGTGGCTTTCAGTTGGTGCGTGATTATTTGGAACAGGTTGATCTGTCGAAGCATCGCGCAACAGACGCACCGCCGATGACCACAAGCAAACAGGAACTGATGGGATTCTCTACAACTGACAAGCTTGAAGATGTTCTGTCCGATGTAGTAGAGGCCAACGCAGTGCTAACTGTTAAGTGGGTGAAGCAGCAGTATGCAGACGAGTTTGAACACGGACTGTCAGATATGGCCGTTGCTAACGCCCTCTTGAATATGGGGTGCAAACAAAGGAAGACCAAACTTCAGCGATACTATGTTACACCGTTCGGTTTTGAGTCTGGCATTAACTTAGACTCAACGGCAAAAGAACTTGAAGAAGCGATGCCAAGCAAATCATTTTAAAGGTGACACCTTGGTAGACAGGTGACACCTTGGTAGACACCCTGACAAATAAGCTGTCTACCCTGAGAGACCCAGTATATGCGGCTCTTGGAGACAGGTAGACAGGGTGACACCTTTGCGATGTCTTTTTCTAATTAGTCTTACGGTTGCAATAAGAGCGAAGTGAAACGAGAGCGATTATTGCCGAACGTAGTGAGATAGCTTCTCCCGCCTTTTAAAAACATAACCCTAAAAAATCATTAAACCAAATTTGACTTAATTCCAAGTCAAAACTGCGGGCTTCTATTGCCCGAATTTTATAACCAAGAGGAAACACAAAATGAAAGAACACGTACAACAACCTAAATTTATCAATGAACAAGAGCTTGATGCTCGGATTGAAAAAGCTCAATCAGCTTATAAGAACAGCCACGCCGCTTGCTCCCGTGTGAATGAGGGAATTCTGCCCATTTACACGAAACGAGTTCTTGAGTTTGTAGCGCAAGGTTATACGTTCGCTGAACACCTGCCCTGTTCTGCTCATCCCGGCAGCTATACAGCCTATATGCTCAAGCCTGAACATATTCAACAGGAAGAACTAAATACCATCGCTGTTGACGTAAAAGAAAAGTATCTCGCTGACATTGAGGATTACAACAAGCATCAAGAAAATCTTCTTACAGAGCAACTGTATCAAGCTGAGAAACGAAAGCAGGAAGAAGCAGAGCGCAAGAAAGAAGAAGCTCTTCGCAAGAAAGCTGCTCAAGAAGCAAAAGAATATTTCCAATCGATTCAACAGGAGGCTAAATAATGAGCACTGATGCATTTGATCGCGCTATGCGCCGCGCTCTCGAAAAGAAAGCCACCGCACCAGAAGTAAAGAAAACAGAGCCTGTTAAAGCTGTAACCCCTGCTCTCTCAGAAGAAGAGATTCAACATTATGTGGCAATCATTGCGGAAGCTGCCCAAGGTTTCAATCCAAACGAAAGCACAACAGACCGCATTATCCGTGAACGTCTCGAAGCCCTTGAGCTTCGTTAATAAGAACAGGACGGGGCGAAAGCCCCTCTTCTAATAAGGATCAACTAAATGAACAAAACACAAGAACTCCTGCTAAAGCAATTCAACCCGGAAAAGCTGGAAGCTATCAAAACTGCAAAGCTCGAAAAGGTCGCTGCTGTCATTGAAGCGGCTGAGCTTCTGCAATCCCTACTCAACGAGCAGCAGGAAGCCAAGAAAGAACAGATTCTTTTTAAATCTAATCTCAGTGCCAAAGGCTTTGAGAAGGTAGGCCAACAATGCAAATAGCATCATATTTTGCCTCAGTTGGGTTTAACGTTCGAAAGCAAGACCTCAAAGCTGTTGATGCAGCATTGCGGCAGATACAAAAACGCCTTGAGCTTTTCCAAAAGAACATTGGCAAAAGCCTCACCTTGCCAGAGCTGAAGATTAAGAAAATCACACTCGACAGCCTCTCCGCACAACGCACACTACAAACCGAGCTAAACAGGACTGGTCGCCTTCTTGAACTTCGTATCGGTAATGTCCGCCTTGACCAAAACAAGATAAATAGTCAGGTTCAGAACGTTTTTCAACGTGCAGCTAACACCGCCCGAATGAACGTTCGTACAATCGCTGGCACTGGTGGCGGCGGTAATGTTTACCCCATCCCCCGTCTACCACAAATGAATAATGGCGGTGTATTTGGTGCTGGGTTTGGTGGTGGCTTCGGCGGCAGTATGATCCCCCGCTTTGGGCCTGGAATGATGGGTGCTGCCGGTATTGGGGCTGCTGGTGTATATGGCGCTCAGAAAGTTGGACAGGCTCAAGACGCGAATGCAAAAGCACAAACCCAACTACTCAAGCTACGAACATCGGGGAGCACTATCGCAGGACAACCAATTGAACAGGCTTTGATTGGGTTGAGTAATGAGATTGGTGTTAGTGCAGAAGGACAGGTAGACGCATTCAGCCGATTCTTGAAGCAAACCAAAAATGCCAATATGACAAGCGACCAAGGTTTCAAGCTGTTCAAAGATATGAGCATCGCCACCCGTGGCAATGGCGGCGATCAGCAGAGCATCGAACGCCAATCATACGCTTTGCAGCAAATCCTCGGTATAGGGTATCTGCGATCCGAAGAACTGAACCAACAATTGGCAGACTCAAACCCCGCAATCAAAGGCTTTATTCAACGAGCCTACACAGAGCGCACAGGCAAAGAAGGCACGGAGAACTTTCTGCGAGCTATGAGCAGGCGTGAAGTCTCAGTGGCGGATGTTCTTCGTGGTTATGAATTGAGTGCTAAAGCTGCTGCCGGTGCAGTGGCTCAGATGGCTGATTCGATTGATGGTGAACGTGCCCGGCTTGAAAACTCGAAGTTCTCAGAACAGCTTAGTCGTGTGGGTAGCGACCTGACAGGTGCAACAGCCGATTATGTCCGTGCACAGGGCGAGCTTCACGAGGCAATGAAACCTCTGCGTGATTCGTTCTATACCCTCGCCGCCGCTGGCACATCAGTAGCCGCAAAGCTCATCTCGGCTTTTGGTGGCAAGCTCTCTACCGCCCCAGCTCTCAACGGTCAGTTGACCAACGAACAACGCAGCCTCGCACCAATGGCAAGCAGCACGGGACGTGGCATGTTGTCTGTACCGGATATCCGCGTACTCAATCAGCCTTCGATCCCGCAATTCCTCTCCCCGATGCCAGTGCAGCAAAAGGAGTGGCAAAAGGCAGCATCTGAATATTCACGCCCCTCGTTCGAGTCTGTGTTGCAGTCAATGCGCCCATCAAGCGTAAGCAACACCACTACTGTCAGCCCTGGTGCAATCGTGATTCACACACAAGCTACGAACGGTGACCAACTCGCCGCTGAGCTTGAACCACGTATGCGGGAGCTGTTCCACCGAGAGACGACTTCGATCTTTCAGGGTGTGATGGTTGAATTCCCCGATCTGGAGTGATGCCTGTGATCTATACATGTTTTTCATTCAAACAAGCAGATCACGACAAAGGCGGTCAGCTTCTTCGGTCCAAAGCAGATGAGTTTTTCTCAAACCCAGCTTTCGGCCTCGCCGCCTCTCAGTGGGCGCACAACGAGCCTTACGGAAAACATTGCCTGCTGTTGGCCTTTGATCGCCCATCAAGCCCTTTGCCGGATGTTCGAGAGGTGCTGAGTAACGTTCCTTGCGCTTGGATCAGCTGGGTGGGTAGCGTCGTTTTCGATGATAAATATAGGTTCGATCAATTCGTCATCGGCTATGTCGGCTACTCGATCAACAAGGTTCGTATCCCGTTGTTGCCCGATCTGCCGGGTTATCCATCAATACCACCGAAGTACAGCGGCTATTGGCGCAAGGCTAGTTAAACGTCTGATAACTGTACAAAAAACGTACAAATAAGGGAGCTTAGGCAATCTAGGCTCCTTGGTTATTCCTGCTGCATTCGGCTCTATCCGTGATGTTTCCTGCCACTCATGGATTGTTTGTTAAGCCGTTTTCCCTCTCAAACCACAATATTTAGTGTTTTGTCGCAAGGCAAAGCCCATATCTTGTGTGCTATGTCAATTCACATACGCAAATTCAATTAGGATCATTTTTTAAATGCACAACAGTAATCGAGTCATCACCACCGTGTTCGGCATCCTGCCATTCTTGAATGTCGGCCTTCTCGCTTGGGGAATGATTGTTGTAACCAGCGTCCCAGCGACACAAAGCCAGCTCACAGCAGCCCATCAGCGGATTGGTGAGCTTGAGCTACGTCAGACAAACACGCTTCAGTATTCAGAAGCCCGAATCAACAGCCTTTCCTCAAGCCTCGATGCACATCAGAACGAAACACAGCGTCGATTCAAGGTGCTCGAATCCCGAATCAACACCATGCGCTAACGGTGTTCATCAGGGCATAACCTGCTGAACACAAATCGATGAACACGCTTCGCTTGATTATCTGTATTCAAGTAGGTTGTGTTCATTGCTTTTCACCCCTACACTGCAAACATCTAAGACGTAGATGAACACAGCAAAGGGGCAGGATCATGGCAACGGTCGGTTATGTTCGAGTTAGCACGGTGGACCAGAATACAGAGCGCCAGCTTGACGGCCTCACCCTGGACAAGGTGTTTGAAGACAAATGCAGCGGTAAGGATGCCCACCGCCCTGCCCTGCAAGCGCTCATCGAATACGTGCGTGAAGGTGACACCGTAGTCGTTCACGACATCAGCCGTATGGCTCGTAACCTCGAAGACCTGTTGAGCCTCGTTAAAGCCTTCAACAAGCGTGGCGTAGCGGTACGATTCAACAAAGAAGGACTGAGCTTCACAGGTGAAGCCAATCCCATGCAGGAACTCATGCTTTCTATGCTGGGTGCTGTGTATCAATTCGAACGCTCGATGATGCTGGAGCGTCAGCGGGAAGGCATTCAGCAAGCCAAGCAGGCAGGCAAATACAGAGGCGGCAGACCTCGTGTCGATGCAGAGGCAATCAAGGCCGCTCTAGATTCTGGCCTATCAATTCGTAAGGCAGCAGAAGCGCTTGGAGTCGGTATCAGCACTGTCCAGCGAGTGAAGGCCACAGCCTGACCACCTTCGATCCTCTCCCTTCAGCCCTGCCGTTCTGGTGGGGCTTGTTTGTTACTTGTACAAACACCCCTGAAACGTCGATCAAACATGCCCTAAGCGGCCTCTATAGCAGCTCTAAACGAGCGTTCTCTACCAAACCAGTACGCCTACATAGGCTGACGCTTAGCGCTGCTCTGAGTGCTGGATATTTGGGAAAAAGAGCTGTTTCTGGATTCTGAGCTTCGGCGGGCAGTTAAGCCAATCAGCCCCCGAGCGGGATATTTCCAAGAAGAGAACACCCCTCACCAGATGAATGAAGGGTGCCTGTGTCTGACAGGGGTTATTTGGACAAGAACGCATCGGCGGTGTAGGCCGTTTTCCCACTTGGTAGCTGGATAAGTGCGCCGCCGCCGGCCGCTGGATCGAGATAGCTAACGCGCATCGATTGATTGACCAAACGACATGCTCCACTTGAAATGAGCCGTTGCATTCCTGCTTCGTCTTGATCGATAGCAGCCGCCTTCATGTCCCTCCAGTCGCCACCACTGAAGCAAATGATAGAGTCGCTTTTCAGCGTCATCTGAGGGTAGCTAGCTCCAAACACAGGCGACGCTGACACAGCGAGCAGAGATAGCGCGAAAGCAAAACGTCTCATTTGAATATCCTTTTCTTAGGTAGATTTGCCACCTCCGGAGTGATGGCATATCGACATCCTAACGCCGATTCAGTGAGAAACACTACTGCCCTCCGACGTGTGTATATACGCAAAGAAAAGGGGCGGTCGCCCGCCCCTCTGAAGGTTAGAACAAGGTCAGTTGCCCTGGATGGCTTCTCCAGTGGGCGCATACGTCCTCCCACTGACCAAAGCGAAACCTCCGGTATGCCCTAACGTGAACACTACGGAACTGCCGCCCATACAGCCTACGTCTACGAGGAGGTCTCATTTTCGATCCCCCTTCTTGCGACGTACTGGCAAGCGCCACACCTTCAGCCCGTAGGCACGGGCGTCCAGCACTTTGTTCCCACACCGGCGATACCGGCAGTATGTGTATTCCTGTCCATCGTCATCGGATGGAGGTAACTCATTGTGGCTCATAGAAATTCCTCAGAAGGAACCGCCACGAACCGAACGGAACGCAAGAAATTGTCGACTCGCCCTTGACCGCTTTGTCATTTAGCGCGATAAAACGGTTGAGTGCGTAAGGGTGTATGCCTACAATGCGTGCCTCGCTCAATTCGTGATCGGGTTGGGTATTGCTTCCTCAGGGTCAGTTTTCCAGGCCGGTCCCTTTGGTAAGCGTTCAGTGTTGCTCTAGGCTCCAGTCGCTTCGCAGCTCCTGGGGCTTTCTTATGCCCACAACAATTGTGTGGCACGCTTAATGCTACTCGGGCCGACTGGATAGATCAACAGTCTTTTCAACCAAAACACAACATGTAGTGGCATGGCACCGGGAGCCAGCACAGGATATCGCCACGACATCCGATTGCAACTTGTGTGTTCTGGGATAAGCTGTGGATAAGTTGTGGGGCACCTGTGCTCAGGTTATGTACAGATTGCTGTAGCCGGCGTGGTGCTTGGCTTGCCGTAAAAGCCGATCAAATGTACGTCGCATGCTCGATTTGGACTCCCTCAGCCCTCCTTCGGCTTCATATCGTGGTGCCCATAGTGAAACGGGTACGCAGTACTGTTCTGAAGCTGCACAAGCTCAACGTAGCTTCGGTTGGCCTCTCGCTGTGCCGTCTTAGCCTTCTCGTTCGCAGCGCTTAGCTCCTGCTGGCATTTCGCATAGAGCTGCACCAGCTTCCGCCGCTCAGCCTTTAGCGCCCTCACCTCGTCCCGTAACTCATGGCACTCCTCTCCAAGCAGGCGAGCATGTTGTTGCCACATCTCAGCCGGAGTGGGCACACCTAAGAGAAATTCGAAATCATCTGGGCACGACATGACAGCCCCTCAATACTGTTTATCTATACAGTATATCGAGAGAGAGAAGTGTAAGGCAGGGATTTAGATGAGAAGCAGGAGCGTAGATTGTTTGGGTAGAAATGTTGGGTAGAAGTCGAGCACGAGCAGCGTCTTAACCAACTGAAATACAAGCATTTTTCGTATTACAGCTAGAAGCACAGCTTGTACATCGACCTCTCCGTGCAGATGAAACCGGCCTCGTTCGGCAGGCGAAGGGGCATTCTGCCATCGATGTTCGCGCCAAATGGTGCGGCGCGTCATAGCTCAGACGACACTTAA
>JGI2924J29684_1078218_pt1 | contig 35799 bp, 32 predicted proteins | sample BenlonsequencITS_FD_29684 | JGI IMG/M metagenome (IMG submission 29684)
GATGGCGATCCAGCTTTCCGACAGGCCGGCGACGAAGATCGCGCCGGGCAGGCCCATCAGCAGCCAGCCGCTCATGTCCGAAGCACCGGCCGACAGCGCAGTGACAAAGCTGCCGAGGCTGCGACCGCCGAGGATGTAGTCGTCGAAGTTCTTGGTAGCGCGATAAGCGACGAAACCGATCAGGATCATCGCCGCGATGTAGATCAGAAAGGTGATCAGCGTGGGTGTACTGATGCTCATGTGTGTCCCTCGTTAGTTGTTGTTCGGCACAACGCGAGCGGACCCGCATCGCACCTTGGCAGAGGGCGATGGCGCCAAGGCCATCACCTGTGACAGACCCAACGGGGCCCGTCAGTGGCGGAAGAGCGTCCGCCAACTGTCCATTTGTTGTTGTGATCCGCCCGCGCGTGCGGCCGGTGACGAAGCACTGGCGGGTTTTCAGTCGTCGCCCAGCGACAGCAGCGAGGCGTTGCCGCCCACCGCGGTGGTGTTGGTGGAGGTGGTGCGTTCGTTGGCGAAACGCAGCAGATAGCTGGGCCCACCCGCCTTCGGGCCAGTACCCGACAGGCGACATCCGCCGAACGGCTGCACGCCGACCACCGCACCAATCTGGTTGCGATTGACGTAGAGGTTACCGACCCGCGCCAGTTGCTCGATGCGTTCGGCGGTTTCCTCGTTGCGGCTGTGCACGCCGAGGGTCAGGCCGTAGCCGGTACCGTTGATCGCCGCGACCACCTTTTCCAGATCCGCCGCGTCGTAGCGCACCACGTGCAGCACCGGACCGAAATGTTCCTTCTTCAGCTGGTGAATGCCGTCGATCTCGAAGGCCACCGGCGCCACGAAATGACCGTTCAGACCAGCCGGCACTGTCGCTTCGGCGATCAGGCGCCCTTCGCTCTTGAGCTGCTGGATGTGCGCCAACAGGCCTTCGCGGGCTTCCTGATCGATCACCGGACCGATGTCGTTCTCGCGCAGATGGGTCGGGCCGACCCTGAGCTCGGCCATGGCGCCCTTGAGCAGGTCGATGACCCGGTCGGCGATGTCGCGCTGCACGTAGAGCACGCGCAACGCCGAGCAGCGCTGGCCGGCACTGGTGAAGGCAGAGCCGACGGCATCCTTGATGACCTGCTCGGGCAGCGCTGTGGAATCAACGATCATCGCGTTCTGCCCACCGGTCTCGGCGATCAGCGTGGCGATCGGGCCTTCCTTCTCGGCCAGCTGGCGGTTGATGATGCGCGCCGTGTCGGTCGACCCGGTGAAGCACACGCCGACCACGCGCGGATCGCGACAGAACACACCGCCCAGGGTGGCGCCGTCGCCGGGCAGGAAGGCGATCGCCTCCTGCGGCAGGCCGGCCTCGAACATCAGCTCCAGTGCGCGCGCGGCGATCAGGCTGGTCTGCTCGGCCGGCTTGGCCAGCACGGTGTTGCCGGCCACCAGTGCCGCGGTGATCTGGCCGAGGTAGATCGCCAGCGGGAAATTCCACGGGCTGACGCAGACGAACACGCCGCGGCCTTCATGGAACAGTTCGTTGCGCTCGCCAGTCGGGCCCTTGAGCTCCTCACGGCCAAGCTTCAGCCGCGCCTGCTGGGCGTAGTAACGGCAGAAATCCACCGCCTCGCGTACTTCGTCGATACCGTCCTGCAGCGACTTGCCGGCTTCCACGGTACACAGCGCCATCAGCTCGGCGCGGTGCTGCTCCAGCAGATCACCCAGACGCTCCAGCACTGCGGCACGGGCTTCCACCGGCGTGGCATTCCAAATCGGCCAGTAGGCTGCCAGGCGATCGATGGCCTGGCGCGCCTGGTCGGCGCTGGCGAACTGCGCCTGGCCGACGACCTTGTTCAGCTCATAAGGGCAACGCACCTCGGACGGCGTACCGGCAAGGGTCCGGCCGCTGATGACCGGTGCGGCTTGCCACTGGCGCTCGAGGAAGGGCTGATAGGCGCTGGCCAGTTCGGTCCATTGATTCTGGATGTTCATGTTGATCCCTTGAGAGTTCTTGCGGTTGCCGAACAGCGCCGGCGGCAGCGGAATGCGCGGGTTGCCCGGCGCGGCGAATCTGCGCAGCTGGGTGACCGGATGATCGATCAGCGATTCGACCGGCACGCGCGGGTCGACCAGCTGGTGAACAAAGGACGAGTTGGCGCCGTTCTCCAGCAGGCGACGCACCAGATAGGGAAGAAGATCCTTGTGCGCACCGACCGGTGCGTAGATCCGTACGTTGCGGGCGTACTTCTCGATCACCGTGTCGTACAGAGCATCGCCCATGCCGTGCAGGCGCTGGAACTCGAACTCACGCGGCTGCGCCGTTTCCTCGGCCATGGCCAGGATGCAGCTGACGGTGTGCGCGTTGTGGCTGGCGAACTGCGGGTAGATCACGCCACGGGTGTGCTCGGACAACAGGTAGCGCGCGCAGGCGAGGTAGGAGGTGTCGGTGCCCTCCTTGCGGGTGTAGACGGGATAGCCGTCCAGCCCCTGCACCTGGCACTGCTTGATCTCGCTGTCCCAGTAGGCGCCTTTTACCAGGCGCAGCGGAATACGCTCACCGAGTTCGCGGCCGAGCAGCGTCAGCCAGACCAGCACCGGCAGGCAGCGCTTGGAGTACGCCTGGATCACCAGACCGAACTCGCCCCAGCCGGCGATGGCCGGGTCGCGCAGGAGCTTTTCGTACAGCTCCAGCGATAGCTCGAGGCGATCGGCCTCTTCGGCATCGATGGTGATACCGACGTTCAACCGCCGCGCAAGAATCGCCAGTTCGCGGACACTGCCAAACAGCTCGGTGAGCACGCGCTCGCGCTGGGCGAGTTCGTAACGCGGATGCAGCGCCGACAGCTTGATCGACACCGACGGACGCGGGCCCTTGCCGACCTGCGGCTCGGCACCGACGGTTTCCACGGCCTGACGGTAGTCGGCCATGTACTTGGCGGCGTCTTCGGCGGTCAGCGCGGCCTCGCCGAGCATGTCGAAGGAGTAGGTGTAGCCCTTCTCGCGCTCGGGACGACCGTTCTTCAAGGCTTCGGAAATGGTCCGGCCAAGCACGAACTGCTTGCCCATCAACTTCATCGCCTGATTCATCGCGCCGCGGATCACCGGTTCGCCGGAGCGTTTGAGCAGGCGACCGATGACGTTCTTCGGCCGGCCATCGGCGGTTTCCGGATCGACCACCTTGCCGGTCATCACCAGCCCCCAGGCGGCGAAGTTGACCAGCACGTTGTCGCTCTGGCCGAGGTGACGTTCCCATTCGGCGGCGTTGAGCTTGTCGCGGATCAGCGCGTCGGCGGTGGCGGCATCCGGCACCCGCAGCAGCGCTTCGGCCAGACACATCAGCATCAGCCCTTCCTGGGTATCCAGGCTGTACTGGCGCAGCAGCGCATCGAGCGTGTCGACGGCATTGTCGCGCCCGCGAACCGCTTCGATCAGGCTGCGCGCACGCTCGCGAATGGCGGCAATGCCTGCCTCGCCGGGATCGGCAAGCTGCAACAGTTCGGTGAGATATTGCGCCTCGTCAACGCTGTAGTTGGCGCTGATGGCGGGAAAGAATTCCGCGGCTTTCTGGTTGGCGAAGGCGCCATCCAGCACGTGACCGGCCTTGAACATGCGCCGCTCCTCTTGTGATTGTGTCTGCTTAAAGGTCTAGTCCACGGCCAGGCTGTTGGTGCAGCACAAGACAATGAGCCAGGTCGGGAGACGGAATGTAGGGGCAGCACAGCGCGTCGTTCTTGCGCAAAACTACGGAAGTTTTACAAAAAACTACGAAAGCCGGACGCCGAAACACGGAGGTAATGAAAGCGCAACAGAATGGCGCAGGAATATGTGCCTGGTAGCTGAAGAGCCCGAAAACAGGGCGATCAGCAGTCGGACTTGCGCAATCCGCGAGGGGTCAGACCCAGATAGCGACGGGTCGCCGTGGTCAATGCGCTCTGGCTGGAGAAGCCGCACTCCTCGGCAATCCGCACCAGCGGCAGCGGCGTTTCGCGCAGCAGGCGGGCAGCACGGTCGAGGCGGGTCTTGAGCAGGTACTGGTGTGGCGTGAGGCCGACACAGTCCTTGAACTGGGCGTGGAAATGGCTGGGGCTGAGGCAGACGACCTGGGCTAGCTCGGCTACGGTGATGCGTCGCGCCAGGTTGTCCTGAATATGGCTGTCCAGCCGCTGGATATCGAGCGGGCCAACGGGGCGCTGCAGCGATTCACCAAATAGTCGCAAGTGCAGCGCCCGCAACAACACGCCGCCCAGCGCCCGGGCCAGCAGTGGATCGCTGCCATAGCGCGCCAGCTCGGCGCCGGCGTAGGCCAGCAGGTTCTGGAAATCGGCATCCAGCGCCGGATAGCGCGGCGCTTCGAACAGCCGAGCCAGCAGCTCCGGGTCTTCGGTGCCGACATCCTGCTCGTCCAGATCGATGATCAGCATGCGGTTGTCGCCCATGCCGGCGAAGCCGTGATCGGCATCGCCCGGCACCAGACAGGCGCGCATCCGACAAACCTCGCCGCCCGTGCCGTTGACCTCGAATTCCGCGCGCCCAGAAAGCGACATCACCAGCTGGTGATAGTCGTGGGCGTGCTGATGAGTCTGGTCATCCAGGCGAAGCAGACGGGCGTTGAGCATGGTTGGCACCTGAGGCTGGGTCTGTCGCCGCGTCGTTCGGAGGCCATGCCGAAAGGGAACAGACCGTCGGCACTTTACCGGACCGCACCCATGGTGCCCACCCCCGCGCGACGGCATTGAAATCATCCGCACCACCACCCATCTAAGGTGCACGTATTCGCAACGGGTGCCGCATGAACGACGACGTCAATCAGGACCATATCGAGCAGGAAATCATTTCTTCCAATGGCCTCGTACTGCCTGACCAGCAGCTACCGGACAAGCTCTACATCATTCCCGTGCACAACCGGCCTTTCTTCCCGGCCCAGGTGTTGCCGGTGATCGTCAACGAAGATCCCTGGGCCGAGACCCTGGAGCGCGTGGCCAAGACGCCGCACCAGCGGGTCGCGCTGTTCTTCGTCGACTCACCGGTGCTGGATATGGCGACCTTCGACCCTGACAGCCTGCCGGAACACGGCACCATGGTCCGCGTGCACCATGCCACCCAGGAAGGCGGCAAGCTGCAGTTCGTCGCGCAAGGCCTGGCACGGGTGCGTATCCGCGGCTGGCTGCGGCGCAAGCCGCCGTATCTGGTGGAGGTCGACTATCCGAAGAGCGATGACGATCCGCGTGACGAGGTGAAGGCCTACGGCATGGCGCTGATCAACGCGATCAAGGAGCTCCTGCCGCTCAACCCGCTGTACAGCGAAGAACTGAAGAACTACCTGAACCGCTTCAGCCCCAACGATCCGTCGCCGCTGTCGGACTTCGCCGCCGCGCTGACCACCGCGCCGGGCGTGGAATTGCAGGAAGTGCTGGATACCGTGCCAGTGTTGAAGCGCATGGAGAAGGTGCTGCCGCTGCTGCGCAAGGAAGTGGAAGTCGCCAGGCTGCAGAAGGAGCTGACCGGCGAGGTCAATCGCAAGATCGGCGAGCGCCAGCGCGAGTTCTTCCTCAAGGAACAACTGAAGATCATCCAGCGCGAGCTGGGCATCACCAAGGACGACAAGAGCGCCGATGCCGACGAGTTCCGCGCGCGACTGGAAGGCAAGGTGGTGCCGCCCGCCGCGCAGAAGCGCATCGACGAAGAACTGAACAAGCTGTCGATCCTCGAGACCGGCTCACCGGAATATGCCGTCACCCGCAACTACCTGGACTGGGCCACTGCCCTGCCCTGGGGCGTTTACGGCCAGGACAAACTCGACCTCAAGCGCGCGCGCAAGGTGCTGGACAAGCATCACGCCGGGCTTGATGACATCAAGAACCGCATCCTCGAATTCCTCGCCGTCGGTGCCTTCAAGGGCGAAATCGCCGGCTCCATCGTGCTACTGGTCGGCCCGCCGGGCGTGGGCAAGACCAGTATCGGCAAGTCGATCGCCGAATCCCTGGGGCGGCCGTTCTATCGTTTCAGCGTCGGCGGCATGCGCGATGAGGCGGAGATCAAGGGCCACCGCCGCACCTACATCGGCGCCCTGCCCGGCAAGCTGGTGCAGGCGCTCAAGGATGTCGAGGTGATGAACCCGGTGATCATGCTCGATGAGATCGACAAGCTCAGCAGCAGCTACCAGGGTGATCCCGCCTCAGCGCTGCTGGAGACGCTGGACCCGGAACAGAACGTCGAATTCCTCGACCATTACCTGGACCTGCGCCTGGACCTGTCCAAGGTGCTGTTCGTCTGCACGGCGAACACCCTGGACTCGATTCCCGGCCCGCTGCTCGACCGCATGGAGGTGATCCGCCTGTCCGGCTACATCGCCGAGGAGAAGCTGGCCATCGCCAAACGTCACCTGTGGCCCAAGCTGCTGGACAAGACCGGCGTGCCCAAGCAGCGCCTAGCCATCAGCGACAGCGCCATGAAAGCGGTGATCGAAGGCTATGCCCGTGAAGCTGGTGTGCGTCAGCTGGAGAAGCAACTGGGCAAGCTGGTCCGCAAGGCAGTGGTGCAGTTGCTGGAAGACCCCCAAGCGGTGCTGAAGATCACGCCGAAGGACCTGGAAAGCTACCTCGGCAAACCGGTGTTTCGCAGCGAACAGGTGCTCTCCGGGGTCGGCGTGATCACCGGCCTTGCCTGGACCAGCATGGGCGGCGCCACGCTGCCGATCGAGGCGACGCGCATCCATACGCTCAACCGTGGTTTCAAGCTCACCGGCAAGCTCGGCGAGGTGATGAAGGAGTCGGCGGAAATCGCCTACAGCTACGTCAGCTCGAACCTGAAGACCTTCAAAGGCGACCCGGAGTTCTTCGACCAGGCCTTCGTGCACCTGCACGTGCCGGAAGGCGCGACGCCCAAGGACGGCCCCAGCGCTGGCATCACCATGGCCAGCGCGCTGCTCTCACTGGCGCGCAACCAGCCGCCGAAGAAAGGCGTGGCCATGACTGGCGAGCTGACGCTGACCGGCCATGTGCTGCCGATCGGCGGGGTACGCGAAAAGGTGATCGCGGCGCGGCGGCAGAAGATTTTCGAGCTGATCTTGCCGGAAGCCAACCGCGGCGACTTCGAAGAGCTGCCGGACTACCTGAAGGAAGGGCTGACGGTGCACTTCGCCAAGCGCTTCGCCGACGTGGCCAAGGTGCTGTTCTGAAGGCAACGCCAGGTAAGTGGCACCCTTGCCTGGCCGCCACCACCAGCAGAGCCGAGCATTCGTAGCCTCGGCAACAGGGTCAAGACTTGGGCTGAGGCACCGGGGCAGCTATCCTCTCGGCAACCAATCCGACTGGTGCCGCTCCATGCTCTTCGTCCGTCGCGCGTTATTGCCTGCCGCCGCACTTCTGCTCAGCGCTTGCGCACAGCAGGCGCCCAATACCCTTACGCTGGATAATCAGGCCCGCAGCTGCCAGCCCATGCAGCTGAGCCAGGGTCAGGAATTCAACCTGCGACTGCCGAGCAACCCGACCACGGGCTTTCGCTGGTCGCTCCGTTCCGACGGCGCACCCCAGCTGAAGCTGCTCGGCCCCGAGGTCTACACCGTTCCCGAGAAAGCCGGAGTCGTCGGCGGTGCCGGGGTGTCGACCTGGCGTTTCCGCGCGGCCACCAGCGGCGAGGCCAACCTGGCACTCGAGTACGCCAGGCCCTGGGAGCGGGAAGTCGCCCCGGCTCAGCGCTTCGACTGCCGTATCCGTGTGAAATAATCGATACCAGCGGCACGGATCCCCAGCGCCACAGCCGAAAATCGCCTATACCGATTACAGGGACAACGTAGTCGGGGGGACATGTCATGGACGGCTTCAGATTGTGCCTGCTCTGCTGTGCGCTGCCGCTGCTTGCTGGCTGCGGCAACCTGCTTCCCAGTGAACGCGCCGAGGTCAGCTCCGGTTTCCGCGACTATCTCGACGCCGAGACCAGCTTCGCCCGTGCCACCCCGGGCAGCACGACCCGCGTCGAGCTGTTCAAGCTGGGTTTCGACCCACAGCATGGCGGTAATGGCCGCATCCTCTCGTTTCTGGATGTCAGGCAGCTGTTCGTCCAACCGAACATTCCGATCGAATACCTGCCGGACAGCCTGGTGACCTGCCTCCAGGCCAAGGACCGCTGCACTGGCTACGCCTTCGAATATACCCAGACCGACAGCCAGCGCGTCGGCAGCTTCTGGGCCGACGTGCTGAACTTCCGCAAGAACCGCCAGGTGCAGGGCTGGAACCTGCGAGCGGTGTTCGTACTGGTGGACGACACGCTGGTACACAAAGTCAGCAATGGCGAACCGCAGATCCGCCGCTATCAGGTACAGCGCAATCCGCTCGGGCCGCTGCAGGGTGCCGGTGAGTTTCTTTCCGACCAGCTGAAATAAGCGAACCTGGCGCGCACTTGGGCTAAAATGCGCGCCTTTTTGCTTCGCCGGAACACAGCCGTGACGCAACTTCCCGACCGAATCTATGCCAGCCCGCAGGCGCAGATCGCCGACTTCGTCTTCAACGAGGACGTGGTGCGCGTGTTTCCCGACATGATCAAGCGCTCCGTTCCCGGCTATCCAACGATTGTCGAAAACATCGGCGTGATCGCCGCGCAGTTCGCGCAGCCACATACCCACCTCTACGACCTCGGCTGCTCGTTGGGTGCGGTCACCCAGGCTCTGCGCCGCCACGTAAAGGTCGACAACTGCCAGGTGATCGCCGTGGACAACTCCGCGGCGATGGTCGAGCGCTGCCGCGAATACCTGCATGGGCAGGATTCGATGTTCCAGGAGCTGCTGCCGGTCGAGGTTATCGAGGGTGACATCCTGGCTCTGGAGTTCCGGCCAAGCTCACTGGTGGCGCTGAACTTCACCCTGCAATTCATTGCGCCGGAACAGCGTCCTGCCCTGCTCGGCCGCATCCGCCAGGCGCTGGTACCCGGCGGGGCACTGCTCCTGTCCGAGAAACTGCGTTTCGACGATGACAGCGAACAACAACTGCTGACCGATCTGCATATCGCCTTCAAGCGTGCCAATGGCTACAGCGAACTGGAGATTGCGCAGAAACGCAGCGCTATCGAGAACGTGATGAAGCCCGATAGCCTGGAAACCCATCGCCAGCGCCTGCTCGACGCCGGCTTTTCCAAGGTCGTGCCCTGGTTCCAATGCCTGAATTTCGCTTCGCTGATCGCCCTGCCATGAATCTCGACCTGACTCCTCTCGCCTGGCGCCTGGCCGGCACCCCTCTCGCGGCCTGGGCCAACAGCGTTCAGCAGCAGCTGGATGCCAAGCTTGCCGTCGGCCACGGCGACCTGCCGCGCTGGCGCCGAGCCGTCGATGCCCTGCCAGCGCTGGCGCCCGTGCAGGTCGAACTGCGTGACGGCTTCCGCCTCGACGCAATCTGTGACGACGCCACGCGCCAGGCCACCCGCGAGGCATTGATGGGCTTGTCGCCATGGCGCAAGGGCCCATTCGATGTGTTCGGTGTACACGTCGATACCGAGTGGCGCTCGGACTGGAAGTGGGAGCGGGTTGCACCGCACCTGGATCTCGCCGGCAAACGCATCCTCGATGTCGGTTGCGGCAACGGCTACTACATGTGGCGCATGCTCGGCGCCGGCGCCGACAGCGTGGTCGGGGTGGACCCGAACTGGCTGTTCTTCTGCCAGTTCCATGCAATGAAGCGTTACCTGCAGGAGCTGCCGGTCTGGCACTTGCCCTTCGCTTTGGAAGAGCTGCCGGCCAGGCTCGAAGGCTTCGAGACGGTCTTTTCCATGGGCGTGCTCTACCATCGCCGCTCCCCCATCGATCACCTGCTCGACCTGAAGGACTGTCTGGTCCGCGGCGGCGAGCTGGTGCTGGAAACACTGGTGGTCGAGGGCGACGAGAACACCGCACTGGTACCGGAAGACCGCTACGCACAGATGCGCAACGTCTGGTTCCTGCCCTCGGTGCAAGCGCTGGAATGCTGGCTGCGCCGCGCTGGTTTCGTCGACGTGCGCTGCGTGGACGTCAGCGTGACCAGCATTGAGGAACAGCGCAGCACCGAGTGGATGCGTTATCAGTCACTGCCCGACTTCCTTGATCCAGAAGACCACGGCAAAACCATCGAAGGCCTGCCGGCACCCATGCGCGCAGTGCTGCTGGCCCGCAAGCCTTAGTCGGCTAGTCGTTCAGCGCCGGCCCCTGGATGCTCGGCGCTGCGCCATCCGTTGCCGCAAGGGCATGTCGGCCATTGCGCTGATGCGTTGCCGATCCAGATCGCGCGCGACCAGCTCGCGATCATCCAATTGCAGCAATTGCCGATACAGCCGTCGTTGCCGCCAGGCGCAAAACCAATCGTGCAAGCTGCGCTGCATATCCAGCGGCCACATGGCTGGCATATAGAAATCCGGTACCTGGGGCTCGGCTTGTTGCCGCGCGGCGTTCTTGCGTTGTTCGACCGTCATGCTCACCTCCGCTTCGCTCGGGTGACCGCTCACTGGCTGTGGCGCCACCGGTTGCCGACAGGATGAGCGGGGGTTGATCGTTCAGACAAACGACTAATATGAAAGTCTTCGTTCAGAAAAACTGAAGCGCACACATGACAGCACCACTCGAGCAAACGCCTGCCCCCGCTACGCCGTTGCTGGAAAGCGATGTCCTGCGTACCTTCGTCGCGATCGCGGAAAGCGGCAGCTTCACCCGTGCCGCCGGACAGATCTATCGCAGTACCTCCGCCGTCAGCATGCAGATCAAACGCCTCGAAGAGACCCTCGGGCACTCATTGTTTGTACGCGAAGCCAGGCAGGTGCGCCTTACACCGGCCGGTGAGACGCTGCTCGGCTATGCGCGGCGCCTGCTCAAGCTCAACGAAGAAGCGGTCGCCCAGTTCCGCCAGCCGAGGCTGCAGGGCCGGGTACGCTTCGGCACCCCGGCGGATGTCGGTACACGTATCCTGCCCGGCCTGCTGGCGTTATTCGCGCGCAGTCATCCCGGCGTCGAGGTGGACGTCTCGGTAGCCCGCAGCATCGACATGATTGAGCGCATCGATGCAGGGGAACTGGACCTCGCTCTGGTCACCGTCGGCAACCTCGGGCAGGACGACTCCAGAGGCGAGCCAGTACATAGTGAAGCACTGGTATGGGCCGGGCGCAGCGGCGGTATCGCGGCGCTGCGCTCGCCGCTGCCTCTGGCGCTGGCCAGCCCCGATTGCGCCTGGCGTCGGCAGGCCCTGGATGCGCTCGATCGGATCGGCCGCCATTACCGTATCGCCTATTCGAGCGAGCAGACCTCCGGCCAGGAAGCGGCCATGATCGCCGATCTAGCCATCGCGCCCTACCCGGCGAGCCTGCTGCGCCCTCCCCTGCAATGCCTGGATGGGCAGTACGGACTACCGCAGTTGGGTGACTATCGAATCAACCTGCTGCGTGGCAGCAATCGGAGCGAAGCGGTCGACATCCTGGCAGAACAGGTAATCGCCGCCTTCGTCGAATATCGAAACCCGCGCGGCGGCCGTCGAGCCGAGCCAAACGAGGGAATGAAATGGCACGCTGGATGATCATCGCAGGCGCGGCACTACTCCTGCTTGGCGTTGCCTGGCACTACTTTCCCTGGTTGCTGAACTGGTTCGGCCGGCTGCCCGGCGACATTCGCATCGAGTCCGAGCGCAGCCGGGTATTCATTCCGATCACCTCAATGGTGATTTTGAGCATTGTGCTGAGCGTGCTGGTCAACCTGTTCCGTCGTTAAAGGTCGCTTTAGCACGGAAGCCTTCCTGGCTCCACAATGCCCTGAGCAGCGGGCTTGCCCGCGCACCACTCTGGCTACCCGTGCAACCAACCTCTTGGTATCTCCGAGACTGAAGCCCCTGGCTTTTTCAGCCCCGTGCCGCCGCGCTCAGGATCAAGTGTTTCATTTCCTTGACCGCCTGCTTGAAGCCAACGAACAGCGCATGGGCGACGATGGCGTGGCCGATGTTCAGCTCGTTGACGCCACGGATGGCAGCGATGGCCTCGGCGTTGTGGTAATGCAGGCCGTGCCCGGCATTGACGATCAGCCCATGGCTCAGCCCGGCTTCGACGCCATCGCGAATGCGCGCCAGCTCGCAGGCACGCTCGGCCACGCTGTGCGCATCGGCATAGCGCCCGGTGTGCAGTTCGATGGCCGGCGCGCCGATCCGTGCGGCCGCCTCGATCTGCCGCGGGTCGGCATCGATGAACAGCGAGACTTCCGCGCCACAGCCACGCAGACGCTCCACCGCCTCACGAATACGCGCCTCCTGACCGGCGACGTCCAGCCCGCCCTCGGTGGTCAGTTCCTGACGGGTTTCCGGAACCAGGCAGACGTGCTCCGGGCGCAGCTGCTCGGCAAAGGCCAGCATCGCCTCGGTCACGCCCATCTCGAAGTTCATTCGCGTCTGCAGAGCATCTTTCATCATCAGCACATCGCGTTCCTGGATATGCCGGCGATCTTCGCGCAGGTGCACGGTAATGCCGTCTGCGCCGGCTTCTTCGGCGTCCAGCGCGGCCTTGACCGGGTCCGGATAGCGGGTCCCGCGAGCCTGACGCAGGGTGGCGACATGGTCGACGTTGACGCCGAGCAGGATTCGATTGGCTTCAGTCACGCGGGGCCTCCTTCAGATTCATGAACAGTTCGCGGCTGACCAGCGGTCGGCCGCCCAGATGAGGTGCCAGGGCTTGGCGCATCAGTCGCTTGGCCGCCGCGAGCGCCCCCGGCATCTGCCAATCGGCCTCAGCCATTGCGAGAAGTTCCGCGCCGTTGAACAGCCCCGGCTGAAACCCGGCGACCGCTTCTAGGCCGGCATCAGGCAAAAGCTGGTACTGCCGCCGCGGGTCGATCGGCTCCCCGGCGATATCTACATCAAGGGCAAAACCATAGCCCAACTCGTCAAGCAGCCGCCATTCGAAGGCGCGCAGCAGCGGCTCGAGGGGGCGGTGTGCGGCCAGAGCCGGCAGGGTGGCGACGTAATGATCGAACAGCGCGGGGTGCGCGTCCTCCATCGGTAGCAGGCGTATCAGCAGCTCGTTGAGGTACATGCCGCTGAACAACGCCTGGCCATCGAGCCAGTGCGACGGCCCAGCGCTTTCGAGACGGGCAACGGTCTTCAGCTCCGATTTGCCGCGCAGCTCCACTTCGAGAGTCACGAACGGACGAATCAAGCTACCGGCCTTGCCTCGCGCTGCACGCATGACGGCACGCAGCCGACCCTGCGGGGTGAACAGGTCGACCAGCGCGCTGCTTTCCTTGTACGGGCGACTGTGCAGAACGAAAGCAGGCTGGTGCATGGCGGGCCAGAAGGTGCGCGATGCGCACGGGTGATTGCGGGTCGGCGCTTACTGGTAGCCCAGCGAATGCAGCGCACGCTCGTCGTCAGACCAGCCACCCTTCACCTTGACCCACAGGTGGAGCATGACCTTGGAGTCGAACAATACCTCCATGTCCTTGCGCGCTTCCTGGCCGATGCGTTTGATGCGCTCGCCCTTGTCCCCAATGATGATCTTCTTCTGCCCGTCACGCTCGACCAGAATCAGCGCGTGGATGTGCAGCACGCGGCCTTCCTGCTTGAAGTCCTCGATCTCCACGGTGATCTGGTAAGGCACCTCGGCACCAAGCTGACGCATGATCTTCTCGCGCACCAGCTCTGCGGCGAGGAAGCGGCTGCTGCGGTCGGTGATCTGGTCTTCCGGAAAGAAATGCTCGCTCTCTGGCAAGCGATCAGCGACCAGTTTTTCCAGCGTTTCCAGGTTCTGGCCGTGCTGCGCCGATATCGGAACGATCTCGGCATTCGGCAGCTGTTCGGCCAGCCAGCGCAGGTGCGGCAGCAGCTCGGCCTTGTCTTCGACACGGTCAGTCTTGTTGACCGCGATGATCAGCGGACCGGTGACGTACTGAACTCGCTCAAGCACCGCTTGGTCCTCGTCGGTCCAGCGGGTGCGGTCGACGACGAAGATCACCACGTCGACGTCCTTCAACGCCGATGCTGCCGTGCGGTTCATGTAGCGGTTCAGCGCGGTTTCACCGTTCTTGTGCAGCCCGGGCGTATCGACATAAACCGCCTGCACGCTGCCTTCGGTCTTGATGCCGAGCATGTTGTGGCGGGTGGTTTGCGGCTTGCGCGAGGTGATCGCGAGCTTCTGCCCGAGGATATGGTTGAGCAGCGTCGATTTGCCGACGTTCGGCCGGCCGACGATCGCCACGTAACCGCAACGGCTGACGTCTTCGGGTTGTAGCTGTTCGTCAGTCATGTCCGTTCTCCACGCCCAGGGCGATCAGTGCGGCTGCCGCGGCAACCTGTTCGGCAATGCGGCGACTGGCGCCCTGCCCATGCGTTTTTTCGTTCAGCAAAGCCACCTGACACTCGACGAAGAAGGTGCGGCAATGCGGCTCGCCCTGGATGTCCACCACCTCGTAACGCGGCAGCTCGCAGGCACGCGACTGCAGAAATTCCTGCAGCCGTGTCTTCGGGTCCTTGTTGGTATCGACCAGGGTCAGGCCCTGCAGCTCGTTAGCCAGCCAGGCAACGACCCGCTCGCGGGCAACGTCCATCCCGGCGTCAAGATAGATGGCGCCGATCAGTGCCTCGAGTGTGTCTGCCAGAATCGATTCGCGACGGTAGCCGCCGCTCTTGAGTTCACCGGAGCCCAGGCGCAGGTATTCGCCAAGCTCGAAACCACGCGCCAGCACCGCAAGCGTCTCGCCCTTGACCAGCCGAGCGCGCAGCCGCGACAGCTGCCCTTCACGAGCCTGCGGAAAATGATTGAACAGTGCCTCGCCGGCGACGAAGTTAAGGATGGCGTCGCCAAGGAACTCCAGACGCTCGTTGTTGCGTCCGGCGTAGCTACGATGGGTCAGGGCCAGGAGCATGAGCTCCTGGTCCTTGAATTGATAACCGAGCCTGCGCTCGAGACGGGCTAACGAAGTGCTCACGGCATCCTTAGGCGATATTCTTTGTCGAAGTTCGCCACCAGATCGAGATTGCGGATCAGCGGCTCGCGTTTTTCGTATTTCAGGTGCGCCCTGAACTCGTTGTTCTGGATCTCGACCTTCAGCGCATCCCTGAGATCGATGTTCTGGATGCCGTTGACCTGCATCCCCTTGCTTACATGGTTATAAAACTCCCCAACGCTGCGAATCTCAAGCGCTTCGTCGGTTTCCACGGACTGAATGATCTTGTCCATGGACATGTAGTCAAAATAATGCGGGAACATCTTGAACCCGGTGCTTGCCATAAACGCCACAACCGCCAGGACCATGATCCAGCTCAGCATGGACAGCCCTTTTTGCGAACGCGCAAAACTCATGTCGACCTCTATGTCGTTGCGATACCCACCGATCGGGGCAGGACAAATATAGCGAGCCAGGTTCGCCCAGCGAGCGCCGCAATTCACAGCTTCAGTGAATCAGGCCCACGCGGGAGAAATTCGGCAGGTTGCTGAGCTTCGGATCAGGCCAGCTCATCCAGACAGCAAAGGCCTTGCCGACGATATTGCGATCCGGGACCATGCCGGCAAGCTCGGCGGGAATCGACTCGTCCTGCCAATAGCGGCTGTCGTTCGAATTATCGCGGTTGTCACCCATCATGAAGTAATGCTCGGCCGGAACGGTCCATTGCCGGCTCGGCTCGATGCGGTAACGCCCCATTTCCTTGCGGATCAGGTGCTCGACCTCACCCAGTTTCTCGCGATACAGCACGGCGCTGCCGAGGCTACCCGGCTCTTCGCCCACCAGCGTCTCGGCAACCGGCTGATCGTTGACGAACAGACGTCGGTCGCTGCTGTAGCGCACAACGTCGCCGGGCACACCGACAACCCGTTTGATGTAGTTGATGCTCGGTTCGTTGGGATAGCGGAACACCATGACGTCGCCGCGTTTCGGATCACTGACCTCGATGACCTTGGTATCCACCACCGGCAGACGAATGCCGTAGGCAAACTTGTTCACCAGGATGAAATCGCCAACCTCCAACGTCGGGATCATCGACCCGGACGGGATCTGGAAAGGTTCGACAAGAAACGAACGCAGCACCAGCACGATGGCCAATACCGGGAAGAACGACTTGCCGTACTCGATCAGTACCGGTTCCTTGTTCAACGCGTCGAGCGTCGATGGATCGATTTCCCCGGTGCGCCCTTCATAGTTGGCGATCGCAGCCCGGCGACGAGGTGCGAAGAACAACAAATCGCTCAACGCCAACAGGCCACACACGGCCACCGCAATAACCAGCAACAACGGGAAGTTGATCGACATGTCAGCTATCCACCTTCAGCACGGCGAGGAAGGCCTCTTGCGGGATTTCGACGTTGCCGACCTGCTTCATGCGCTTCTTGCCCGCCTTCTGCTTCTCAAGCAGCTTGCGCTTACGGCTGACGTCACCACCGTAGCACTTGGCCAGAACGTTCTTGCGCAGCGCCTTGACGGTGCTGCGCGCGACAATCTGGCCGCCGAGGGCCGCCTGAATCGCCACGTCGAACATCTGCCGTGGAATCAGCTCTTTCATCTTCTCGACGAGGATGCGGCCTTTGTAATGGGCGTTGTCGCGATGAACGATCAGCGCCAGCGCGTCGACCTTGTCGCCGTTGATGAGGATGTCCAGGCGCGTCAGGTTGGCCGACTGGAAGCACTCGAAGCTGTAATCCAGCGAGGCATAGCCGCGACTGCAGGACTTCAGGCGATCGAAAAAGTCCAGCACCACCTCGCTCATCGGCAGGTCGTAGCGCACCTGCACCTGAGTGCCGAGGAACTGCAGGTCGCGCTGCACCCCGCGCTTCTCGATGCACAGCGTGATGACGTTGCCCAGATGCTCTTGCGGCACGAGGATGTTGGCGCGCACGATCGGCTCGCGCATGTCCTCGATGGACGACATATCCGGCAGCTTGGACGGACTGTCGACGTAGATGGTGTCGCCGTTCTTCAGCAGGATTTCGTAGACCACGGTCGGTGCTGTGGTAATCAGATCCAGATCGTATTCGCGCTCCAAGCGCTCCTGGATGATCTCCATGTGCAGCATGCCGAGGAAGCCGATGCGGAAGCCGAAGCCCAGCGCGTCGGAGCTTTCCGGCTCGTACTGCAGCGCCGCGTCGTTCAGGGTCAGCTTTTGCAGCGCTTCACGGAAATCCTCGAAATCGTCCGAGCTGACCGGGAACAGGCCGGCGTAGACCTGCGGCTTGACGCGCTTGAAGCCGGGCAGCATTTCCACATCGGGTGTGCTCGACAGCGTCAGAGTGTCGCCCACAGGGGCACCGTGGATATCCTTGATGCCAGCGATGATGAAGCCGACTTCACCGGCCTTCAGGTCAGCCGTGGCAGTGTGCTTGGGATTGAATACACCGACGCTGTCCACCTGGTGGACCTTGCCGGTGGATTTCACCAGCACCTTGTCGCCCTTCTTGATGCGACCGTGGCGTACCCGCACCAGCGAGACGACGCCCAAGTAGTTGTCGAACCAGGAGTCGATGATCAGCGCCTGCAAAGGCGCCTCGATATCACCGGTCGGTGGAGGAATCACTGCGACCAGTCGCTCGAGCACCTCATCGACGCCCATGCCGCTCTTGGCACTGCAGGCAACCGCGTCGGTGGCATCGATACCGATGATGTGCTCGATCTCGTCCTTGACCTTCTCCGGGTCGGCCTGCGGCAGGTCCATCTTGTTCAGCACGGGCATCACTTCCAGGCCCTGCTCGATCGCCGTGTAGCAGTTGGCGACCGACTGCGCCTCGACGCCCTGGCCGGCGTCAACCACCAGCAACGCGCCCTCGCAGGCGGCCAGCGAACGGCTGACTTCATAGGTGAAGTCGACGTGACCGGGCGTGTCGATGAAGTTCAGCTGGTAGGTTTTGCCGTCGCGGGCGGGGTAATAAAGCGTGACGCTGTGGGCCTTGATGGTAATGCCGCGCTCGCGCTCGAGATCCATCGAGTCCAGCACCTGGGCTTCCATTTCACGCTCGGTCAGACCACCGCACATCTGGATGAAACGGTCTGCCAAGGTCGACTTGCCGTGATCGATATGGGCGATGATGGAAAAATTGCGGATATGACTCAGGTCACTCACAGCTCAACACTCGGAAAAGACGCGGGCCGATTGCCCGCCGAAAATAGCCGCGAAGTGTAACTGATCAGCCTCGGCAGTGCCACGCACAAGCCATCCGCTCGCCGACCGGCAGCGTTCACGCTCGTTTCAGGTACGTCGAAAACAAAAAAGGGCGGTCTGATGACCACCCTTTCTGTTTTCCTTCACCGACGTTATTCGGCCAACTTGAACGTGATGAAACTGGCACGCCCTTGTCGCAACACGCGCATCGAAACCGAGCGGTTCTTCGGCAGTTGCTCGGCCACCCGACCGAAGGTTGCTGCGGAGTTGATCGCCTGATTGTTCAGATGGGTGATCACATCGCCGGGGCGCAGCCCAATCATGGCCGCCGGTCCATTGAGAATCTCGGTGATCACCACGCCACCTGGCAGATCGAGGCTCTTCTTCTGTTCCTCGGTCAACTCGGTCACCTTCACGCCCAGGCGATTGTCGCTGCGCTCCTGGCCGCCACCGGACGCTGCAACCGGCTCGCCCTCTTCAGGCATGGCGCCGATGCTAACGTCCAGCATCTTGCGATCACCGTCACGCACGACTTCCATTCGCGCTTTGCTGCCGGGCTTGAGCGCACCGACCAGATGCGGCAGGTCCGCGGACATGACGATCGGCTTGCCGTTGAGGCTGAGGATCACATCCCCGACGCGCAGCCCACTGCGCGCAGCCGGCCCGCCATCCATCACCTGCGCCACCAAAGCACCCGCCGGTCGCTCGAGCCCGAAGGACTCGGCCAGATCCTTGTTCACTTCCTGTATCACCACGCCAAGCCAGCCACGATTGACCTTGCCGTCCGTGCGCAACTGATTGGCCACATCCATTGCCACATCAATCGGAATGGCGAAAGACAGGCCCATGAAGCCGCCAGAGCGAGTGAATATCTGCGAATTGATACCAACCACTTCGCCCTTCAGATTAAACAGCGGCCCTCCGGAGTTACCCGGATTGATCGCAACGTCCGTCTGAATGAATGGAACATAACTTTCATTGGGCAGGCTACGACCGGTGGCGCTGACAATACCGGCAGTCACCGTATGGTCGAAACCAAACGGCGAGCCAATGGCAAGCACCCACTCGCCCGCCTTCAGCTCGTCGGAGCGCCCGATCTTGACGGTCGGCAGCCCCTTGCCTTCGACCTTCAGCACCGCCACATCGGAGCGTGGATCAGCACCGATCAGCTTGGCTTCGAGTTCGCTGCGATCCGGCAGGCGCACAATGATTTCGTCGGCGCCAGCGACCACATGGTTGTTGGTCAGCACGTAGCCGTCGTCGGAAATGATGAAACCCGAGCCTAGGGACTGCGCTTCACGTTGTTGCCCGCGGCCAGGCGCGCCCGGCATCTGCGGGATGCTGTGCTCGAAGAATTCACGAAAGATTGGTGGCAGGCCTTCCAGCTCTGGCATCTGAGCGGTTGCGCCCCGCGCAGGAACCTTTTGCTTGGTGCTGATATTGACTACCGCTGGCGAGGCACTCTCCACCAGCGGCGTGAAGTCAGGCAGATCCGCCTGTGCCAGCGTGGCTTGCCCAAGCAATGCCAGCCCCGCTACGAAAGCGAAGCAGCCGTTTCGATTGAACATGACTACAAGTCTCCCCACTTACAAAACAAGAAGCTCAGGGACTCGCTGGCCCCGCGAGCATGGCGCGTAAAACCACTGCCTGCAGTTTCGGATCGCTTGCTGTATGCCGGCTTCGTATGCGCACGAAAAGCCACGATACGCAGAACCCTCCGAGCCCGGCCAGAATGACAACAGGCTCACGCGCCGAAAACTGGGCCGCAGTCGCCGCCGCGGCCATCAGCATGATCAAGGGCAGAAGATAGACAAGGACAGCACCGCGCAGCAATGCATCCTCGCGAATGCCAACGATTACAGAATCACCGACCTGCAGGTGAAGATCGCTCAGCGCCCGAATCAGACCGCGGCGTTCGCGCACACCCAGGCTATCCATCAGCCCTTGGCCGCAGCCACTCTTGGCAGAGCAACCGGAACAGGTGCTTTTGCGCCGCGTTTCGACCCATACGGCGCCACGATCCAGCGCAACCACCCGCCCCGGCTCTTCGATCATCGCTGCGCCTGTTCTGCACCGGTCCGCATGGAGAGCGCCACTCGTTCCGCCGTGCCGAGTGGGATTTCACCGACCACGGTCACCATCACATCGCCGTCGGCGGTGCTGATGCGCTTGGACACAGCCACCGTCGGCCCCATCTGGCTGCGCGCATCTTCAACCAACGCGCCCCGCAGAGGCTCCAAAAATACAGAGAACTTCGCCAGACCATCGCCGTAAGAGAGCCATGACACGGTCTCCGATGATGCAGGGCTCGGTCGCTGATTGGCGTCCAGCAGCTTGAATCCAGCTGGCAACCAATCCGATCTCCATGCGGAAGACAGATTGGCTTCTCGCTTGCTGATGGAAACCGCCTTGCAGCCGGAACTCGCGGTCAGCTCCTGCGTATCGATGTCGGTGGAAAAATGCGTGAACTGGAAGCGTTCGAGCAATTGTCCCTTTTCATTGAGCATCAGCGACTTGAGTGGCAAGGCGGTATCGCGATCAAGGTGCAGTTCAAACCCATAGCGATGCTGGTCTCGCGGAACGACAGCGAGTGCGACAGCTGGTCGGCCGGCGACCCGAGAATCGCCGATCTGGCGAAACTCGTACCATTCGGAAAGGGCTTTCGGATCGAGTCGCTGTCCGTGCCATGCCTGGGCTTCACGCACCTGAGCAGCCAGCTCATCGGTCGCGCATTGCATTTGCCCGTCGACCAGCACGACTTCAGCAGGCGCGCCGTCAAGCTGCAACAAACGCTCCCGCACACGACCGGCTTCGACCTGCTGCCACACAGCATGACTGGAAAAGCTACCGTTGCGTTCGTAAACGAACGTGCCTGCATAACTCTGCTTTTGCTCCGCCATCGCGAGGCGGCCCATCCAGGATTCAGCATCAGCAGCAAGGGCCGGCATTGATAGCCAGCCCCCAATCACCACATACAGCGGTAATACGCGCATGTTTCTCCCTAACGTTCTTCCATGCTGGCCGCGCGAGCGTATGGCAGCGCGCTCTCCGATCCATTACTAAAGGCAGCTTGCTGAGCATGCTGGCGCACATAGGAAGGCAGACGCTCTTCGTGCCAGCGCTCAACCGGGGCGCCAGCCTGAGCCGGGGCTTCCGCCTGCTCACTGTAACCCGCGAGCACTGTCGGCCCTTGATTGACCTGCGGAACAGCAATGCTCGGCTGCGGTGCCTGTTGAGCAAGTTGCGGCCCCGCCACCTCGTTCTGATTGTACAGACGCACACCAGCCAGAACAGCCACGGTCACCGACGCTGCGACTGCCAAACGACCCAGGCTCTTCCAGCCATTGCGCTGCGTCTTGACTGGGGCTGCTTCATCGGCCAGCGCAGCAGACACCGCGGAGGCGATGTCCAGACGCGGCTCAATCAACTCCTTATGCATGGCGGCACGGGCAAGTTGATAACGCGACCAGGTAGCACGCAGCTCCGGGTTGTCGCCTGCTAGCACACGACGTAATTCCAACTCGTCCGCTTCGTTATCCATCACCGCGGACAGCGATTCATGCAGGGCTTCACGACTCATGGCGGTTCCTCTCTTGGCTGTCGCCGCTGTCTCAGGATTCATGCAACAAGGGTTGCAACGCTTTATCTATGGCTTCTCGCGCTCGAAAGATTCGAGAACGCACTGTGCCCACCGGACACTGCATGACGCTCGCAATGTCTTCATAACTAAGACCATCAAATTCGCGCAGTGTTAGAGCAGTACGCAAATCTTCCGGCAAAAGCTGAATGGTTCGATGAACGGTATCTTCAATCTCATCCCTGAGCAGCGAGCGCTCCGGTGACTCGATATCCTTGAGGGCATGATCGCCTTCGTAGAACTCGGCATCCTCGGAACTCACATCACTGTCTGGCGGCCGCCTTCCACGCGCCACCAGATGATTCTTCGCCGTATTGATGGCGATGCGGTACAGCCAAGTATAAAAAGCGCTGTCGCCGCGAAAATTGGCGAGTGCACGGTAGGCTTTTATAAACGCCTCTTGGGCGACATCCTGAGCTTCATGGGAGTCATGCACGAATCGCACGATCAACCCAAGGATCTTGTGCTGGTATTTCATTACCAGCAGATCAAACGCCCGCTTGTCCCCACGCTGCACTCGTTCAACCAGCTGCTGGTCCTGCTCCTGAGTCAACATGAGCGCACCTCCCCAGTAGCGGAGTGGCGTCGCTCACACCAGTGAACCGACCTGCCAGAATAGACCCGGGCTTTACGCAAAAGTTCTCCCCCTCCTAGCAAGCTATCCTGCAATACCTGACGGCGATTGCACCACAGCGTTGCGCCAGCCCTGCTGACGACGCCGTCCTGGTGTCCATAGCAAACTCGCACCGCCCATACACGATGGCCAGCTGGTTTGCGTTCATAACTGCCTATTGAGCGGCCTGATAACAAAAAGTTCCGTCCCGTTAGAAGACAACTACACAGTCCGCTATTTTGGCGCTACATCCCGTCTATATACTAGGGCTCGTTTTTCCGCGGAATTGGACATGAACCAGGTTCTACGATACGACGTATTGGTCATCGGAAGCGGTGCCGCCGGCTTGACTCTCGCGCTCAACCTGCCAGCCGATCTTCGCATCGCTGTGCTGAGCAAAGGCGATCTCTCCAACGGCTCGACCTATTGGGCCCAGGGTGGCGTGGCTGCGGTCCTCGACACGACCGACACCGTGGAATCCCACGTCGCGGATACGCTGATCGCAGGCGGAGGGCTGTGCCATGAAGATGCCGTTCGCTTCACCGTCGAGCACAGCAACGAAGCGATCCAGTGGCTGATCGAGCAAGGCGTGCCATTTACCCGGGACGATGCGCCTGATCGCGAGGATGGCAGTTTCGAGTTCCATCTGACCCGCGAAGGCGGCCATAGCCATCGGCGCATCATTCACGCCGCCGATGCCACCGGTGCGGCCATATTCAACACGCTGCTCGGCCAAGCCAGACAGAAGGACAACATCGAACTGTTGCAGCAGCGTGTCGCGGTCGACCTGATCACCGAGCACAAGCTTGGTCTGCCCGGCAGGCGCTGCCTGGGTGCGTATGTGCTCAACCGCAACACCGGCGAAGTGGAAACCTTCCAATCACGCTTCGTGGTACTGGCCACTGGCGGCGCCGCAAAGGTCTACCTCTACACCAGCAACCCTGACAGCGCCTGCGGCGACGGCATTGCCATGGCTTGGCGCGCAGGCTGCCGAGTGGGCAACCTGGAGTTCAACCAGTTTCATCCGACCTGCCTTTACCATCCGCAGGCGAAGAGCTTCCTGGTCACCGAGGCCCTGCGCGGAGAAGGCGCGTTGCTCAAACTGCCGAACGGCGAACGCTTCATGCCGCGCTTCGATGCTCGCGAGGAGCTGGCGCCGCGCGACATCGTCGCCCGCGCCATCGACCATGAAATGAAGCGATTGGGCATTGATTGCGTCTATCTGGATATCAGCCACAAGCCGGCGGACTTCATCAAGAGCCACTTTCCCACCGTCTACGAACGCTGCCTGGAATATGGCATCGACATCACCAGCCAGCCGATCCCGGTGGTCCCGGCGGCCCATTACACCTGTGGCGGCGTGGTCGTGGATCAGGCCGGACGAACCGACATTCCGGGCCTGTACGCCATTGGCGAAACCAGCTTCACGGGGCTGCACGGCGCCAACCGCATGGCCAGCAACTCACTGCTGGAGTGCTTCGTTTACGGCCGTGCCGCCGCCCAGGACATCCTCCGCGAGCTGCCCGATATTACTGACAGCACGACATTACCCGCCTGGGATGCCAGCCAAGTCACCGACTCCGATGAAGACGTCATCATCGCGCACAACTGGGACGAGCTGCGGCGCTTCATGTGGGACTACGTCGGCATTGTCCGCACCAACAAGCGCCTGATGCGCGCCCAGCACCGGGTGCGCCTGCTGCTCAGTGAGATTGACGAGTTCTACAGCAACTACAAGGTCAGCCGGGATCTGCTCGAGCTGCGAAATCTCGCCCTTGTGGCCGACCTGATGATCCGCTCGGCCATGGAGCGCAAGGAAAGCCGTGGCCTGCACTACACACTCGACTATCCGCAGCTGCTACCCCAGGCGCTCGACACTATCCTGGCGCCGCCCACCTTCGCCGACTGAACTTGAGCCGAACCCGCAGGCGGCGATGCTGCTCGTGCGGCAAAGCGTCACGCGGGACGCAGATACTGTCAGCGCGGCGCCGGCCCGGCAAACGAAAGCGCAGAACCACCACCAGCGGTAACGCGAGGCTGTCAGGTAACAACTGGATTGGCTGCCAGCCTTGCTGCTGGCTCCACAGATGCCAACCGTCCTCATCGTGACGCAGACCGCGCCAGGAGCTGCGACTGGACAGCAGGATGCTGCGCGGCATCACGCAACACGCGTGGGCAAGGCATGAAAGCAGGCAAATCAGCTGCAGCCAGGACGGCGCAGCCGACGTGTAGATCGCCGCCAGGGCAAGCACCTGAGCGGCGATGTAGAACGTCAACAGCAGACCGGACGACCGCCATCGGCATTCGAAGGGCGGATTACTCGGGCTGGACACGATCCAGAATCATGCGGACCATGCGCCGCAGATCCTCGTCCTCTGGCTCGCCGCGCTGCATGAACCAGCCGAACATGTCCTGATCCTCACAGCTCAGCAGCTTGCGGTAGCGGCGCTGATCTTCCTCATCAAGGCCCGGATAGACCTCTTTGACGAAAGGCACCAGCAAAACATCCAGTTCCAGCATGCCACGACGGCTCTGCCAGAACAGGCGATTGAGTTCGGATTGCTCAGCCATACATCGGCTCCTTTTGAGAAGGCGCGCATTATAGCGACTGCGCCAAGCTCATCAGGCGCTTTTTTCATTGCACGGCAAACCGGTCACCACGCAACCGTTTTCACCGGCCTGCTATGATGCCCACCCCGGATTCTGACGACGACCGATCATGACCGACACTGCTTATTTCTGCGTTCTGTCGCATGAAGGCGTCCTTGCCGTGCGCGGCCTGGATGCCAGCAAATTTCTTCAAGGTCAGCTGACCTGCAACCTCAACTACCTGAATGCCGAAACCTCCAGCCTCGGCGCACGCTGCACGCCCAAGGGGCGCATGCAGTCGAGCTTTCGCATCGTGCTGGATGGCGATGGCTACCTGCTCGCCATGGCCGGCGAGCTGCTGCAGCCGCAACAGGCCGACCTGAACAAGTACGCGGTGTTCTCCAAGTCTCGCCTGAGCGACGAGAGCGGCGAATGGTGCCGATTCGGCCTCGCCGGCGGCGACGGCTCGCTGGTCAGCCTGGGCCTGGATCTTCCACAGACTGCTGATAGCGTCGTGCGCAACAACGGCATGATCGCCATCCGCCTGGCGGACGGTCGCGCAGAACTCTGGGTATCAAGCGGCGATGCGAGCCAGACTCGCATGCGCCTGGCCGCGCAATTGCCGGAAGCGCCGGTGAACCGCTGGCTGCTCGATCAGGTCCGTGCTGGCATTGGCCAGGTGTTCGGAAGCACGCGCGAGCTGTTCATTCCACAGATGATCAATCTCCAGGCACTCGGCGGAGTGAGCTTCAAGAAAGGGTGCTACACCGGACAGGAAATCGTGGCGCGCATGCAGTATCTGGGCAAACTCAAACGCCGCCTGCATCGTCTGGTCATCGACAGTGCCCAGGAAAATCTGCCGGCGCCGGGCGTGGAGCTTTTCTCTCCAGTGCACAGCTCCAGCGTTGGCGAAGTGGTCCTGGCGGCGACCTGTGCCGAGGGAATCGAACTGCTCGCAGTGGTACAGGAAGATGCCGCAGCCGATGGCCGCCTTTACCTCGGCTCGCCGGACGGCCTGCCCTTGAGTCTGCTCGAGATCCCCTACAGCCTGAATCCGGACCAGGAAATCCAGCGCTAGTGCGAACCGTATCCTGAAAGCAAATCCTTAGAGGCGCACCATAGGCTGGTGCTAGAACCGGCTGACCAGAAGCGCCCAAGCGACACTGACCGACACATAAAGGAATGACATGAGCACCCTTGCCGAGAAAGTCCAGCGTGAACTGACCCTGGCGATCGAGAATGATGAGCTGGTTCTGCCCACCCTGCCTGAGGTCGCACTGCGGGTGCGCGAGGCAGCTGAAGATCCGGACATCAGCATTCCGGCGCTGAGCAAAGTGATCGGTAACGATGCGGCGGTTACTGCCCGCATCATCAAGGTGGTCAACAGCCCGCTGCTGCGCAGCAGCCGGGAGATCGATGACCTGCAGATGGCGATCAGCCGTCTGGGCATCAACTACACCTGCAACCTGGCCACCGGCCTGGCAATGGAGCAGATGTTTCAGGCCACCACGGACGTCGTCGACCGCAAGATGCGCGAGGTATGGAACAAGAGCACCGAGGTCGCCGCGATCAGCCACGTGCTCTGCCGACACTACACGCGATTGATGCCAGACCAGGCGACGCTCGCCGGGCTGGTGCACCAGATCGGGATACTGCCGATCCTGACCTACGCCGAAGAGCACAGCGCGTTGCTTGCAGACTCGTTCAGCCTCAACCATGTCATCGACAAGATCCACCCCATGGTGGGGGAGAAGATCCTGCGCGCCTGGGACTTCCCTGATGCCATTGCGTCAGTCGCTGGCCAATACACCAACTTCCAGCGCGACTCGGCCAAGGTCGATTACGTCGACATCGTGCAGGTCGCAACGCTACAGAGCTACATGGGCACCCAGCATCCCTACGCGCAGCTGGACTGGAGCGAAGTTCCGGCATTCGCCAAGCTTGGGCTCGACCCAAGTGAACTGATGCAGGAAGACGAGGATCTGTCCGCTGCGATGGACGCGGCGATGACCATGCTCCAGTAAGCACGCACCTGCCACACCGTTCGCCCGAAAGCGAGGAACCGTCCCTATGGCGCCTAGTCACAAAAAGGGACGGCAATTTCGCCGCATCGCGCCTTGTGTCGAGCCTACAGGCCGACACGAGCCAGGTGAGTAAGGAGAACGCAATGACCAAAACAACCAAGACAATCTTCTCGGGTGCCTTCGCTTTGCTAGTCGGCCTGGCCGCCAACATGGCCGTGGCCGCCGAGGGCGATAATTTCGTCGACGAGGCGTCGGCCAAGGGCATCGCGGAAATCGAAACCGCCCGGATGGCGCTGGACAAGGGCACGTCCGAGGACGTGAAACAATTCGCCCAGAAAATGATCGACGACCATACCAAGGCCAATCAGCAGCTGGCTCAACTAGCCCAGCAAAAGAACCTGGAAATGTCCGACGAGGCAACCCTGATGGACAAGGCCAAGGCCATGATCCTGAAGCTGCGCGATGGCGAGAACTTCGATCAGGCCTATGCCAACAACCAGGTCGTAGCCCACGAGCAGACCATTGAGCTGTATCAGGACTATGTGAACGATGGCGAAAACGCGGACCTGAAACAGTTTGCCCAACAGTCACTACCGAAACTGGAAGAGCATCTGAAGCACGCCAAAGATCTGCAAGCCAAACACGGCGACAAGAACTGAACCGAAGACCCGATGCCACCCGGCAGGCATCGGGTCACACCTGCGCCGGCAGTCGCCAGTCGATCGGCTGAATCCCTTGCTGGATCAGAAACTGATTGGCTCGACTGAAGTGCCCGTTACCGATGAATCCCCGGTGCGCCGACAATGGCGAGGGATGTACCGACTTCAGCATCAGATGCCGTGTCGCATCGATCAGCTTTGCTTTGGACTGCGCGTGCGCACCCCATAGCATGAACACCAGGTGCGGGCGTCGCTCGCCAACCACTTCGATGATCCGGTCAGTGAACCGCTGCCAGCCCGCCTTGGCGTGCGAGCCGGCAATCCCCTGCTCGACGGTAAGAGACGTGTTGAGCATCAGCACCCCCTGCTCCGCCCAGGACTGCAGATAGCCGTGGCGTGGGATGTCCAGATTCAGATCGCGCTTCAGTTCCTTGAAGATGTTCTGTAGTGACGGCGGTGGAGTTACGCCTGGCTGTACCGAGAAGCACAGGCCGTGAGCCTGACCGGGACCGTGGTACGGATCCTGCCCGAGAATGACAATCTTGACCTGCTCCAGCGGGGTCGAGTTGAGCGCATTGAAGATCATCGGCCCCGGCGGATAGATCGTCTTGCCGGCTGCCTTCTCGTTCCGGAGAAACGCGCCGAGTTCGCGCATGTACGGCTTGTCGAACTCATCGCGCAACGCGTCCTTCCATCCTGCTTCGAGCCTGATGCGGTCGTCCTGGGTCATGAGTTATTTCCGGTTGGCCAAGCCGCCGAACCCTAAAAAACCCGCCCCTCGATGTCAACGGTAAAACTGGGCCACCGTTGCGCTACCGCAATATCAACCCCCCTCCTTTAGTCATAATCGCACCTGGCTCACGTACTGATGCGGACATGGCTTCCAGCGCTCACATAAAGAGTGACGCAAGCCCCGGCCGCAGGTTAAAAAAGCCCACTGCCAATAAACCAATAACAAAAGCGATAACAAGGAACATGCAATGAACCGGATTACCCTTTTGGCGCTAGGGCTGGGGTTCTGTCTTACGGCTCAGGCTGCCGACCCCATCACGCTCGGCCTCAACTATCCCCGTACTGGCAGCTACAAGGAAGAAGGTCTGGCGCAGATGCGTGGCGCCCTGATGGCCATCGACGAGATCAACCAGGCTGGTGGCGTTCTGGGCCGACCGCTGCAGCTGATCAGCCGCAACACCGCCTCACGTCCCGACAAGGCCATCGCCAACGTCGACAAGATGGCTGACGAGGGCGTAGCCATGCTCTTCGGCGGGGTCTCCAGCGCCGTAGCGATCGCCGCAAGCAAGCGGGCCAAGGAACGCGGCCTGCTCTACTTCGGCACGCTGACGTATTCCAACGACACCACCGGCAAGGACGGCCATCGCTACATGTTCCGTGAATGCAACAACGCCTGGATGAGCGCCCGGGTGTTGGGGCAATACCTCAACGAGAACATGCCCGGTAAAACCTATTTCTACATCACATCCGATTACACCTGGGGCCATACCAGCGAAAGCTCGCTGCGCCAGGCCACGGGCACGGTAGACCAAAACAGGCATCAAGGCGTCAAGACTGCCTTCCCCGGCGCACGTCTATCCGACTACCGTGCGGCATTGGAGAAAGCCTCGAACAGTGGTGCCGAGGTACTGGTGCTGGTCCTGTTCGGTGAAGACATGGTGCGCGCCATGCGCATCGCCGATGAACTCGGCCTGAACAAGAAGATGCAGATCGCAATTCCCAACCTGACGCTGTCGATGGTCGAGCTGGCAGGTCCCGATATCATGCGCGGCGTGCTTGGCACAGAACCCTGGACCTGGCGCGTTCCCGAGCTGGAAGGCTCCGAGCGCGGTAAAGCGTTCGTGCGCAACTTCGGCGACAGATATCAGACCCACCCCTCCAGCTCCGCCGCATCGGCCTACAGCATCGTCTACCAATGGGCGGATGCCGCCACCCGCGCCAAGAGCATCGGCAGCGAACAGGTCATCAGCGCACTGGAAAACCACAGCTATAGCCTGCTCAAGGGGCAGCAGCAGTGGCGCGGGTTCGACCACCAGAATGTGCAGACCGTCTATGCAGTTCGCGTGAAACCGCGCGAGGAAGTGCTCAAGGACCGCTTCAAGCAGGACTATTTCGAAATCGTCCACCGTCTGTCCGGCGAACAGGCCGCACCTACCCTGGCCGAGTGGCAGGAAGAGCGTCGCGCTGGCGGCCAGCCGACTAGACTACAGTGACCGATGCGGTGCGCCTGAGCGGAGATCAGGCGCACCGCCCGGCACTGCCGATGGATCGGAACGCTGCAAACCTTCGCAGCGCAGAGGGACTCTGAAGAGCAGCGGCGCTATCGTGTCGCACATCGGCCGAGCCTGACACGCCACGAGGATTCGCCCATGAGCACTGCTGTAGAGCCCTACCAGTCCGGTGTCTTCGACCTGACACACAAACTGACCGTGGAAAAACACGGTCACACCGCCCTCATCACCATCAATCATCCGCCCGCCAACACCTGGGATCGGGAGTCGCTGATCGGCCTCAAGCAGGTCGTGGAGCATCTCAACCACGATGACGATATCTATGCCCTGGTCATCAGCGGCCAGGGCGAGAAATTCTTCAGCGCAGGCGCGGATCTGAAGCTGTTTGCCGATGGTGATCGCAATCGTGCCCGCGAGATGGCCCGGCGCTTCGGCGAAGCGTTCGAGGCGCTACGGGATTTTCGCGGCGTATCCATTGCCGCCATCAACGGCTTTGCCTTGGGCGGTGGACTGGAATGTGCGCTGGCGTGCGATCTGCGTATCGCCGAGCAGCAGGCGCAGATGGGCCTGCCTGAGGCCTCCGTCGGGCTGTTGCCCTGCGCGGGCGGCACCCAGGCACTGGCTTGGCTGGTTGGCGAAGGCTGGGCCAAGCGCATGATTCTCTGTGGCGAGCGCATAACCGCCGAAACGGCACTGCGCATCGGTCTCATAGAACAGGTGGTCGAGCCCGGCCAGGCCCGAGGCCACGCGCTACTGCTGGCCGCCCGCATCGCGAGGCAAAGTCCCGTGGCGGTCAGGGCCATCAAACCCTTGATTGATGGCGCGCGGCAGCGCTTGCCGCATACCTTCGGGGCAGCTGAGCGCGAGGCCTTCGTCGAGCTGTTCGAGGCTGAGGACACCCTTGAGGGCGTCAACGCCTTCCTGGAAAAACGGGACCCACGCTGGCGCAACCGATGACTGCCTAAGCGGGCATTAGACTGCAAGCTCCCGGCGATGAGGATGCCCATGAACGTCATTTTCGAAGAACGCCCTGCACTACATGGCGCACGGATTGCCATAGCCACGCTGGACGCGGCGCAGCAACTCAACGCCTTGAGCCTGCCGATGATTGAAGCGTTGCTCGATCGATTCGCTCGCTGGGCCGCCGACCCGGATGTTGTCTGCGTGCTGTTGCGTGGAAACGGCATAAAGGCATTCTGCGCAGGTGGTGACGTTCGCCGCCTGGCCGAGGCGTGCCGAGCGGCGCCCGGAGTCGTGCCCGCACTGGCCGAGCGCTTCTTTGCCGACGAGTACCGCCTCGTCCACCTGATGCACCATTACCCCAAGCCACTGCTGTGCTGGGGCCACGGCTATGTCATGGGCGGCGGCATGGGACTGCTGCAGGGCGCAGCGATCCGTATCGTCACACCGGACAGCCGTTTGGCGATGCCGGAAGTTGCCATCGGCCTGCATACCGATGTCGGCGCGAGTTGGTTCCTGCCACGCCTGCCCGGCAAACTGGGCCTGTTTGCCGGTCTCACCGGCTTTCGGTTCAATGCCCGCGACGCGCTGGATGTCGGACTTGCCGACCGCTGCCTGACGAAGGAACAGCAACCCGACCTGATCGAAGGACTGGTGCAGATCAATTGGCAGGAGTACGCCGCCGGCCAGCTCCACAGCTTGCTGCGCGCCTTGGGCAAACAGGCGTCTGACAAGCTGCCTGAAGGGCGTTTGCTCAAGCGTCGTGACCGGATAGATGAACTGCTGGATGTAGCCGAGTTGGCACACGCCTGGCAGGCACTGGCCGCGCTGCACAGCGACCCGGACGACGTTTTTGCCGAGGCTGCTCACGCCCTGGGCAAGGCCTGTCCGCTCAGCGCCCACCTGATATGGAACCAGCAGGCGCGCGGACGCAAGCAATCGCTGACGCAGGCGCTGCAGATGGAATACGCACTCAGCCTCAACTGCTGTCGTCATCCCGAATTCGCCGAAGGCGTACGGGCCCGCCTGATCGACAAGGACAACCAGCCGAACTGGCACTGGCCAGATGCGCTCAACATCCCGCAAGCGGTGATCGCCGCCCATTTCCAAGCGCCATGGGCGGGGGCGCACCCTTTGGTCGATCTATAGCACTCAGCGCCGATAGTGCTGGTGCCGCCCGCCTCGCTCATAGTGCGGCCGCAGTCGATGGTCGCGCCCATCCCTGATGACCGGCGGACGCTGGTGGCGATGCTCCTGCCGCCAGTCCCGACGCTCGAAGCCCCGATGGCGATCGTAATACTGCGGCGGTAGCTGGCTTTGATAGCGCGGCGGCAGATTCCGTGGGTATTGCGGATAGTGGGAATAGGGGCTGCGCGGATCGTACTGCTGGGGACGGCTGTCCTGACGATAGCCCCGGTTGTAGCCCTGGCCGTAGTGACGCGAGCTCTGATTGTAGTAACGAGGGCTTTCGGCCTGGAAAACCCAGACGCCATCCCGGCGGTCCGCCTGTGCCGGCAGGCTCGTGGCCAGACCGAGGCAGAGCAGGACGAATAACGAACGAATGCTCATGGATACCACCTCCGATGGTTTCACAGGCTTCGAATCATCAGACCACAACCTCGCAATGACTGCTGAAACAGCAGACAATTGGCGCGCGCAGCCGCTCTTCAGCCTCGTCCGGACGTCGCTCAATCGACGCGACGGACTGCCGCAGCTTGTATGGCCGCGGCGGCTTCCCGATAATAGCGGCCCTTTAGCCCCACGGCTCTCGCAGAGCGCGACGGAACGGGACAAATCCTAGATGACCGAACTCGCCCTGATCATGGTTAGCGCCATCCTGGTCAACAATTTCGTGCTGGTGCAGTTCCTCGGTCTGTGCCCGTTCATGGGCGTTTCGAAGAAGATCGAAACGGCCATCGGCCTGTCGCTGGCGACCACCTTCGTGCTGACGCTTGCGGCCATGTGCAGCTATCTGGTTCAGCAGTACGTGCTCAAGCCACTGGATCTGGAGTTCCTGCGCACCATCAGTTTCATTCTGGTGATCGCCGTGACCGTTCAGTTCACCGAGATGGTGGTGAACAAGACCAGCCCGCTGCTCTACCGCGTACTCGGCATCTTTCTGCCGCTGATCACCACCAACTGCATCGTGCTCGGTGTGGCGCTGCTGAATGCCAACAAGGCCGAATTCACCTTCCTCACCGCCACCGTCAACGGCTTCGCTGCGGGCCTGGGTTTCTCGCTGGTGCTGGTGCTGTTCGCCGCCATGCGTGAGCGCATCGCCATCGCCGATGTGCCCAAGTCATTCCAAGGGGCCGCGATCGGTATGGTCACGGCCGGCCTGATGTCGCTGGCATTCATGGGCTTCACCGGACTGATCAAGCTATGAGCGCAGTTCTCATTGCAGTCCTCGCGCTGCTCGCCCTGTGCCTGCTCGGCGGCGCCATTCTTGGCTTCGCCGCGGTACGCTTTCGTGTTGAAGGCGATCCGATCGCCGAGCAGATCAACGCCTTGTTGCCCCAGACCCAATGCGGCCAGTGCGGCTATCCGGGCTGCAAACCCTACGCCGAAGCCATCGCTGGCGGCGACAAGATCAATAAATGCCCTCCAGGCGGCGAAGCGACCATCCAGGCGCTGGCTGACCTGCTCGACGTCGAGGCGGAGCCGCTGGACGCCGAAGGTGGCGAGAAGCCGCAGATGGTCGCCTACATCCGCGAAGCCGAATGCATCGGCTGCACCAAGTGCATCCAGGCTTGCCCGGTGGACGCCATTGTCGGCGCCGCGCGACAGATGCATACCGTGATCATTTCCGAATGCACCGGCTGCGATCTGTGTGTCGAGCCCTGCCCGGTGGACTGTATCGACATGATCGAAGTCGGCAGCAACCTGCAGAGCTGGAAGTGGAACCGGCCGTTGGCGCCCGGCCAGCTGATCGCGACTGACCGGGAGCAGGCCGCATGACCTCATTGAAAATCTGGGACATCCACGGTGGCATCCATCCGCCGGAGCACAAGGACCTGTCCAACCGCACGCCGATTCAGCCGGCACCGTTGCCTCAACGCCTGATCCTGCCACTGGCGCAGCACCTCGGTGCCCCGGCGGAGCCTTGTGTAACGCTCGGCGAGCGAGTGCTCAAGGGTCAACAGATCGCTGTCGCCAGCGGTTTCGTCAGCGCCCCGCTGCACGCCCCAACGTCCGGCGTGGTCAGCCTTATCGGCCCACAGCCCTACCCGCATGTATCAGGCATGCTCGCCAACGCGATCGTCATCGACAGCGATGGCGAAGACAAATGGATCGAGCTGCAGCCGCAGCCGGATTACCGTGAACTCGAGCGCCCTGCCCTGCTCGAGCTGATTCGCCAGGCCGGCATCAGCGGCCTCGGCGGCGCAGGCTTCCCCACCGCGGTGAAGCTCAGTCCACCACCGACGCAGACGATCCGCACGCTGATCATCAACGGCACCGAGTGCGAACCCTACATCACCGCCGATGATCTGCTGATGCGCGAGAAAGCCGCCCAACTGGTGGCTGGTATCGAAATCCTTGCGCACCTGATCCAACCGCAGGAAGTGCTGATCGGTATCGAGGACAACAAGCCCGAAGCGATCGCCGCCGTGCGCGCAGCCATCGGCGAGCGGCCGTTCGTTCTGAAGGTATTCCCGACCAAGTATCCGTCCGGTGGTGAAAAGCAACTGATCCAGATTCTCACTGGCGAAGAAGTCCCCAGCGGCGGGCTGCCCGCGGACATCGGCATGCTCTGCCAGAACGTCGGCACCTGTGTCGCCATCCATGACGCCGTACTGCTCGGCAAACCGCTGATCTCGCGCATCACCACCCTAACCGGCGAAGCGCTGGCGCGGCCGATGAACGTCGAGGTGCTGATCGGCACCGCCGTGGATGAGCTACTGGCCTTCGCTGGTCTCGAGCAGAACAGGCTCAATCGCCTGATCATGGGCGGCCCGATGATGGGCTTCACCCTGCCATCTCTCGAGGTGCCGGTGGTCAAGACCACCAACTGTCTGCTTGCCAGTGCCCTTGAGGAATTGCCGCCGCCACCGCCAGCGCTGCCGTGCATCCGCTGTGGTGAATGCGCCGAAGCCTGTCCAGTCAGCCTGCTGCCGCAGCAACTGCATTTCTTTGCCCTTGGCCAGGAGCACGAACAGCTCAAGGCCCATCATCTGTTCGACTGCATCGAGTGCGGTGCCTGCGCCTACGTCTGCCCGTCCAGCATTCCGCTGGTGCAGTACTACCGCGCCGCCAAAGGTGAAATTCGCGAACTGGAACAGAAGCAGCAGAAAGCCGAACACTCTAAGCAGCGCTTCGAACTGCGCCAGGAACGGCTGCGCCGAGCCGAAGAACAGAAGGAAGCCGAGCGCAAGGCCCGCGCCGAACGTGCAGCCCGCGCCAAAGCTGCGCAAAGCGAAGCTGGAGCAGCCACCATCACGACGGCGGCTCCGGTCCAGGCCCAGAAAGCGGGCCTTTCCGACGCGCAGAAGAAACTGAAGATCGAAGCCAGCATGGCCCAGGTTGCCTTGAAAAAGGCCGAAAAGCAGCTCGCCGCCCACGACACAGCCGAACTGCAGGCGCAGGTCGCCGATCTGCGCAAAGCCGCCGAGGCGGCGCAAAACGCGCTGGATGCCGCCATGCAGGAAAGTGCCAGTACCGCGTCGGCACCAGCCACCACGCCGGTGGACGAAGAGGCGCTGAAAAAGGCCAAGATCGAAGCAGCCATGCTCAAGGCGCAGATCCGCAAGCTGGAGAAGGTCGAGACGCCGGACGACGACCAGCAGGCCGAACTCGCCCGCCTGCGCCAGCAACTGCACGAAGCCGAACAGGCCCTGACCGCCGCGCAAGACGCAACACCCGCGCCGGCCGCCAAACCGGCCGATGACGAGGCGCTGAAGAAAGCCAAGATCGAAGCGGCCATGCTCAAGGCACAGATCCGCAAGCTGGAGAAGGTCGAGGCGCCGGACGACGACCAGCAGGCCGAGCTCGCTCGTCTGCGCCAGCAACTGCAC
>JGI2924J29684_1078217_pt1 | contig 35785 bp, 35 predicted proteins | sample BenlonsequencITS_FD_29684 | JGI IMG/M metagenome (IMG submission 29684)
GGCAGGCGGCTCGGCGATACTGTCCACCGGACACTATCGTGCCTTTCGTTCCAGGGCCGATGATACTTGGGGCATAGCCCCTGGGAAAGTAGGTCATCGCCAGGTAACAAGCGAAAGACCATCTCTGAATGAGGTGGTCTTTGTGTGTCATCTTTCCACCTTATCTGGGTGTCTTAAATTCGCCCACGTGGGCGAATTTGGGGAGTCGGGGTTCCATCCCTCCGGGATCCACATTGCTGGAGAGTGCATTGTATGCCCCAGTGTTGCGAAAGGTGTCTTGCATTCGATTAACTGTAAGGCAATACATTAGCAAGAGACATATGGTATAATAAGGATATGTGTTTTGGTTACTCCACAGATTATGGAGGGTATATGTATAAAAAAGATTATATTATGAAAATGATTGAGCAATTGTCTATAGCTGTCGCTGCACTTCTAGGATCAAAATCAAAGAATAAAATTGAAGAATGTCATCAAATAGTCAATGAAGCACTTTATGATTTAACAGGCATGAGTGAAGAAACATTACTTAAACTTTCACATAAAGACTTAATCAGCATTATAAGTGGTGGAAAGGAAATAAACACAGAAAAGTGTTTTGCCCTAGCTGAAATGTTGAAGTTGAAAGCGGATGTCGATAAAGGGGATACAGGGCGAAGTGTCGACTTGTATATCAAAAGTTTGAATATATTTATAGAGTTGATTTTAGCCAAGAGTTCACATGGACATAATAGTTATGAGACAATCAATGAAATTGTTGGTGCTCTTAAAAAGTATAAAATACCGAAAGAAAGTAATCAGTTACTGTTCCGATATTATGAATTTATGGGACAATACGACAAGGCTGAAGATGTTCTATTTAAAATGATTGTGACAATAAATACGGGTGAAATCGTCGATGAAGGATTCGCCTTTTACGAAAGGCTTAAGGGGAAGACACTTGTGGAATTGGAGAATGGGAATCTACCCTTGGATGAAGTAATTGAGAGCCTAGATGCCTATCGAAACTTATTGAACAATCACACATAAACAGAAATGTGCGCTATGATAATTAATTAGGCCAGTTAAAATGTATTATTTAAGGAAAAACCTCCATAATAAAAGAGAACCACCACATGAATAGCAATTTTATGTAGTTAATAGCAGGTATTAGATACCTGAAAAGGTTCTTAACTTAGAGAAGGGGGTTTCATGAGTGCTTTCTAATGAAACGGCTTCACCTGAAGAAGATAAAAATGAATCCTTATCAAATCTAAAGGAATTAGGACAGATTCAAATTCCTAGTGTATCTGAACGGATTTATTGTTTGCCAATTATTGGACAAATTGAAGGACATCAAATTCTGCCTGCCCAATCCAAGACGACAAAGTATGAACATATTATTCCGCAACTCTTGGCAGTTGAGCAAAACCCCAATACTGAAGGGATACTGGTGATTCTAAATACTGCCGGTGGAGATGTGGAAGCTGGATTAGCGATTGCAGAAATGCTCAATAGCTTAAGTAAACCATCTGTATCATTGGTTCTGGGCGGTGGTCATAGTATTGGGATTCCTATTGCTGTAAGTTGTACAAAAAGCTTCATTGCTCCAACAGGAACAATGACTGTTCACCCCATTAGGTATACGGGATTAGTTATTAATGGTCACCAACAGTTTGAGTACCTTCGGAAAATGCAAGAACGTATTAATCAATTTATTTATTCTCACTCCAAGATAACGCCTGATAAGCTAGAAAAATTCATGTTCACTACAGGAGATTTAGCTCAAGATATTGGGACAATTTTAATTGGACAAGAAGCAGTTGACGCCGGATTGATCCAAGCAGTTGGTGGAGTGAAAGAAGCTTTTAAAGAACTAAATAGCTTAATCCCTTCGAGATCTGAAGAAATAAACAATAACCCGGAATAAAGCAGCGAAAGCTGCTTTGTTTATTTTGGGAATTAGTAAAAAGAACTGGTATGATATTTCATAGTCATAAGTGCTTAAAGGTTGCGCTATGTTAGAAGGGGTCTTCCCGCCATCTATGAGTATAGGGATAACTTGGATATTAAGTCCGATACTTGGCTTAGGCATTTTTTTGAGTTATCGTTGAGTGAAGGGTTGGTTTTAGAGATTTCTAATTCTATTTCATAAAGAAACAGGAATATTCTCTCCCGTGTGGAATTAAATAGAGTTAGGACAAACTTATCTGTAGTATAAAGTCGTATTCTATGTATTAAATTATGGATGTTTGGGGGACTGGTTCATTGGCGAGGGCTAAGAAACGCCGTACGGTAAATAAAAAGATTAATCTGAAAGTAAACTCTTTAAAAGAAACTATACGCAACGAAGTAATTGGAGTTTTTGTTGTGGGAATGGCCTGTTTGGGATTGGTCACAATTTTCTCGGATAAAAGCGGTGTAATCGGACTACAAATTAAGCATATTCTTACCGTGTTAGCAGGCAATGGTCGGGTTACGATTCCCCTATTGGTTGGGGCGTGGGGGCTTGCTTTTATGAATAAACAAACTCCGCGTTTAGGATATAAGGCCTTAGGAGTAATCCTTTTATGGCTAGTTTTAGTTGGAATCCTGCACCTTCAGTTGCCAGATATCGAGGGCTTTTCTCCAGCTGAAATGATAGACGCAGGTATGCTGGGGCATGGCGGTGGGCTTTTTGGAGCAGGTATTGCGACAATCTTAAAAACAACGATAGGAATTCCAGGAAGTTATGTCGTCCTAATCATGACTTCGATAATGGGAGCTTTATTGATTACTAATCGTTCGCTGGTTCAAGGTGTACAAGAAGTCGGATTGGCTGGAAAAGAGTCTGGACAATGGATGAAAAATCAAATGGGTGATTTTATTGATGTCCTTAAAAATTCCAATCTGGAGGAAGTTAAGGAAAAAGAATTCTCAGCTCAACCCGATTTAAAAGCTGTCAAAAACCCAACTAAGAAAAGTACCTCTCTAAAAACAACTCGAGTTCTTGATCCTGATGTCGTGGAACGGCCACTGGTGATCAAAACCCTAGAAGACCATAATGAATCTTCTGAGGAAACTAAAACACCTCCTAAAGGGCAGATTGGATTTGAGAAAATGGCGAATCCAGTGCTTGAAAATACGATTATGCCTCCAGGAAAAGTGACAAGCACTCCTGTTTCTCGTCAGACTCGAGAAGATGGAAATTTTCAGCTTCCTCAAGTTATGCTACTAAATAAATCTCTCAAAATTAAAAATCCCAGACTAAATAAGGACTTAGCAGATAACGTTAAGATTCTGGAAGAAACCTTAGGAAGTTTTGGTGTAAAAGTTAAAGTCACTCAGGTCACGCAAGGGCCGGCGATTACACGTTATGAGGCCCAACCTGCACCAGGCGTTAAAGTGAGTAAAATCACCAACTTAGCTGATGATATAGCTTTAAGCCTGGCCTCTGCGGATGTAAGGATTGAGGCTCCAATTCCCGGAAAATCTGTTGTCGGTATCGAGGTGCCGAATAAGGAAATCTCGATGGTTCATTTTCGAGAAGTTCTAGAAACACCTGAATATCAAGAAACTACGAGTAAGCTAGCCTTGTGTTTAGGCAAAGATATCACGGGAACCCCGGTGATAGCTGACTTGACTAAAATGCCGCACCTTCTCATTGCTGGGGCAACAGGTTCAGGAAAATCAGTATGTATTAACACCTTAATCCATAGTATCCTCTTCAATGCTCGTCCGGATGAAGTTAAGTTTTTGTTAGTGGATCCTAAAATGGTAGAATTGGCCAACTATAATGGGATTCCTCATTTAATAGCACCTGTCGTGACAGATCCCAGGAAGGCTGCAGGCGCTTTAAAGTGGATCGTTACGGAAATGGAGACTCGCTACGAGCTATTTGCTGCTGCGGGTGTCAGAGATATTGTCCGATATAATTTTCTGCGTTCTCAGGATAAGAACGACGAACATCCTCCCTTGCCTTATGTTGTAGTGATCATAGACGAATTGGCCGATTTGATGATGGTTGCACCGGGTGATGTGGAGGATGCGATTTGTCGCTTAGCCCAAATGGCTCGTGCTGCAGGAATTCACTTAATCGTAGCGACCCAGCGTCCGTCGGTTGATGTCATTACCGGTTTGATTAAAGCAAACATACCTTCGAGAATCGCCTTTGCAGTATCATCGCAGACGGATTCAAGAACTATTTTGGATATGAATGGGGCAGAAAAACTATTAGGGCGTGGCGACATGCTTTACTATCCTATGGGTAATAGTAAACCCCTTCGTGTGCAGGGATGTTATTTGGGAGATAAAGAAGTAGAAAATGTAGTTTCATTCTTACAAAACCAGGCGAAGCCCGAGTATCAAGAAATACCAAACCTGGATATCGGAGATGTTAAGAAGGAAGAGATGGAGGATGAACTATTTTATCAAGCAGCCCAGCTTTTCATTGAAAGTGGAGCGGCTTCTGTCTCTCTTTTACAACGACGATTACGCATTGGATATACACGAGCAGCCCGTTTAATGGATTTTTTGGAAAGCAAAGGGGTTGTAGGTGGGTATGAGGGCTCTAAACCTCGAGAAGTGTTGATGACAAGGGGGCAGTTTGAGTTAAAACATGGACAATGGAATGATGAAGTTGCTCCATAGTTGCATAATACTTCCTAAGGATTTATGATATTAAGTAAGTATATCGAACTGGAAGGAAGTAAAGATGATTAAGGAGATCAATGTCGAAGAACTACGAAATCTAGATAAACCGATTCTGATCGATGTGCGTTCAGAGGGAGAATATGCTGAAGCAACAATCCCAGGGGCTTTCAATATTCCTCTTTTTAACAACGAAGAACGTGCTGAAATAGGAACAACATATACTCAGACTTCACCGAGTTTGGCTAGAGAGTTGGGTTTAAATATTGTTAGTCCCAAATTGCCGAATTTGGTGAATCAAGTTGGTGAACTTGCGAAAAAAGGCCCATTGGTTCTTTTTTGCTGGAGAGGCGGTATGCGCAGTAAGTCGATAGCGACTGTCGTAGATTTAATGGGTATCCCCATATACCGTCTGCAAGGCGGCTACAAGGCCTATCGTAACCAAGTCGTAGAATATTTTCAAAAAAAACTGCCCTTTCAGGTTGTGGTTCTTCGTGGAAATACGGGGGCAGGGAAGACGGAATTATTGAAACGTCTTCGAGCAGATGGATATCCAGCTATTGATTTAGAGAAACTTGCCAATAACCGAGGTTCGGTTTTTGGGGCAATGGGTTTAGGGGAACCTCCTTCCCAAAAAAAATTTGAAGGATTATTGTATGAAGAACTTGCATCATTAAGAGATTTTTCTTATATTATTGTAGAGTGCGAGAGCAAGCGTATTGGAAGAGTGTCTTTACCAGCAAGCTTCTATACCGAGATGCAAGAGGGTATCCAAATTCTTCAATACGATAACTTGGAAAATCGGGTTCAGCGTCTTATCTTGGAGTATACCTCAGTGCCTAATGCGATCCAGGAGATTAGAATAGCCTTAGAAAGACTAATAAAGACCTTAGGGCATATAAAGGTTAATGAACTGAAGACTTTGTTAGACACAAATTGTCTGGATAAATTTACTGAGTTATTACTTGTAGATTACTATGATAAGCTATATGCTTATCCTAATGAACCAAATTCCAACTATGCCTATTATATAGATTATGAAAAGTCCGAGAGGGCAATAAGGGAGTTGGAGTGCTATCTTGATGAGAAGGTGGCCCAACAAGGCGGAAAATTTACTGTATCTCGAATATGACATTCAGCAAAATAAACCAGGCTTGCTCGGCGCAGTGACAACACTGATAGGCATGCTCGGGCTAAATATTATAACTGTTACTGGAATAGAACCCAAAAGCCGAGGCCTTCTTTTAGAAACTCATTCAGAGGGTAAAGTACAAGCATTACTTAATGCCTTAAATGAAGTAGAGGCAATTAAAGTAACAGCCTTTCGACAACCTACATTGTTGGATCGAATTGCTCTGCGTCACGGTAAACGTTTAGACATGGTCGAGGTAAACCCACCGACTTACCGTTTTGTTCGTGAAGAATTAGGTGTGCTGGTAGACTTTTTAGGAGATACTATAAAGGAAGGCGGAAATCAGGTTATTGGAATACGAGGCATGCCTCGTGTAGGTAAAACAGAGGCGGCAATTGCAGCTTGTGTCTACGCCAATAAACGATGGATACTATTGTCCTCGACGATCATTCGGCAAGCCTTAAGAACAGAGTTGTTACTTGATGAATCAGTGAACAGTATTTTTCTGATTGATGGTATCACTAGTACAACCCGGGGTACTGATGCACATTGGGCCTTATTAGAGAAGACCTTGCAAATGCCTACATCAAAGATAATCGAACATCCTGATATATTTTTGCGAGATGGACGTTTGAAAATTGACCTGGATTTTATCATTGAAATTCGCCATCATCAAGAAGATGTGATTCGTTTGGAGGATATCTCTATGAGTTTCACAGCATTCGACATGAGTTAAAAGGATAGAAAGGGGGTTTTGGCAATGGCAGGAGTTGGACAAATGCTCCGGCTCGCTCGGGAAGAAAAGGAATGGAGCTTATTAGAAACTGAGGAAATCACAAAGATCCGTGTTCGCTACATTCAAGCCCTTGAAGAAGAGGAATACGGAATACTCCCCGGAGCTACTTATGTAAAGGGATATTTGAGGACCTATGCGAAACAACTGGGTTTAAATCCAGATGAGGTTATTGAACTCTATAGTGTTTCAATAAAGCCCGAAGTTGCACCTGTCATTGAATCACCAGAAAGAATTGTTAAATCACGACCCTCGTGGGTGAGGCCGTTGATCATAGGGGGGATGGCCCTAGTGGCAATAGCTTTAGCTATAGGCATTAAAAGTCTGTACCATCCAGAGGGAACTCCAGACCCGACTTATAGTTCGACACCTTTAATTAGTGCACCTGACCAAGAACCAACTGTACCCTCCCAAACTACACCAGAGTCACCCACCCCCAGCTCCCCTCCCAGTGTAGTAGCCTCAACCCAGGATGGCTTAACAGCGCAACTGGTTTTCACCCAGGCCTGTTGGATTGAGATTAAAATAGACGGTCAGGCACCTTTTCAAGGCACCTTTGCAGCGGGAACCAGTAAAGAGGTTAAAGGAACCGATAAAATTGAGCTGGTTTCAATTGGCAACGCAGGAGGGGTTACCGTCACACTTAACGGTAAAGATATGCCAAGTTTAGGTAAACCAGGACAGGTTCTTCATAATATTGTTCTAACTAAAGATACTTTAAATCAACTTTAATAATCTTTAAAGGAGAGTTTATTTTGGCTAAAGATTCTTCATTTGATATTGTTTCTAAGGTGGATATTCCAGAAGTCACAAACGCAGTGAACCAGGCTCAAAAAGAACTGGCTCAGCGTTTTGATTTCAAAAACAGCAAGTCTACAATTTCCCTGGAGAGTGATAAAATCATCTTAGTATCTGATGATGATTTTAAATTGACCAATGTCGTAGATATCCTCGAAAGCAAACTTGTTAAACGAGGGGTTTCTTTAAGAGCCCTGGAATACGGAAAGATTCAACCTGCTGCCGGTGATACGGTTAAGCAAGAGGTTAAGTTAGTCCAAGGTATTGCTCAAGAAAAATCAAAATTAATCATCAAGGCTTTAAAGGATAGTAAGATTAAAGTCAATGCTTCTATTCAAGGGGAAGATATTCGAGTGTCCGGCAAGAATAAAGATGATTTACAGGCGGCAATAGCTCTTCTCCGTAAAGAGGATTTTGGATTAGAATTACAGTTTATAAATTTTCGATAAAAGGTATAGACCTGTTTTGTGTACTATTTAGCCCGTTGAGGAATCCTATTAAGAGGTTCCATAACAAAATGCTTGGCAAGATCGCCAAGCATTTTATATGTCTTAAAGTATATCAATTTGGTTTATAGTTTTGGATTATTAATTTAATGGTTTTTTTTATTTCTCGTTAAGAATATTAAAGGAATTTGTCGAACCGATATTGAATAATAATCTACTATTCGATAAAAGAAAGGACAAATTTAGCATGGAAAAATCGACGTATATTGGTTTGGCGCTCGCAGTCATTGCCGTAGGTGTTGGAATGGTTTTGAAGGGTGCCAGCCTTTCATCTTTAATAAACCCGGCAGCGATTTTAATTATCTTTGTAGGAACGGTAGCAACTATATTTATCGGCTTTCCACTAGATGAATTAAAAGCAGTTCCCAAATTATTTAAAATTTTGTTTACTTCTCAAGTATTAATCTCAAGAAGTGAATTAATTAACCAAATTGGGGAATGGGCAACTGTCAGCAGACGAGAGGGCTTGTTGTCACTGGAAAGTAAGGCCGAGGAGATTGAAGATGAGTTTTTGAGAAATGGGATGCGCATGGTAATCGACGGAAACGACCCGGAATTTATTCGAGAAGTGCTTATGGAGAATATCTCGGCCATGGAGGATCGTCATAGACAAGGCGCGCTTATCTTTACACAAGCAGGAACCTACGCACCGACGCTAGGGGTTTTAGGCGCAGTTATTGGTTTGATTGCAGCCCTAGGTAATCTTAACGAAGTAGAAAAATTAGGTCATTTGATTTCCGCAGCTTTCGTTGCAACTTTGCTGGGGATTTTTTCTGGTTATGTTTTGTGGCATCCCATGGCTAATAAATTAAAGCAAAAATCCAAAAAAGAAACCCAAATCAAGATGATGATGGCAGAGGGTCTTTTAGCGATTCAGGCTGGTGAGCCAGTATTATCGATCAACCAAAGATTAGCAGTCTTCCTCACCCCCAGTGAGCGTCAAGTAATGGAGGGAGAAAAAGGTGAAAAAGCATAAGAAAGAGCATCATGAAGAACATATTGATGAGACATGGTTGATTCCTTATGCGGACTTATTAACCTTATTATTGGCTTTATTTATTATCCTATTTGCATCTAGTCAAGTCGACGAAAAAAAGTACACACAGATAATGGCGGGCTTAAATAGCGCTTTTAATGGCGGAGTGAACATTTTTGAAGCATCTGATTCTATTAAATTGGATGATGTATCTCCTAGTGATGTTGCAAGCTTGGAGCAGAAGGGCACTGGTCAAAATCAAGCTTTAAAAGATATGATCAATAAAGAGAAGAATGACATGGAAGCTATTAAGAAAAATCTGGATACATTTATTGCAGAAAATGGCTTGACTATGCAGCTTCAAACCAAGCTTACAAGTGATATGTTGAGGATCACAATCCAAGACTATGCTTTATTTGATTCTGGAAAAGCCATAGTAAAACCAGAAGCTCAAAAGCTAGCGACCGTTATTTCAAACATGTTAAATATGTATCCTGACTACAAAGTAGAGGTTGCGGGGCATACTGATAATATTCCAATAAGAAACGCTGAATTCGATTCGAACTGGGATTTAAGCTCTAGACGATCCTTAAATTTCATGAAGTATCTGTTGCAATCTAATAACATTAACCAGGCTAGATTTCGTTCTATCGGATATGGTGAGTACCAGCCTATTGACACGAATAAAACGCCCGAAGGACGGGCTAAAAATCGTCGTGTAGAGGTAAACATAATTCGAAATACAATTGAAGCAAAAACTATTGTGCCTTAAACAGGCGATGCCCCCCACTTTTTTAACAAGTGGGGGTGATTTCTTCCTAAGCTTTAAGAGGGTACAGACATATACCTCCTCAGCAGTTCGCTGGACAAGACCTGAATAGGGTAGTATATTTACTGAAGACTTGTTGTTCAGTGTTAGCTGAGCAGGTTAACGATAGAAAGGTGAAACAATGCGCACATTAAACTTTTTGCCAATATGTAAAGCAGATATGGAGGCTTTAGGCTGGGATGAACTTGACTTTCTCTTAATTACCGGAGATGCCTATGTAGATCACCCAAGTTTTGGTATAGCTATCATTGCTCGTGTTTTAGAGAAAAAAGGATTTCGTGTTGGAATTATAGCTCAACCTGATTGGAAAGATCTTAGAACATTTAAAGTAATGGGAAAACCTCGTTTGGCCTGCTTGATTTCTGGCGGGAACCTGGATTCAATGGTTAATCATTATACTGCTGCTAAAAAGAAACGACACAAGGATGCTTATTCTCCGGGAGGAGCGTCCGGTCTTCGGCCCGATAGAGCGACGATTGTTTATTCTAATCGTGTAAGAGAGGCTCTGCCAGGTGTCCCCATAATTATTGGGGGGATAGAGGCTTCTCTCCGGCGCTTTGCCCATTATGACTATTGGAGTAATGAGGTCAGAAGATCCATTCTGCTGGATAGTCAGGCTGACTTGCTGGTCTTTGGGATGGGTGAGAAGCCCATTGTGGAAGTTGCTCAACGGCTGGATACAGGGGAACAAATTGAACAGATAACAGATGTCAAGGGGACTATGGTACTACTTTCAGAGAACTGTAAACTTCAAGAAGATGCTTTGGTTCTGCCAAGCTTTGAAGAAGTCTCAAAGGATAAGAAAAAATATGCTTCAGCTTTTTGGATACAATACAATCAGCAAGATCCTTTTACAGGAAAGCCAATGGTACAATCTCATGGTCGAAAAAGTGTCTTGCAGAATAGACCCTCCATACCTTTGAATCAGGCAGAAATGGATGCAATTTATTCCTTGCCCTATACAGGAACTTATCACACATCTTATACAGAGGCGGGGGGAGTACCGGCAATTGAAGAAGTAGAGTTCAGCTTGACAAGTGTAAGAGGATGTTTTGGATCTTGCTCTTTTTGTGCTTTGACGTTTCATCAAGGAAGAATTGTTCAAAGCAGAAGCGCTGAATCGATTATTCGAGAAGCAGAGAAAATGACTTGGAATTCTCGTTTTAAAGGCTATATTCATGATGTAGGTGGTCCAACAGCTAATTTTCGACGACCAGCTTGTAAGAAACAATTAACCAAGGGAGCCTGTTCCCATAGACAGTGCCTTTTTCCTGAACCGTGCTCAAAATTAGAGGTTGACCATGAGGAGTATATTGATCTTTTACGCCGCCTGCGCAGCTTGCCTAGAGTAAAAAAAGTTTTTGTCCGCTCAGGTATCCGCTATGATGCAGTGTTAGCGGATCGTAAATCCAAGTTTATTCGTGAGCTTTGTGAGCATCATGTCAGCGGTCAATTAAAAGTTGCTCCAGAACATGTCAGTGACGAGGTTCTCAGATTCATGGGCAAACCGGGTAAAGGTGTGTACGAAGAGTTTGTTCAGGAGTTTCGTAAGGCCAATGAGAAGTTAGGGAAGCAACAATATTTAGTTCCATATTTAATGTCTTCACATCCTGGAAGCACAATTAAGGAAGCAGTTGAATTAGCTGAATATGTTCGGGATATGGGTGTAAATCCAGAGCAAGTGCAGGATTTTATTCCAACCCCTGGAACTCTCTCAACTTGTATGTATTATACAGGCTTAGACCCTAAGACAATGACATCAGTTTATATTCCAAGAAGTATGCATGAAAAAGCAATGCAGAGGGCCTTGATTCAATATCGGAATCCTAAAAATCGAGCCTTGGTTGAAGAGGCTCTACGCTTAGCTCATCGGGAAGATTTAATTGGCTTTGGGCCAAAATGTTTAATTCGCCCTAGAAATTATGTCAGAGATGCTCAAAATGAGGCGGGCAGTAAAAAAGGTAAAAAGCCTACTAGACGGTCTGGTATGAAGAAAAAGGATCCCTCGGCTAAAGAGGTACCGGGAAAATCTTCTTCTCATAAAGGATCACCTGGGAATGCAAAAAAAAGTGTTGTAATTAAGTCCGATCGGGTTCAGCACCAAAGTAAACCCGAGGGCCCAAAGGATGTTAAACGAAAAAAACATGCCAGCCCCAAAAAGATAAAATAAGGGATTTCAAGGCCCCTAAGCTGAAAATTAGCTTAGGGGCCTTGTTGATATTAAAAAATATACATTATTAATAGAGTTCCGCCCCGAACTCATCAATCAGAGTAGTCTCAACATCATCAAGACTCACTCTCCCTAATTCCTTAAGATGGCCATCTTCCAACCATTCCAGGTAATTTTCGTAGGTGAAGTTTGGATCATCATAGTAAAATTTCAGAAAAGAAAAAGAAATACCCTCTGAATGAGGATCTTCATCATAACGAAGCAGGTAGTATTCAGTGTCTTCAAGGTTACTCTTAAAAAAAACAGCTTCTCCAGGTACAATCTGTACCACTTTAGCATCCTCATACTGACGATTGACGAATTGAAGAGTAAATGCCTGTAAGGGAATCTGGTTATTGGTATGGTGTTGGCTAGTTACGCTTGATTCCGGTAGTGGGTTGCTAATTGGCTGCTGCAGAGTTTCCCAGGTATAAACTGATTCGGTAGACAGATCCTCTTCCATCTGTTCAGCTATAACTTCTAAACGGCGTGAAACAACTGAGGGGAGACGAAATTCTGGGCATGAAGTATTGCGACAGTGATAGACTGGAACATTATTCACACGTCCGACACCGTGGGCTAAATCAATTGGAATCGTCCTGGCTGTCAGATATCCTATATCCCCACAACCGCACATTTCGGTAGGTTCTAAAAGTTCATCATCATCAAACACTGATTGCACCTCGCTAAAGATTAATGGGAGTTAATTCGCCAAGTTTAAGATAATTCCTCTAAACTTATACATTAAATCTAGCCAATTAACGCAAACTTTAAAACAGATGAGAATTTTTGTCGGAATGTCTACCGAATCAAGTTAATAGAAACCTTGAATGGGGGATTATTATGTTAATAAGGAAATGCAGATTTTTAGTTTGTTTAGCAGCTATCGTTTTAACACTTTCACTGACTGGGTGTGGAGGAGAAAACAAAGAACCAACAGCACAAGAAAAAAGTGACTCTGCTAACCTCACTGGCTCAGGGAGTTCATTTGTTTATCCTTTATTAAATCAACAAATTGAAGAGTACCGTAAAAATCACCCTAAGATTTCCATCAATTATCAAAGCACAGGTAGTGGTGCAGGAATAAAACAGGTTTCTGAGCAAACCATTGATTTTGGGGCAACTGATGGTCCGATGACAGATGAACAGCTCAAATCAGCAAAGGGAGGAAATCTGCTGCACATTCCTTTAACTCTAGGTGCCGTAGCGGTTACCTACAATCTTCCGAGCACTCCGAAGGAGTTGAAAATTAGTCCCGCGGTGCTGGCGGATATTTTTCTCGGCAAGATCACTAATTGGAATGATAAAAGAATCGTCGACGATAATCCGGGAGTAGCTCTGCCGGATTTACAAATCACAGTTGCGCATCGCTCGGATGGGAGTGGAACGACCTATATTTTTTCGGATTACCTTAGCACTATCAGTCCTGAATGGGGAGAAAAAGTAGGAAAAGGTACTTCATTAAATTGGCCTGCGGGAATTGGCGGAAAAGGGAATTCCGGAGTTGCCGGAGTTATTCAACAAACTTCCGGTTCAATCGGATATTTAGAACTGGCCTATGCAGTTCAGAACAACTTGACCTATGCCCTGATGAAAAATAAGGAGGGCAAATGGACCGCTCCATCTCTCCAAACTACCTCCGCTGCAGCAGCGGCTGCAACAATCCCTGAGGACATGAGGGTGTCAATCGTCAATGCTCCCGGAGCTGAGGCTTATCCAATAGCTGGATTCGCTTGGGCTTTGATCTATCAGAATCAAACAGATAAAGCCAAAGGGACTGCGCTGGTTAACTTCATCAATTGGGCAATACATGATGGGCAAGCGCTCTCAGAGGGGTTACATTATGCCAAGCTGCCTGCTAATTTAGTAAGTCGTGAAGAAGGGATGCTAAAAACCATTACTTTTGAGGGAGAGCCTTTGCTGAAGTAATATTAGTAATCTCGGTGGGGGGCAGAAATGAAGGGAAGGCAGAAGGATTAAGAAAATGAGTAAAAAGCTAAGATTTAAAACTTCTTTAGGAGATCAATTTCTGAGACTTGTCACCTTCCTGATGGCCTTCAGTGTCTTGGTACTCATGGCATGGATGGGATGGCAAATGTTTGATGCCGCGCGACCTAGTATTCATACATTTGGAATTGGTTTTATTACCAGCCGTGTATGGGATCCGGTAAAGGAACAATTCGGAGCACTCCCTTTTATCTATGGCACATTAATGACCTCTCTGCTGGCCTTGCTTCTAGCAGCCCCCATCGGACTTGGTGTGGCAATATTTCTCAATGAAATGGCCGAATCAAAGTTTCGAGCGGTGATTGGTTTTTTAGTTGAGATGCTGGCAGCTATACCCAGTGTTGTCTATGGGCTGTGGGGGATTTTCGTCTTAGCCCCTTGGTTAAGGGAAACGGTGGAGCCCGGTCTGGCAAAGTGGTTAGGCTTTATTCCACTATTTCAGGGTACTCCCGTAGGCTTTGGTATGTTAGCAGGTGGTTTAATTCTGGCCATGATGATTTTGCCGACGATTGCTGCTATCTCTAGGGAGGTTATGGCTTCCGTTCCCAATATGCAGCGTGAAGCTGCTCTTGCTCTCGGAGCGACTAAATGGGAAATGATTAAGGTGGCTGTTTTACCTTATGCTAAGACAGGAATAATGGGTGGTATAATGTTGGGCTTAGGACGAGCACTTGGAGAGACCATGGCGGTAACTATGGTAATCGGCAATCGTCCGGATATTCTTCCTTCCTTATTTGCCCCTGCCTACTCTATGGCGGCAGTGATTGCCAATGAATTTACAGAAGCTACCTATGATTTGTATTTAAGCGCTCTGGTGGAAATAGGATTTATCCTGTTCGGGATTACATTAGTCCTTAACTTTCTTGCTCGGCTCCTTGTCTGGTCCGTAGCACGTGGGCCTAAGGGAGGAAACTTGGTATGAAGCAATACATTCGAAAATATAAAAATTGGTTAATGTTGAGCGTTTTTGTCGCAGCAACTATTATAGCCTTGGTACCCTTATTTGGAGTTTTGGGGTATGTCTTGAAAAATGGCCTTGGGGCATTGAATATTCAGTTTTTCACCAACTTACCCAAAGCCATGGGGCTGTCAGGTGGGGGAATGGCCAATGCAATAGTAGGGACTTTGATCATGGTATTAATTGCAAGTTTGATCGGTATCCCTGTTGGGATTCTGGCAGGAATTTATCTAACTGAATATGATCGCCATAGTTGGTTCAGTACAGCGGTTCGGTTTGCAACTGATGTATTAACTGGTATCCCTTCAATAATTGTTGGGATAGTTATCTATACAGCCATAGTATTAAAAATGGGTAACTTTTCGGCCTTGGCAGGTGGTTTGGCCTTGGCAATTATTATGATTCCCTTAATCATTCGTTCCACAGAAGAAATGCTAAAGCTTGTTTCCCATTCAATTAGAGAAGCAGGATATGCTCTGGGTATATCCAAGGGTAAAACAATTCTGAAAATTGTACTCCCAACTGCTGCCAAAGGAATAATTACAGGAGCAATGTTAGCGATTGCCCGTGTTTCAGGGGAAACCGCACCTCTATTATTTACAGCCTTAGGTAATCAGTATTGGGCACGATCTCTTAATGAGCCGATTGCTTCGTTGCCGGTTCAAATTTTTCAATATGCTACATCTCCCTATAAGGAGTGGCACCAACTTGCTTGGGCCGGATCCTTGGTATTAATTCTTATGATTATTATTATAAATTTGGCAGCCCGATTTGCATTTCGCTCGAGACATAGTTAGGAGGGGATCTATATGGGACAGACTTTGAGTGTTCGTAAGCTTGAAGCATGGTATGGCCCTAACAAGACTCTTAAAGGCATAAATATGGAGATTGAGGCTAATCATGTGACAGCTATTATTGGCCCGTCAGGATGTGGGAAGTCAACTTTTGTTCGTTGTATAAACCGTATGCATGAGACGTTGCCCGGCACAAAGGTTATTGGAGAAATTATTTTAGATGGGGAAAGTATTTATGACCAAGATCCCGTGGCCTTAAGAAAAACTGTCGGCATGGTTTTTCAAAAACCAAACCCCTTTCCTTCAATGAGTATTTTTGAAAATGTAGTTGCCGGGGTACGATTAAATGGTCAGAGAAACAAGCAGAACCTACAGGCCATTGCCGAGAGAAGTTTACGGATGGCTGCTCTCTGGGATGAAGTAAAAGATCGCTTGAATTATTCCGGTATTAGCTTGTCGGGTGGTCAGCAGCAGCGCTTATGTATCGCCAGGGCATTGGCAGTAGAGCCTGCGGTCTTGCTTATGGATGAGCCGGCGTCAGCCTTAGACCCCATAGCGACAACTCACATTGAAGAATTAATTAGACAGTTAAGAGATAATTACACTATCCTTATAGTTACGCATAACATGCAACAAGCGGCACGGATTGCAGATTCCACAGCATTTTTTCTTAATGGAGAACTTGTTGAGCATGGAGCTACTTCTGAAATATTTACAAACCCAAAAGATAAACGAACTGAGGACTATATTACTGGGCGATTCGGCTAGAAAAGGAGTATGTGGTTTAAATGAGACAGTCACTTAACGAAGGACAATTTGTTTTAATCCAGTTACTTAAAGATATGGGAAAAGAGGTTGAGCGTATTTTATTGGGTTGTATGCAGACGTTGATTTCTTTAGATCGAATACAAGCAGATTATTGGATTGCCGAAGATCAGAAAATTAACGATTTCGAACGTCAAGTCGATGATGAATGTGTGCGTTTAATTGCAACCCAGCAGCCTGTTGCCAAAGATTTACGGAAAATCATTTCAGCAATGAAAATATCCACTGACCTTGAACGCATGGGGGATTTAGCCATTGATATAGCCAAGATTGTCCGGAGAATCGAGGGGCCTTTAATTAAGCAGCTTATTGATATTCCGCTGATGGCTGAGAAAGCTCTTGAAATGATGAGACGAGGCTTAGAAGCCTATGCTAACGAGGATATGGAACTTGCCAATGGTTTAGCTGATCAAGATGATCAAGTTGATCAGCTGTATAAGAAAGTTGTCAGAGATTTACTGGTAATTATGACAGAAAGGCCAGAAGTTTTAGATCAAGGTATGTACTTAGCCTTTGTGGGGCGATACCTAGAAAGGTTTGCAGATCACGCAACTAATATTGGAGAAAATGTCATATACATTGCAACAGCCGGGAGACAGGATTTAAACAAGTGAATAAATTTTTGTAAACAAATGTTTGAAAGAATGCATACTCTGAATACTAATACTGTTAATATTTTTTGACCTTGTTGAAGTGTTGGTTTATACTAAGTAAAGCAGACCAATGATATGAGGTGTAGTGTTGACTAAGAAAGTTGCAGTTGTCACTTTAGGTTGTCCCAAAAATCAAGTGGACAGTGAAGTGATGTCAGGTTTACTGGCTAAGGATCACATATTTGTCGAAAACCCTGAAGAGGCAGAAGTTATTGTTGTAAATACCTGTACGTTTATTCAATCTGCCAAGGAAGAATCTATTGAAGCCATTTTTGAAATGGCCAATCTTAAGAAATCTGGTAATTGTCAGACCTTGATTGCAGCTGGCTGTTTAGCCCAAAGATATGGTTCAGAATTAATGCAGGATATTCCTGAATTAGATGGTGTTCTTGGAACAGGGAATATCGATGAAATAACAAAGTTAGTTCAAGCGACTGAAGAATCACGTACCTCTCTGATTAAGCAAGGAACGCCGGATTTTCTTCACAATGAACAGATGGCCAGAATCCGTTCTACACCGGATTATCTGGCTTATGTAAAAGTTGCCGAGGGTTGCGATAACTATTGTACTTATTGTGTTATTCCCTATGTACGCGGGCGTTTTCGTAGCCGCCCTCTGGAATCTGTAATTCATGAAGTAAAAGAAATGGCTGCTCAAGGTGTTAAGGAAATCCTGGTTATGGGCCAAGATACCACGCGTTATGGACAGGATCTATATAATGAATTTCGACTTCCTGAGCTCATTCGTGAGCTTGCTCGTATAGAAGGAATCGAATGGATTAGATTAATGTATTGTTATCCGGAGCGTTTCACGGATGAATTAATTGAAGTTATGCGCCAAGAACCGAAGGTTTGTAAATATATTGACTTACCGCTGCAACATGCGGATAATAAAATATTAAGAGATATGAATCGACGGGGAACTATTGAGCAAGCAGAGATCCTGATTAATAAATTACGGACTGCAATCCCGGACATAACTCTGCGAACAACTATGATTACTGGTTTTCCCGGAGAAACTGAGCAGGAATTTCAAACCATGCTTGATTTTATTAAGCGTGTCCAATTTGATCGGCTTGGAGTTTTTGCCTACTCTCAAGAGGAAAATACCCCGGCAGGTCAAAGAGAAGATCAGGTACCCGTGGAACTCCGTGAACAGCGTAGAGATCAGATTATGGAAATTCAACAAAGTATATCTCGGCAAAGACTTCAGCGTTGGGTTAATAGAATTGTTAAGGTGCTTATAGAGGTAAAACTGCCCGATGGCCGGTGGATGGGACGAACAGAAGGGGATGCTCCAGAAATCGATGGTCAAGTCTATATCAGGGATACTCAGGTCTCATTTGAAGAAGGGGAAATGGTCAAAGTTCGCATCATTGAGGCGGATAACTACGATTTAGTGGGAGTGGTTGTCTCGTGAATTTACCCAATCGATTAACCCTGGCTAGAATTGTATTGATACCTGTTTTTATGACCTTATTGTTATTGAAATTTCCAAAAGGTTATACGCTTTTTCCCTATCAAGACTTGGTGGCGGCGGTCATCTTTATCCTGGCTGCTGCTACAGATGGCTTAGATGGCTATATTGCGCGCAAGCGCAATCAAGTTACGAATTTAGGTAAATTCATGGATCCCTTAGCTGACAAGCTTTTAGTATCAGCAGCTCTAATATCTTTAGTTCAACTCGGAGAGGTTACGGCGTGGATTGCATGGATCATCTTGGCCAGAGAGTTTGCAGTTACAGGCCTTCGAGCCATTGCTGCCGTAGACAGGGTTGTGATAAGTGCCAGTAAACTTGGTAAAATTAAAACCACGACTCAAGTAATTGCTATTTCAGCAATATTATTACACGATTGGCCACTTTCTCTTGTAGGTATATATATTGGTCAACCGCTTTTGTACATAGCCCTGTTTTTCACAGTTATTTCAGGTCTTGATTATCTGATGAAGTCTCGTAAATTATTACGCAAGTAGTTTAACTAAATTTCTTCGCAACTTATCAATGAGTGCTTTTCCAAAAGATGAGCACTCATTTTGATGTTCTAATTAGAGTGTTACTTAAAGTAAACTTCCTTATATAACCATATTTGGCTATAAAACATTATTCACCAGTATATACTACGTGCTATAATGTCGATATAGCATGCAGTATATCAAATGGAGGAATATGTGATGACAAATCGCCGAATACTGTTGATTAGCCTCGTTGGATTTCTGATATTTGGATTACTACTGGGAGGTAAATTCGTTTATCAGAAGCAGTGGGTTGATGTTACCATCTTAAGTCAAAGTCAGGAAATCCCGGGAGTTGTTTCAGCGAAAGTCGAAAGTCACAACGGTTTAAAAGAGATGGTTGTAAAGACCAATCAGATAACTAACCTTCGACAAGCCTGCCAAATATTAAAAAAAGTTGCGGAAAATGTGCCGATACGACTTGTTGACAGCAGGAATGAAACCCTTGAGAGGGTTCTTGGGCAAATGCAGTTTGCTGTACAGGAAGGTATTGCAAGTGGAAATTTTACGGTTATGGCGCAAAACTTAAGAACACAAGCAGAAAATGAAGGAGTCAATTTAGAACTGGAAATGGATAGTGATGCCATTTATTTGATTCTTAATCAGGACCCAGCTCAACTGATAGAGGTTATCGAACGGAATGGGCAAGGTGATTTTCTGGCCAGTGAAAAGGATATGACTTAATTAAGAAAGGGAGAAGGTAAGGTATGAAATATGACATCTTATTAGGCCTTGCGATAGGAGTCTTTGCCTTTTTAGTGACAATGGGCTATAACGTGTTTCCCATAGGGTTACTTTTTGTAACGAGTTATCTGGTTTGGAAATATGTCATTTCTCGCCAGATGGTCAAAAATGGCAGTGGAGTGGCCGTACCGACGACGGGAATAGATTTTGAGGACATCGGTGGGCAAAGCGTTGCGAAAAAAGAGTTGCAGGAAGCATTAGACTTTCTGCTCTATTCTGATAAAATGAAAGCCTTAGGAATTCGCCCTTTGAAAGGAATATTATTGTCCGGCCCCACTGGGACTGGTAAAACACTATTAGCTAAGGCAGCTGCTAGATATACAAATTCAGCATTCTTATCAGTTTCTGGTAGTGAGTTTGTGGAAATGTACGCAGGTGTCGGAGCTGAAAGAGTACGTGGCTTGTTTCGCAGAGCAAGGGAAATGGTGCGCAAGGAGAAGAAGTCTAGTGCCATTATTTTTATTGATGAAATGGATATTTTAGGGGCAAAGCGTGGCAGCAATGTATCCCATCATGAATATGATCAAACACTTAATCAGCTGCTTATTGAAATGGATGGACTTAAAGCAGATCAAGGTCCTAACATCCTAGTTATGGGGGCAACGAATCGACCGGAAGCACTAGACGCTGCTTTACTTCGCCCAGGACGTTTTGATAGGCAAGTGAAAGTTGATCTGCCAGATAAAGACGGACGATTAGCAATACTAAAAATTCATACAAAGAACAAGCCACTAGCACCGGAAGTGCGCTTAGAAAGTATTGCTCATGAGACTTTTGGTTTTTCAGGTGCTCATTTAGAGAGTTTAACCAATGAAGCTGCTATCCTGGCAATGCGTGAGGAAGCTAGTGAAATTAACGAACACCATTTACATGAGGCTGTTGAAAAGGTGATGTTGGGGGAAAAGCTTGATCGAAAACCAACCACAGAGGAATTAAGGCGTATTGCGATTCATGAAAGTGGCCATGCCCTCCTGGCAGAAACGGTTCGACCAAATTCTGTTTCCCAGGTCTCTATTCGGTCTAGAGGAAATGCTCTTGGTTACGTTCGCCATTACCCCAAAGATGATCTATATCTTTACACAAAGGATATGTTGGAAGAGCAGATTATGGTGGCCTTAGCAGGAGCAGTTGCTGAAGAACAGATTTTAGGAACCCGGAGCACCGGTGCCGCCGGAGATTATGAGCAAGCTTTAAACCTTGTTGAAAAGATGCTGCTGGCAGGTATGTCTTCTTTGGGAGTTACTGATATTTCTCGCTTGAATGCAGATCAACGTCAAACTGAGACAAGAGATATTTTGACTGGGCTTGAAGAACGAACGACAAAAATACTTAAGGCGAACATTGAAACCTTATTGAGGATTACAAAGATTCTTGAAGAAGAAGAGACTTTAGGCGGGGAAGTCTTAAGATCTTATTTGCAGACTGTAGCCTAAGCAAAGCCCTCCCAAGTTGAAGGATAACCTTACTTGGGAGGGCTTTTTCCATTTCCTTGATATTTTAACATGCAAAGAAGGATATTTTCGTGCTAGATCAGAAATAATTAATCAGGTATGAATCATGAATTTGCGTTGCTTATAGGAGAGTGATAAACTATATGAAAGCTGAAGTTGTCTCAACTGGGACTGAATTATTACTTGGAGAAACCCTCAATACCAGTACTCACTATTTAACAGGAAAACTGTCGTCATTAGGCATTGAAGTAGACTACCATACGACCGTAGGGGACAATCCAGAGCGATTAGAACAAGTTTTACGCCAAGCAATTGAGCGCAGTGATCTTATCGTTACAACTGGAGGGTTGGGTCCAACAATAGATGACTTAACAAAGGAACTGGTTGCTAAAGTCTTAGATTTGAAAATGGAGATAGATTCCGCAAGTTTAGAACAGATTAAGCAGTTCTTTGGCCGCAGAAAAGCTCCAATGCCTTCTAGTAATGAGAAACAAGCATTCTTTCCCACAGGTTCAAAGATCTTGCCTAACCCTATAGGAACCGCTCCGGGAGCTCTTATTACTAAAGATAACAAGACCATTGTTATCTTGCCTGGTCCTCCTTTTGAAATGCAGCCTATGTTTGATAATTATGTTTGGCCAGAGTTAGAGCAAGTGATTGGGCTGCATGCTGAACGGATGAATGAACGTGTCCTTAAAGTTTTTGGTATGGGAGAATCTGCTATTGAGAAAGTACTTTATGACCTGATGAATCTTCCTAATCTTACGATGGCCTTATTGGCTAAAAGAGCTGAGATGCACATTCGTTTAGTTGCCAGAAGCACGGAAATCATGTCGGGTGAGGCTAATAAGGCTCTGGATCAAGTGGAAGAGGAGATTCGCCGGCGTTTAGGAAATAAAGTATTTGGGCGAGATCAAGAAACTATGGTCAGCATTGTTGGAAGAACTCTAAATAACAAGAATTTAACAATTTCTACTGCTGAATCATGTACTGGAGGCTTGCTTGGGGCCGCTTTAACTCAGGAACCGGGCAGCTCCAAGTTTTATTTAGGTGGAGTAGTGAGTTATTCAAATTCTTTAAAACAGGGCCTACTAGGTGTAAGTGAGAAAAACCTTAAAGCATTTGGAGCAGTGAGTGAAGAGGTTGCCAAGGAAATGGCATTTGGTATTCGTTCCAAGACAGGATCAGATCTGGCTATCTCAACAACAGGAATAGCAGGGCCAGATGGAGGCAGTGATGAGAAACCAGTGGGACTAGTTTACATTGGTTTTGCAACGGCTAAGGGTGTCCATGCTGAAAAATTTCAGTTTTATGGGGAACGGGAGTCTGTTCGTCAGTTGACCGTTCAAGCTGCCCTTAATGGAGTACGCCTGATATGTTGAACAGTGAAGGGAGATTACAATTAGGTGATGGTTGAACGTTTACAGACCTTTGGGGATATACAGTTAAGTAAACCACTTTTACAAGCTTTATCGGAGATGGGCTTTGAAGAGCCTTCTCCAATTCAAAAAGAAGCAATTCCGGTTGCTCTAGACGGAGTAGATCTTATCGGACAGGCGCAGACAGGTACGGGTAAAACAGCTGCTTTTGGAATTCCTATTACGGAAAAAGTTAATGCTAAGTTTCAAGCAGTTCAGGCGCTGATTGTAACCCCTACACGAGAGCTAGCTATTCAGGTTTCGGAAGAAATTGCTAAGCTTGGCAAATATAAGCACGTAAAACCCTTGCCAATCTATGGCGGGCAGCCTATTGATCGCCAAATTCGGGCATTACGAATGGGTTATCAAGTAGTTGTTGGAACACCTGGCAGGTTATTGGACCATCTGAACCGGGGAACGTTGCGTTTGCAGCACGTAAAAATGGTAGTTTTGGATGAGGCTGATGAAATGCTGGATATGGGCTTTATCGATGACATCGAGAGTCTTCTCCGGGAAGTTCCGGCAGAAGGTAAGCAAGTCTTGCTTTTCTCGGCTACCATGCCTCCCGGAATTCGCAAATTAGCCCAAACTTACATGAACTCCCCGCGTTCTGTTACGGTTAGTCGGGATGAATTAACCGTGCCATTGATTGATCAGGTTTTCTATGAGACTAGAGAAAGTATTAAAGTGGATGCCTTAGGGCGGATCATTGACATGGAGGATATCGGTCAGGGGATTATTTTTTGCCGTACAAAACGCGGAGTCGATGAACTGGTAGTGGCCCTCGAGGCCAGGGGATATTTTGCTGATGCATTGCATGGAGATTTAAGCCAACAACAACGGGATCGAGTTATGAAGCGGTTTAGGGATGGGAAGACTGAATTGCTAATTGCTACAGATGTTGCTGCCCGAGGCTTAGATATTAATAATGTGACTCATGTTATCAACTTTGATATTCCACAAGATCCGGTGTCCTATGTGCATCGAATTGGACGAACCGGGCGAATTGGCCGTAAGGGGCAAGCAATAACCTTAATATCCCCCAAAGAATATCGCCAGCTTCGCCTAATCGAAAATCTCATTAAGACCAGGATTAAACGGCAGGAGCTGCCTTCCTTGGCGGATATTAGTGAGCGTCAAGCTGAAAATATCAAAATGCAGTTGATTAAGTTAATGCAAAGCAATCGACTGGGAAACTACCGTGCAATTGTTGGGGACTTGCTCCAGGAATATGATTCTATGGATGTAGCGGCTGCTGCCTTAAAATATGCCATAGAAGGAGCAAATGTCGATGAACTTGTTGAAGGCAAAGACTCAGACGAACAGCTCTTTGCGAACACGGGAGCATCTGCAGGTATGGTGCGCTTTTTTATAAACATCGGAAGAGTTCAACAAGTCCGGCCTCAGGATATTATCCGCTGGATTGCAGATCAAAGCGGGATCTCTGGAAACAGTATTGGAATAATAAATATATATGATAAATTTACCTTTGTAGAAATTCCTGAAAAATATGCTTCTAGAGTCCAGAGTTGTATGCATCAGACTATGATTAAAGGTCGCAAAGTGAGCGTCGAACCAGCTAAAGCACGTGAAAATTTTTGATGTAATTTAGACTAAGCTAAAAAGCTAACCGTTGTGGTTAGCTTTTTGTGTAATTAAGCAAAAGGCTTTATAAGAGTTTCATAAACAAATTGACAAGTATTGAGGAGGACATCTATAATAAGAACCGAACAGATGTTTTGCTAATGTGACAAAATGCTAAGGCATATGAGAAGGATAAGGAGGATTAAGAATGGCCGAAACGAATAAGCTCAAGGCACTTGATATTGCTCTTGCTCAGATTGAAAAGCAATTCGGCAAAGGTTCGATTATGAAACTGGGAGAGTCCTCGACAGATAGGATGATTGATATTATTCCGACAGGTTCTTTGGCAATTGACCTGGCCTTAGGAGTTGGAGGGGTGCCTAGAGGGAGGATTATCGAAATCTACGGACCGGAGTCTTCAGGAAAAACTACAGTAGCCCTTCATATTATTGCGGAGGCGCAGAAATTGGGGGGAGCAGCTGCATTTATAGATGCAGAGCATGCCCTTGATCCGGTATATGCTAAAGCATTAGGGGTTAATATTGATGACTTGCTTGTTGCCCAGCCTGATACAGGGGAACAGGGCTTAGAAATCTGTGAAGCTCTTGTGCGCAGTGCTGCCGTCGATGTAGTCGTGGTTGACTCTGTTGCTGCTTTAGTGCCGCGAGCCGAGATCGAAGGCGAAATGGGGGACAACCATGTCGGCTTGCATGCTCGACTAATGTCTCAGGCCTTGCGGAAGCTGACCGGATCAATCAGCAAGAGTAATACTTGTGTTGTGTTTATTAATCAAATCCGTGAAAAGATCGGAGTAATGTTTGGTAGCCCGGAAACCACAACCGGTGGGCGTGCTCTCAAGTTTTATGCCTCAATTCGGATGGATATACGTCGTCAAGAAGCCATAAAGTCAGGTCAGGATGTAATTGGTAATAAGACCCGGGTAAAAGTGGTCAAGAATAAGGTTGCCCCTCCTTTTAAACAAGCTGATTTTGACATTATGTATGGTGAAGGTATTTCACGTGAAGGAAGTATTGTCGATATCGGAACAGAGATGGAGATAATCGCCAAGTCAGGTGCCTGGTATTCCTATAATGGAGAGCGGTTGGGGCAGGGACGTGAGAATGTCAAGGAGCACCTTAAACAACATCCGGAAATAGCTCTTGAGCTAGAACAACGGATTCGCGCTAACTTAATGCCAGTAGCAGCTACCGCTGATAAAGAGGCAGACACGTTTGAAGAGTTCTAAACCTCGTAAAAGCGTAATGGAAAGTGCTCTTGACTCATTATCCCGTCGGCTTCTTACTTACCATGAATTAGAAACCCGTCTGATTGAGAAAGGCTATGAAAGCTCGGAAATTAAGGCTGTTCTAGAAAGAATTCTTGAATGGGGCTATGTTAATGATCGAGAGTTAGCGTTAATGTATTCGGAAAGTCGACTTAAGCGTTATTCTCGGCGGCGGGTTCAACAAGATATGCAAAATCGAGGGATTGAATCGGAACTGATCGAACAGGCCTTAAAAACAACGTATTCCAGTAATAATGAGTATGAGCAGTGCTTGTCGCTGGCGGAACGCTGGTATGCACAAGAAGAGAAACGGTGGGAATCGAAGTATGCGGCAGACAATGCCAAAAGAACAATCCCCCGCGAACTATGGGTTAGACAAAAAGTAACTCGCAAGCTTGTTCAGAGAGGTTACCCCACAGACACGGTGCGCAGTGTCATTACTCAAATCGGAAATGCGAGAGAAGACAGCAGTGTATAGAATTGACCTATTTAGGACAAGCTTGACATTAACTGCAAATGATATTAAAATCTTAACAGAGACCTGTCTCTGTTAAGATTTAACCTTTAAAGGTTTTCTTATAGATTTCGTTGTAGTTAGCTAAAATAAGGTTTTTTGACTAGCGAGCGAGAGTTGTAGGAAACAGGAGAAACGCCTGTTTTAAAGGTTATGCTTAGAGTGACTGGTTTTGGAAACCAGTTTTTTTTATGTAATAATAGAGTTGAAAATTTAAACAAAAGGAGGTGTTTAGACGTATGATCGAACTAATTATCACAGGGTTGGTCTCGGTTCTAGTGGGATTAGGTTTAGGTATCTTTGCGGGTTGGCTTTTCCGCAAGAATACTGCTGAAAAGAGTATAGGTTCCGCAGAAGAGGAAGCAAAACGGATTGTTGAAAATGCCCATGCGGCAGCTGAAAGCAAGAAAAGGGAGTCCGTGGTTGCAGCTAAAGAAGAAGTTATGCACATTCGCAATGAGGTTGAAAAGGAAACCCGGGAACGGCGCAACGAACTTCAACGGCTAGAACGACGCTTGCTTCAAAAAGAGGAGAGTCTAGATCGGAAAATCGAATCACTGGAACGCAAAGAGGAAAACCTACACCGCAAAGATAGTGAAGTAGAACAACTTAAAGAAGAGTTGACTCAGATTGTAGGTAAGGAACAGGCGGAACTAGAACGTTTATCTGGTATGACCTCGGAAGAGGCTAAACAGTTGTTGCTTAAACGTGTAGAAGAAGACGTTCGCTATGAATCGGCGATTCTAATTAAGGAAATTGAAACTCGTGCAAAGGAAGAAGCTGAGAAAAGGGCAAAAAATATTATTGCCTTAGCAATACAGCGATGCGCAGCTGATCATGTTGCTGAAACAACAGTATCTGTTGTAGCATTGCCGAGCGACGAAATGAAAGGTCGGATTATTGGTCGTGAGGGACGTAATATCCGTACCATTGAAACCCTTACGGGGATTGATCTTATCATTGATGATACTCCTGAGGCTGTCATACTATCGGGCTTTGATCCAATTCGCAGAGAGGTTGCGCGTATTGCTCTTGAGAAACTCATAGCAGATGGTCGTATACATCCGGCAAGGATCGAAGAGATGGTAGAGAAGGCTCAGAAGGAAGTTGACCAAAAGATTAGAGAAGAAGGAGAGCAGGCGACTTTTGAAACAGGAGTACATGGATTGCATCCTGAATTGATTCGTTTGCTGGGCCGACTTAAGTTCCGTACAAGTTATGGACAAAATGTCCTAAAACACTCGACAGAAGTATCCCATTTAGCCGGCTTAATGGCTGCTGAGTTGGGAGTTGATATTCAGCTTGCAAAACGTGCGGGTCTGCTCCATGACATAGGTAAGGCAGTTGACCATGATATGGAAGGTACACACGTTCAAATCGGTGTTGACTTGGTCAAAAAATACAAGGAGTCCACCGAAGTAACCCATGCTATCGAAGCTCATCATAATGATGTAGAGCCAAAGACGATTGTTGCAGTACTTGTGGCAGCGGCAGATGCAGTTTCAGCAGCGCGTCCTGGAGCGCGCAGAGAAACTTTGGAAACCTATATCAAACGCCTGCAAAAGCTTGAAGAAATTGCTGAGAGTTTCGAAGGGGTAGAAAAATGTTTTGCCATTCAAGCAGGACGTGAAGTTCGCATTATCGTTAAACCAGATAAAATTGACGATGTGTTGGCTCCGCGTGTTGCACGAGAGATCAGTAAGCGGATTGAGGAAGAACTTGAATATCCGGGACAAATAAAAGTAGTTGTTATTCGGGAAACTCGGGCTGTAGATTTTGCAAAGTAATTATTATACAAAATGAACAATCAGGCGACCATTGGTCGCCTGATTGTTATTAGGAGCCAAGGTCTAAGGCTTAAGGCCTTAGTTTCTAGGGCTAATCCCATAAATGACCAGCTTAAATATGCGTTGATTGTGCAGGAGATTGTTGAACGATGCCGAATAATAAGCATGTTAGGACAGCGTATAGAGAGGGCTGAAATCGAGAATGTTTAGTACTTATAAAGATGGAGGGCGTTTGCAAGACGGAGTCGGTCTGCTTACTTCAATACTCATGAGATATAACGAGGTGGGATCAGTTCACTATTGGAGAGAAGAACATGCACTAAAGTTCACGTTCCTGGTTTCCCAACCTCAAAAGGTTAAGTCTCTCCAGGATTTATTAGCACCTGCCTTGGAATTCTTCCATCACTTAGAAGGTCAAAAAATGCGAGTTTTTGATGTGGTTTGTAGAAGCGAGGAGTCAGTCTGTGTCATTACTGTGACCAGAGATGTTGACAGTATGTCTCAGCGGGAGGTAGGATTAATTGTTGAGCTTATCAAAAGGAAGTACAAGCTGGAATTAATTTATGATGAATTATATTTGCCAGAAGATGAACAGGTATATCAGGAAGAAAAGATCAGTCAGATGTTGTCTTCAATTCAGAGTAATGATATTAATAAAAATGTTCTAGCCTTGCGAGAGGAAGGCAAAGTATTAGTTTTTAAAACGTAAATGATCATGTTTTTTTATCAAAATTTCAGTTAAACAGTTATTTAGTATAGTAAAAAATGGTATCCTATGTATATTGGCTAAATTAGGGTTTAGCCGCTGGGAAGGAGGGTTAATTATTTGCATATATTGTTTATAGGGGATATAGTGGGAAAACCCGGAAGAGAGGCTATTAAACGATTCCTGAAACCACTTCAAGAGAAACATCAAATTGATGTAACCATTGCCAATGGTGAAAATGCAGCTGCAGGAAAAGGCTTAACCAAAGAAATTGCCGATGAACTCTATGCCAATGGAATTGAATTCTTAACAATGGGCAATCATGTTTGGGATCAAAGAGATATTATGAACTTTATTGATCGTGAATCTAGGTTGATTAGGCCAGCTAATTATCCAGTTGGAGCACCGGGACAGGGACATGGTTTCATCCGTACTAAGGGTAAAAAAATAGGAGTTTTGAATCTTTCAGGCCGGGTATTTTTACCCTCGCTAGATGACCCATTCAGTGGAGCTATTCGCTGGATTAATCAAATCAAACAAGAAACCTCCATCATTATTGTGGATTTTCATGCTGAAGCAACTTCGGAAAAGGTTGCTATGGGGTGGTTTCTAGATGGAAAGGTTAGTGCAGTCATTGGTACTCATACTCATATCCAAACTGCAGATGCTCGCTTACTCGATCAAGGAACAGCGTATATTACTGATGTCGGTATGACAGGGCCCAGGGATTCAGTACTAGGAGTAAAAAAGGAAATAATTATTAATCGCTTTTTAACTCAGCTACCTGCAAAGTTTGAATTAGCAAATGGACCAATACAGCTGAATGCTGTGGTTTTAGATATTGACGAAGAGACAGGGAAAGCGCGGCGGATCGAAGCAATTCAAGTGACCGGTGAGAAGTGATACTGCCCAAATTCATTCCAAGGTTTATGGAAAAGATGGTTATCAATAAAAAATCTGAAAATTCTTTATTGATAAATAGAGGATTTTGTCTGCTCCTTCTCGAATACATATATTCTAAGTTGTGGTAATACTTGTAAATGAATTCGAGCAGGAGGATGTATCTATGGAAGTTTTAAAAGTCTCAGCAAAATCAAGCCCGAATGCGGTTGCAGGAGCCCTTGCGGGAGTACTTCGTGAAAAGGGCGGCGCTGAACTACAGGCTATTGGTGCCGGTGCTCTTAACCAGGCTGTAAAAGCCGTAGCAATTGCACGTGGTTTTGTGGCTCCGAGCGGAGTCGATCTTATATGTATTCCAGCCTTTACAGACGTTTTAATTGAAGGAGAAGAGCGGACAGCAATTAAATTAATTGTACAGTCTCGTTAAGGAAGTTTGGAATATAGAAGGAAACGATTAAACACCTGTTTGCCTAGGTCTAAAGCAAACAGGTGTTTATTATACTAGTCAGAAAGCTTAGTAATTCCGATTTACAAAAATGGACGTTCCGATTATCGAGGGAGGCGGATTGCATGAAATATTATATTATTGACGGTCATTGTGATAGTTTAAGCCATTATGTCAATGGTGAAAGAACATTGGAAGATCCCCTAGATGGAGGGCATTGGGATATCCAGCGGGCCAGGGCAACAGGCATAGCTCTGCAATTTTTGGCTGCGTATATTGAGACAGAGTATAAACCCATGATGGCCACACAACGAGGGTTGCAATTAATTGAAGGTGCTCATCGACTTATTGAGAGTCATAGGGAACAACTATTTCATATACAGAGCAAGAACGATCTTTATAATATTCCTGACTCTAAAAGAACAGGAATTTTGTTAAGTGTGGAGGGGGGAGAGATATTAGGGCAAAATCTCTTTATGCTTGACATAATCTATCGTTTGGGAGTGAGGGCCTTAGGACTAACCTGGAACCAACGCAATGAGTTGGGAGATGGGGTTGGAGAGTTGAATACTGGAAGTAGATTAACGAGTTTAGGAGAAAAAGTCGTCTTACGTATGAATGAGTTAGGGATGCTGATAGATGTCTCGCACCTTAACGAAGAGGGATTTTGGCATGTGATTGAATTGTCTAAGGATCCTATCGTTGCAACACATTCTTGTTCTAAGGCGTTGTGTAATCACCCCCGTAATTTAACGGATCAGCAATTACTGGCTTTGGCCAAGCATAAAGGGGTAGTGGGGGTGAATTTCAATCCGGGCTTTCTAAATGAAAGTGGGGTGGCAACGAGAGAAGACGTTGTCCGTCATATTTGTCATATTGCAGAGGTGGCAGGGGTGGATGCAGTTGGATTAGGGTCGGATTTTGATGGAATTCCAGAAGTGCCAAAGGGGTTAGAACATGTTGGAGAGTATTGTGATTTACTTGATGATTTAATAAAAGTTGGCTTTTCGACAAAAGATGTTGAGAAGATTAGTTATCATAACTTTAGAAGAGTACTCTTAGAAGTTTTAAAGTAAGCAATAACAACTTTGCTGCCGCAAGAAAGGGGTTAAAAAATGTCTGCAAGAAATGCGTTATATGAAGTTGATTTGCACTGTCACACCACTGCCTCTGATGGTTTATTGACCCCCCGAGAACTTGTTCGCATGGCGGCAGAGATAGGTTTGAAAGGCATTGGAATTACTGACCATGATACAATCCAAGGCTGGCATGAGGCTGAAGAAGCCGGAGTCCAATATAAAATAGAAATACTTCAGGGAGTAGAGCTTAATACAGATTGGAATGGGCAAGAAGTACATATCCTTGGATATGCACTAGACAATACGCCTAAGTTGAATGAGCAGCTTAAAAGTCTTCGTGAAGCTCGTGAACTCCGCATGCAAGATATTTTGAAGCGTTTGGCCACATTAGACATAGTGCTCCATGATGAGGAGGTTCGGAAGCTATCACAAGGGGATTCCATTGGTCGCCCTCATATAGCCCAGGCCCTTGTAGAACGGGGAATTGTGCGAGATACACGTGATGCCTTTGAGAGGTATCTAGGCAGGGGTGCACCTGCTTACGTTCCACGTTATAAAATAAGTACAGAACAAGGAATACGCTTAGTTCGAGAAGCTCAGGGTGTGGCGGTTCTAGCTCATCCGGGGATGCAGAGACTTGACGAAGAGATTGCTATATGGGCGAAAATCGGTCTTCAGGGACTTGAGGTTAGACATTCTGAGCACAGTGAAGAGGATGTCAGAAGATACATGGCAATTGCTCAACAGTATGAGTTAATTATGACAGGTGGTTCAGATTTTCATGGAGAAAAGCGTAAGCCCGGAGTTGAGCTAGGAGAATGGGGAGTTCCTCTTACTGTTCTCCGACAAATTCAGAGACTATCAATTCTTAACCAAAAATAGATTCCTGCAGCGACGGGTTTAAATTGCATTCTTCCGGCATAGACTATTAATACAGATAATGCCGGGGGGGCGTAATGATTGAATTCAAACGAGGAAATAAAGCTATTAAGGGCCCGTGTCGGAGAATTAGAGCAGCGCGTCGAACATTTACGAGTCAGTCGTAGAGTGCTTATGAACTTGTTAGAGAAGGTAGAAAGAGAAAAGGTAGCTTTAGTGCGCAACCTGGAAAAGGAAAATGTTCGCTTACAGCGAGATAACAAAAGGTTTGCAAAATGGATTTTTATCAAGAACAGGGAAATAGTTGAGCTTCAAGATAAAATGGAATCATCCGCTAAAAAAGCATGAACCACCTTCCGGTGGTTCATGCTTTTTTAGTAAAGTATTTAAAGCGTTAATTTGCGTTATCCGCTTGTTGTAATATTCGCCCTAAATCAGTATTTGGAGAATGGTGTTCACGAATTAAGTGACAGACAATGGAATTCATTCCGTTTTTTCTGGCTAAGTATTCACTCCACAGAGAGTGTCGGGTATAAATTTTTAAGGGGAACGAAAAAAATGAAGGCCCTTTTTCCAAGATAGACCATAGAGGCTTAGGTGCCTTATGCATAAGAACAATATAAACCCTTTGCCAGAGATGGATTGAGACGACTGACTTTCCGCAATCATGAAGGAGAGCAGCGGAGATCAGATTTTGATAATCCAAATAAGAAAGAGGATAGCTGGCTTTATGAATACTTTTGGCGACATCAATGGCATGACGTTGCTCTGCTTTGGACTGGCGCAAAAAAAGTTCAGAAGCAGCTACTGATAAATGCTTAGTTGCCCATTCAACATCGGCTGGTTTAATACGGGGCATAATAGTTCGAATGAATTGGCGAATACGGTAAAACATGCATTACCTCCTTCATACATCATAATAACAATGATAATGTTATACAAGCAAGAGGGGTACAATAATTCAAATGAAAATAATTGTTTTGTTATGTTTTTTTGGTCTATTTCTGATATACTAATTAGAAAACTATTCGAAGGGAGCTAATTATGTCCAATCGTATAATCAATGAAACGGCACTAACGTTTGATGATGTTCTCATTGTTCCGGCTAAATCTGAGGTATTACCAAGAGATGTCGATGTAAGTACTTACTTAACAAAAAAGATTAAGCTTAACATTCCCCTTATGAGTGCGGGCATGGACACTGTTACAGATTCTCGGATGGCAATATCCATCGCGCGAGAAGGCGGAATAGGGATTATTCATAAAAATATGAGCATAAAGCAGCAGGCCTTAGAGGTTGATAAGGTCAAACGTTCTGAACATGGTGTCATAACTGACCCCATCTATTTAAATCCAACTGATACTATTATGCAAGCTTTAAAACTTATGGAGCGTTACAAAATTTCTGGGGTGCCTATTACTGTGGCCGGTAAGTTGGTTGGAATCTTAACAAATAGAGATTTGCGTTTTGAGAAAAACTATGAACGGCTAATTTCAGAAGTTATGACAAAGACTAATCTAGTGACTGCTCCTGTTGGAACTACCCTCGAACACGCTCAAGAAATTTTAGGGCAGCATAAGATCGAAAAGTTACCGATCGTAGACCCGGAGGGTATGCTAAAAGGACTTATTACCATTAAAGATATTGAAAAAGCTCGTCAATATCCGAACTCAGCAAGAGATGAAAGTGGTCGCTTGCTAGTGGGGGCAGCAGTAGGGGTTACTGTAGATACATTACAACGTGCTGAAGCCTTGGTTAATGCTCGTGTCGATGTTATCGTCTTGGACACCGCCCATGGACATTCCAAAGGGGTAATAGAAATGGTAAGTCTATTGAAAGAACGCTTTCCCGAGACCCAAATCATCGCAGGTAATGTAGCAACGGCTGAGGCTACTCGTGATTTGATCGAAGCAGGCGCTGACGGAATTAAAGTCGGAATAGGGCCGGGCTCAATTTGTACCACGCGAGTAGTAGCAGGAATAGGCGTTCCACAAATTACGGCTGTTATGGATTGTTCGGAAGAAGCTGAAAAATATGGAATACCGGTTATCGCCGATGGAGGGATCAAATTCTCAGGAGATATTGTCAAGGCCTTGGCAGCCGGTGCTCGAATCGTTATGATTGGAAGTCTCTTTGCTGGGACGGAAGAAAGCCCTGGGGATTTAGAAATATACCAAGGGCGAAGCTTTAAAGTGTATAGAGGGATGGGTTCAATAGGTGCCATGAAAGAAGGCAGCAGAGATCGCTATTTCCAAGAAAAGGATCAGAAACTTGTTCCGGAAGGTATCGAAGGACGCGTTCCCTATAAAGGGCCTGTCTCTGAAACGATCTATCAAATGATTGGTGGATTGCGGGCTGGTATGGGATATTGTGGTACTCCAAATATTGATGCGCTGAGAACTAAGACTCATTTTATTCGCATTACGGCTGCTGGACTTAGAGAAAGCCATCCTCACGATGTGACGATAACTAAGGAAGCACCGAATTATAGCTAGAAAGCCGTTAACCAGATTACATTCAGCCCAATTTAACCTTATCGAAGGACTCAGAGCCAGACAGAAGAACCGTTCCCCTGCTAAGATGGGTTTTTCGGAGTACACAGCCACTTATTCATTATTCATTGAGCGATATAAACTACGAACCATATTAGCCATTGGCAGATAATCGACCTAAAAGAGGGAGAGAGTGTTACTCTCTCCCTAATAGTTAGTGAACGGTATAGTTTCTGTAATATAGGGGGTACTCATGAATTTAGCTTTTTGGCGTTATCTTCTTATCTTGAGCTTACTTTTCATTTTTTGGGGTGAGTTTTTTGACTCGGGAGGTACACTCAATCAATTAGCCTTTAATTTTGCACTTTTTTATCCAGTTGGGTTTCTGGTAGGTTATCGTGGGAAGTCTGAAAACTTAAGTTCTGCATATATTGCGGCTTTTTTGTTTAATCTATTATCCTATCTGATTGCTTATCTTGTAGAGTTTCCAATTGAAAGTTGGTTAATCGTTGTAGCTGACTTTACAAGTCTTGTTGTTTATCTTAACATTGGAATCTATGTTGGACGACGTGCTCAATCTAAGGAGTGAATCATTATGAAAATTGTTATTGCTCCAGATTCATTTAAAGGCTGCTTAAACGCCTTAGAGGTTGCCAAAGCAATGCGTATGGGGGTTCAAAGAGTTTATCCGGAAAGCAATATTGAAATGATTCCTATGGCAGATGGTGGAGAAGGAACTGTTGATGCAATCCTAAGCTCAGTTAAGGGGGTTAAGATCGAGGTTAGTGTGACGGACCCCCTTGGACGACCAATACAGGCCTCCTATGGTCTTATCGATAATGGTCAAACAGCTATTATTGAGATGGCAGCTGCATCAGGGTTGACCCTCTTGGCCTATAAAGAGAAAAACCCCAGAATCACCTCGACTTATGGAACGGGCTTGCTCATAAGGGATGCCCTTGAGCGCGGGGTTAATAAGATTCTTCTCGGGATTGGTGGGAGTGCAACTAATGATGGGGGAGCAGGTATGGCTGTTGCTTTAGGCGTGAAATTGCAGGATTCTGAGGGCAAGGCTTTACCGTTGGGAGGAGAAGCGCTTTTAGATTTGGCGGAAATTGATATGTCAGAAATTAATCCGCGCTTGTCCGAAGTTAAAATTGAAGTTGCTTGCGATGTTCAAAATACTCTCTGTGGTTCGGAAGGCGCAAGTGCTGTTTACGGGCCACAGAAAGGTGCTAGTCCAGATGATGTAAGAATACTGGATGCCGCTTTGAAAAACCTGGGAGAGCATATGAGTTTGGTAAAAGGAACTAATTTATTGGAATTAAGCGGCGGGGGAGCGGCTGGAGGGCTTGGGGCAGGTGCAGTAGGATTTTTAGGTGCTCAGTTGCGAGGGGGG